>Ga0209689_1001161_pt1 | contig 19501 bp, 14 predicted proteins | sample GraSoiAngelo_149_FD_187119 | JGI IMG/M metagenome (GOLD analysis project Ga0209689, IMG submission 187119) | Grasslands soil microbial communities from the Angelo Coastal Reserve, California, USA - 14_1009_09_30cm (SPAdes) (version 2) | ecosystem: Environmental > Terrestrial > Soil > Grasslands ... | reverse complement strand
CTGGCGCTCGAACATCTCCACCAGCTGGGGCACCGCAAGATCGCCTTCATCCGCGGCCCAAGAATGCTGATCGACAGCGCACCGCGGTGGAAAGGAATTCAGAAATTCGCACACGCGGCTGGACTGGACATCGATCCGGCGCTCGTCCTGCAACTGCCGGATTCTTTCGACCCCAACTCGGGCTTCGAAGGCGGCTACCGGTTCACGGAGGAACTCCTGCAGCGCAAGAAGCGCTTCACGGGATTGATGGCCTTCGACGACCTGACGGCACTGGGTGCGATCCGTGCGCTGACCAAAGCGGGTGTGAAAGTGCCGGAGAACTGTTCGGTAGTGGGTTTCGATGACGTGCCGCTGTCCTCGCTGTCCGCGCCGTCTTTGACCACCGTGAGGCAGCCGCTCGAAGCCATGGGCAATCTGGCGGTGAATATCGTAATGGAAGGCGTCAACGCCGCGCTGCAAAAGCGCGACTGGAATATTTCGCGGCACCGCATGAACCCGGAACTGGTGATCCGCGATTCCACGCGAGCGGCGGTGCTCAGCGGCGCCGACGACTGAGCATGGCTTTCCCCCGGGAAGACGTTCAAGATCAGTTTGCCCGGGCTAAACCGTGCGGGACCGTTTGTACCACTTTAGGGAGAAAGGCGCGGACCACCTGATCCGCGCCTTCCCGTTTTCCAGCCAAGCGATTTCGGCGCTCATTCGACCGCGGGGAGAAAGGCTTCGGAAGCCGCCAAAAACTCAGCGTGGGCTAGCTCGGTTCGAACGCGGACGCGCTCGAAACGCCCTTTCGCTCCTCCGCTGGCTTTGAAGGTCAGCAGGTACTGGTTACTGAGGTGCGTCGAGAGTTCGTCAAAATAGGGTTTAAGGGTGACCGGCGCGCCAGTGCCAAGATAATAGGATTCCGCACCGGTCGCATCCGAGAGTTGGCTGAGATTCGACTGCGCTCTGGAAACGAGAAAGAATCCGCGCCCCCTATGTCCCGCGTCGGGAGCATAAATCGTCCAGATGTTGATATTCTGCTTTTGCGCGCGACTGATGGTGGAATCGAGATCCGGGCTTCTTAGGTCAAAATTCCCACGAAGATAGTCGATCCCCGAAGAGATCAAGAGTATGGAGCGCCTGTCGGCGGAAGAGGGCCATCGCTTCATCAGATCCAGAAGCGCGAGATAAGGACTCGAGAACGCGCCCCCGTTGCCGACCGGCAGGCGCAAAGCCTGGGCCGCAAGGGTGTGGTCGTTAGTGAAATCCTGGGCCAGCACGGCGGTGCCATTGCGCGCGTAGGCTACAGAAATATATGCAGTGTCAGGCTGGCCGGCGAGAAACGCTTTCAGATCGCTCCACTGACTGGCGATTTCGCTGTCCAGCGAATCGTCGATCAGGACGGCAAGGTATAATTTTTCGCCATGCTTCCAGTCGGCAACTTGGGTGCGCTCCTTGTTCAGAAAAAGCTGGACGTCGTCCTTGGTAACCAGCGGTGGGCTGGTGTCTTTTTGGCCGACTGCGGTTACCGTCATGGTGACCGTTCCCGGCCCCGCGGCCACGGCATCAAAAACCCCTAATGCCAAGGCCAGCGTCCCGATCATCAAGACCACACGCGTTGGACCTGCTTTCTTCATCATGTACCGGCTCCTTTTACCCATTCCCTCCTAGTTAGTTTCTGTAGTGAAAGCCAAAATAACCGCATAAAAACAGGGGTTCGCGCGTTTTTTCAGGTGGATTGTTTTATTTTGTTTCATTTTTCTCTTGACAAGTATGTGTGAGTTATGGCACATATAACACATGGCACCTACTAAATCCGCAGCTCCTTCCGATGTCCTACTCTGGCTTCAAAGCGAAACGGCCGATCTCTGGCCCGCCATGTTGGGCTCGCTTAGCCTGCGCCGCAGCCCTTGCGTTCGCGAAAACTGCCGCGCTTGTCAATCCGGCGAGCAGCACCCGAGCTACGTCCTCTATGGGCGCCTGAAAGGGCGCCGTTTTGCCGTGTACGTTCCGGAAGAACTGGTCCCCGAAGTGCGCCGTTGTTTGGACAACGGGCGGGCCTTGCAGGAACTGCTCTTCCAGGCCGCACCACGCTATGTCAAGGCGTTGAAGCGAGAAAGAGACCAAGCGTCGAAAAAAAAGGAGAACTGAAGAGTGCCGAGAACTGCGAAATCCCAAATCAGTTTCGCCGATTGGGAGTTGCTCCAGCAAGGCATCTCGTTGGAACCACTGCTGCAGAGCATCTCCGACTTTCTGGATGAGAACGAAGAGATGATCGAGGCGGTACGACGCGATCTGGAACGAGGCCTAAAAAATCCCGCGACGGGTCGTAACGGGTTAACTCCCTCGCAGGTTCTGCGCTCCTTCGTACTGAAGAGCGTCAAGAACTGGGATTATCGCGAACTCCGGGAACGCATCGCCGACGGATACACGCTGCGCCAGTTCACGGAATTCTATTGCCAGCCGGTGCCCAAACATCATGCGTTTAACAGCGCCTTTCATCGGCTGACTCCGGAGACGGTGAAAGCCATCAATGAGCTGGTGGTGGACGCGGCGGTGGATCTCGGCCTGGAAGATGGCAACACACTCCGGGTGGACTGCACTGTCGTGCAGACGGACATTCATCACCCGACCGACAACACCTTGTTATGGGATGTCGTACGCGTGGTCACTCGTTTGGTCGGCCGCCTCAAAAAAGCAGTCCAGAAGCGGATTCGGGGGTTCCACAATCGCAAGCGGGTGGCACGACGTCGCATGCAAGAAATCCAGCGGATGACGCCCAAGCAACGGCACGAACGACAAACCGAGAAATATCGTGAACTCATCGGAGTGACCGAGGAGGTCGTGACCGGCGCGCGAAAGGTCGTGGAGCAGACCAAGAAAGCACGCGGCAAGGATCTGGCCGCTGAACTGGCCATCCCCGAGCTCCGGAAGGAGATCAAGCACTATTGTAAGCTGGGAGACCGTGTGATCGATCAGGCTCGCCGTCGCGTGCTCGAGGGAGAGCAAGTTCCCAACGCCAAAAAGATCTTTTCCATCTTTGAAGCCCACACCGACCTGATCAAGCGCGGCAAGGTGCAAACACCGCTGGAGTTCGGCCACAAAGTTTTTCTTGCCGAAAGTGCCAAAGGGTTGATCACGCAATACGAAGTGCTCGAGGGAAACCCTAACGATGAACAACACGTGGAACCTTCCCTGAAACGCCACAAGAAAATGTTCGGCCACGTCCCAGAACTGTATGGTACGGATCGGGGTTTCTTCAGCGAGAAGAATGTGAAGTTGTGCGAGCGAAAGGGTGTGAAGGTGGTTTGTATCCCGCAGTGCGGCGGACAGAAAACGGACGAGCGCAAAACTTACGAGAAGAGTCCCGATTTCAAAAAAGGGCAGCGCTTTCGAGCTGGCATCGAAGGGACCATCTCCGTGCTGTTCCGCGGTCGTGGCATGAAGCGCTGTCTCGACGAAGGGCGTAAGCGCTTTGAATTATGGGTCGGCGCGGCCGTGCTGGCCAACAACTTGATGAGAATTGCAGCCTTGCGAACGAAACGGTCACGTAAGCGAAAAGCCGCGTAACACTATCGTTCCGCTTTCTCTTTGCCCAGTGAAGCTGGTGTTTTTCTTAACACACTCTTCCACGTGGTGCCGGAATCCGGCAACAATCGCAGGCTGTCACATGCCGTCGCAACCAACCACAGGCCGGCTAAGTGCTTGAATTCCCTTTGTAAATCAGGGTCTTGCTGCTGAAATAGGCGTTTCCATACAGAAACTAGTTAGATGCACGGGCGGAGGGAAGGGCGGCCCTGGGCGTGAGGCAGGGGCGCGAATAGCGTAGTATGCTTCAGCGAAACAAAGAGGACCGGTGCGGTGAAAAACTACATTGGGGCGATTGATCAGGGTACGACCAGCACGCGATTTATGGTGTTTGACCACTCCGCGCGTATCGCCGCCGTTGCGCAAAAAGAGCACGAACAGATTTTTTCGAAGCCGGGTTGGGTGGAGCACGATGCGCTGGAAATCCTGCGCCGCACGGAAGAAGTGATCGCCGACGCGCTCGAGCAGCGCGGGTTACGCGCTTCGGATCTGGCCGCCATCGGCATCACCAATCAGCGGGAGACCACCGTCCTTTGGGAGCGCCAGACCGGCAAGCCGGTTGCGAATGCGATTGTTTGGCAGGACACGCGGGTTGCCGAAGATGTCGCGCGCTTCGCCAGCCAGGGCGGGCAAGACCGCTTCCGGCCGCAGACCGGATTGCCGCTGAGCACCTACTTCAGCAGCCTGAAGCTGCGCTGGCTTCTTGAAAATGTTCCCGGCGCGCGAGGCAAGGCCGCCGGCGGCGACCTGCTTTTCGGGAATATCGACACGTTCCTTCTGTGGAATTTGACGGGTGGACCACAGGGCGGAGTGCATGTAACTGACGTGACCAACGCCAGCCGCACCCAGCTTCTGAATTTGAAAACGCTGGATTGGGATGTGGAACTACTCGCCGCGTTTGACATTCCGCGCGCGGTGCTGCCAGAAGTTCGTTCGAGCAGCGAAGTCTATGGCCAAGCAACTCTCAGCGCGATCAGGGGCGTTCCCTTTGCGGGAATCCTGGGCGATCAACAGGCGGCGCTGGTCGGCCAGGCGTGTTTTCACCCCGGCGAAGTGAAGAACACCTATGGCACGGGCTGCTTTTTACTGATGAACACGGGCGAGCGGCCGGTGCCCTCGAATTTTGGCCTGCTCACTACGGTGGCCTACAAGTTGGGCAAGGGGGCAGCGCATTACGCCTTGGAAGGGAGCGTGGCCATTACCGGGGCTCTGGTGCAATGGCTCCGCGACAATCTCGGAATCATCGAAAAGAGCCCGGATGTGGAGCCGCTGGCGCGAAAGGTCAACGACAATGGCGGGGTTTACTTTGTTCCCGCATTTTCCGGGCTGTACGCGCCGTATTGGAAGGCGAATGCCCGCGGGGTTATTGCCGGCCTGACTCGCTACGCAAATAAAGGGCATGTGGCGCGGGCGGTTCTGGAAGCCACAGCATTTCAGACCCGGGAAGTGGTCGAAGCGATGGAGAAAGATTCGCTCATCGGCCTTCGCAGCCTCCGCGTGGATGGGGGCATGGTGGCCAACGAGTTGCTGATGCAGTTCCAGGCCGATATTTTGAACCGTGAGGTGGTGCGCCCGGTGATTCAAGAAACGACGGCGCTCGGCGCAGCTTATGTGGCCGGCCTGGCGATGAAATTCTTTTCCGGCTTGGAAGAGTTGCGCGCCAACTGGGCGGTGGACCGCACTTGGACGCCGCATCTCGCCGAAACGGAGCGCGAGCAACTGTACAGGCAGTGGAAGAAAGCGGTCACACGATCGTTTGACTGGATGGAATCCTGACGGAGGCTCTGGAGCTATGACCTCACCGCTGGCCGGTGAATTTCTGGGCACGATGATTCTCGTTTTGCTGGGCGATGGAGTTGTCGCCGCGGTGCTGCTCAAACGATCGAAAGCGGAGGGCAGCGGTTGGATGGTGATTACCGCCGGGTGGGCGTTGGCGGTGATGGCGGGTGTTTTCACCGCCATTGCGTGTGGCAGCAGCGATGCACATCTGAACCCCGCAGTGACCATGGGCTTCGCGGTGCGTGAGGGTAATTTTGCCAAGTTCGGTCCCTACCTGGCAGCCCAGATGCTCGGGGCCATGGTGGGCGCCGGGCTAGTGTGGCTGCACTACTTGCCGCACTGGAAGGAAACGCCGGACGCTGCCGCCAAGCTGGGGTGCTTTTGTACGGCCCCGGCGATCCGCAACACCGTTGCGAACTTGCTGAGCGAGATCATTGCGACTTTCGTTCTGGTTTTCGTCGTCGGTGCGATTTTCTCGAAGAGCGTTTCTGCGGCCGGCCCCGCTGCAGGACTCGGCCCGTATCTCGTGGGGAGCCTCGTGTGGGGCATCGGTCTGTCTCTAGGGAGCACCACGGGATATGCGATCAATCCGGCACGAGACCTCGGGCCGCGCATTGCCCACGCGATTCTTCCGATTACCGGGAAAGGCGGCTCGGATTGGGGCTATGCGCCGATTCCCGTGATTGGACCGTTACTCGGCGGCGTGCTGGCTGGTGTGCTTCTCCGCGTGCTGGCCGTTTCCTGAACTTGAAACGCGAGCGCAAGTAACCGATTCCGCATTGAGCCCCGGTGGCTTCGCACAACTATGGTTTCCCTGAGCTACGCTTCCATAAGATGGGACGAGCACTCACAGCCGCGGCGCCGCCGTCCGCACCGGCATCCTCGGCGCGACAAAGTCCCTGGATTTATCGTCCCTGGACCGATCTTTTGATCGGCTGCGGAGCTTGGTCCGCCCCTCTTCTCTTGCTGGCTTTCTACGCGACCACCACGTATGCCCGAGCGTGGACCGTGGCGTTTTATTTTTTGGCGCTGCTATGCAATTACCCGCACTTTATGGCCACCGTCTACCGCGCCTACCATACGCGCACGGACTTTGAGAAATACCGCATTTTCACGGTGCACATCGCTTTGTTGCTGGCATTTGCCGGAGTCATCGCCCACGTCTGGTATCCGCTGCTTCCCTGGATCTTCACGCTATACATCTGCTGGAGCCCCTGGCATTACACGGGGCAAAATTTCGGGTTGCTGATGATGTTCGCGCGCCGTGCGGGCCTCGCGCCGAGTCCCGCAGAAAGAAACGCAATTCATCTGTCGTTCATGGCATCGTTTCTCTTGTTGATACTGAGTTTTCAGACCGGACCCTCGGGCGACGCACTGATTCTTTCGCTCGACCTGCCAGCAAGAGTCACCGTTCCCGCGCGAACCGTGCTGGCACTATCGTTCGTAGGAGCAAGTGGCTGGGCGCTGGTTTCCATGGCGCGGCGCGGCCGCTTCGGAGCGATCCTCGCGCCGCTGACGCTGGCCGTCACGCAGTTCCTGTGGTTCCTGTTGCCCGCCATGATCCAACTTTTCAGCGGGCACGAGGTCCCGCAAACGCGCTACAGCAGCGGCGTTCTGGCCGTGCTGCATTCCGCGCAATATCTCTGGATCACCAGTTATTATCAGCAACGCGAAGCGCGCCAGCGAGGGGATGCCCACTGGAGGTTTTCACGGTACCTTTTGACCCTGGTCGCGGGAGGAATCGCGTTGTTCATTCCTGGACCGTGGATCGCGAGCCGCATGTTTCACCGAGATTTCGCCGCCAGCTTCCTGACCTTCACAGCGCTGGTGAACATCCATCACTTCATTCTCGACGGGGCACTCTGGAAACTGCGCGATTCACGCGTTGCGGCATTCTTGCTCAATAGCAATGAAAAGACCCCGGGTGCGGAGTTACGCGCGAGAGGCGCGTGGCCATCCGCGGCCCGCTGGCTGACGGGTTTCACGCCCGCGGCAAGAGGCCTGCGAATCACTACTGTTGCCCTGCTGCTGGCCTGGGCGGCGATGGATCAGCTGCATTTCTACTGGTCGAGCGAGGCGGACAGTGTTCCGGCGCTAGAGCGCGCGGCTAAGCTGAATCCCCATGACAGTTCCGTGGAGATGCGGCTAGCGCGTGCCGAGACACTGGCGGGAAAGCGCGATGCTTCGCTTGCGGCCCTCGGCCGAGCCGCTGCAGTCAGTCCGGGTAGCTTACCACTGCGAGAAGCGTATGCGCGAGGCTTGATCGAGGCAGGACGGGAAGCGGAAGCGTATGCGCAATACCAAGAGATGCTTGGCCACTGGCCAGGTAACACCGCTGCGCTGGTGAATTATGGGCTTTTGGCACAGCGCTTGGGGCACGGCGATGAGGCCATTGATAGCTGGCAGCGCTCGATCGATATCGACCCCGGTCAAGCGAATGCCCAGCACTATCTTGCCGAGGCGCAGGACCGGCGCGGCGAAGTACAGGCCGCGGCGCGCCACTATCGAGCCTATTTGCAGATCGTGGCTTCTCATCGGGACGAGCACCGCAATGAAACGGCATCGGTGCTCGCCGCGCTCATCAAAGTTGCCGACGCACACGCGGCCGGCAATCAGCAGGACGGGGCCTTAGCGGGCTACAACGCCGCAATCCAATTCGCGGAAAGAGCGAATGCCAAAGCACTCGAGAGCCTCGCCCTGGTTCATCTGGCGGACTTCGAGGAGAGACAAGAGAGCGCCGTGGCAGCAGCGTCGGCGTATCAGCGGGCCCTGGCCATTGACGCTTCGCTTTCCGACCCGACCAGCGCTGCAAGCGATTGGTTCAATTACGCACAGTTCCTCGATCGGCGACACCTGCCGGAGCGTCTCGTTTTCGCCTGTCTTCTTCGCGCAGAAGAGTTGGCGAGCGCTACGCCCGGCATCCAACTCAATACCATCGTCGAAGTTCGAGCGCAAAATGAAGCGCACCTTGGCCAGCAAGCCGCCGCGGTTCGCCGTTCGAGCGGGGTTGTTCTGAAGGAAGCACTCGCTCTGCCGGCTTCCCTATTTGCCAGGCCGCGCTAGCGGGATCACCCGGCATTTTCCCGAAAAATAGAGAAACAACTCACCTTGCGATGCGGTTTAGAATAATGAGCGGGCGGTAGCCGCAGGCGCTTAGATTCCAGGGCCAAGAGGCACTCATGAGTCTTATGCGATCGATGCTGCTGGCAGCATCTCAAAATCAGTGGTTGCGACATCGCGCGACGCATTACCCGTTTGTAAGGCGCACCGTCTCGCGGTTCATGCCTGGCGAGACGCTCGACGACGCACTTAGCGCCGCACAGGTTCTGGGTGGAAAGAAGATCGGAACGGTCTTTACTCACCTGGGCGAAAACATCAAGGATCGCTCCGAGGCGCAGCAGGTTACGGAACACTATCTCGAAGTTCTGGAAAGCATCAGAGTAAGAGGTCTGCGCGCGGAAATTTCCGTCAAACTGACGCAGCTCGGTTTGGATCTCTCCGCGGAGCTCTGCTGCGAACATTTGCAGGCCATTATTGAGCGCGCACAACCGGACTCCATCGTCTGGGTGGACATGGAGGCCAGCAACTATGTGGACGCTACCCTGGATCTCTATCGCCGGGTGCTGAGCGCGCATCCCAACGTCGGTATATGCCTGCAGGCTTATCTCTATCGAACCAAGGACGACCTGGCGAACCTTCTGCCGCGGCGGCCCTCGATTCGATTGGTCAAAGGGGCCTACCGCGAGCCGCCCGAAATGGCGTTCCCTCACAAGCAAGATGTCGACGAAAGCTATCTCGAACTTGGGAAGCAGATGCTGCAGGCCAAGAAGGAGAATCGCTGCGTGCGCGCCGCTTTCGGTACGCATGATGTTGGGTTGATCCGGCGGCTGGCCGATTTTGCATCTGCGGAAGGTTTTCGCAAGGCGGATTTCGAAGTACAGATGCTCTACGGCATCCAGCGCGCCGAGCAGGAGCGGCTCGCCAGCGAGGGCTGCACTTCCATCGTGCTGGTGGCCTACGGCAGTTATTGGTATCCGTGGTTCGTGCGCAGACTGGCAGAGCGCCCCGCGAACTTATGGTTCATGGTCCGCAACGTTTTCGCGGCCTAGTAGCAAAAAAAACTGTTCCCATCATTCCCACGGCGAACGGTATTCCCCCATCAGCCCGCCGTGTTGGCCTTGGCTAGCAGAAGAATCGCGAGAGTATAGAACAAGAACATGAGGGCCAGAAACGCTTTTGCGTGACGATTAGCGCCCTGGAATTCTTTCCAGGCGAGCACGCCCCACAAGGCTGCAACCATGGGGGCGGACTGGCCGATCGCATAGGAAATCGCCACCCCGGTGAAATTCGCGGCCACCAGATTAAAGACCGTGCCGGTGCCCCAGATGACCCCACCCATCAGACCGAGCAGGTGGCCGGCGGCGGGCCCGCGAAAGAATTTGCTGAAATTCACGGGCTCGCCCACGAGAGGGTATTTCATAAAATAGACATTCCAGACAAAACAAGACAGCAGCGCTCCGAGCGTGAAGAAAACGCCGGTGCTGTAGGGACCCAGGGCGTTTCCCTGGGTCATCGCATGAGTGACAAATGGCGCCCACAGGCCCATCAGGATTCCAGAGACAACGCAGACCAGGATGCTCTTACGGGAAACTGACCGTGCCGCCCTGGTAAGGTTTCGGTAAGCCTGGCCATCAAGGATCACCGCGCTAACGGCGCACGCCACGCCGGCTGCGAGCAATGCCGCATTCCCTCTCGGTTGCAGCATGTAGCTCGAAACGACGCCAACCACCATCGCGATGCCGATCGAAACCGGAAAAGCGATGGCCAGACCGGCCATGTCGATGGCCGCGACCAGAAGGAGATTCGCAAGGTTGAAAACCGCGCCACCGGCAAGGGTGTAAATGAAATTCGACCGATCCGCCGCGCGGATGTTGTTCAGAAAGCTAGAGGCATTGTTCGCAGTATTTCCCAACGTAAAAGCCAGCGCCACCGCAATCAGGAAAATGCCGAGGGCGTAATCCCAGTAAAACAATTCGAAACGGTAGTTCTTTACACCCTTATAGGTGTTGGCCCAGGAGCCCCAACAGATCGCACTGGTGAATATCATTAGAAGCGCAACGCCGAAAGTGTGAGGAACAAACATAGGTCTCTGACTCCTTTCGAGGGTCAAGCGATTGGTCTTTTTTTCAGCTCCAAGAACTTTGGTTATCATGCAGTTTCCGCAAATGGTGACTGTCGCAGCTAGTACTCCCGCTAGGGAAAATGTCAAGGGCATCGTGGAGAATGCAGCATCCCCACTCGAGGCCAACGGCCGCGACAGTTCGTTTGGCAATGGAGAGTAAATGCGGTTCCCGGGCCGGGTTCTTATATAATCCGCGCCGAGAATCACCAGAGGCGAAATGATGGCCAAGCCGTCCTTTATTGCCGTTGTGGGCAGCGCTAACGTGGACCTTACCACGTTCCATGATGTGTTCCCGCGGCCGGGGGAAACCATCTTCGGCAGGAAGTTCGATCTCGGCTTCGGCGGCAAAGGCGCCAACCAGGCGGTTGCGGCGCGTCTCTGCGGCGCGAACGTGGGCATGGTGGCAAAAGTAGGGAGCGATCTTTTCGGGCCCGCAACGATTGGGAATTTTGAATCGCAGGGCATTGACGCGACTTACGTGCGCATCGCCCCCGGCGTTTCCAGCGGCGTCGCCCCGATCTTTGTGGATCCCAGTGGCCAGAATCGCATCATCGTCGTGAAGGGCGCAAACGACACGCTTACACCGGAAGATGTGGATGCCGCCGCGCCCCTGCTCCGCAAGGCAGACACCATCATCATGCAGTTTGAGATTCCCTTGCGCACCGTCTGCCACACCGTGAAGTTCGCCAAAGCCAATGGCATTCGCTCGATCGTGAATCCCGCCCCGGCGCAGCCGGTTGACTACCAGGAAGTTGGCGCCGCGGACTATTTCATCCCCAATGAAAGCGAAGCCGAAGCAATCACGGGAATGCCGGTGCATTCGATCGATGAGGCAAGAAACTGCGCGGAGTTTCTATTGCGGCAGGGAATCGGACGGGTGGTTATTACTCTCGGCGAACGCGGCTCTTTGGCGGCGGGACCGGACCGCATCGACCTGATTCCCGCGTTCAAGGTCCAAGCCGTAGACACTACCGGCGCGGGCGACGCTTTCATCGGAAGCTTGGCGGTTTTTCTGAGCGAAGGTTTGCCGGCGGAGGAAGCTCTACCGCGCGCAAGTCTCTACGCCGCCCTTTCCACAACAAAAGTAGGGACCCAGAAGTCCTTCTCGAAGCGGGCGGAATTCGACCAGGAGTGGCGCAATCGCGTTGGGCACCTTTGACTTTGTCTAGGTGCTAAGATAGGGCTTTGCGGATCGCTCCGTTGTACCGGGCATTGAAATATTCCATGACTTTCGGCGACCACCTGCGCATCGACAACTCCGCTAGCCTGGATCGCCAGGCTCTTGGAGGCCCGATTTTACCTTCCGATACGGCCATCGCCAATTACGCCGGGCGCGATCTACAGCCCAACCGCGGTATCCCGCTGAATTTGGATGGGGTGAACGCCGTGCGCGTGAACACCAGCGCCGTCGAGCGCCGCGCCGAAACCATCTCCACACGGCGAACGGTAAAGAAGGATTGGCAGGCGGCTTGGCTGCTGCGCGCCATCACCTGCATGGATCTGACCACCCTCTCCGGCGACGACACCGACGAGCGTGTTCGCCGCTTGTGCGCCAAGGCGCGCCAACCGATTCAGCAGGAACTCCTCGAGAAGCTTGGCGTCGGGAGCCTCAATATCAAGGTCGCTGCCGTATGTGTTTATCACACCTTCGTCGAAACCGCCCGGCGGGCCATGGAGGGCAGCGGCATTCATGTTGCGGCCGTCTCCACGGGATTCCCGGCCGGTCTTTCTCCCTTCCCGGAACGCGTCGCGGAAATTCGGCGCTCGGTGGAAGCCGGCGCTGACGAAATCGACGTGGTCATCACCCGCGCGCACGTCTTCGGCGGTAAGTGGCAAGTGCTCTATGATGAGATCGCCGCGTTCAAGAATGCCTGCGGGCCCGCGCATCTGAAGGTGATCCTTGGTACCGGTGATTTGCTGACGTTGCGCAACGTGGCGCGCGGCAGCATGGTAGCGATGATGGCCGGAGCGGACTTCATCAAAACATCGACGGGCAAAGAAGCCGTCAATGCCACGCTTCCCGTGAGCCTGGTCATGACGCGCGCCATTCGCGAGTACGCGCAGGAAACGGGAATGGCGGTGGGCTTCAAGCCAGCGGGCGGCATTCGCACCGCCAAGCAATCGCTCGACTGGCTTGCCTTGATGAAGGAGGAAGTCGGTGATTCGTGGCTAAAGGCGGAATTGTTCCGCTTTGGCGCCAGCGGCATGCTTGCGGATATCGAGCGGCAATTGGAGCACCATGCCACGGGACGCTATTCGGCGGATTATCGCCATCCCATCGCTTAGGCAGGAGAATCCTGGTTCGATAACGAGAGAAGCGCATGAGCATCGTCGAAAAATTCATGACCATGGAGTACGGCCCCGCGCCCGAGGATCCGCGCGAGGCGCTTGCCTGGCTGGACCGTCACGGCCGGCGCTTTGGACATTTCATGAACGGCGCCTGGCAGGCGCCCGCGGCAGGGACTTATTTCGACACCGCGGACCCTTCCACAGGTGAAAGACTCGCGGTAGTGGCAGAAGGATCGGCAGCGGATGTCGATAGCGCGGTGAAAGCTGCGCGGGGTGCTTTGCCGGCATGGCAGTCCCTCAGTCCGCACGCGCGTGCACGCTATCTCTATGCACTGGCCCGGCAGGTGCAGAAGCATTCGCGCTGGCTCGCGGTTCTCGAAACACTGGACAACGGCAAGCCGATTCGTGAAAGCCGCGACATCGATATTCCGCTGGTCGCGCGGCATTTTTATCATCATGCGGGCTGGGCCCAGTTACTTGAGCAGGAGTTTCCGGGATACACGGCTTGCGGCGTCGTAGGTCAAATCATCCCGTGGAATTTCCCTTTGCTTATGTTGGCGTGGAAGATTGCCCCCGCGCTGGCCACCGGGAATACCGTGGTGCTCAAGCCCGCGGAATTTACGCCCTTGACGGCGCTGGCATTTGCCGAGATTTGTCAGGAAGCTGGCCTCCCCGCCGGCGTCGTGAACATCGTCACCGGCGACGGATCGACTGGCGAAGCGCTGGTGAAGCATCCCGGCGTCGACAAGATTGCCTTCACCGGCTCGACAGAAGTGGGTCGCGCAATTCGCAAGGCTACCGCGCTTAGCCATAAGAAACTCTCGCTCGAACTTGGCGGCAAGTCTCCTTTCGTCATTTTTGAGGACGCCGATCTGGACAGTGCCGTGGAAGGTCTGGTGGACGGCATCTGGTTCAACCAGGGGCAGGTTTGCTGCGCCGGTTCGCGCTTGCTGATGCAGGAGAGCGTCGCGGAGAAGTTGATCGGCAAGATTCAGGATCGCATGAACACCCTGCGAATCGGCCCGCCGCTCGACAAAGCCATCGACATTGGAGCCATCGTCGCGCGCGTGCAGCTCGAACGCATCCAGCGGCTGGTCGATCAGGGCATCGCGGAAGGAGCGACCTGCTGGCAGCCTGCCATTCCCGTACCGTCGCGGGGTCTGTATTTCCCGCCGACGTTACTCTGGAATGTTCATCCGACTTCGGTGGTGGCGCAGCAGGAAATTTTCGGCCCGGTGCTCGCGGCCATGAGCTTCCGCACTCCGCGGGAAGCTGTGGAGCTCGCGAACAATACAGTTTACGGCCTGGCCGCCAGCGTGTGGAGCGAGAGCATCAATGTTTCATTGCATGTTGCGGCGCAGCTCAAGGCCGGCGTGGTTTGGGTCAACTGCACAAATCTTTTCGACGCCGCCTGCGGTTTCGGCGGCTACCGCGAGAGCGGTTACGGACGTGAGGGCGGGCGGGAGGGGCTTAGCGAATACCTCGAGCCCGTCTGGTTTAAGGACGCCCCACTGGTGCATACAACGCCACTCGCGATGGATCAACCGCCGGAGCAGCCCGCCGATCTCGGGGCTCCTCCGATCGACCGCACGGTGAAGCTCTACATCGGCGGCCATCAGACGCGGCCGGATTCAGGTTACAGCATCGCAGTGCACGGCGCGGACGGGCGTTTGCTCGGAGAAGCGCCTCTGGGCAACCGCAAGGACATTCGCAACGCCGTCGAAGCGGCCCGCAAAGCGGAAGGCTGGGGCAGAGCGACGGCGCATCATCGCGCGCAAGTGCTCTTTTACGTGGCGGAGAACCTTTCCCAGCGCCGCGAAGAAATGGCCGGCCGGTTGTCCGCCGTGGTGGGGAAAAAACAAGCGCAAGCCGAAGTCAGCCTGGGCATCGAGCGCATTTTTTCCTACGCCGCCTGGGCCGATAAGTATGACGGCGCAGTGCATAACCCGCCGTTCCGCAACGTCGTGCTGGCAATGAAAGAACCGATCGGCACGGTCGGAGTGGTGTGCCCCGCCGATGTGCCGTTGCTGGGATTTCTTTCTCTGGTGATGCCGGCCATTTCAGCGGGCAACACGGTGGTGGCCATTCCGTCGGAAAAATACCCTCTGATTGCCGGTGATCTCTATCAGGTTTTCGAAACCAGCGATCTGCCGGATGGCGTCGTAAACATAGTTACCGGCCGCGCCGCGGAACTGATGAAGACGCTCGCTGAACACGATGACGTCGACAGCATCTGGTGTTTTACGGATGAAGCCGGCGCCGCGGCGGTGAAAACTCTTTCGGTTGGCAATCTGAAGCAGGTGTTCACCAACGAAGGCCGCGCCATTGATTGGTTCGACGTGAAACAAGGCGAAGGCCGGTGGTTCCTCGACCACACCGTGCAGGTGAAAAACATCTGGGTTCCGTACGGTGATTAGAAATTCGCGACCGTCGGCGGGCTACATCAAAAACTACGCAATTTGAATTTGCCATTGGACCGGCCGGAACATTCGAACGGACCGCAAACTTTTGCGGCACGTTGTTTCGCGTTTTTGGAACCGTCAAGTCATTCTTCCCGCGTCATTGTGTCTCCGCGCGCGGATGGGCCGTACCGGGATCCCCGCGGTCTCCCATCAAGACCGGTAAACAGTCTCTTTAGCAATACTCAACGCTGGGAGTCGGTGTCTCCCATTACAATTGGACGGCATTTTGCGCGGTGCTCTCGGCAACTCGGGCATCTCGGAGGAGTGCTTCATGGGTCATCCACTTCTTGAACTAGGAAACAAAACGGCGGTGGTAATCGGCGGAACCAGCGGCATCGGACTAGCGCTCGTTCGCGGACTGGCCCAGGCTGGAGCGAATGTCGTGCCGACCGGCCGCCGCGATGAACAGGTACGAGCCGCGGCCGCGGAAGTTGTGGCGCTCGGGCGGCGGTCGCTGGCCCAGACTTGTGATGTTACGGATAATGGCAGCATCGAGCGGCTCCTCCAATCGACATGCTCCGAATTCGGCAGTGTCGAAATCCTGGTGAATTGTGCGGGGCGGACGAAGCGAATGCCCACCCTCGATTTTCCGGAGGCCGAATGGAAAACCATCCTGGAAACGAATCTGTACGGAACCCTGCGCGCCTGCCGGGTCTTCGGCCGGCACATGATGGAGAAGCGCTATGGCCGGATCATCAATGTTGGATCGCTTTCTTCGTTTGTGGGGCTGTTTGAGGTGGCCGCCTATGGGGCGAGCAAATCAGCCGTTGCTTCCCTTACCAAGACGCTGGCAATCGAATGGGCGACCTCGGGGGTTTGTGTCAATGCCCTTGTTCCGGGCGTATTGCGCACGGACTTGAATGCGGCTCTGCTCGATGGAACCGAGCGCGGCCGGGAGTTTCTGATGCGCACGCCGATGCGTAGGTTCGGTAAGATCGAAGAGCTGGCCGGCGCCGCGGTTTTTCTGGCCTCCGATGCCGCCAGTTTCGTGACCGGCCATTTATTGGTGGTGGATGGTGGGATTCTGGCCAGTGGCGTCAACCAATAACCGAGCACTGCTGCAGCCCGACCCGGGGGCTGGCCTTAGTGGCTGCCTTTGGCAGCGGTACCCATTTGAGCTCGCGCTTTGGTCACGATGGCAAGGAATTTCCGCGCATTCTCCACAATGACCTCCGGCTTGTTGGACCTCAGCGCGTCGGCCTGCACCAATTCTCCGCCGATACCCAGGGCCGCGGCGCCCGCCTCGATGAATTCAGCCGCGGTGTTTAGATTGACGCCACCGGTCGGAACAAGTGGGACTTGCGGGAGCGGGCCCTTTAGAGCCTTAATGTATTTGGCTCCTCCTACCTGGCCGCACGGGAAAACCTTGACGAAGTCCGCGCCGGCCTCCCAAGCAGTAATGACTTCCGTGGGAGTCAGCGCCCCGGCCATCATCAGCTTTTCTTCCCGAACCGCAAATTCGACCGTCTGAAGGTTCAACCCCGGGCTGACCAGAAATTGCGCTCCGGCGTCCAAGCACCGGCGCGCCGCCTCCCGGTTGAGCACAGTTCCGGCTCCGACCAGGACATCTGAACTGTTATTTTTTGCCAGCTCGCGGATGACCTCCAGGGCGCCGGGCACAGTCATGGTGATTTCTACGATGGGAATGCCGCCCTGGCAAACGGCATCAGCCGCGATCCGCGCTTCCCCCGGCGACGACGCGCGGACGACGGGGACGATCCCAATCTCCAGGATCCGATCGCGAACCTTTTGCCTGTCCATCGGCGGTCACCTTTCTCCGTCAATTTGTCGTCAGCGCGCGATGCGTGCTCCGACTCCCTTCATCACTTGCATGACTTCCTCGAAGGTTGCCATGGAAGTGTCTCCCGGCGTGGTCATGGCGAGCGCCCCGTGTGCGGCGCCACACTCCACGGACCACTGCGGCTCCTGTCCCGCCAGGAATCCATAAATCAGACCGGAAGCAAAGGAATCGCCTCCTCCGACGCGGTCGAAAATCTCAAGATTTTCACGGTTTTTTGCCTGGTAGAACTGGCCATCGCAAAAACAAATCGCGCTCCAGTCATTCAGTGTCGCAGTTTTTGCCTTCCTAAGCGTGGTAGCAACCAGCTTGAACGGATAATCCTTCACCACCTTGGCGATCATTTGCTTGAAACCTTCAACTTCAAACGTGGCGTGGTGCTCATCCATTCCCGGCACGTCGTAGCCCAGCGCCGCCGAGAAGTCTTCCTCGTTGCCGAGCATGACGTCTACGTGAGGTGCGATGCGGCGGTTGACCTCCTGAGCCTGTTTTTTGCCGCCGTGAGACTTCCACAAGGATGCACGGTAGTTGAGGTCGTAGGAGACGACCGTGCCGTTCCGCCTCGCTGCTTCGATGGCTTCCAGGGTAACTTCCGGGGTTGTCTCGGAAAGGGCGCAGAAGATGCCGCCGGTATGAAACCAGCGCGCACCCGACTTTCCAAAAATCTGATGCCAATCGATGTCGCCCGGCTTCAACTGGGAGACCGCGGTGTGCCCGCGGTCGTAGCTTCCGAGCGCCGCACGCATGCCGAAGCCGCGTTCCGTAAAATTGAGGCCGTTGCGCGCCGCGCGGCCCACGCCATCGTGTTCCACCCAGCGCACCAGCGACTGGTCCACGCCGCCCTGGTAAATGAGATCCTGAAGAAGCCTGCCGACGGGATCGTCGGTGAACGCCGTGACCACCGCGGTGTTCAGGCCGAAACAACGCTTCAGGCCGCGCGCGACGTTGTATTCCCCGCCACCCTCGCACACTTCAAAGGACCGCGCCGTGTGAATGCGCCGGTCGCCCGGGTCGAGTCGCACCATCACCTCGCCCAAACTGACCAGGTCCCAGTGGCATTCCTTTCTCGGCTTGATGGTCAACCCCATGCGCTCACCTCCACCCCTCTGGGGATTGGGAATTGGCGTTCCATCGATTGTCCTGGTTTGTGTTGAAAGTTTCTGAGATGCACGTTTGCATTTCTCAATTCATCCTGGCTGGCTCCAGCCTGGGGACCAGCGCATGAATGATGACGAGTGCCAGCAAGTATGCCGAACCCGCAATGAGGAAAGGAACCCGGTAACTCCCGGTCCACTGAAGCACGTGGCCCACGACGGTGGCGATGAACAAACCCCCGATCGCGCCGGCCATTCCGCCGATCCCCACCACCGAGCCCACTGCCGGAGCCGGAAACATGTCGGAGGTCAACGTAAACAGGTTGGCTGAAAATCCTTGATGACACGCGGCTGCCAGTCCGATCAACAGCACGGCGGACCAGGTGCTCTCCACACGGTAGGCGAACACCACCGGTACGACGCCGACTGCACAAATGAGCATGGCCATCTTGCGAGCGGCGTTAACCGTGCTGCCGCTCTGAATTAGCCACGATGACATCCAACCCGCAGCCACACTGCCAACATCGGAGATCAAATAAATCACCACGATCGGAGCGCCAATGCGCGTCAAAGCTAGCCCGTGTTTGCTCTGCAAGAACCCCGGCACCCAAAAGAGATAAAACCACCACACCGGATCGATCAGGAACTTCCCCAGGACAAACGCCCAGGTCTGCCGCAGCGGAAGCAGGGCCACCCATTTGGTTTTCCCCACCGCTTCTTGCGCATCGCTGCGGATGTAGTCGAGTTCCGCCCGGGAGACGAGTGGGTGCTCCTCTGGTTGGCGATAAATCAACAGCCAGAACACCAGCCACAAGAAACCCAGCGCACCGATGCCAATGAAGGCCCCGCGCCAGCCCCAGCGTGCGTTGATCCAAGGCACCACGACCGGCGTGAGCATGGCGCCAAAACTGGTGCCAGCATTAAAAATCCCCGTAGCCAGAGCGCGTTCTTTCTTCGGGAACCATTCTGCCACCGCCTTAATGCTGGCGGGAAAGACAGCCGCCTCCCCGAATCCCAGAGTGAGCCGCGAAATAGCAAAGCTCGTGAGGGAACTCCCCAGCGCGGTCCCCATGGACGCGAGGCTCCAAAACACCATCGCTAACGCATAACCTAATCGAGTGCCAAGCTTGTCGACGAGCCGGCCGACCACCACCATCCCCAGTGCATAGGCCCCCTGGAATGCCACCACCAGATTGCTGTAATCAATTTCACTCCAACCGAGATCATGTTGAAGAGTCTTGTTAAGCACTCCGAGAACATTGCGGTCCATATAATTCTTGGTGGTGCCGAAAAGAAGGAGTGTACAGATCACCCAGCGAAAATAGCCGGC
>Ga0209689_1001160_pt1 | contig 19507 bp, 15 predicted proteins | sample GraSoiAngelo_149_FD_187119 | JGI IMG/M metagenome (GOLD analysis project Ga0209689, IMG submission 187119) | Grasslands soil microbial communities from the Angelo Coastal Reserve, California, USA - 14_1009_09_30cm (SPAdes) (version 2) | ecosystem: Environmental > Terrestrial > Soil > Grasslands ... | reverse complement strand
AGGGGAATGAATACAATGTCAAGGTATCGGATATGAAACGGTGAGAAGCGAAATGCTTGCAGTACAGCAATCCCTAGCATCAATCCGCCTACAATAGCTGTGATTGCGTGGCGGCCCCTTCTCTCCGGACCCTGAAGGAAGGGTCGGATGGCACGGACTATGTCAACTCGACTAGCTCTCAAGGCAGGATAGATTGTTCCAGCCAATACTGCGGCCAATCCTGCAAGAATCCCTGTTATCGCTAGTTCCGGGGTCAGCACTGCTTCAGGAAGCTGCGGAAATCCCAGGTTCTCGAATACTTTCACGAAGAATTGTGAAAGTCCAACTCCTGCCAAGACCCCTGCTACAGCGCCCACTAACCCAATGAGAATTCCTTCGGCCAAGAATATCCTAAAGACCTGCGGCCGGCTCGTGCCAACTGCCCTCAAAACTCCAATCTCATAGGTGCGTTCGCTTACAGTCATGAAAAGGGTGTTGAATACGATGAATGAGCAGACGACGAGAGCGACCAGAACCATTATGTTTAGTCCCAATTGGAACCCGGCCATTTGCCCGTTGATCCTCTCAATAGCCTCAGCTTTGGGCGCAGTAACATCGAACAGGCGACCTAATGTTGACTGCAAACTGTCGCGTACTGTGACAGCTCTGGAAGGGTCGCTGATCGTCGCATACACGTGCGTTACAAGGCCGGTCATGCCGAGCTTCAATTGGGTTTCTTGAAGCCCGAGGTAGGCCGTTGGCGCGAGCCTGCGGTAGGGATGGTCCAGCCCAACGATAGTGAGCTGGAAAGCGGGCCGTTGACCCGAACCGTTCAGCGCGGTCACATTGAAGTTTGAGCCTATGGTTAGACCAAGTCGTTGGGCTAGAAAATCCGTGATCACTGCCTGTCCAGGCTGAAGTGAACGGACTCCTGTTACGTTGAGGTTAGAATAATCGAAGTCGTGACTTGTATCAACGCCTACAAGCTGGATGATGGTAGAGTTTGAAACTATTCCAGGCCACTCGAGTCTGGCGGCCGTATTCGTAATCTCGCCCTGACTTCTTACTGTGCTAACGACTAAATCAGGGAACGGGGCTAAGGACCCATATCTGACAACAAGATCCGTGGTTCCCCAAAACCTGTTGATGTAGCCAGCGAATTCGTTCATTGCACTGGCCGTTGCCATATTGATTCCGACGAGGAGCGCAACGCCCAGGATGATCGCGGCGCACGTGAGAATAGTGCGGGCTTTGCGTCGCGGGATATTCCTGTAGGCGAGTCTTGCAGAGAGCAAAGAAGGGCACTTATCAATTGGTTCATTAATTTGGCTGGAACAAGGTCTTCTCAGGTTCGGGTGGAAGTTGCTCGACGGCACGAATCCCATGATGTAAAGCGTCCAACGACCTCGTCTCTGTCAATATTCCGTCCCGCATCTCGAAGACACGTTCAGCCCTTTTCGCTACGACCGGGTCATGTGTCACGACCATGACTGTCGCATTCTCTTGCTTCGCCATATCGTACATCAACTGGACAACCTCATTCCCCGTCTTCGTGTCCAGGTCCCCGGTCGGCTCGTCAGCCAAAAGTATTCTGGGATGATTCGCTAGTGCTCTGGCGATCGCGACCCTTTGTTGCTCTCCACCGCTGAGCTCGTCCGGAAGATGGTTCAGTCTACTCGAGAGTCCAATCCGAGCGAGGAGATTCTTGGCCCGTTCTTCTGCCTGTTTTGTGTTGACTCCAGATGTCAAAAGAGGAAGCTGCACGTTTTCGAGGGCTGTGAGAACTGGGATCAGGTTGTGGAACTGGAAGATGAACCCGATCTTATGCCGTCTCACCCTTGTCAATTCACCGTCTCTCATCTTGCCGGTGTCACTTCCTTCGAGGAGTACCTGGCCTGAGGAAGCTCTGTCCAGTGTTCCGATTATGTTGAGCAGAGTGGTTTTGCCCGAGCCCGACGGGCCCATGACAACTACGAACTCTCTCTCCCGAAGGGTCAGGCTTACTCCGCGAAGCGCGTTGACTGTTGTCTTTCCTAATCGGTAGGATTTCTCAACGTGATCCAGTTTGACAATGAGTAGTGGGGATCTACTGGGTTCCAAGGGAGCGACGTCCGCCAGAAGCGAATAGGCCATCTGTGCTCAACGAGATATGTCCTTTACGCTCTGGAACTTTGGTCATATCCAAAATCCTTTAGTCAGAGGCTTCGACCGGAATCGTTTGCTATGCATCTTGACAATCCTGTCATTCTGGACCTTGAAACATCCTCTTTGGAGGCGGACGCTGGGGTTGTCGTTGGTGCGGGCTTGATAACCGAGAAGAGTGAAGGCTACTATCTGGAGTCTAGACGGACCGGGGAAGAAAGAGACCTACTTGTCCGTCTGGCGAAACGGCTGGATGAGTATCCGACGATCGTGACTTGGAATGGTAGAACCTTCGACCTACCATTCCTTGTAACGCGAATGCTGAAGCATGGCCTCGACCCTCGCCCAATCCTGAACAAGGACCATGTAGATTTGTATGAGTTGGTTAAGTTCAGATTGCGACTGACCTTCACTTATCTGGACCATGTCTGCGAGTTCTTCGGTATCGAGAAGAAACGGAATCCGATGGGAATGGATGTTCCCGGCTTGTATGTTCGTGCGTTAGAGGGTGATAAGAAGGCTCTTGGACGGATTAGGGAGCATTGTCTTGACGATCTCAGAGCCACTAGGAAACTCTACTTATTGCTCGGACCTTTGTTACAGGCCCAGCATACCAAGGATCGGGGTGCCGGTTTGGCTGCCAAAAAAGAGTGAGATCACGAAGAGTATGGCTAGGTAGGCTCCTAGTAGTCCGAGGGTGATCAATGCGTTCTTCTTCCACTGCTTGGCAAAAGCGATACCGAAGGGTATTCCCGTGACGAAGCCTATGATGTGTGCAACGTATGCGACGCTTGGATCGTAGCTTTGCCCGAGTAGCCCAGGGTTCGCGACTGCGAAGGCATTGTACATGAAGTAGACAATGGCGATTAGGCCCTGCGGAGCGAGGAAGAGCCATGAAAACTTCAATGGTCGAGTAAGCATGACCGCTGCTGCGAGGGTAAAGATGGCAGCGGAGGCTCCTATCATTCCGGTGTCGGCTGGGAAGAAGGGTATGCTCAATAGGAATGCTGTTAGTCCTCCTGTGAAGAAGACGACCATGTGAGCATGCGAGCCGATTGTTTTTTCGAGGGTGTTGCCAAAGACGAATAGGAAGATCATGTTCCCGAGCAGATGAATCGGACTTCCGTGGACGAATAGGGCGGTGACGAGTGTCCACAGCCTGCCTGCTTGTAGATTGTTATAGCTGAAGACCAGGTTCTGTTCAACGAAGCTAGGACTGTTGGGTAACAGTGACCAAGTCCATAGGCTAGCGCCTATGCAGCCCAGTATGAGAAGATAATTGCTTCTCAAGACCTGGGCCATGAGATGGCTAGAAATTCGAGGCTAATATTAGAGGCGTGTATAACTCTAGAAGGGATATCTCCGTTTCAGACCTAGTGTGGACTTGTCCACAGGGGACGGGATTTCGGCGTGTCCCTCTATGGGCCGAGAAAAAGACAAACTCTTATTCCCGTCCCCTTTCGCCAGTTGCCCTGTCGAGTATTGGCCCGTACTAGTTTTCAGGCCTATTTCAGTTTGATCAAACCTAGGATCATGCTCCTACTCGACCTGACGGCTGTTGCGGCATTTGTAGTCGCTTCTGGCCCTTCGTTAGGTCTTGTCAAGATGTTTGGGTTGCTCTTGGCTGGCAGCCTTGCGTCTGGAGGGGCGGCTGCTTTGAATTGCTACTTGGATCGTGATCTGGATGGTCGGATGGGTAGGACGAGGTCGAGGCCTATCCCAAAGGGCGTTGTTGAACCTGGTCGAGGTCTTGAATTTGGGCTATTGTTGATTGGTGGGGGTGCCTTGACTTCGTTATACTTCCTGCCTCTTCTCGCGACGGTTTTCATTCTTCTTGGTGCCTTCATCTATGTAATCTTCTACACTGAATGGCTGAAGCGGAGAACTACTCTGAACATTGTTCTAGGGGGTTCTGCAGGTAGCTGTGCACCTCTTGCGGGTTGGGCTGCGGCAACTGGACAGGTGGGTCTAGCAGCCTGGCTGATGGCCTTACTGGTTTTTGTCTGGACGCCGAGCCATTTTTGGGGGCTCGCAATGCGGGCGGTCGATGATTATTCCGAGGCCGGGATTCCAATGCTTCCGGTTGTCGTGGGTGAGAAGAAGGCGGCACAGTACATCGCTGTCAATACTTTATTGCTTGTGCCATTGTCGTTAGCCTTCTTTCCACTTGGTGTCTTCGGGCTAGTGTATCTTTTGATAGCAGGCGGATTCGGCTTGTGGCTCTTGATCGTGGACTTGAAGCTGGCCTTCGATCCTTCCAAGAGCCGGGCTTGGACCGCGTTCAAGGTTTCAAGCCCGTATCTCGCAATAGTCTTCCTGGCCATGGTACTGGACAAGGCCGTTTGAAGATAGACTAAGCTTCCAAAGCCAGTTTGAGAACGTTCTGGATCAGGACCCGTCCGTCAGGATGATCTTCATCAGCTCTTTCCGGATGGAATTGGAAACCGTACACAGGACGAGACTTGTGAACCATGATCTCAACCTTGGAAGAGGCTGATTCACCGAGACATTCGAATCCCGTCGGAACACTCGCTAAGGCCTGCCGATGAGACTCTGGCACTCTGATTTCATATGGGAGATCATCGAAGAGTGGATGAGTCCCTAGGACCTTTACCCTTTCGAACCCTCTGCACATTCGTCCCAGATCGGATAATCGTGCTCCGAAGGTTTTACCGATCAACTGGTGACCATAGCATATTCCGAGTATGGGAAATTCAGCGTCCTTGATTATTCGAGTCTCTGGCTCGAAGTTTCTCTGGTTCTCAGGCCTTGTAAGCATATGTGAGGATCCGCTTAGGAACAAGAGGTCCGGAGACTTGTCCATTATCTTCTCGTACAAACTAGGAGTTCTGTAATCCACCAGTTCGATCTTTTGGCCTGTGGATTTTTCGAGGCTCTGGAGAGTGACCTCAGTCTTTTCCGAGCTGCTGTAATTGTTTAGGAGTATTAGCCGCAATTGTTTCTGATTCACAGTGCCATGAGGAGACGGTCGATCTCGTCTTCTGAGTTGTAATAATGGGGCGACGCCCGTATAGACTTGACTCTACTTGCGACCACTATGTTCTCGGACTTGAGCTTGTTATAGGTGCTTGCCGGGTCGGGGTCTTCAAAGACGAGGATGCCGCTTCGGCGATCGGTCTGGAGTGGTGACAGAATCTGTCGTCCCTTCTTCTTCAAGCCTTCAATCAGTCTGCCTGTCATTTTGAGCACGTGATGGTATCGGTTTCTCATGTCGTCTTTCAATGCCCATTCCAGAGCCGCTCTGGCCCCGATGACGCTCATCACTCCCCAGGTTCCCCATTCGAAACGTGTAGCTGAATCTGCCGGGACTGTCTTTTCAATGTCGAATGGTGTTCCAAACATGTCCTGTTCCTTAGTGTATCTAGTGATGACGCTGTCCTGTACTCCGTGCCAGCCTGTATAGTTGGGGTCGAGTTCTTTGATCCGGTCATGGTGTGTGTAGAGGAAGGCTGTGCCATGCGGTGCCTGAAGCCACTTGTAGGTTCCGCATACTAAGGCATCTACTCCATCGTCCTTTGCGTTTATTGGAAAGACTCCGAGCCCATGGAAAGCGTCTGCGATCATGAAGCTATTGTGCTCGTGAGCTATCTTTGCGATCTCCGGGATTTTTTCTCTGCAGCCGTTCATCCAGCTGACATAGTCGACGCTGACGAGGCTCGTCTTGTCGTCGATTGCTTTTTCCCAGTCTTCTAGGGGTATGATGCCGTTGCTGTTTGGCTTGAGTAGTCGTACTTCGTGTGCTCGTCCACGAGATTGTTGGAGGTGCCAGTTGTAGATGTTGGTGGGAAAGTTGAGGCTGCTTATGACGATGTTTCCATCTTTCTTGTATTTGATGCTGCTTGAGAGTGCGACTAGGGCGGTTGTGACGTTGGGAATGTTTGCGATCTCATCGGTTTCTGCGCCGATGAGTTTGCCGAATAGTCGACGGGAGTCGATGATGATTGGTAGCCATTCTTCCCAGTTTTCACCGTACTCTTTCCAGTCCGTGATGAACTCGTTTAATGCGTTGAGAACCATTATTGTTGGTGGTCCGGTGCCGGCGTTGTCGAAGTAGGCGCGTCGTGATGTTACCGGGATCTGTTTCCGGACAAATTCTAGGTTCATGTGAATCCAGTAGGTCCTGCGTGTCTGTCGAGTTTGGCTGGATTGTCCCGGGTATAAAGAATGGTTTCTAGGGGACGGGTTACATTGGTTCCTGTGACGTGTCCCTGCTGGGGTCGTGATCTGGCAGGTGTTGTGAAGGAGTTGTGTGGAACTGTTCATGGCCTAGGTCGAGTATACAGTTGCGACACCAGAACTGGTTTCTTTCTGGGCTATATTCCGCATAAGAGTCGGTTGTGACGTTTCCGCAGACGCTACATCGGAGGATTGTTACACGGCGCATCTTGTGATGTCTCAGTTCTTCCTTGTGTCTGGCGACGTCGACGTCCCCTGGCTCGATTATCTGGTTGCAGGTCTCGCAATAGTAGACGATGGATAGGATGTTCTTGTCTCGTTCCTCTGCCCAGTCAGTCTCAGGTGCCTGTGGTTGCAGGTGGGGGTCGGTGATTGCTGTTTTCTCTCCGAATACGGGCTTTAGGTGATTGAGAGGGAGTTATTCCTTACCTTACATCGTTGGTGCCGTGGTTGTTTATAGTCAGCATTGAGAGTGTGCTTTGTTCGGGATCAAGCTGTAGGGCTTTTTCTATATGAAGGAGGTCGGAGGAATTTGTTCTGCCTGTGGCTGGAAAAAAATAATGAGGGGTGGGGATCAATAAGCATGCTTACTATTTTAGTTAGAAACCTGTGAGACTTTTTTTCTAGAGAATGTTTTTGTCCTGAATCGTGGATGTTGAACTTGTTCCGCTCAAGAGAGGATTCCCTAATCAAAAGGAGAAGTAGTCGGTGTGAAAGTATTCGGAATGTCTCTTTCACCGTCTTGAGTTTTGAGGTGCTACCCACCCCTATTTTTACAACTTAATTTTTTACTGCGGTTCAAAATGAGCGAGATCTCGCGTTAATCGTTCATTATGATTGGAAAAGCATTTTGCGGAAACGGGTTTATTCATTTAAACGTCGCGGAAATTTACGAGGGGGACGTCGGGGGCCGGAAAAGTATGCTCCGATTGGCAATCAGGGCATGAAATGAGCGATTTTGGAGTAGAGATGTCTTGGGGGCGTCAATTTTCTAAGAAATGTAGGTTGAGACTGTAGGGTCTTGGATTGTCTTTAGGGCTTTGAACAGGACCCGTTCCGCGAGTTCTCGTGCGTCTGAGTGCTCTTCGAAGGCGGATGTCCAGAGCATGTAGGCTACGCCTTTCGGATTCGGCCGCATGGAAGAAGCCGAGGTTTGTGAGGGCAGTCGTTAATCGACTGGTTTTGTCTGTCCCAGCGGGAAGTCCGATGGTTATGGTCCAGTCTCCGAGATGGTCCAAGCTTACTGTCACGATTCCCTTTGGCAGGTTGAGGGTCAGGTTGTTTCCCGGGCGAATGCCTCTCCCTATGATACTGTTCGATGGAGGAGTGTCCCGTGGGTTGCCTAGCTGGTTCATGGCTGTCATTTCCGCCAATCCGCTTCTGGCTTAACGGTCCTGTAACCAGGCGTGGCCGTTTGCCGGGACGTTCTCTTGTCGTTTATTCGCCCGTGTTTATATTGAGCCGAGGGCTCTTTGATGCTGCTCCCCGAGTAGGTATTACCTTTGACCACTAACAATAGCATGTTCGACCTCGAAGAAGAGAAGCTTCTATCGGAGATAGAGGGGAGAGGTGCCCGAAAGATACTCATCCAGCTCCCAGATGGTCTCAAACAAGAAGGCCCGCGCCTAGCCGAGATGATCAGGGCAAAGACAGGCGCTGAGGTTTTCGTTTCTGCCACCCCGGCCTGGGGAGCGTGCGATCTCTCACTGGATGCTGCTCAGCGCTTGAAAGCTGATCTGCTTGTACATTATGGGCATAACGAGTTCCTGCGGGACGGGTCCAATGGGGTGCCCGTAGTGTACATTCCTGCAAAGGGGAGGCATGAAACTGTTCCTTTGGTGGAGAAGGCTATCCCGCTTCTAAGGGGGAGGCGAGTTGGTCTAGCCACGACCATCCAGCATCTTCACACGATTAATGCGATGAAGAAGTATCTAGAAGGAAAAGGTTTCGAGGTTATGGTTCCAGGCCGGGGACCCTGGGCGCATGAGCAGGGTCAAACACTTGGATGCGACTACTTCGGCCTCAAGAGAATCCAGACACTAGTGGATTCATTCTTGATCGTCGGCAGCTACTTCCATGCAATTGGAGCATCACTCTCCGTCGAAAAGCCCACTGTTTACGCTGACCCTTATGATCACACGGTAAGAATACTTGACGAAGATCGGGCTCGGATACTGAGACAAAGATATGCAATGGTGGAAAAAGCTAGGAATGCAGAAAGCTTCGGAATTATCGTCTCCACCAAACCGGGACAATCCAACCCGCAAGTAGCTATGCAGATACAGAAACAACTGGAGGATAAGGGGAAGAGAGCTGTATTATTCTATGCTGACGAGATCGTTCCTGAGAAACTCTTGGACTTTACCGACATAGACGTCTTCGTCGACACTGCTTGTCCCCGCCTAGCCCTGGATGATCCTGAGAGGTTTAGGAAGCCAATTGTTACTAGGGACGAGATAATGGTCGCGGTTGGAGCCTGGACTTGGGAAGAGCTTCTAGAACGCGGACTAGTCCGCCTCTAAGGAAAGGTGTTCCTAACCTTCTCTCAAAGCGCCAACTTGAGATCAATCTCTCAAAAATGCGAATCCGTGAAGACCCGGATCTGTCTCTAGAACAGTATCCGGTTTCTCCTGAGGTCGGCGCTGAACTGCTCTTCATGGCAAGCTTCGAACATCGAGACATTACTGGCCGGAAAGTTCTCGACCTCGGCTCAGGAACTGGGAGGCTAGCGATCGGAGCTGGACTCTTAGGCGCCAAAGAGATCGTAGGAGTAGACATAGACCCTACCAGTATTAGTCTCGCACGAGACAATGCTAGCAAATTGAAAGTCAACGTCGACTGGATCGTGGGAGATGTGGCTACGGTGGCTACGGTCCAGGGTAAATTTGACACTGTCGTCATGAACCCACCTTACGGAACGAGAAAGGAACATGCCGACATCGAGTTCCTAGAACAATCCTTTCGTTATGCCGAAACGGTGTATTCCATACACAAAAGCTCCACACAAACATTTCTCAGGGGGTTCATCGATCGCCACGGAAGGAACGTGGACATGATTCGAAACGTGGAGATGCTTCTGCCGCATCTCTTTGACTTCCATCAGAAGAAATGGAGGAGCATTAGCGTTGATCTTTATCGAATAACCAGCTGAAAGTTACGGAGTTGACTTTGGCTCTGCAGTCGATTCTCTTGTTGCCTCATCCTTCTTGATCGCCTCGACATGGTCTGTGGCAAACTGTGGTGTCGCGACCGTTGGCGGTAGAGGAGGCTGAGCCTGAACCGCAGGAGTAACGGAAGAAACAGGGCCCGACTCTACGGAGTGTATGTGTGCCGTTGATTTCGGCGTAAGAGGTCCGCTAAGCCAGCGCGCGAGTTTGGGTAGCCATTGCTTTGGTTTCATCTGACCGATCTTGCCCTGGAGAATAACATACGTTGCAGCAAATGAAGCAATCCCCAATATTACGCCAGTCCAAACATTGATCCCGGCCAGTACACTTGCTATAGTTCCCTGTACGAACATCTGGAGGAAAACATTACTCGAATAGTCCAAGTACAGGATCGTCCCCAGTGCAATTATGGCGAGTGTCTCCGCTGCTACGATGAGCTTGGTGATGAATGGTATCGGTGGAATCAGTTTCTCCTCAGGCCTTACCGGAACTCTTCTCAAGCGTCCTGGAGCCCACCAGTTCAGCCGTTTCATGTGCATCATGATCGATGGGACAAGATAGATCCGGATTATCATCGCGTCCAACAAGACTACGATAGAAATGGCCAATCCAAATTGTTGGAGCATCGGGATTGATGACAACATCATGGTGCCGAAGGCACCCGCCGTAACCAATCCAGTGGCTGAGATGATTCCTCCCGTATGCTCGACTGCACTCTCAATGGCATCCTCGTCCTTAGATCCGGTAGCAACATACTCTCTGATTCGGGTAACCAGGAAGATGTCATAGTCCAGGCCCAACCCGACCATTACTACAAGTAGCATGATCGGGAGCATCCAGATAATCTCCGAGCCGAGATAGTTGTTGAAGACGAAGATGACCAGCGCCATCGCCCAACTGATGCTGAGCAAAATAGTGAAGATGAGTCTCAGGGGTGTGAATATGGATCCAAGGGCAACGAGAAGGATCACGAAGACCCCGACGAGGACGATTGTAGTAGTGTTTAGGTAATCACCGCTTGCGGAAGCCGCTAAATCAGCGACACTAGCGGTTTCTCCGCCCACAAGCATTGTGGACGTTCCTAGCAAATGGTCCTGTGACCTAACAGTCACAATGTTCCCTCTGATCCGATTCAAGGTGGCGATGGCAGGGTCAGAGTATGGTTCATTGGACAGGACCGCCCACACCATCGCAGACTTACCAGTACCACCTAGGAACGGCTTCATACTACGGATCATTTGTTGCTGCTCGGCGGAATTGAGTTGCGCGAAGAGGAAGTATGGGATCGGCTGGCCTGACGGGGATGTGACACCATACACTTTCGAGACTCCGTTTATCTGCCGGGTCGAATTCTCAGCATAAGATATAGATCTCAAAGCGGTTACATTGATCCAATTGTCTGCTACCAAGACAACTGGTGTTTTTACGATCGTGTAAGTGGGGGTGATGGCCCCGACACCGAATCCTTGACTCATTACATTGTAACCGGCTTTGCTCTCCAATGCATTCGGGACCTGACCGATGAAATCATGACCGGTAGTGGATGAGAGAATAGTGCTGATCGCGGGCACGGTGACTACAAGGGCCAGGAGAAGTATCAGCTTCGAATGTTGAGCAGTAAACTTGGCAGCGCGAGCGTAATAGCTCGGATGTTTGGCCTTCTTCTTCCATAGATTCAATCCACGCGGCCAAAACAAACGATCGCCAAACATCATCAGCGACGCTGGCACCAGTGTAAGGGAAACCAATAGTGCGATCGAAATGCCCAACATTACCGCTATCCCGATCGAGCGAAGCATGCCAAAGCTTGCGATCGCAAGGCTTGCAAAGGCGATGATGACTGTCGCACCACTGGTCGCAATGCTCTCTCCTGCCCATGTCACAGCCCTCTCGACCGCGTCCTTCTTGCTCCGACCCATCCTCCTCTCCTCTGCATATCTACTCACCAGGAAGACACAGTAGTCCGAACCCGCGCCCAACATTGCAACAGGCAGCAGTGTGAGAACCAGGAAGTGTATACTGGTAACAAAGGTCCCAATTATGTAAACGAGTCCAAAGGCAACTCCGACTGAAAGCCCAATGGCCGATACTGGGATGAGTGGGGCTACTAGAGAGGAGAAGAAGAGTCCGATTATGATAATTATGAGAATGATCGTGATAGGATCGATTCGCTCGACATCGGCAATCGATTGTTGCTCAATGTCATAGTTGAAGGCGGGAGCACCGGTCACATACACTGAAAGAGTTTGACCGCTGACATAGTTGGCGAATGCGACGTCGTTCCGTATCTGTTGAACGCTACCCTTTGGGTCAAGCCCGCTAGTCTTGAAATCCAAGATTACTAGCATCGTGTTGTTGCTGGCTGAGACGAATTGATTGTAGATCGCCTTGCTTGGCTGGGCAGGGTAGGTCAGAATGTTGTAGGTCCGCAGCAATTGACCCGCGAAAATCGTGGCGGTAACCAGCGACACGGATGGACCTAGATCATAGATCTCACCGATAATGGTCTGCTGCGTTGGGCCAGCGTTCAGCGATTGGCCGAACGTGCTTACTGTGAACGCTCTGATCGAATTCGAATCGTTCCAGTAGTTATTTGGACAAGTCGATGAGCAATAATTGTAAACATTGAAGAATCTCGCTGCACCTAGGAAGACGCTCAACTTTTGAGGAGGGAACGGGAGACTAGCGAAAAATGGGAGGGTCACGTTGTAGTAAGAAGGCTGCACAGTTAAACCGGGGTAACCCTTTGTAACATTCTGCTCTCTCTGTTGAGGCGCGCCATTCACCAGAAGCTGGAATTTGTCATATGTCTGAGTTGGACGGAAGGTCTGATTCCACGCCCGGTAAAAGGACCTGACATAGGCTGTTGCATTCGCTTGATACGCCGGAGGAGTCTGTGCGAGAACGGCTGGAACGCTAGCGTTGTAAGCCTGAGCATTGTACTGGGCTATCTGGGCACCCGTAATTGTGAGAGGTCCTGACTGGACGATTGTGGACCAGTCGTTTACGTAGATACTGGGGACGCCATATTCCAGAGAGGTAGCCAGACTTGTCATATTCTTGAGCTGATAGAGTTGGAGATCGACCACGCCGGTGTAGCCAATGAGCAATTGATAGTAGATGTCGTATATGCTGGTGATGTTGTTGATAGTGTTCAGATCCCTGTCCTTGTGAAGCGTCTCGTTCAGGCGGACCGTGAACTCTCTGACATCTGCTCCTCGGACATCATTTGCACTGATCACTACGACGCCGCTATTGCCTTCGCTAATGCTGAACTCTTTCGCGACAATGTCCTGAGCTCTACTCGACTCAGATGAGGCTGGGTTGTAGGAGGTTTCAGAGTAGGCGATGACGTGCTGGACCTGTAGAATGGCGGGGACGCTTATCGCGAGAGCCACCAGCCAGATAATGAATACCGCCCGGTGCCTACGGATGATGATTCGGGCTAGCCTTGTGAATAGCAATCGGCTTAGGCTCTCCTCCTCTCGGGAGCGCTTGGGGCAAACCGGTTCGGCGACGATAAAGGGGTGCTGTAACCAGCAATGGTTCAGGTTTGGCGATTATTACTGCTCGGCCGGAACGTTGACTTCTTTGCCAAGTTAAGAAGGAAAAGCTTGCGGTCTTGGGTTCCCCCGAGAAGGTCTTGAGCAAGCGAGTTGAGAGAGGTCTCAAGGGCAGGGAAGTGCGGAAGAGTTAAATTACCGGCGGGCAACTTTGCCCGCTTTAGGTATGATACCTACAATACTGGGTTCAAGCCCTGCCTTGACCAGAGCCTCCACGAAAGCCTCGCTTGTCGCCGTATTTACAGGAGTCTCGTTAGGGACGAACTATGCCCTCGCAGCTGTCCCTAACGTGAAAGTAATGGATGCAATCGTCTTTATCGCCGCCTTCCTATTTGGATTGGACGTAGGCCTTGGAGTTGCCTTCTTCTCTCGGCTGGTCTACGGTTACGTGAACCCTTGGGGACAGGCAGGTATCGACCTTCTCGTCTTCCTGATAATCGGAGAATCATTCTACGCGCTAGCTGGATCATTGCTGAGACGAGGTTCATTCGTCAAGAGATTGACCATCGAAAGGGAGACGTATGCCCAGTGGAGCATGATATTCGGAGTTACCGGCTTAATCTCGACATTCGCATATGACGTCCTGACCAACTTTGCCAGCTATGTCTTTACTACTACTTCGCTATTCAATGCCTTGATAATTGGAATGGCTACAGGTGCGCCCCTCGCCATAATCCACGAAGTCAGCAACCTAGTTTTCTTTGGGACAGTTGCCCCCGTCACGATAATCTCAGCCAAACGTTTCCTTGCGATATCAAGGTAGATCTATGATGACTGAATCTAGTCCTAGACCGGAATTCGTTAGGAGCAGAAAGTTCTACGTCGGAATTATCCTAGTCGCGGCTCTAGTCTTGTCGAGCTGGTATGGCGCTTCTCAGTACCTGCAGCACCTCTATCCTGCAAATAGCACCAGTTCGGCGAATAGTGCATCGATTAATGTTATGTTCAACTATGGAAACGGTTCCACAAACTGGTTCAATTCGACCCTAGTCCCCAGAGGATCAAGCTTCTACAACACTACCGTGTCTCTGACCAACGGGAGATTGGAGGCAAAATATTACGATACGTTCCATGAGCACTTTGTGAGCAGCATAAACGGAGTCAAGAATAGCGGAGCATCGTATTGGGAGATCTGGATATATTGCACAAGAGATCGAGCGTGGATGTCTTCTAGCTGGGGAGCCGACCTTCTCAAGCCAACAACCAATGGACTCTCAATAAAAAATTCCGTTGGTCATCAAGTTCTTTTGTCAAGCAACGCTCTGGCATGGAGCTATCAGGCCTCTTCAGATACGCCCCCACTCCCAGGTGCGGCCAAAGTGGACCTTTGCTCGTCGTAAACTGGCGAGGCGAAGATCAGTTTCGTTTTCGGTAAGTAGTGGAAGGAATCATCAACGCGCTGAGACTGTCTCAGTCGTCCAATTGAGTCGTTGCCAGGATTTTGATCCGCTAGCTAAGCGCCCTCCTAGCTGGCGTTCAGAGTGATCTTAATGTCGACTTCTTGACAAGACGTTTGCGAGCACGCATTTTGGGCCGTATATTGAGCATTCTTAGGAATGACATAATTCCAGAATGAGGTTTCTGAGATTCCATTGACCGTCATTGAGAGCCCTGTAGTGTATTTCTGAGACAGCAATTGTGTCGAGTTGAACGGCCGTCCCCAAACCAGGAAGAAATCACCCAATGTGAAAGTTCTGTTTTGGTCTGGCTCGACGTGTATTACGCCATCCGTGGAGTGCGTGTGCAAGGGATGAAGACAGGCTCCGTTGATCCCGATTTGTCCTTGCACCGGCTGATCCGCCCCATTGATTGTGATGGAAAGATGAGCATGCGAATGATAGGCAAGACTCCCATTGACGCATTCGGCAAGGTACGGAGGAAGATTGGAAGCAGACTGGTGCGTGAGAAAGTATACTCCTCCAACAATGATCGCCACCAAGACTCCGCCTATCAGCATCAGTGTTACGGTTCTCTGTCGGCGACGCTGCCGCTGGACTTCCTCCAAGACTCTTTTCTTTCGCTGTTGCTGTGATTGTGGTTTCTGTCCCAAGAAAGTACCGTCCCACTATGCCTAGTGCTACGAATAAGAATGGGCAGAGTCGCATATTACCTTTCCATCGCAGTAACGGCTTTTTCCAACATCTATAAGCCCAAGACGCTAAACAGTTGAGAGGGAATTTGTCGAATGAAACCCGTGACGCTCCTCCTAGCGCAATCTGCTCCCAAGCTTCTTGACAAGCAACGAAACATCCGGACGATAAGCGAACAAGCCGACAAGGCTAGAAGAAGGAACATCGATCTATTGATCTTCCCTGAACTCCATCTCACCGGTTATACTATGCGTGACGAAGTCTACAACCTCGCCGAGCCAGTTCCCGGTCCCAGCACTAGGAAGGTCGAAAAGATCGCGAGAGAACACAGTGTCCACATTGTATATGGCATGCCAGAAGAGGGAAAGGCGAAGGGAGTAGTTCACAACACCTCCGTCTTAATTGGACCAAAAGGGATCATAGGAAAGTACCGGAAAGTATACCTGCCGACCCACACGGTCTTCGAAGAGAGAAGGTACTACAAACCAGGACACGATGCACCTGTCTTCGACACCGCACTGGGCCGAATAGGTCTGACGATCTGCTATGACCTCTATTTCCCTGAACTCACTCGACTCTTGGCGCTAGCGGGCGCCGAATTGATAATCTGCATCTCTGCAAGTCCTAGTCTGAGGCGCAGATTCTTCGAAGGGTTCTGCCTCAGCAGAGCAATGGAGAACGCGATCTACTTGGCGTACGTTAACCGAGTAGGCTTAGAAGAGGGATTACAATTCTGGGGCGGCAGCCGAGTCGTCGCGCCCAATGGCTCCATCTTGGTGCAGTGCAAGTATGATGATGAGGCGTTCGAGACTTGCAAGATCGACCTAGACGAAGTAAGACGTTCCAGACCTTTCATACCGACAATAAAAGACGTGGATCCCGTCCTTTTCGATATGCTCCAGGCAAAGAGCCGAGAGGCATGATCAAGAAATAGTGAGACTCCTTTTTCCTTATGACGCTATATTCTAACGACTATTGGTAGTAACACTCATTAGCTGGCCCGCCCGTCCCTATCAAGCAACAGCCGGCGTTATAGGAGCGTAGGTCCAATTTGAGAGGTCGTAATTATCGTAGTACTGTCGGTCAACCGTATACCCGTCAAAAATACATCCATGGTTCACCGGCCCCGAAAATCTCCAAGTTCAACATGGGCGGACCCCCTTCCAACTTTTCCCGTATAGTAAACCTAGTCTCTCAGGAAAGAGTTCAGATCAGGCACAACGCCCTCGAATCCTGCCGTGTCGCGGCCAACAAGGTACTCCTCGACAAATACGGTGACACGGGCTATCGGCTTACACTTACCCCATATCCGCACGTGATCCTCAGAGAAAACAAGATGATCGCCACTGCCGGTGCGGACAGATTGCAAGAAGGAATGAGGCGGTCCTTTGGAAAGCCCACCGGAAGAGCCGCGCGTGTCAATCACGGTCAAACAATTCTGATCGCGTACGTTAACTCCGAAGGTATAGACACTGCCAAACAGGCCTTGGAAGTTGGAGCGTCAAAGCTTCCTGTTAGAACGAGAGTCATTGTTGAACCTATTGCAGCAGCCGCAGTCCCGGTAGAGGCCTAGACGCTATATGGTCGCAAAGAACGAAGCGATTGTACTGTGGCTTGAAGACGTCCGTAAAGAAGATGTTCCACTAGTCGGCGGCAAGTGCGCCAACCTGGGCGAACTAGTTGCGAAGGGATCCCGTGTTCCTCCCGGGTTCGCAATCACTGCCGGCGCTTTCAGTCGTTTCCTGGCCGAGACAAGGATAGGCGAAATTATACACAAGACCCTCGGTAATTCAAACGGATCTCGCGATCCGAAACAGTACGAAGAGGCCAGTCAAGAAGTTCGAAAGATTGTCGAGTCCGTTCAGATGCCAACGGACATAGAGAATGAGATCAGGCGCGCCTACCAGGAATTATGTCAGAAGACAGGATCCAAATCTATCAAGGTGGCGGTGAGGTCCAGCGCGACTACCGAGGACCTACCTGACGCTAGCTTCGCAGGGCAACAGGACACGTTCCTCAACGTCACTGGCGAAGACCAGCTGGTCCACTATGTTCAGATGTGCTGGTCCAGCCTCTACACTCCGCGAGCAATTTTCTATCGGGAAGAAAAGGGCTTCCCTCATGAGAAGGTCCTCATCAGCGTCGGCGTCCAAAAGATGGTAGACTCGAAATCCTCGGGCGTCATATTCACAATAGATCCGGTCAATGGTGACCCCTCCAAGATCGTGATCGAAGCAACCTGGGGCCTCGGAGAGGCCCTGGTCGGTGGGCATGTTCGACCCGACCGATATATCGTCGATAAAGGAACAATGCAGATCGTCCATCGGGACATTGTTCGAAAAACTATCGAACAGGTGCCCAACTACGAGACCGGATTAACGATGAAGCATGACGTTCCTAGGGAACGTCAAAGCATCCCATGCCTGAATGACGACATGATCATGGAGCTCGCGCAGGTTGCGCAGGAGATTGAAGATCATTATCAAAAACCTCAAGACATTGAGTTTGCCGTGGAGGAAGGAAAGGAAGGGCTCGAACAGGTCTACATCGTGCAGGCGCGACCAGAGACCTTCTGGAGCAGGATGAAAGCGCCTTCACAAGCCACCCAGCAGCTAGCCGGGAAGACGGTCGCTGCGCAAGGATTGCCCGCCAGCCCAGGACTCCATGCTGGAAAGGCCAAGATCGTTCTGAACCTCCAAGAAGCAGGGCGGTTGATGCGAGAGAAGGACATCCTCGTCACACGGATGACGAACCCTGACTGGGTTCCATACATGAAGATAGCAGGAGCAATCGTAACGGATGATGGAGGGACCACGTGCCATGCGGCGATCGTGTCTCGCGAGATGGGCGTACCGTGCATCGTCGGAACACGTAACGGGACCAAGGTTCTGCAAAACGGAGCGGAATATACCGTGGATGCTAAGACTGGGGTCATCTATCATGGATTAGTCGAAGAGATTCTCAAACCCACAATTACGACCGCTCCGACAATTCCACAGATAATCCCCGTCACATCAACCAAGGTCTACGTCAATTTGTCCTTGCCGGAATTGGCCGACAAAGTGGCCAGGGAGACGCAGGCCGATGGTGTCGGTCTATTGAGGGCCGAGCATATGATGCTGACCGTTGGAAAGCATCCTAGATTATTGATCGAGGAGGGCGGCGGTGAGAAGATGGTGGACGCGTTCGCCGAGGGCGTCCGCAAGGTAGCAACACCATTCATGCCTAGGCCTGTGATCTATCGTTGTTTGGACTTCAAACCTGACGAGTTCCTGGGGCTGCCGGGAGGCGAGAAGTATGAGAGGGATGCCGGCCACGTTGGACCTAATCCTCTTCTAGGCTACAGGGGCTGTTTCCGATACGTCAAAGAACCGGATATCTTCCGATTGGAATGCAGGGCAATTCGGAAGGTAAGGGAACAGTTCAAGCTCACCAATGTTCACGTAATGCTCCCCTTCGTCCGAACCATCGAAGAGTTTCGGAACGCGAAACACATCATGGAAGAAGAAGGATTGAAGCGCGGCCCGGACTTCAAACTCTGGATAATGGTCGAAGTCCCTGCGACTGTCTTCCTCATCGATCGCTTCCTCGAAGAAGGCATCGACGGGATTTCCTTTGGCACGAACGACTTGACAATGCTAATCCTCGGCATCGATCGGGACGATGCTTCGATACAGGAGATCTACGACGAGCGAAACCTCGCTGTGCTACGAGCGATGAGCCACGTCATTAGAACGTGTACGCAGAAGGGAGTTACCACGTCAATCTGTGGACAAGCACCATCGAACTATCCCGAGGTTGTCGAGTTCCTAGTCAGAGAAGGAGCAGTCAGCATGAGCGTCAACCCAGACAAGGTCATAGAGACAAAACAATTAGTCGCTGGGATCGAACAGAAACTGATCCTCCAGGCAATGAGAGAGTCCCTGCAGCAGAAAGGCAACCCAATCTTCCAGCCTGAATGGAAAAAGTAATTCGTCCTAGTCGCAGAAGGACAGCACATCTAATCTTCAGGTTTCCCCGAGGCAGAACAAGCCGGTTAACGCATTGAGACCTCAGGGAAGTCTGGGTAATCAGCTGGACCCGTATCAGAAATAGCCTAGATAACGGAGTTTATCCTCGGATCCGAGTAACGGTCGGCTCGAAGACCGAACCATTCGTTGTCACCCGAGCCCGGGTCAGGCCATTGCCGTTGCTGGAGCTAGGGGTTGACTGTGTTTTTACGCTAATGTTTTGCTTGACCCAGTCCGGTATGATAACTGCACGGATCAATTCTTGGATTGAGATGCCTCGTTCCTCTGCCTCACTTACTAGGAGTTTGAAACTCTCGTCGCGAAGAGAAAGCATGAACTTTGCCATTTGCACGCCCATT
>Ga0209689_1001157_pt1 | contig 19522 bp, 22 predicted proteins | sample GraSoiAngelo_149_FD_187119 | JGI IMG/M metagenome (GOLD analysis project Ga0209689, IMG submission 187119) | Grasslands soil microbial communities from the Angelo Coastal Reserve, California, USA - 14_1009_09_30cm (SPAdes) (version 2) | ecosystem: Environmental > Terrestrial > Soil > Grasslands ... | reverse complement strand
GCCGGGCGACGATCACGGCGTACCGAACCGCAGCTCGCCGCCGAGGAACACGTTGCGCCGCCGCGCCGGGAAGTTCTTGATCTCTTGATAGGCGTGATCGAGCAGGTTCTCGACCCGGAGGGTCAGCGTCAGGCCCGGCGCCGCGCCTTCGGGCAAACGGACATCGGAATGCGCGGCGACGTCGATACGCGTGTACGGCGGCAGGGTGGCCCGGGTGAACGTCGCAAAATCGATGTCTTCTCGTTCGCCCGTGTACAACGCCGTCAGAGAGACGCCGCTCCGCATGGGCAGCCGGCAGGCCGTTGCCAGACTGCCGGAATGCTCGGGCCGTCGGATGAGCGGCTCGCCCGGCACGAACAACGCGGTGGGCCCCGTCCCCGTACCCGCCTGCGTGACGGCAGTGTGAAGGAACGTGTACCCCAGGGCGATTTGTACGCTGCCTCCGATCTCGGCCGTGCCGGTCACCTCGACGCCCCGCGCCAGGCTTCCGGGCACGTTGAAGTAGTTGACAGCGGTGTCGGCGCCGTTGTAATCGATCAGGTCGCGAAAGTGCTGATCGAAATAGGTCGCCCGCGTCGTCACCGTCCCACCATCGAAGGTGCGCTCGAGTCCCGCTTCCCAGCTGACGGCATGTTCAGGTCGGAGATCGGGATTGCCGTGCACGAAGCCCGTCGCAAAGTTCTGATAAAACGTCGGCTCTTTGAAGGCGGTCCCAAGAGAAGCAATCACCCGAGTTCGGGCATCCAGCCGAAGCGACGCGCCCGCGCGGTACGTCGCGTAGCGGCCGAACCGCTCGTTGTCATCGAGGCGGACCCCGAGCGTCGCGTTCAGGCGGCGCTCCGGTGCGGTCACCAGCTGCCCATACAGCGCGCCGTCGTTGCGGGAACGGGCCGCGTCCAGCGTGGTGCCCTCCATCTCTTCGCGATCGAACGCCGCGCCGAGTGTCACGACACCCCGCCCCATGACCCGGATGTTCGTCCGGCCATCGAGGCCTGCCCGGGTGACCCAGTCGGAGCTCGAGTACGGAAACGTGGTGGTGTCGCTGGGGCCATTCGGGGCAATGGCGTAGTGGTAGTTGCTGCGCTGCCACGTGGCGGTCATACGACCCTCCACGCGATCGGACAGGGCACGCCCTAGATCGATGCCGACGGACGGACCCCGCTCGAGCTGATGCTGGTTGTTGCTGACCGTGTCGCCGGCCCCGTCCGTCGGGAAATGGTACATGGCGTCGCCGTACCGGAACGACAGCGTCGCATCCGTGCGCTCATCCGGGCGGAATCGAGTGCGGCCGGTCAGAACCCGATCCCGGTAGTGATTGTTGAACGGATACACGCCGTCGCTCGAAAAACTCGAGACGGCGAGGCTATAGGCCGCGCGCTCCGTTCCCCCACCCACCCATCCGCTGACCCCGCTGCTGCCGTAGGTTCCGCCTTCCAGACCGACCAGTCCGTGAGTGGCCCCACGGCCGACGCGGGTGAAGATCTGCACCACGCCCGTCACGGCGTCCGAGCCGTACAGCGTGCTGACCGGCCCACGTACGATTTCGATGCGCTCGATGTTGTCGGTGGTGAGATTTGCGAAGTCGTACGCGCCGCCAGGCCCGCTCGGGCCGGTTTGCGGCACTCCGTCGATCAGAACTTTCACATGGTCCGACTCGCCCCCACGGACGAACAACGACGTGACGCTGCCGTACGAATCCGTGGCCACGACATTGGCGCCGGGGACGGTGCGCAGCGCCTCGGCCACCGTGCGGATTCCTTGGTCGCGCAGGGCGTCTCCGCTGAGCACGGTGATCGCATGGGGCACCGCGTCCAGGGGGATCGGAACGCGGGTTGCCGTCACCACGACCGGTTTCAGCACCGTGGTGTCCTGCGGCTGCTGCCCCATTAGAGCGAAGGGCGAGGCCACGAGCAATAAGGCGCAAGGCATGACTCTCATGAGTGTTCCTCCTGCTTGCGGAGCGGAATCATCTGCGGCCGGCCGTCGAACGAGGCGATCGACACCGGCCACGCGAACACGCGCTCGACCGTCTCGCGGGTGAGGACGTCGGCGGGCGCGCCGTCGCCCGCAGTCCGCCCATCGGCGAGCAACAGCACGCGATCGGCGAAGCGCGCGGCGAGGTTCACATGATGGGTGATGAGCACAACGGCGAGCCCGTCCTGGTCGGCCAGCGCCCGCACGAGCTCGAACAGCTCCATCTCGTGGCGCACGTCGAGGCTGGCGGTGGGCTCGTCCAGCACCAGGAGCTTGGGTTCCTGCGCGAGCGCGCGGGCGAGCCGCACGCGCTGGTACTCCCCTCCCGAGAGGGTCCAGATCCATCGCGTCGCGAGGGACGACACGTCGCACCGGGCGAGCGCGCGGTCGACGGCGGCCTGATCCTCCGGCCGCTCCGCCCCCCACACGGAGAGATACGGGTAGCGACCGAGCAGCACGGTCTCTCGCACGCGTTGGGGAAACAGGTGGTCCTCCCGCTGCGGCACGACACCCACGACGCGGGCCAGGTCTCGGCGCGACCAGGCGGCCGCGGGCTGCCCGAGGATCGCCGCACTCCCTGTCGCGGGCCGCGCCAGGCCGAGTGCCACGCGGAGGAGGGTCGTCTTGCCGCTTCCGTTCGGGCCGAGCACGGCGTGCACCTCGCCGGCGCGGGCCACGAGGCTCACGCCCGCCAGCGCATCGCGAGCCGTTTCCGGATAGCGATAGGAAACGGCGCGCACGTCGAGAATCAGCTCGCGGTCCATCGGCGCAACAGCAGGACGAAGACGGGGACGCCGATCAGCGCGGTCACGATCCCGACCGGCAACTCTCGCGGCGCGACGGCGACGCGAGCCACGGTGTCCGATAGCGCGAGGAGCGCCCCGCCGCCCAAGAACGCCGCCGGGAGCAGCGGCCGGTGCCGGTGACCCCACAACAGACGCATGGCGTGCGGGACGACGAGGCCGACGAACCCGATCACCCCGGAAACCGCGACCGCAGCCGCGGTGAGGAGCGAGGCGGCCAGGTAGACCCGGCGCTTGACCGCCTCCACATCGGCCCCCAGGTGACGGGCGGGCTCTTCGCCGAGCGCGAGCAGGTCGAGCGGCCGTGCGGCCGCGAGCAGCACCGCGACCGGCAGCGGGGCGTACACGCACAGCAGCAACACACTGTCCCACGAAGCGCCCGACAGCCCTCCCCAGAGCCAGAGAAAGGCGTTGCGGAGCTCCGCCGCGCCGGACAAGGAGACGAGCGCCGTCGTGACGGCCGCGGTGAACGCGCCGACGGCGACGCCGGCCAGGATGAGGATCCGAGGGTCGAGCTCGGCCCCGCCAACGAGGCCGAGGCGGTACACCAGTGCCATGGCGCCGAGTGCGCCCGCGAACGCGGCGAGCGGTAGCGCCCAGGGACTGTTCAAGTGCAAGGCGATGGCCAGTACCGCCCCGAGCCCGGCACCGCCGGACAGGCCCAGGAGTGAGGGATCCGCCAGGGGATTGCGGACCAACGCCTGGAGGCCGGCTCCCGCGAGTGCGAGCGACCCACCCACCAGAAACGCCAGCAGCGCGCGCGGGAGTCGCAACGAGCGCACTATGTCAGAGGTCGTGAGATCGGCCAGGGAGACGTGCGCTGGCCCGAGCACCACTGCGAGCGCCAAGGCCAGAACGACGACCACCATGAGTCCCAGCCACCTCATGGCATCGCCTCCTCGAGGCGGCGTCGAAACTCCGCCACCGCCTCGGCGGCCCGCGGGCCCGGACGGGCGAACAGCGACCCGCTGAGATAGACGATGCGGGCCTGGCGCACCGCGCGGACCGCTCGCCACTCAGGACGCCGGAGGAAGCCCGGGGGCTCCGCTGTCGCGCTGTCGCGCAGCAGGACAAGCAGATCGGGGTCGCGGGAGACAATCGTCTCGAGCCCGACCGTGGCCGATGCGGCGGCGATGTCGTGGAACACGTTCGCGGCGCCGACGAGCCCCGCGAGCTCGTCGAGGTAGCTCCCGGCACCGATCACCACCGGTGGATTGTCCCAGACGACGAAAGCCACACGCGTGCGAGGGCGCCCAGGGGAAGGCGGGGGGAGCACGCGCGAGCTTGCGACGAGCTGCTCCAGCGCAGCCGCGAGGGAATCGCCGGCGCGCGCCGTCCCGGACAGGTGACCGAGCAGCCGCGCGGCGCGGGCGATGTCCTCGAGGCGGTCCTGCTGGACGACCACCGCAGCGATGCCGAGCCGCGCGAGCTGGGCCGCCGCGGTCTCATTGAGTGCCGAGCGGTACAGCACGACGAGATCGGGGTGGCGGGCGGCGACGGCTTCGATGTTGGGGTTGAGACCGTCACCGACGCTCGGGATTCGACGCGCGGCGGGGGGATAGTCGCACCAGGTGGTGCGACCGACGAGCCGGTCGCCCGCGCCGAGCGCGAACAACAGCTCGGTCACTGCGGGGGAAAGCGAGACGATGCGGGTGGGCGGCTGCGCCACGGCCACCGTCCGGCCCGCATCATCGACGACCGAGATGCGCCCCGGGGAAGGTGCGTGCCGGCTTTCCCTTCCGCACGCCGCGACGGCGAACAGTAGGAAGCCCGCGAGGTGGGTGCGATGTGCCCAGCGGCGCATAGCGAAAAAACCCACCCCCGACGGAGCGGAGATGGGCTAGCGACTGCGCCTCTGGTGCGCAGCGCCACCATCCCTCCCGCGAGGGATCTGCAGGTGGCGCGAACGAAGACGTCTCCTGGCTCCGGGCGAGCGGCCCGCCTTCCCGGGTGATGCACCCAGTGGCGTCGAGCCGCTACAGCTGCCCGTCACAGTGGCGGGGCCGCGCCGGATTTGCACCGGCTTCCGTAGATCCCCGTTCGCTTGTAACGACGCTGCTAGTCTATCGCGGTTTCCGTCGCAGCGCAACCACGAACCCGACCGCGAGCGCGAGCGCCGCGAGGCCGACGACGAACGGCACCAGCGCTTCCGGCGCGAGCGGCCGATCGCTGAAGGCAATCGCGAGTTGCGCGCCCGCGCCGAGCGCCGGCGTGCGGTAGCGCGCGAAGCGGCGCCCTTCGATCCGCTCGACGCCGAGGGAGTCGAGCCGCGCCGCACGCACGACCGCGGCGGTGTCTTCGAGCAGCAGGTCGACCTCTGCGGTCGGCTGGTCGATCGGAAGGTCCACTCGGCGCGCGGTCGCGGGAAGGACGTACGCATAACTCAGCTGCTTGCGCTCGCCGGGCGGGATAGGGCCGAACACGGCGACCGAGTCGCCCCGCAGGGTCACGGCGCGTGCCGAGAGATCGCCCTGGCCGACCTGGAACTGGATCGCCGCCGCGGGAATGGCGCCGGCCCAAGTGGGACGGAGCGTGTCGGCGGCGACGCGGGTCGCCGGGCCCGGGTTCTCGAGCTCCAGGAGCTCGAGCACATCCCGACTGCCATCGCGCTTGAGCTTCGCCACGGTCACGAGGCGGCGGGCGACCCGCACCGCCGGACCCGCGGAGCTGGTGTCGTAGACGTACAGGGCGCGGAGCGGCACCGACGTCGACCGACTCGGCACGACGGGCTCCGAGAAGTACGCGATACCGGCGTGCCAACTGCTCACGACGTACATCGCGGTCGAGTCGGGACGGCGGATCGTCAGGGTGTAGCGACCCTGGGCGTCGGTGCTGGTGGAATCGATCGGCCGCCCGTCGCCGCCCATCGAGACCTGGTGCAGGACCACGCGGGTGCGCGCGAGCGGCCGTCCCGCGGGCCCGTACAGCACCCGCCCCGAGACGACGACTCCTTGTGCCGCGAGACCCGTCGCTCCCCCCACGCCCATCAGCGCGAGGAGCGCCAGGCTAGGGAGTGAACTTGCCGAAATCTTCAGGATCGAGGTTCTGGAGGTAGTTCTTCAGGGCGTCGGGGTCGAGCGGCCCAGAGCCGGACTCGCCACCGGGCTCGCCCGTCTCGACCGACGTGAGCGCCAGCAGGCCCTCGCTGGTGAATATCGGCGCCTTGAGCCGCAGGGCGACGGCGATCGAGTCCGACGGCCGGGCGTCGATCTGGATCACCGCGTCGCCGCGGTAGATGTGCAGCTCGGCGTAGTAGGTGTTCTCCTTGACCTGGGTGATGATCACCTTGCGCAGGTCCGCACCCAGGCCCAGGATCACCTGCTTCAGCAGGTCGTGGGTGAGCGGCCGGGCGAACTTCACGCCCGCCAGCTCCATCGCGATGGCGCTCGCCTCGGCGGGCCCGATCCAAATCGGAAGGACTCGCTCCCCCTCCTGCTCCTGGAGAATGACGACGGGAGTGTTGGTCGTGCGATCGAGCCCCAGGTGAGCGACCCGAACCTGGATGACGTTATTCGCGCTCAGGTCCCCATCTCCCACGATGCGAGATACTTCTGCTGCTCGGGCGTGAGCGTGTCGATGGCGACCCCCATGGCCGCGAGCTTCAACCGGGCGATTTCGGCGTCGAGCTCGCGCGGGATGCGGTGCACGTCCTTGCCGAGGTCGCTGGCGTGCCGCACCACGTGCTCCGCCGCCAGCGCCTGGTTCGCGAACGACATGTCCATCACGCTCGCCGGGTGTCCTTCGGCGGCCGCCAGGTTGATGAGGCGGCCGTCCGCCAGCACGAACAGGCGCTTGCCGTCCAGCCGCCACTCATCCACGAACTCGCGCACGGGCGTGGGGCCCTGCGCCGCGCGCTTCAGGCCGTCGAGATCGATCTCGACGTTGAAGTGGCCCGAGTTCGCGAGAATCGCCCCGTCTTTCATGGCGCGCATGTGCTCCACGCGGATCACGTGCACGTTGCCCGTCAACGTGACGAACACGTCTCCCACCCGCGCGGCTTCCGCCATCGGCACGACCCGATACCCCTCCATCTGGGCTTCGAGCGCCTTGAGCGGGTCAATCTCGGTCACGAGGACGTTCGCCCCCGCCCCGCGCGCTCGCAGCGCGAACCCCCGCCCGCACCAGCCATACCCCGCCACCACGATCGTGCTCCCCGCGACCAGCACATTGGTGGCCCGCAGGATGCCGTCGAGCGTCGATTGGCCTGTACCGTAGCGGTTGTCGAACAGATGCTTGGTGTCGGAGTCGTTCACCGCGATCACCGGGAACTGCAGCACGCCATCGCGCGCCATCGCCTTGAGGCGAATGACGCCGGTGGTGGTCTCTTCGGTCGATCCCGCCACGCCGCCGACCAGCGCGCGACGCTCGGCCCCGGACAGACCCTCGACCCACTGGCGCACCGGCGGCGCCAGGTCGTCCAACCGGTTCAGCGCGATCATGTGGAGCGCGCCCACGAGATCGGCGCCGTCGTCCATGGTCACGTCGGGCCGATGCGCGAGGGCCGCCCGAATGTGCTCGTAATAGGTGGTGTGATCTTCGCCCTTGATCGCGAACACCTTGATGCCGTGATCCTTCACCAGGTGGGCCGCGACGTCGTCTTGCGTCGAAAGCGGATTCGACCCGCACAGCGCCACGTCCGCGCCGCCCGCCTGGAGCGTGACGGCGAGATTCGCCGTCTCGGTCGTGACGTGCAGGCAAGCGGACAGGCGACGCCCAGCGAGCGGCCGTTCGCGGGAAAAGCGCTCTCGGATGAGGCGCAGGACCGGCATCGATCGCTCCGCCCACTCGGTACGGCGCCGCCCCTCGGCCGCGAGTTTCGGGTCCTTGATGTCGGAAGTCGCGCTCGCAGCCGTGGTCGTCATGCGGTCACTTTCTTGGTGTAGTGCTTGGAACGTTGGGCGGCGAGCCGCAAATCCTCGACACGGTTCGCGTGCTCCCAGGTGAACAGCTCGACTTCGCGGTCCACGTCCTTGTCCACGTAACGGCGCCGCTCCGAGACACGGCCGAAATGGCCGTACGCGGCCGTGGCGCGATAGATCGGGTGGCGCAGGTTCAGCGCCTTGATGAGACTGAGCGGCGTCAGGTCGAAGACCTCGCGCACCGCGTCCTCGATCGCCTCGTCGGGCACGACACCGGTGCGGAACGTGTCGATCATGACGGAGACCGGCTGGGCGACTCCGATGGCGTACGCCACCTGTGCTTCGCAGCGCTGCGCCAGCTTGGCCGCGACGACGTTCTTCGCCACCCACCGCATCGCGTAGGCGGCCGAGCGGTCGACCTTGGAGGGATCCTTGCCGCTGAACGCCCCGCCACCGTGGCGGGCCATGCCGCCGTAGGTGTCGACGATGATCTTGCGGCCCGTGAGTCCGGCGTCTCCCTGGGGACCTCCCACCACGAAGCGGCCGGTTGGGTTCACGAGGATGTCGGGCTCCCGCACCTCGAATCCCGCGTCAGCCAGTACCGGCCGCACCACCAGCGCGATCACCCCCTCGCGCAGCTCGCTGTTATCGATCTTGTCGGAGTGTTGCGTCGAGACCACAACTTTGCTGATGCCCACCGGGCGGGCTCCCTCGTACACCACGCTCACCTGCGTCTTGCCGTCGGGCCGGAGCCACGGGAGATCGCCCGCCTTGCGCACCGTCGCGAGCCGCTCGGCCAGGCGGTGCGCCAGCACGATCGGCAGCGGCATCAGCGAGGGCGTCTCGTCCGAGGCGTAGCCGAACATCATGCCCTGATCGCCCGCGCCGCCCCGGTCCACGCCCAGGGCGATGTCCCCGGATTGGCGGTCGATGGTGGTGAGGATGGCGCAGGTTTGGGCGTCGAAGCCGAAGCTCGCGTCGGTGTAGCCGATCGAGCTGATCGTCCCCCGCACGATGTCGGGGATGTGGACGTAGGTGGACGTGGTGATCTCGCCCGCGACCACGGCCATGCCCGTCGTGACGAGCGTCTCGCAGGCGACGCGGGCGGCCGGGTCCTTCGCGATGATGGCATCCAGCACGGCGTCCGAGATCTGATCGGCGATCTTGTCGGGATGGCCTTCCGTCACGGACTCGGAGGTGAAGACGTGGCGCTGTGCAGGCATGTGTCGATCCGATAGGGGTTTAGACGTTCAAGCTAGCGGCACGCCGCCCGCCCGGCAACCGGGCATCGGGGTCGAGCAGCTTCAGGTCCACCGCCTCAGCGAGCGCCAACCGTAGCAAGTCCAGTACCGCGTCGGCGCTGCGGGCAGCGAGCGCCTGCTCGGCGGCGAGTCGCGCGCGCGCCACGCTCACCTGCCGCACCATCCACTTGACGATCGTCAATTTCGGCGGCGCGACGGAGAGCGTGTCGTAGCCGAGCCCAAGCAGCAGGAACGCGGACAGCGGCTCCGAGGCCATCTCACCGCACACGCTCGCGGGTTTGCCGGCGGCGCGCGCGGCATCGGCCACCATCTTGAGCAGGCGTACCACGCTCGGGTCGTGGGGGTTGAAGCGGTCGGCGAGCCGGGCATTACCGCGGTCCACGACGAGCGTGTACTGAGTGAGATCGTTGGTGCCGACGCTCAGAAAATCCGACGCCTCGGCGAGTCGGTCGGCGATGACCGCGGCGGCCGGCGTCTCGACCATCACCCCGACGGGGAGCGACGCCGCCGCCTGCACTCCCTCGCGCGCGAGCCGCGCCGCTTCCTCGGCGACGATCGCGCGGGTGCGCTCGACCTCGTCCAGCCGCGTCACCAGCGGGATCATCAATTGGATATCGGCGTGGGCCGCGGCCCGCAGGGCGGCCCGGATCTGCGTATGAAAAATCTCCGGACGGTCGAGACACACGCGGATCGCCCGCCAGCCGAGCTGCGGGTTGGCCTCGGCCTGCACGCGGAACGGGCCGGGGAGCTTGTCGCCCCCCAGGTCGTACGTGCGCACGACCACGGGATGTCCCCGGAACGCCTCGCCGACCCTGCGGAAGTAGGCGGTCTGTTCGTCTTCGGTCGGGAGTGTCGTGTGGCTCGTGATCAGGAACTCGGTGCGCAACAGCCCGACGCCCTCGGCGCGATGCTGCTGCGCGGCCTTGATCTCGTCGGGAAGGTCCACGTTGCCCCGGAGCACGATACGCGCGCCGTCGGTCGTGACCGCGGGCTGCGACGCGACCTCGTCGAGCTGGGTCGCCAGCTCCCGCCGGCGCAACTCGCGCTCCCGGGCTTCGGCGATCTCGGCGGGTGTGGGATCGAGCAGCACGGTGCCGCGCGTCCCATCCATCACGAGCACCGTGCCCGGCGCGATCCGCTCCATGGCACCCGTGACGCCGAACACCGCGGGGATGCCGATGGAATGCGCCAGGATCGCCGCGTGCGAGGTGCGGGTGCCTTCCTCGCTCACGAGCCCGACCACGTGCTCGCGGTCGAGCTGGACGGTCAGGCCCGGTCCGAGCTCGCGCGCCACCACGACCGAGGGATCGGTGATCCCCTCCCACAGCTCGTCCGAGCCCCGATGCATCAGATGCTCGAGCACCCGGATCGTCACACCCGAGAAGTCGGCGAGCCGGTCTTTCAGGCGCGGGTTGCCGGTGGCGGTCCACAGGTCGCGCACCTCGAGTGCCTTGAACTCGAACGCCTTTTCGGCGGTGAGGTGGTTCTCGCGGATCAGATCCGCGACCCCGGAGAGGAAGTCCTTGTCCTCGAGCATCAGCAGCTGCGCGTCGAAGATGCGCGCCTCGTCCGCGCCGGCGCGGTCCTCGGCCTTGGTCTTCAGGTCCAGGAGGTAGCGCTTCACGTCTCGCACCGCGGCGCGCAACCGCCGTATTTCCTTCTCCACCCGCGCGCGCGGCACCACGCGGTGTGGCACCTCGGGCATGGTCCAGCGGACCACGACCGCGGGCCCGATGGCGATCCCGGCGGACACCCCGATGCCCTTGAGCAGACGGTCGCTCACGACCGCTCCTCGTCTTCCCGCTCTTCGGCTTCGCGCATCTCCGCTTCCCGCACCTCCGCCGTCAGATGCATCTCGTGGAACCCGTCGGCCACGAGGGCGAGCAATGCCTGCATCGCCTGCTCCGCATCGTCGCCGTCGGTCCTGATGATCAGCGAGGATCCGCACTCCGCCGCCAGCATCATTACGCCCATGATGCTCTTCCCGTTCACGGTAAGCTCGTCTTTCTTGACCTCGACCGCGGACTGGAAGCGCCCGGCGAGCTTGACGAACTCCGCCGCCGGTCGCGCGTGCATGCCGAGCGGATTCACGATCTTCACCTCGCGCTCGATCACGGCCATAGCCACCCCGCAAGGGTCGCGAGGGCGAGCAGCGCAAGACCGAGCCGCACCCCGGTGAGCCGGGCGCGGAACGACCACAGGAGCGCGAAACCGCCCGCCGCCACGGCGGCGAGCGCCACGCGCGACCAGCCCAGGAATCCGCCGCTCAGGTACTGCGCCACGAGCGGCAGGGCCACCCCCACCACGAACGCCATGGCCCGCCCCGAGACCGCCGTTGCCCGTTGCAGCAGCGGCTGGCGCAGCGCCACGGCGACGCGCACGCCGTGCGCCCACCCCGCCCGCAGCGCCCACCAGCGCAGCGCCACATGACCGGCGTTGAAGAGCACCAGGAAGCCGAGGATGGCCTTGAGGCCGAGCCCGAGCGCCACGCCGATGAGCGCCAGCCCCGAGGTGAGTGGCAGCCAGCCCGCCCACACCAGGCGGTCGCCGAGCGAGCCCAGGGGACCGCACAACGCGGTGCGCAACCGCTCGACCTGCTCGGGCGGCACGCCGTCGTGCTCCGCCCGCGCCGCGGCGCCCACCGCGAGGCCGCACAGATACGGATGCGCGTTGAAGAAGTGCGCCCCCCGCACCACGGCCGCCCGGTAGGCCGCGCCGTTGCCCGCCACCCGCAGGTCGCGCAGCAGCGGCTCCTCGGCCACCCCCATGCCGACCCCCTGCATGCGCTCATAGTTCCACGAACCCTGCACCGTGAACAGCCGGAGCAGGCTGCGGCCGAAGGCCGGGCGGGCGCGCGGCGCCGTGCTCACCGGAGCCACGCCACCGCGACGCCGCTCACCACGCCCGCGGCGAACCACCGCAGGTCCGGCCCCCGGCCCACCAGCCGCAGCGTGCCGACCGTCCCCACGGCGAGGGCGGAGCCGACCGCGGCGACATCCAGCAGGATCACGCCCCGCACGCTGATCGTGCCGGCCAGATAGGTGCGGGCGAGCAGCGCCAGGCCCAGGCCGAGCGCGGTCACCACGGCCGCGCGCGCGGCGTCGCGCAAGATCGCCGCGGCGTGCAGGCGCACCAGCACGCGGGCGTCACCCGCCTCCAGGGGGGCCGTCGCGCGCCGCACGGCCCGGGTGTTGAGCCGGCGAACCACGTGCAGGCTCACGCCGCCGGCCATCCCCGTGATCAGTCCCACCAGGGCGCCGAGCCCGAGGCCGAGCGTCCCGGCCGCAGCGTGCGCCGCACTCACGGCGGCGACCGTCGCCGGCCCGTATTCCGGATAGCGGACGGCGCCCACGGGCATCACCTCGTACTGAAACAGCTCGAACAGCACGCCCAGCGTCAGACCGGTCCACACGTCGCCCAGCATCGCGCCGGCGATCGGTCCGGCCACGAGCGGCCGCGCGATCATCATTTGGGGCACGCTCACCAGGTCGAGCCCGACGAGGGTACCCCAGGCGAGCAGCCCCAACAGGATTTGCAGGCTCACGTGAAATCCTCCAAGGGCACCGGCGGGGCCGTGGGGACGTCCTGCGCCGTCACCTCGATCCCGCGCGCGGCGAGCGCCTTGAGCTGCGCCGCCTCGGCGTCGCTCAGGTAGACGTAGCGCAGCCGTGGCGCACGCCCCGTGCGGTGGTGCAAGCCCCCGATGTTGATGCGCGGCACGCGCTGGCTGTCACCCGCGAGGGTCGCGAGCGTGTCGATGTCACCGGTGACGAGCAAGCCGACGCGCGGGTCGCGTTTCCAGTCAGGCAGGCACGCCAGCGCTTCCGCCGTCGAGGCGAACACCACGTCGATGCCGGCGGGCACGCCCATCCGGTAGAGCTCCTGCTCCCAGGTGCTCGCGCGCACCGCGTCGTCCACCAACACGATGAATCCCACGTTGAGTGGTTTCCCCCATCCGACCACGACCTGGCCGTGGATCAGCCGGTCGTCGATGCGGTACAGCGCGACGCTCATGCGGCCGGCGTGCGGATCGCGCGGCTACCGGCTTCGGCCGCACGCCGGGCCGCGTCCGCCGGCAGGAGATCGCGATGGAACACGAAGTCGAGCAGCATCGCCAGGTTCACGCCCGTCACGACCGCCATGTCGGTCTTGCCGCGCGCCAGCCGCACCGAGCTCGTGAGGCACGAGCCGCCCGGCAGGTCCACGAACAGGACGGCGGGCTTGCCCCCGATCGCCTGCGTGAGGCGCTCGGCGAGCGCTCCGGTGTCGCACCCGTCGTTCGACACGGGAACGAGCGCGTCGTTCACGCCGGTGATCGCGGCGACGGCGGCGAGCAGCGCCTGGGCGACGGCCGCGTGCGACACGATCACACCGCGCAATGGCTCACTCATTGTCCTCCTCGAGATACTCCTGCAGCTGGCGCCGCTCCGCGAGACGCTTGAGCAGCCGGTCGTTGAACGCGCGGGCCGAGTCCACGCCGCTGTACCGGAGCAGATGGTTCATCGCCACGACCTCGCAGATGACGGTCAGATTCTTGCCGGGGTTGAGCGGCACCGTGACCATCGGGAGGGTCACATCGAGCACCCGCGTCGTCTGGCCGTCGATCCCGGTGCGGTCGTACTCGCGGCCGGCGTCCCACGCGTCGAGCTGCACTACCACCTCGATGCGCTTCTGCTGCCGCACCGCCCGCACGCCGAACAGGGCACGGATGTCGATGAGCCCGACACCGCGGATCTCCATGTAATGCTGCGCCAGCTCGTGGCCGCGGCCGATCAGGACGTCGTTGCCGCGGCGCGTGATGTGGACGACGTCGTCCGCGACCAGGCGGTGGCCGCGCTCCACCAGGTCGAGGACGCATTCGCTCTTCCCGATCCCCGACTTGCCGAGGAACAGCAGGCCCACCCCGAACACGTCGGCGAGCGAGGCGTGCACGCTCGTGTTCGGCGCGAACACGTCATCCAGAAATGGCTTGAGCCGGCGGTAGAACTCCGCGGTCTTGAGCCGAGTGCGGATCACGGCGATCCCCTTGGCGCGGGCCAGCTCCACCAGGTCGGCCGGCGGCTCCTGGCCCTTGGAGATCACCACGCACGGCAGATCGAACGAGAACAGCGTCTCGAGCGCGCGGCGGCGCGCGGCGGCATCGAGTGAAGCGAGGTAGGTGACTTCGGTCTCGCCGAGGATGTGCAAGCGGTGCGCCGCGAACCGCTTGGTGTAGCCGGCCAATACCAGGCCAGGGCTCGACGCTTCCGCCGTCGGGATCTCGCGGTCCAGCCCGATGTCTCCCGTGAGCGCCTCGAGCTGCAGGGGATCGCCCTTCTGCTCGAGCAGGTCGCGCACCTTGGGCGCTTTCATGACAGGCGGCGCCGCTTGGGGGACTTGTCGAGCTGGCGGCGCACCCTGGCCACCGCGAGGTTGAGGGCGCTGCTCTGGTCGGTCCCGCGGGCGGTGCCGACGTGCAGTGCCCCACGGGCGGCGTGCAGCCGAACCTCCACGGTCGGCCGCCCGTGGTCGGCGTCGAACACCACGCGCGCATCGTGCGGCCGCGGGGCCACGCGCGCGAGACGCACCAGCAACGTGCGCGCCCGCGCGCGCAGCTCCGGCGCGAGCTCGCAGTGGCGTGCCGTGATGGTGATCCGCATGGTCAGCCTCCCTGCGCGATGACGCGGTGGAGATGCGCTTCCGTCGCCCGGGCGGCGCGCTCCCACGACAGGCGCTCCGCGAAGCCGCGCCCCGCCCTGCCGAGCCGCGCCATCAGCCCCGGATCGGCGGCCAGCGCGAGCATCCGCTGCGCCAGCGCCTGGGTGTCGCCGTGCGGTACCAGGAACCCGGTCTCCCCGTCCCGGACCGACTCCCGGAGACCCGGACTGTCGGAAGCGAGCGCGGGCGTCCCGCAGGCCGCCGCCTCCACGTTCGCGATACCCCACCCCTCCTTCGGGCTGGGAAACACCAAGGCCCACGCCCGCCGCAATCGCCGGCGCTTCTCCTCTTCCGACACGAAGCCCAAGAACCGCACCCCCTCGCGGATCCCCAAGGAGCCCGCGAGCCGCTCCAGTCGCGCCCGGTCGTCGCCCTGGCCTGCCACCTCGAGCACCAGATCGGGGCGCGTGGCCCAGGCCAGCGCCAGCGCGCGCAGTGCGATCTCCACCCCTTTATAACGCTTGAGGCGCCCCACGTACAAGAACGTGGGGGCGTCCGCTCGAGCCACCGTGGCGTCCGGGGCATACCACTCCGCGTCGACGCCGGGATAGATGACCGTGACGCGCTCCGCCGCAATCCCCCGGCGCACCAGGTCATCGCGGGTGCTCTCCGAAATCGCGTGGAACCAGGCGCGCCGATAGGCGCGCGGGATCGGCCGTTCGGCCGCCCAGACCACCGCCGCGATGGGCCAGCTCGCTTCGCGGAACGCGGTGGCGCCGAACAAATGCGGCACCAGCGCGCAGAACGGCCGGTCGGTGAGCCCGGCGAGAAAGAGCGGCAGCTTGTTGATGTCTTCGACCACGACGTCGTACCGGTTCACGGCGAGCAGCCGGCGCACGGCGGAGCGCGCCCGCAGGGCGAACGTGTGGCGGCCGCCGACGCGGCGCACGCGCATGCCGTCGAGCTCGGCTTCCGGCGCCGCGCCGGGCCAGCCACTCGAGACCAGATCGACGGTGTGCCCCTGGCGCGCCAGGCGACCGAAGATCTCGTGCAGGTGGATTTCCGCGCCGCCGGCGTGCGGATTCTCCCGGTCATTCCAGTTGACGAGCAGGATTCTCACAGGGCGCCCGACTCCCGCGCCACCGCGTCGAGCACGCCGTTCACGAACGCCGGCGCCTTCGCCCCGGCGAACCAATGGGCCAGCTTCACCGCTTCGTCGATCACCACGCGGGGCGGCGTCTCGCCCTCCTCGAGCTCGGCGAGCGCGAGCCGCAGAATGTTGCGCTCCACCACGCCCACCCGCTCGAGGCGCCAGTGCTCCGCGGCGGCGCCGACGCGGGTGTCGAATTCCGGAAGCCCGGCCAGCGCCTTCGCCGCCAGGTCGGCACCACGGTCGAATCCCGCGGGGGGGCGGCCGAAGCTCGTCGCGAGCCGGGCGACGACCGTCTCGATCGAGGGGTGGCCGGACAGGTCCCAGGCGTAGAGGAGTTGGAGCGCGCGCGCGCGAGCCTTAGTCTCGGGGCGCTGCACGGATGAGCTGGGCCAGGACGTCGGCCGTGGTGAGAGCGGCCTCGGCGGCCTCGTACCCCTTGTTACCGGCCGCTCCGCCGGCCCGCGCCAGGGCCTGCTCCAAGTTCTCCGTGGTGAGGAGCCCGAAGCCGACCGGGAGCCGATGGGCGAGGGCCACGTTCCCGAGCCCGCGCGTCGCCTCGCCGGCGACGTACTCGAAGTGGGGCGTTTCGCCGCGGATCACACAGCCGAGCGCCACCAGCGCGGCGTAGCGCCCGCTCGCCGCCGCCGCCTCCGCCGCCACCGCCAGCTCGAACGCACCAGGCACCCAGATCACGTCGACCCGCGCGTCCGGTACGCCCTTCTCGCGCAGACAGTGCCGCGCCCCTTCGAGCAGGCGGGTCGTCACGACCTCGTTGTAGCGGCTGACGAGCACGGCCACGCGGACCTCACGCGGCGCGCGGGGTGATCCCTCGATCTCGGCCACGGTCAGTGCGTGAGCAGATGGCCGAGCTTGTCGCGTTTGACGTCCAGATAGGAGCGATTCTCGTCGGAGGGCGTCATCACGATCGGGACGCGCTCGACGATCTCGAGGCCGTAGCCCTCGAGCCCGACGAGCTTCATGGGATTGTTGGTGAGCACGCGAATGGAGGACAGCCCCAGATCGAGCAGGATCTGCGCCCCGATGCCGTAGTTGCGGAGATCGGGCTTGAAGCCGAGCTCGCGGTTCGCCTCGACCGTGTCGTGCCCCGCGTCCTGCAGCTCATATGCCTTGAGCTTGTTCAGGAGACCGATCCCCCGGCCCTCCTGATCGAGGTACACCACGACGCCGCTCCCCTCCGCGGCGATCATCCGCATGGCGGACTGCAGCTGCCAGCCACAGTCGCACCGCCCCGAGCCGAACACGTCGCCGGTGAGACACTTGGAGTGCATCCGCACCAGCACCTTGGGCCGGTCCCGCACGTCCCCGTACACCAGCGCGATGTGCTCCGCCGGGTCCACATCGTTGCGGTAGCCGAGGATGCGGAACTCGCCGTAGGGGGTGGGCAGCCGCGCCTCGGCCACGCGATGCACCAGCCGCTCGTGGGCCAGCCGGTACGCCACGAGCTGCGCCACCGTAATGAACGAGAGCCCGTGCCGGGCCGCGACGCGCTCGAGATCGGGCCGCCGCGCCATCGACCCGTCGGCGTTCAATACCTCGCAGATCACGCCCGCGGGGTAGAGTCCCGCGAGGCGCGCCAGGTCCATGCTCGCCTCGGTCTGGCCGACGCGTTGCAGCACGCCCCCCGGCCGCGCCCGCAACGGGAACACGTGCCCGGGACGCCGCAGGTCGGCCGGCATCGTGGCGGGATCGATCGCGACGCGGATGGTCGCTGCGCGGTCGGCCGCGGAGATGCCGGTCGTCACCCCGAAGCGGGCCGCCGCGTCGATCGAGACGGTGAAGGCCGTCTCGTGCGCCTCGGTATTCTGCTCGGCCATCTGGGTGAGCCCCAGGGCCTGGCACCGCTCCGGCATCAGCGTGAGGCAGACGAGCCCACGCCCGTGCGTCGCCATGAAGTTGATCATCTCGGGCGTGACCTTTTCGGCGGCGCCGACCAGGTCGCCCTCGTTCTCGCGGGTTTCGTCGTCGGCGACGATCACCAGCTTGCCCGCGCGGATGTCCGCGATGGCTTGCGTTATGTTGTTGTGCGACATAGTTGCCTCACGTACTTCCCGAGCACGTCACCCTCCACGTGAACGCGATCGCCGACGCGGAGTGTTCCGAGCGTCGTATGCTCGCGCGTGAACGGGATGAGCGAAATCTGCACCGAGTCGGGACCCGGCAGATCGTTGATCGTCAGACTCACGCCGTCCACGGTGACGGCGCCGTGCGGAATCGAGATCTCCCGCACCGCCTGCGGCACACGCAGGTCGAAGACCCATGCGTCCCCGGCGCGCGCGACCCGCTCCACGACCGCGACGCCGTCCACGTGCCCCTGCACGATGTGGCCACCCAACCGATCGGTGGCGCGCAGGGCCCGCTCCAGATTCACCGGGCGGCCCACCGTGTATTCCCCGAACAGCGTCCGCCCCTCGGTCGTCTCCACCACATGCACGGCGAAACCACCCTTCAGCACCCGTTCGACCGTGAGACACGCGCCGTTGACGGCGATGCTCTCACCCTGCTTGACGCCCTTGTAGGGAGCACGGATCGCGAGCGTCAACCCCGTTTCCCGCTTCCCGTTACCCGCGTCCCGGGTCGCTTTCGCGATCCGTCCTACGGCACTCACGATCCCGGTAAACATATCCGCCTGTCCAATACCAATAATGTATCGGGGCCCAGGGCGCGGCGCTCCACGGCGATCCAGCGCGGGGCCGCCGCGAGCGGCGCCGCCACCACACCGGGAAAGGCCGGAACGGCGGCCTCGCCGAGCCAGACCGGCGCCTGCACCCAATAGAGGCGGTCCACCAGGCCGTCGACGAGCAGCTTGGCGCCGAGGGCTCCGCCCCCTTCGCACAGCACCGACTCGACGCCCGTCTCCCGGAGCTGGCGCAAGCCGTCGGCGAGCGAGCTGGGGCGGAACACGCGCACGCCGCTCTGCTCGAGCAGCGAGACACTGGCGGGCGGCGCGTCGGGCGACGACATGACCCAGGTGGGTACCTCGCGCGCCGTTTTCACCAGGTCGGCGGTGTGGTTGAGCATGGCGCGGCGGTCGAACACGACCCGCAGTGGTGGCTTGCGCGGCGTCACAGGACCGCGCACGGTGAGCTGCGGGTTGTCGCGCAGGGCCGTCATGCCGCCGACCGCGATGGCGTCGAAGCCCGCGCGCAGCCAGTGGACGTACTCCCGCGCCGCTTCGCCCGAGACCCAGCGCGAGCTGCCGGCGGCGTCGGCAATGCGGCCGTCGATCGACGTCGCCAGCTTGAGGGCAACGAAAGGCCGCTCCTCCTGCTCGCGCGCAAACAGGAAGGGAGCGTTGAGCGCGGCGGCGGCTTCGGCGAGCAGGCCGAGCGAGACGATCACGCCCTTGGCGCGGAGCACGCCCGCCCCGCCCCGCGCTTCCGGGTCAGGGTCTCGGACAGCCGCGACGACGCGCGCGACGCCCGCCGCGACGATCGCGTCGGTGCAGGGCGGCGTCTTGCCGTGGTGCGCGCACGGCTCGAGGTTCACCACGAGGGTGGCGCCGCGGGCCCGCGCGCCCGCCGCTTCCAGCGCCACGACTTCGGCGTGCGGGCCGCCGTACTCGGCGTGGTGGCCCTCCGCGACGACGCTGTCTCCCGCGAGCACGACGGCACCGACCAGGGGGTTCGGAGCAACGCGCCCCCAACCCCGGCGCGCGAGGTCGAGGGCGCGTTGCATCGCCGCCCGTTCGGGCGGTCGCTCAGAAGCCGAATCGGACGCCGAGCCCTCCGAAGACATGTCCCGCCTTGGGGTCGAAGCCGGAGAAGTTGGTGGAGAAATGCTGATCCTTCCCGGTTTGGAAACCTAATTCAGCCA
>Ga0209689_1001150_pt1 | contig 19570 bp, 21 predicted proteins | sample GraSoiAngelo_149_FD_187119 | JGI IMG/M metagenome (GOLD analysis project Ga0209689, IMG submission 187119) | Grasslands soil microbial communities from the Angelo Coastal Reserve, California, USA - 14_1009_09_30cm (SPAdes) (version 2) | ecosystem: Environmental > Terrestrial > Soil > Grasslands ... | reverse complement strand
TCTCGCGGCGCTTGGATCAACATTGGCAATGACCACGGCTGCGATCGAAGAGATCGTTCGGCCACAGCGTGTGTACTGCGCCCTGTTCTCAGAGAAAACAGGGGTGGTCCACTTTCATCTCTTTCCTCGGACAAAATGGCTAAAGTCGAAGTATTTTGTTGCTCATCCGCAGGAGACGAAGATTTCCGGTCCACAGCTGATGGATTGGGCGCGAAGAGTTTTTCAAAAGCCAATTAGCGGCATCGACCGAGACGAGACTTGGGAAAAGGTTCGGGGTTGGCTCAGGCCGGCATTCAGTGTTAGACAGAAATCTTCGCGGGCGCCTTAGGCTATTGCCGCTCCTCGATCCTGCGGGCCGAATCCAATGCTTATTCCCATCGGTGGTTTGAGCTCTTGCAAGTCAGCATTCACGAAGGTCGCCCGATACGAGAGACGGCGATTATCTGTCGTTGCGCTCCGCTGTCCGCGTTCCGCAAAGTGGTAGGCGCGTGCTGCGGCATGGAACGAGGTGCCCGGGCTCTCTAAAACGCGGTTACACAGTGATCGGTTCGACCGCGATCGTCACGCGATCGCGACGGCTCGCGCACTAACTCGCGGCCCAAGCTATGTGAACGCGGATATTCGCTACTATCGCCCAGAATGCGATGCCTTCGACCTTGCGATCAGCATCTCTCAAAGTTTTGGCTACTTCGATGCAACAACAAATCGTGATCTGCTTGCGCGGCTCGCAGTGGCAGTGCGTGAAGACGGTCGGGTCATCCTGGATCTGTGGAGCGGCGAGTTTTTTTGGAGTTCTCCGCCTTCAATTTCTTCTCGAACGCTGAACCGCATGACTGCAAACATCGATCGTTCGTGAGTATCGAACATCTTGGCGCGTATGAGCGCCGATGTAGAAGTCAGCTTGCAATACGGCGAATTAGATGGTTGAATCGAAACCTCAGTTTCAAAATCTGAATGGGCTCGCTTAAAAAACGGAGGAAAGCAAAAATTGCCAAGCACAAGCGCCGCAAACGCATGAGGGCGCACCGGCATAAGAAACGACTGCGGTACAAGTTGTAAGGCACGGTCTCATTTGCTTTCGCTGGCGAGGCTACCGCCGCCGCTGGTTGCCGAACCCGCGCCAGAAAGATAAGATTAAGCGTGAGGGAGCAGAAAAAGTGCTGCGTTTGCCGCGCCTGCCGAGAGCTTCTTTTCGCGCTTAGTTTTCTGGTTGCAGCAACGGTTGCCGAGGCGCAGGCCCCCAAAGCTTCACCTGCGAAAGTGCCTCGCGTCCATCCTGGAAAACCCGTTGCGCGTCAGGATGATTCGGTTGCCTCGAAACCGGCTGCAGACCTCGCGTTGCGTGCGCAAGGCGCGCACAAAGCGGACGCGCTTGCGCGTTTCGTTGAAGGAATGGCGCTCGAGGAAAACGGGGAGATGGAGCGCGCGCTGGAAGCCTATCGAAAAGTGCTCAATGTCGATCCGGGTCAGTCGGAGCTCGCCTCACGAGTGGCCGGTTTGCTGATACAGCAGGATGATTTCCCACAGGCAATCGACGTGCTCAAAGATGCAATCAAGGCAAACCCAAATAACGCCGAACCGTATCAGCAACTGGCTTTCATCTACACGAGGTATTTGAAGAAAACGGACCAAGCGATTGATTACGCCAATCGCGCCATCGCTCTCAATCCAGGCGACGTGGAAGGTTACCAGCGTCTCGTTGAAATCGAACTTGCAGCTGGCCAAGAGAGGAGGGCGCTCGAGGCTCTGGATCGCGCCCTCAAAGTTCATAGCACCGATCCAAATTTCTGGATACGCCTCGGAAAACTTTACGTCGCCATTCTCTTCAAGTCCGATTCACAGCCGAAACCGGACGAACTAAAAAAGACCAACGAGATCTTTAAAAAGGCGGCGGAAAATGCCGGGGATGATCCGGGCATCCTCAAGGACGTAGCCGATTACTACGCGGCATCGCAGCAACTGAAGGAAGCGATCCCGCTTTACCTGCGTGTTCTCGAACTGCAACCGGACGACGCGAATGCGCGAGAGAAATTGGCGACCGGTTTTGTCCTGACAAACCAGCGAGACAAAGCTGTTGAGATGCTCGAGCAAATCATCAAGGAGCACCCGGAAAAATACCAACCGTACGATTTACTGGCTCAGGTGCTCGACGAGGAAGCCCGATCCCTTCAGCGTGCGAATCGAATAGAGGAAGCGAAACTGAAGTTCGCCAAGGTAGCCGTCAATTATGAGCAAAGCCTCCTGATCAATCCAAACCATGCCGGGACATATGTGCGCCTGGCGGAACTGCTTCTCGGCGCGTTACGAGATCCCGACCGCGCAGTGAAATTGCTGGGCGAAGCCCGGCGCCGATTCCCCGGGGCGCCGGAGATAGTTTATTACCTGGCGATTGCGCAGCGCGAAGCAAAGCAAAGTCAGCAAGCCGTCGCGACTTTCGAGGAAGCGCTGCACGAAGCGCAACTGGAGGAGGACGATGATTTCGTGAACGCGAAGTTTTACTTCAATTATGGAGCGGCTGCCGAACAGGCGGGCTTGTACGACAAGGCGGCCGATTTGCTTCGTAAATCTATTGCGCTCGATCCGGCGAACTCGGCTGAGGCTTGCAATTACCTGGGCTACATGTGGGCGGATCATAACATGAACCTCGACGAAGCCGAATTGATGATCAGACGCGCCTTGGAAAGCGAACCAAACAATGCGTCGTATCTGGACAGTCTCGGCTGGGTGGAATTTCGAAAAGGTCAGTTTGATCGAGCTTTGGATGAGCTGCTGCGCGCTGCCAAAACAGCAGAGCACGCGGATCCCGTCGTATTTGAACACATTGGCGACACTTATTTGAAATTGAATCGGACCAGGGAAGCATTGGAAGCCTGGCAAAAAGCCCTGGCGCTGGATCCGAAGAACAAAAATCTCGCGGACAAGATCCAAACCACTAAAAAGACTATCGGCAAAGATTTACCGAAAAAGACTAATCCCACCTAACGAGTGCGCTAACATCGAACATCGAATATCGAACACTCAAGACCCAACGCCGAAGCCCAGGTGAACTGCAGGTGCTGGGTGCCTGCCGACATTTGATGATGTTGAGAGATGAACGACTACCCCACGCCGTGGCAACGCAAGATGATGTGGGCGGCGCTGACTGCCTGTTTCGTCGTCGTTCTTGTCGTCATCCTTGCCGCGGTGATCTGGGCCGGCGCCAGCATCATTAGTTTTCTCCAGCCAATTCTGATCCCGGTTGCGATCGCCGCAATTCTTACCTATCTGCTCGATCCACTCGTGACGAAAATGTCTCGCGGAACGCTTACTCGGACCAAAGCCATTGCGCTGCTTTTCGCCATTGGTTTTTTTGCATTGGGCGGATTGGCGGCATGGCTCGTTCCGACGATTTCCGTTCAGAGCGCGAATTTCGCAAGGCAAATCCCCTCCTACACTGAACGGGCCCGGGATTATATTGTCGATCTTATCTATCGGTTTGACCAGACGTTCGGGTTGCTTGGTGCAGGACAGACCAAATCCGCGTCGAAGAATCTTACCAATTTCCTGATCGGCCCGGGGCCATCTCCTTCTCCCCAACGAGAAACGACGGCGAGTGCGACCGCATCGCCGCAAGCCGCTGCGCCCGCCAGTCAAGTAATTGCCCCGACCCAACCCAAGCTTAGCAGCGCAGAACGTCAGCGCATTCAAGCGTACGTGGAAAAACAAATGCCAAGGCTGCAGGACGCGCTCCCGACTTTACTCGGAAAACTCTGGGGCATCTTGAAGACAAGCATCGGCGGATTTCTCGGCGCTACCGGCTTTTTGCTCAGTCTGATTCTGGTCCCCGTTTACTTATTTTTTCTACTCAAAGAAAAGCCGCGCATTGAAGAAAGGTGGACAGACTACCTGCCATTGCGAGCGTCGCCGCTGAAGAACGAGGTGGCGGAGGTAATATCACAAATTAACTCGTATGTTGTCGCGTACTTCCGTGGTCAGCTACTTGTCTGTCTGGTTGACGGCATTCTTATTGGCACGGTGTTGACACTGATCGGTCTGAACTTTGCGGCAGTAATCGGCGCAATGGTGGTCGTGCTCACCATGATTCCCTATATCGGGATCATCATTTGCTGGGTGCCGGCTGTTCTCATTGCCGCATTTCAGTGGGGTGATTGGACTCACCCGATCATCGTGACGGCGGCTTTCATCTTAATTCAGAATCTGGAAGGCCTCCTTTACGCGCCACGGATTGTCGGAAACTACGTTGGCTTACATCCGATGACGGTAATTGTGTCGATCTTTGTCTGGGGCTTGATCATTGGCGGAGTCATCGGTCCGCTCCTTGCTGTGCCGCTTACTGCCACACTAAAGGTGCTTTTCGCGCGTTACGTTTGGGGCCGGCATTTGCGGGAACGGTCGCTGCCGATCGAAGCGGCTCTCACATCCAAACAAATCGAAGTACCGACTCTTCGTTAGCGCAGCAAACAGAGTGCATGAAAGGAAGAAGTGGACCTACGGGCGTCGAGACAACGCGTCCAGTCCTGGGTCAACTCGAGCACGGCGAGCGGGGGAGAAGCCCGCAATCGTTTAGCGGCACGGAGTTCACGTTTCAGCGGCAGCTCAGGATGCGTCGTCTGGCCGTTGCGATTGCGGGATTGGCCATCGCTTTCTTGGTAGCCATTTTCTTCGTGAGTTACGGCTCAAAACTGTATGAGAATTGGCGTGAACGCCGTTTGCTGCATCAAGCAACCACACTTTTACAGGGGGGAAAGCTCAGCAAAGCAGCGCAAATGGCGCAGGAACTCGCCCGCCGGCATCCGGATTCTCTCGCAGCGCTGTCGATCCTGGCGGACGCAGCGGAGAAACAAAACATTGAAGAAGCCGTCGCATGGCGCGAGCGGATAGCGCGATTGCTGCCAAAAGATCCGGAGAGTCAACTCAACTTTGCCTCCGCAGCGCTCCGATTTGGTAAGCTCGATCTCGCCCGCGAAGCGCTTAATCGAGTCTCTCCGAGAGATCGTGACAGCGCAGCTTTTCATGTCTTTGCTAGTTGGCTGGCGCGCGCAGAAGGCAATTTTGCCGAGCAGGAAGAACAATTCGCAGCTGCGGTAAAGAAAGAACCAAAGAACGATCTCTATCAATTCAATCTAGCAGCACTGCAAATTCGTTCCAAAGACGCGGAAAAGAGCAAGAATGGCCGCGATACGCTCGAGCGGCTTAGCAGCATAGCGCCGTACCGAACTGGCGCGCTGCGAGCGTTGCTCAATGATGCTGTGGAACGCAATGACCTCACCACAGCAGATAGCTTTGCGCAACAGCTGCAAATGTCGCCAGAGGTCACATTTGCCGATTACCTGCTTTGCCTGAATTTTTACCGAAAGCTAGATGCGAAAAAATTCCGGCAACTCCTTGAGAAAGTGAAACCGTTTGCGGCACGTAATGCGTCTGATCTCGCATCGCTGATCGAGTGGATGAATCAGAACGGACTTGCTGGAGACGTTGTGAAGTGGGTCGACAAGTTGCCGGCAGCACAACTGAGGTCACCGCCTGCGTCTGTCGCAATCGCGGATGCTTATGCAACTGTGAAGAATTGGTCGCGTCTTAAACGCTGGACGCGGACCAGAAATTGGGGCGACGCCGAATACGTGCGTCTGGCGTACGACGCAATCGCTGTCCGGCACTCGGGATCCGGCAGCGGCTCGAGCGCCAACTCGGAGTTTGAAACGCTTTGGCAATCTGCCGATGAATTGTCACGCGACGAGCCGGAACGCGAACTTACGCTCGCCCGGCTCGCCACGAAATGGCAACTGGGAAACCAGGCCGAAGAACTCTGGGTTCGCGTCGAAGAAAATCCGACGATGCGCCGTGAAGCGCTCGACAATCTTCGCCAGCTGTATCGCGCCAGGGATGAAACAACCAAACTGTACGAAGTCCTTCAACGGCTTCACCAGAGTTCGCCTACCGAGGCACCGATCACGGCGGACCTCGCGCGACTCGGTCTGAATCTCAGCGAAAATACGGAAAGCTCACATCAACTGGCGAAAGATGCTTATGACCGCGCGGCGAATGAGGTCAATTGTGCTGTCACGTACGCATTTTCACTTCATCGCCTTGGCAGAAATGCAGAGGCTCTTGCCATTATCCAAAGTTTGCCGCCTGACCAGCTGCACGATCCGCGCGCAGCCGTTTACGTTGCCTTGGTGCTGGTCGACGCAAGCCAACTCGAGGAAGCAAAGGATTACATTGGATCTGCCGAAAACGGCAAACTTTATTCGGAAGAGAAAAAGCTGCTCGACGAAGCAAAGACGAAGCTCATCGCGGCATCTGCAATTCCCTCACCGGCAGAGCCGCCGCCCAGCGGAACACGCCCGCTGTAGACTCCAGCTATCCTCAGCGGATGAGCAGTGGAAGTGCGCTGAGGACAGCGCACGCTACAACGCTCGGCAATCACGGCTCTTTCTCAATTGCATCAGTCCAATCCGCGATGTCTTTCTCATTCATCTGAACACGCTGTTCCAAACGTGCATCCCGAAATCCCCACTCTTGTACGTCCACTAAATATTGCTGCCGCGAAAGCAGCGTGCCGCTGCATAATCGCTCTGGCCCGGCAGTCCTCGCTTCACTCCGGAGTCGTGTAATCAAATCCGCCATGATCGCCACCGGGATTCGCGCGCGTTCCCCGGGATATACGTAGCCGAAGAGAATCAAATGGCTGAGCAATACGCGCCAATCAGGACCGAACCGGGAAACCATGTGCGGCCAATCGATCTCTGCCGCGAAGCAGCGAAGGATGTGCGCGATGTCGGCGCCGTCGAACCGCTCGCGTTCCATGATGTACGCCTTCATCCAAATCATTTCTTCTGGTGCGCAAAGCTTCACCGGCACACCCAGCAGCTCGTCATCGCGCGCACGCTCGAACCAGGAATCATCCACTTCGCACAATCCGTTGCCGGCACGAAAAATCAGATCAACGATATCTTCGCCGTATTTGGCCTTGGCCAGCCAATACGGAAATGTCAGCTCCGTTTCATACCCTGCGCGCGCTAGCGCACGGAGCGCAGCCTTCACATGCTTTGGCCGAACATAGAGATCGAAGTCTTTAGTGCTACGCGATACACCCGCGTACACCTCCACCACGTACGCGCCGCCAATCAGGAACGGAATGTCCGCGGCGTGCAATGCGACGACTGATTTGCGATGAAACTGACTGGGGCTCCCTCCACGCGGCGTAGGCCGCGCTGCTGCCGTTGCGCTTGGAGTCATTACCCTTCAATTACGCACGGGAACCGCGTCACGCGTGCATGACTGCGACTGGTGCGCCTCAAGAAACGTCCAGTGCGACTGGCGCTTTCGTTTCTTAAAGCGATGGCAAAACGAGCGTTACGTATTGCCGCCACTGCGGACCTTCATTACGCCAAGCATTCGCGCGGAAAGATGCACGACGCGTTTGCCGAAATTTCGCGTAGCGCAGACGTGCTGTTGATGTGCGGCGATCTCACAGAATATGGACTTCCCGACGAAGCAGAGGAACTCGCCGCCGATATTCGCAGCGCGGTGAGAATCCCGACTATCGGCGTCATTGGTAATCATGATTATGAATCCGGACAGCCGGAAACCGTCACGAACATTCTCGATCAGACCGGCGTGATGATGCTCAACGGCGAAGCCGTCGAAATCGCCGGTGTCGGATTCGCGGGGATCTGCGGGTTCGGCGGCGGTTTCGGCCGGCGGATGCTGAACGCGTGGGGCGAGCCGCTGATTAAGCAATTCGTGCAGGAATCAATCAGCCACGCCATTCGCCTCGAGCAGGCCCTGGTGAAGCTTCAAACTGAGCGCCGCATCGTGGTCCTGCATTACTCTCCAATTCGAGCGACGTTGCAGGGGGAAGACCCTGAAATCTACGCCTTCCTCGGTTCCAGTCGTCTCGAAGAACCAATCAATCGATTCCGCGCCACCGCAGTCTTCCACGGTCACGCACACAACGGGATTGCCGACGGGAAAACTTCAACTGGCATTCCCGTTTACAACGTCTCCGCGCCGACGCTGCACAAAACGGGAAAGCCCTACCGAATTGTCGAAGTGTAAGGGCGTCTGTCTCAGACGCGATCGCCAGACAAAGAAGCCGCTGCAACAACTCGCCACGCCTCAACGTCCGCGCCCGATTGCGTAGGCGAAACGCAGCGCACAGCTTTAATTGCGTCGAAACTCACTTCGGAAAGCGCAACGTTGATTGAAGCTGCCACTTCGCGTCGGGTTGCGGCTGTCAGTTTCTTGTACAACAAACTCAAGTGCGGCTTTAGTTCGTACTGTGACGAATCGTTCGCCGCTTCACGAATGATGTCATTGATTTCCCGCAGTTCTGCGCTCATGGCGAATTGCACAAAGAGCGTTTTGATAAACTCATCGGACTGATCAATTCCAAGCGGTGTCAGCCCGATGAGTTGGCATTCGCGCGCACCGTCCCCGAGCGCGTTCTGCGCTGCATCAGCGCGGTCCGCTCCGACATGAATCGTCACGTGCGGCTCGAAAACAGGCGCATCGTATCGCCGTGCGAGATCATTGATGATTCGTTGAAAGAAGCGGTGTGCCGCCTCGGACGGAATAAGCCAGTATGCGATGACGGTTTGCCTGGTCACGAGTTCACTACGAGTTCCCCGGTTCCACTCCACTTCTGCAGCTCAACGATGTTGCCTTCGGGATCGCGCGCGTAAACCACACGAAGCAACCCGACGCCGTCTACTTCTGCCGTGGCGATTTCTCCCACAGAGCCGCCGCCGGCTGCGATCACCGCCTGCAGCGCTTCATCGACGTCATCGACGCGAAATGCGATGTGCGCGAACCCGCACTCGTTAGCTCTCGGCAGGTCGCGTTCGATCAACTGATCGTAGCTGAAGATCTCCAGCGTCGGCCCATCGTCTCCATACCCGGGCAAGCACAAATGAACGCCGCGAAGATGCGCATGTGGAGCCGCGTTCACTTTGTCGAGCCACGGGGCAGACAAGTCACGCTCGGGCTCTTTAGGTTCGCATCCGAACACGTGGCAATAGAATCGGACCAGCTTTTTCCAATCTCTGGCGATCAGATTGGTGTGCACATATTTCGCGCGGATTGGCATTCGCTTTTCTTCCGGTAACGTTTCCGCCGATATTAACACCAAGTCGCCTATGCCGACGAATGTTTTGGGAACGGAATTGAAATGTTGTTGTCGCGACCCGATGACCGGTTTTTATCGCGACGGCTATTGCCGAACAGGACCAGAGGACGTGGGCCAGCACACGGTTTGCGTGCAAGTCACCGAGGAATTTTTGGATTTCTCCGTGTTGGATGGAAACGACTTGGTCACGCCGCGTCCGGAGTGGGGTTTTCTCGGATTGAAGCCGGGCGATAAGTGGTGTGTCTGCGTCACGCGCTGGAAGAGCGCGCTTGATCACAACCGCGCGGCGCCTGTGGATCTGAAAGCAACGCACGCATCCGCGCTCGAGTTCGTCACGCTGGAAGAACTAAAGGCCCACGCGGTAACGTAGGGCTAGCGCACAGCTTGCCCGCCGTGTCCGGCCGCTCGCAGCGATTTGAGGTAGGGCGCGTCAGTCCGTGCGCGCAGTAGGGGCAGATGGATAGGGGACCGGCGCGCAGAGGACTCCTCGCCCTACCAATGCCACGTGGGTTGAATCCCATTGAGTTTGCCGCCACGCTAAGGGCGAATTGAAGCTTCCTTTTAGTCTTTTCCTGGCGCTGCGGTATCTGAAACCGAAGCGCACATTTCTCTCGATCATCACATTGATTTCGGTTATTGGCGTGATGCTCGGCGTTACGGTGCTGATCCTTGTAATTGCAGTCATGACCGGATTCGATAGGGAACTGCGTCAGAAAGTGATCGATTTCGACGCGCACATTCTCGTCACTTCCGAGGACGTGTTCCGCGATTGGCGCGCGCTCAAGGCCAAAATCGACAAAACGCCGGGCGTGGTCGCCACCGCCCCTTTTGTGCAAGGACCAGTGATTGTGGAATTCCACAACCGGCGGCTCGCACCGCTGATTCGCGGCGTGGATCCCGAGCAGGAAGAGAAAGTCATTCCCCTTCAAAGATTCATCAAATACGGCAGGCTCGATCTGGAGGGCGAATCAACTGTGCTCGGGATTGAGCTGGCGCGAAAACTCGGAGTCAGCGTTGGCGATAAGGTGACAATTTATTCGCCGGGCAATCTTGGCCAGGTCCTCGACAGCATAAAAAAACTGGAGAACGCAACGGGCGAAGAAGAGAAAAAAGCCATCGACGAATTGCGCGATGTGATTCTCCCGAAAGAACTGACTGTCACCGGCATTTTTGAGACCGGCCATTACCTGCACGATTCCGAATTTCTGCTCGTGCCGGTTTATGTCGGACAGGAGTTATACGGTCTGGGCGACGCTCTACACGGTATCACGGTGAAGACCGACAACCCATACGGTGCGGAACGCGTGAAACAGGAAATCCAGCAATTCCTCGAGCCGCCGGCATACGCCCAGACCTGGATCGACATGAATCGGCAGTATTTCGAAGCGGTGCGGCTGGAACGCACGGTAATGTTTTTCCTTTTGTTCTTCATCGTGATCGTGGCGGCTTTCGGAATCATGAGCACGCTCATCACCGTAACGGTACAAAAGCGGCACGAGATCGGAATTGTGAAAGCGCTCGGGGCGAACATTGCGCAAATTGTCTGGGTCTTCCTTGGTCAGGGGACAATTGTCGGCCTTTTTGGGACGGTCACTGGCCTGGGACTTGGAATGACGTTGATCCGTTATCGCAACGAGTTCAGTCGCTGGCTGGCATCGACGTTGCACATCGAGATTTTCCCGCGCGAGGTCTATCAATTCTCGTCGATCCCGGCCGAAGTCATTCCGCACGACGTTGCTATAATCTGTATCAGCGCCTTTTTAATCTGTTCGTTCGCGGCGCTGATCCCCGCGTACTTCGCCGCGCGGCTCGATCCGGTAAAAGCGCTGCGTTACGAGTGATCTGTAGCCACGGCCCTATGAGACGTTTTCCGTCCAACCGCCTATAGGGTGATGGCTACAGAGCCGTGAGAAAAATGTCGAGCACCCAAGAAGCGTAATCGTATCCTTCCGGCCATTCGCTTTGGCGCGGGCCAGCAACGTTCAGAATGTCGATCTTGTTTTTGCGCACAAAATCCGCGATCAACTTCGCTGCATCTTCGGTCGAAACTCTTGACGCGTCGATCAGTTGATGCGGCCGCTCCAGCTCAACACAGAAGCGAACGGTCTGCTCAGTGCCGCCGCGAAGTTCTACCGGGTAAATGACGACAGTGCCATCAGAATCTTTCACGTTCTGCAACGTGCGTTCGGTGAAACCGCCGCCTTGCAATTCCTGAATTGGGTAGTGATCCGGAATTTTGCCGAATTCATCCAGCCGTCCGGCCGGACACCATCCGCCGCACTCAAGCCGGTGCCTGAGCGCGACATCGAGTGCGGCACGATCAACGCCTGTTTGCCCGCCCGAGATGATCTTGAGTGCCTTCACTGTAGCGCCGGTCTCTGATGGCCGACGGCGCAACCATCAATTCTAGTCGCCCGTAGGAGCAATGTCGGTGCGCTCGACCATTAAAATCACAGTGCGTTCGGGCGCGCGCGGGCGATGGCGCACACCTTTCGGCACGACGAAGCCCTGCCGCGACGCAAGATTGATTACGCGATCTTCGAGATCGATCAGGAACCGCCCATCGAGCACGAAAAAGAACTCATCGATGTCTTTATGTTCGTGCCAGTGATATTCGCCTTGAACGACCGCCATCCTGACAACTGAATCGTTTACCTTGCAAAGCGTCTGGTTGTACCATTTGTCGGTGCAGGCGTCGGCCAGCTTCTGCACATCAATCAATTCGAGCGGACCGTGCAGAATGTTCAGGTACGTTTTGTATGGAAACTCTTCGACGGGTGTTTTCGTGCTCATAAGATTGATTTCCTTCTTTCAAATTCATTCTTCGCCATCGAAATAATCGGTTTCCTGACCTTTGATGACGACGCGGTCAGCTGCTGACGACTTGTTCACCTTCCATTTACCGGTGTCGGGATAGTAACCTGATTCGCCGATCGGATTATCAGCGATGACATAGTACATCAGGTCTTCGGCACCAGAGTTGATAATTTGATGCGCTTCGTCTGGAGCGAAGATGAACGCGTCCCCGGGCACAACTTCGGTCCTCCCGTTCTTGTGGCGAACAGTGCCTCTTCCGGAAATCACCAGATACAATTCCCATTGGGCCGAGTGCGCGTGGTAAGGGAAATTGCATTTTCCTGATGGCACCCGGTTCCACTCCAGGTCAAACGGATGCCGCTTGGATAAGTCGAGCGACATCGGCTCGCGCCCAAGCGCTTCGGAAATACCTTTGAAGGAGACGGCGTACTTTCCGCCCGGCGATTGCCACGGCTCTTCTTTGATGTCGTTAATGTTGATTTTCCGCATACCGCGATTGTGAGGTAACGGCGATTAACCTCAATCGCCAGCGGGCAGTTCGGTGAACCACCCCTACCTAAGATTATTCTTCTCCATCGAAGTAATCGGTCTCAGTTCCTTTCACGATCAGCTCTTCGGACCCTTCCCTCGTCACGGCCCATTTACCGCTGTCCGGATAGTAACAGGAATCGCCTGTTTCACCGCCGCTACGGGGATTATCAGCGATCACATAGTAAACAAAATCCTCATCGCCTGCGTTGATAAGCTGATGCGCCTCGCCAGGCTGAAAAAGAAACGCGTCGCCAGGTCCAACTTCGGTTATTCCGTTTTTGTCGCGCACATTGCCCCGGCCGGACACGACGAGATAGAGCTCCGATTCAGCCGAATGCGCATGATACGGGCAAAGTGTTTTGCCTTCCGGTATCCGGACTAGTGCGAGATCAAACGGATGCCGTTTCGAGAGATCAAGCGACTCCGGTTCTCGCCCAAGCGCGACGGAAATATTCTTCGTGAATCGACCAAATTTTCCTTTCGGCGACTTTCGTTCCTGCTCCGGAACATCTTGTAGATTGATTTTTCGCATCGGAAGAATCTCCAGCCGTGTTGGTTGAACTAACGAGACGAAACTCGCTTCCTTGTGGCGATTGAGAAAGTGGCAATGGCTGCCCAAATCAGGTTCACAAACGTGGAGGGATACGATCCATAAAACACCGTGTTCGTGGCGAGGAGAACGCTACCACCGACGTTCAGGAGCTGAAAAGCAGCAGAGTGTGCTTCCAATTTCCGTGATGAAACCATGGCATAAGCCACCAGAAGAGCTGCCGCTCCCACCCATCCAATCGCATCAAGCCAGAAATGATTATTCATGCATTTTGATCTTATCGCACCGGGCCACGTCATGTGTCCCATTTTTTCGGCAGCTTTTGTTTGAGCGTCTCCACCGGCTCGAACAGGTCGCCATGTTTTTCGATGCGCGCCAGCGTTTGATCGGAACGAAACCTTAACAGTTCGGTGCGTTTCTTCTTCAAACAATTCTCGACTTCAGGCCATGTGACGGGGGTGGAAACGGTCGGCTCCTCTTTCGCGCGGAGTGAGTAAACGCAAATAGTGGTTTTGTGTTCGTCGTTCTGGCTCCAATCGACGAACACTTTTCCTTTGCGCACGGCCCTAGACATGTTCGACGTGACAAGATCAGGATGTTCGTGTTCCAGACGTTGAGCTAACGCGCGCGACAAACCTTTGGTCTGATCGTAAGTCACTGCCGTGTTCAGCGGCACATAGACTTGTAAACCTTTTGAGCCGCTCGTTTTTGCGAACGCTTTCAATTTCATTCCGCCCAGCAGCTCGCGCAGCCAGATTCCGACCTGGCAGCATTGAACGATGTCAGCGGGAGCGCCTGGGTCCAGATCGAACACCATCATCGTCGGACGCTCGATGTTATTCTTGCGCGACAGCGATGTGTGCAACTCGAGATCGGCCAGGTTAGCTGCCCAGACGAGCGTGGGCAGATCGTTGGCGAGGCAATAATGCATGATCCGCTGGTTGCCCTCGCTCCACACCTTTGCCGTCTGCACCCATTTTGGCCGATGCACGGGGCAGTTCTTCTCATAGAAAAACTCACCTTCCACGCCGTCTGGATAGCGCTTCATTGTGAGGGGACGGTCGTTCAAGTGCGGCAAAAGAACCGGCGCGATGCGGATGTAGTAATCGATCACATGCGCCTTGGTAAAACCCGCCTTCGGGTATAGCACCTTGTCGAGGTTCGATACCTGCAGCTTCCGATCGTCGACGATGAGATCCGCGTTCTTGGCCATTGATCTAAACCTCGCACAACGTCCACAAAGGACGCAAAGGTTCTAATGTTCTCTTAATTTTAGTGAGTTTTGTCGTCTTCGTGCGGGCGCCTTCAGGCGAAGAAGCGCTCAGGAGGGAGCACCGGCTTGGGTTTGCAAATTCGGGCGACGCAATGTTCCCAGCTTTCGTGCCCGCTCAGGATTTCGATTTCCACCCGCAGAAAATAAATCGGCACTTTCAGTTCCGCCTCGGGCACACGCGGCATACGGACCGAGTCCTTTTCGGTGGTAACGATCATCGCCAAATCGCGGCGGATACAACGCTTGATGAAGCTGATCAGTTCGGGCTCGGTGTAGTAATGATGATCGATATAGCGCTTCGCCAGATCGACGTGCGCGCCGATTTTGGTGAGCGCGCCCTCAAAACTTTCAGGGGCAGCAATCGCGCACAACGAACCGATGAACGCATCGCGCAAGGCCTCAAGCGGCAATTGTTCGCCCGTAAAAACATTCTGAAGATAAAGCGGTTTGTGCGCGCATTCGATAACTTCCGCGGTGCGATTGTAACGCCGGATCCGTCGCATCAGCTCGAAATTCGGCTCGCCGGTGTTTTTCGTAACAAAAATGTAGCTGGCGCGGCGAAGATTGCGCGGCCTCTCGCGCAAGGTGCCCCGAGGCAGCAGGAACTCGTTCCCAAAAGGTGCTTGTCGATCCACGAGCACCATGTCCAGCCGATGCTTGAGATGGAGATATTGGAATCCGTCGTCGAGCAGCAGCGTGTCGACCTGCCATTTATCGATGGCGAACCGGCCACCTTTCACCCGGTCTTTGTCCACGAGTACGATAACATCCTTTAAGTTGTGGGCGAGCATATAAGGCTCATCTCCAGCGGTGAGTGAATCGAGCAGCAGCGATTTGCCGTCGGAAACGACCCGGGGAGGCTCGGAATCTCCGCGGAACCAACTCCGCCACTGGCGTCGCCGTGGGACGCTTTTGTAACCGCGGCTGAGAATTGCCACTCGGCGTCCTCCAGCCTGCAAAGCGCGGGCAAACTTCTCGACAATCGGCGTTTTACCCGTTCCGCCGACCGTAAGATTGCCGATGCTGATCACGAGACACCCCAGCGTGCGTTCTCGGAAAACTCTTTTGCGATAAAAATAAAGCCGGAGTTGCACCACCCTGTCGTAGACGAACGAGAGCGCGTATAGGATCCCGCGCAGGATTGAAGCGCGAACGCCATGACGTCGTTCGAGGACGACGTCGATCCCGAATTCTTCTAACTGTTCAAGCCTGCGGCCCATCTTAATAGTGGATTGCAGATGACAAACGGCGGATTGGCAACACCTGCGCGCCGCGGTTGTCAGCGCGCGTGATAATTGTGGCAGCGGGCGAGGCCGCAGCCCGCGCCATGGCAGTTGCGATTTTTTCGGGCGCTTCGAGTGTAACAGCCGCTATCGCGGATCCGCTTCCGCTAAGAAAGGCTCCAAGCGCACCGGCTCGCTCAGCAGCCGCGATCACACGCGGAAGAAAGGGAATCAGTCTTGCGCGAAATGGCTGGTGAAACTTATCGGAAAAAGTGCCACGCATTTTTTCGTAATCCCGCGATGCAAACGCCGCGGTAACCGCACATGCGTTCGCACAGCTTTCTACCGCAGCAACGCGCGAGATCTTCGAAGGCAAAATCTTTCGTGCGCGCGCGGTTTGGATTTCGAGGTCCGGGACCAGGAGAACGAAATGTAGGCGCGGCGCGACCTCGAAGCGCTGCACGGCAGCGCACATGTGTCGCTTGTCCTGCGCAAACGAGGTGCTCCCGTAACTCTTCACCACGGTGAAGCCGCCAAAGCTGGCCGGTGCAGCGTTATCAGGATGTCCTTCCAATTCGGCACATAATCTAAAGACATCAAGTCGATCCAGTGGATCGCCACTGAGCCGGTTCAGGCCAAGCAGGATGCCAAGGCGAACCGTTGCGCTGCTGCCAAGGCCGCGACAGCGTGGAATTCGTTCCGCAATCGAACACGAAAACGAGAACGCGCGGCGCCGCGTCTGCTTGAAAAATTGTTGTGCCGCGTCAGACACGATTCGCGAATGAGAAGCCTCATCGGATGGGCTGCGAATGACCGTGACGCTATTATGGATTCGCAGTGCGACACCCAGGCAATCAAAGCCAGGACCAAGATTGGAAGTGCTTCCGGGAACGCGAACAGTAATTTGTTGCATCGTAAACAGTCGCCTTGTTTGGCCAGCCACGGTGCCCTGTAGCCACGGCCCTGCGGGCCGTTTTCCAACAATGCCCGCTCGTTAAAGTACCGGCCACAGGCCAGTGGCTACAGCGGATTGTAGCAACGGGGGCACGAGCGGCAAACCCATCCATTGTACCAGGTCGATTTCGAACTATCCCGTTGGAGCGCAGGAAGAAAATGAATTTTGGATGGATTGATCCAAACTTACTCCGCGATTTCCAGGCGGAGGGTACTGACGCGTACCGGCTTTGCACTATTGAGCATGGCTGGGTGGAACGCTTTGGCAGCGACGTCCTGATCTCGTTCAAAACAGTGTTAGCCCGCGAACGGCTACTGGAAGAGCTGCAAACGTGGGCCGACTCGGTCGGCTTCCACGTACGACGCGTCTTCGCGCGCTTCATTTCGCGAGAAAGCGAACGCCGCGAACCACCGGCTCTGATCGTTGGCGATCCCAATGAAACTTTACAGACCATCGCCACGGAATGGTATCTGAGGTTCGGCATAGACTTCGGCACAGGCTATTCGTCGGGTCTGTTTTTGGACCAGCGAGAGAATCGCCGGTACGTGCGTCAATTCGCGCCAAGGCGACTGCTGAATTGCTTTGCTTACACTTGTTCTTTCTCCATCTGCGCGGCATGTAACGGAGCGAGCACTCTCAACATCGACCTTTCCAAGAAATATCTCACGCGTGGACGCGAGAATTTCGCACTGAACAACCTGTCAACGATCGATCATCGCTTTATCACGGACGACGTGCGGTCCGTGCTTCCACGGCTCGCCCGGAGAGGCGAAAAATTCGACGTCATCATTCTCGACCCGCCGACTTTTTCGCGTTCTCCGCGAGGAAAAACGTTTCAGGTCCAACACGATTTCGTAAGTTTGCTCATTAGCGCTCTTGCAGTGGCGGAGCGCGACGCCCACGTTTTGGTATCGACGAATTGTTCTGCATTGAGCGAGCGTGCGCTAGAAGTAATGGCCCGCTATTGTCTGAAAAAAACGGGTCGAGCCGCGACATTTCACCGGCCGCTGCCACTGCCTGATTTTCCACCCCGCACCGGCGCAAGTTCGGTCTGGCTTGCGTTACGGTGATACTTCGATGCGCGCAAGACGGGTTCAAAATGCGAATCATTAACGTCATGGACCAGTTATCTCCTGAAATCGCTGCTGAGTTTCCCGAACGCGGAGTGCAATGGGTGAAAGACCGAGTCGAGACGATGGTCAATGAAACCGGTGAGTACGTGCGCGAAAAGCCGACACAGTCTCTCTTGTATGCGTTTGCGGCTGGTTACGTTCTAAATCGTTTGCCACTAGGCCGAGTACTTGCCGGATTCATTCGCCTGCTCATCGTCGCACTAAGACCCGCGATCTTGATCTATGGCGCCGCCAGACTGTACAAGGCCGCTCAGGAGCGGGAGTAGTCGAAGTGTCGCAGCGGTAAAGTTAAACGGTCGCCGACTCCGCCAAAGCTATGGTGCGCGAGGGGGAACGTTAAGGACCACCTGGAAGCTTACTCTTCCAGGGTGAACCCGATTTTTAACGTTACCTGCCAGTGGTCGATCTTGCCGTCGTCGATGTAACCGCGGGTCTCAGTCACCTCGAACCATCGCATGTTGCGAATGGTTTTCCTCGCGCGCGTCAGCGCGTTTTGGACCGCTGCCTCTAGTCCGTTCGGCGAGGAGCCAACGATCTCAATTTTCTTGTAAACGTGTTCAGCCATGCGCCCATTGTCTGCCGCACTAGGGACGAAAACAATAAAAACCCTTTCCGTCCCGGCAACCTGGACGCGCCAGTCACCTAAAGGGAATTTGCTTTACAAACGAACACTCATTCCGGCAGCCTCGCGTTGTGCGAACATCGTTTGCAGTCTCGATCCTGCTAACAGCTGCTTTTTGTTGCGCCCGCGCTCAGGACCAGGAAAAAAAACTGGTCGATCGGCTTCTTAAGCCGGACATGGCGCTGCAGAACGATGCGCAAAACAAGAAATTTACCGGGGACGGTTCGGCGTCCATCAACAAACGTGCAAGCGTCGGGGCGTTTTACGTTCACCAGAAACCGCGCTCGAAAAATTATTCTGGAACACGAGACTTCTCCACAACGCAATTTAATTCTCAGACCTATCGAGGCGGACGCACTGCCTACGAGGTTTCGTCACAGCAAACACTTACAAATTCCAAGGCTACCTATGCAACTCAGACCGCCCGTGGCGTTCGTGACGCACCCCAGTCCGGGAAAAAGGTCGCCTCTCGTGCGTATGCAGGTAACCGGCCCTTTCTGAACGAAGGCAAAAGTCAGAAGTCGCTCAACAGACAAAACGAACCGCTTACGATCGAGCAGGTGCGCGAGTTGTTGAACAAAAACAAGTAGCGCTCGTCCGGCCGAGGCGGGTGCGCTATTCTGTGACCGGATCATGCAACCGGACGAAGCTCTTGCATTGTTGAAACAAGGCTCGGCGCAGATCATCAATGAGGGCGAACTGCGCGAGAAGCTTGCCCTGGGCCGGCCGTTACGTGTCAAGCTTGGGGTGGACCCGACGACATCGGATATACACCTTGGACACACGATTGTTTTGCGAAAACTGAGACAGTTTCAGGACCTCGGGCACCAGGCCATTCTCATCATCGGCGATTTTACCGGAATGATTGGCGACCCGAGCGGTCGGTCCGTTACGCGGCCGCACCTGACGCATCAGGAAGTAATCGCAAACGCGGCGACTTATCGCGAGCAGGCGTTTAAGATTCTTGATCCCGAGCGCACGGAGACAGTTTGCAACGGTGACTGGTTTCGCGGCATGTCGTTCGAAGGCGTGATTCGCCTGAATAGCCGCGTGACGTTGCAGCAGATGTTGCAGCGGGAAGATTTCAAAGCGCGGATCGAAGAAAAACACCCGATCCGCGTCCATGAAGTTCAATATCCAATTATGCAGGGGTGGGATTCGGTGATGGTGAAAGCCGACGTAGAACTCGGAGGGACGGACCAACTCTTCAACATCCTCATCGGGCGCGATTTTCAACGAGAAGAGAGCATGCCTCAGCAGGTTGTTTTTCTGCTCCCGATTCTCGAAGGCTTGGATGGCTCCAAAAAAATGAGCAAAAGCCTGAGTAACTACGTCG
>Ga0209689_1001149_pt1 | contig 19570 bp, 22 predicted proteins | sample GraSoiAngelo_149_FD_187119 | JGI IMG/M metagenome (GOLD analysis project Ga0209689, IMG submission 187119) | Grasslands soil microbial communities from the Angelo Coastal Reserve, California, USA - 14_1009_09_30cm (SPAdes) (version 2) | ecosystem: Environmental > Terrestrial > Soil > Grasslands ... | reverse complement strand
AGGCGGGCAGCCGCCTCGCGCGTATCGATCCCCTCGAATCGGACCAGCAGGTGATCCCCTTTCCGGTCGAGCGCGGTCACGGTCAGGAGCGCGCCAGCGGCCAGGACCCGACTGCCTGGCGAAAAGCGGTCCGACGGAAAGTCTGTGAGCGCCTCCACCTGGACGGCTCCCTTGACGCCGTGCGCTTTCACGACCCGACCCACCCGGAGGTCGGGCCCGTCGGCCGTCACACGATCTCGACCATCACCCGGTCGTGGTTCTTGAGGGCGGCCGCGCGGACCACCGCCCGGATGGCATCGATATTCCTGCCGCCGCGGCCGATCACCTTGCCCACGTCCTCGTTAGCCAGGCTCACCTCCACCCGGTTGGTGCGCTCGCCCTCGACCATCGTCACCTTGACCTCGTCGGGTTTGGCCACGATCGACTTGATGATGTAGCCGACCAGGTCGGTGTAGTCGTACATCAGGAGGCCTCGGCAGGCGCCGCGGCCGCGGTCGGCGCGGGGGCCGGCGCCGCGGGCTCGGCCGGGACAGCCGCCTTCGCCGGCTTGCTGGGCCGCTTGCGTGCCGATTCCTTGGGGAGAAGCCCCTGGTCGATCAGGAATGCCCGGGCCGTGTCGGATGGCCGCGCGCCTTTCTGCAGCCAGCTCTTGACCTTCTCCTGGTCGATGTTGAGCTTGACCGGATCGGTCATCGGGTCGTAGGTGCCCAGGATCTCGATGAACTTTCCATCCCTGGGCGAACGCGTGTCGGCGACCACCAGTCGGTAGAACGGATGCTTTTTCGCGCCAATCCGGCGCAGACGAATCTTGACTGACATCTAGCCTCCTTTGAGCAATTGCGCGGGATCGATCGGTAAGCCACGAAACTTCTTCCCCTTCCCCATCTGCTTCATCAGCTGCTGCATTTGCTGGAATCCCTTGAGCAGCCGGTTGACCGCCACGATGTCGGAGCCGGAGCCGGCGGCGATCCGGCGCCGGCGGCTGCCATCGATCATCTCCGGCCGCTCGCGCTCAGCCGGGGTCATGGACAGGATGATCGCCTCCATCTGTCGGAGCTGGTCGTCGCTCGGCATGGCGCCGGCGACATCCTTCAAGCGGCCGGCACCCGGAATCATTCCGATCAGGCCCTCCAGCGGCCCCATCTTCTTGACCTGCTTCAGCTGCTCCATGAAATCGGTCAGGGTCAGGCGGCCGGCGCGGAGTTTTTTCTCCATGTCGCGGGCCTGGGTTTCATCCACGTGCTCCTGCGCCTTTTCGATCAGGGTCAGGACGTCGCCCATCCCCAGGATCCGCGACGCCATCCGGTCCGGGTAGAAAACCTCGAAATCGGTCAGCTTCTCACCCACGCCGACGAACTGGATGGGACACTGGGTGACCGCACGCAAAGAGAGCGCGGCGCCGCCGCGCGCGTCGCCGTCGAGCTTGGTCAGGATGGCGCCGGTGAGCGAGATCGTCTGCTGGAAGGCCGTGGTCACGCTCACCGCCTGCTGGCCGGTCATGGCATCGAGCACCAGCAGTCGATGACGGCTCGGCACCGCCGCCGCGATCCGTTTCAGCTCGTCGAGCAGGTCCTGGTCGACCTGCAGCCGACCGGCGGTGTCCAGCAGGATGACGTCGGCGTTGACCCGCCGTGCCTCCTCAACCGAGGCCGTGGCGATCTGGACCGGATCGGTGTTGCGCGGCGCAAAGGACGGAAGCGACAGGCTGGTGGCGAGCACCTCGAGCTGCTCCATGGCGGCCGGGCGGCGGACGTCGGTGGAGACCAGCAGCGGGCGATGGCCTTCGCGGCGGGTGAAGAGCGCGAGTTTTCCGGCCGTCGTGGTCTTACCCGACCCCTGCAGCCCGGCCAGCACGATCACGGTCGGCGGTGACGGCGCATAGGTCATCGGCTCGCGCGTTCCGAGCAGCGCGATCAGCTCCTCGTGCACGATCTTGACCAGCTGCTGGCCCGGGGTAAGGCTCTCCATCACCTCCGCCCCCACCGCCCGCTCCCGGATGCGAGCGATGAAATCCCGGGCGACCTTGTAGTTGACGTCGGCTTCGAGCAGGGCCAGCCGGATGTCGCGCAGGCCTGCGTCGACGTCAGCCTCGCTCAGCTTGCCACGGCCGGTCAGCTTCTTCAGCGCGGCGTCGAGCCGGCCGGTCAGCGAGTCAAACATCAGGGCCGCACCGACTCAGGTCGTCTCCGCGATGGCGCGGCTGAGCGCGGTCAGCTGGCGCTCGAGCCCCAGGAGGCGTCGCTGCACCGCATCTATGGATCGCGCCCGGGAGCGACGCTGACGCTCCAACCGGAGCTTGCGCTCGTACAGGTCGAGGCTCAACGCGGTCCGGCGCACCAGGTCATAGATGGCGGTGCGGCTGACGCTTTCGCGCTCAGCTATCTCCCCGTACGACCAATCTTCCTCCCAGGCGAGGTGCACGATCCGCCGTTGATGCTCGGTCAGCAGGGATCCGTAGAGGTCGAGCAGCCGGATCCGTCGCTGACGCACGCCCGCACTGTTAAGCATTATGCCTTGACAGTATACGAGCGGTTGGCGGCGGGGCCCGGTGACGGACGAGCGGTCGGCCTAGCGGCTCTCTTCCGCGTTCAGGACTACCTGCAGCAGCCACAGGAATCCCACGACCGCGGCGCCCAGCGCGACCAGCGCCAGCAGACCGAGGAGCACGAAGAAGACCGCGGTCAGGGCTGCTCCTCCTCCCACTCGGGCGCCTGCACGCGTTCGTCCTGGAGGACCTCCATGGCACGGGCGGCCTCATCGCGTGGCACCCAGAGATCGACCGTGCCCAGCGGCGCGTTGGTCAGCCCGATGATGGACCCTACTCCCTCATTGCGCAGATAGACCGTGATCCCGGCGGTTTCCAGGAGAGCTTTCCAGAGGTCGGCCTCGGGCAGCCCGCTGGCGGTCACCAGCTTCACAAAGGTTTCAGTATCTTCGGTCGGTTTCATGGGTTCTCCATCCTCAGCAGGGCCTGCAGGTAGCGCGATGGTTCGAACAGGTCGAGGTCATCCAGCCCTTCCCCGATGCCTACCAGCTTAGTCGGAACGCCGAGCTCCTCTTCAATCCCCAGGATCACCCCCGCCCGGGCGCTCCCGTCCAGCTTGGTTACGGCCAGTCCGCTCAGACCGATCGCGTCCCTAAAGACCTTGACCTGCTGCGCCGAGTTCTGTCCGATATGTGCATCCAGGACGGCCAGCACCTCCTGGGGAGCGTTCGGATCGAGTCTCTGCACCACCCGCCGGACCTTGCGCAGCTCCTCCATCAGGTCGTTGCGGGTATGCAGGCGGCCGGCGGTATCGACCAGCACCACGTCGGCGCCGCGGGCCCGGGCCGCTTCGACCGCGTCGAAGGCAACCGCGCCTGGGTCCGCCCCCGCCTGGTGGGCGACCACCTCCACCCCGGCTCGCTCCGCCCAGAGCCGCAGCTGGTCGACCGCGGCCGCTCGGTAGGTATCGGCCGCCGCGAGCAGCGGGCGACGACCCCTCGAGCGAAGCAGATGGGCCAGCTTACCGATCGTGGTCGTCTTGCCGGATCCATTGACGCCCACCACCAGTACCACCGCCGGCTTGCCCTCGAGGTTGAGAGCGCGGGGGAGCTCGTCCATGCGGCTTGCCAGGATGTCTCTCAGATAGGTGAGCGCCTCCTGGGGAGATCGCACGTGCGCGCCGGCGGCCTGGCTTCTGAGCTCCTCCACCACAGCCTCGGTCGTCTTTACCCCGACATCGGCCGCCAGCAGGGTTGACTCGAGGTCCTCCCAGAAGCTGGCGTCGAGGGCCGGACGTAGGAACACCTCCTTGAGGTCGGCGACGTAGGCGCGCCGTCCGGCGTCCAGGGTGTCGGTGAATCGCTTCCAGAAACCGCCACGGGAAGGGGCGGCCGGCTCCGGCGGCGTGTTCGGACTCATGAGAACTGGGCGAGCATAGTCGATGGCTGCCTGGCTAGGCGGTGCGGCTGGTAGCGATGCGCGGCATCCGGCTGGCATCGCCTTCGAGGCGGACCGAGACGATTCGTGAAATCCCGTGCTCGGCAAGGGTGACTCCGTAGAGGACCTCGGCCTGCGCCATGGTGGAGTGGTTGTGAGTGACGATCAGGAACTGGTGGTCGTTGGCGAGCCGCCTGAGCACCCGGTTGAAGCGGACGACGTTTGCGTCGTCCAGGGCGGCGTCGACCTCGTCCAGCACGTGGAATGGGCTGGGGTTGACGGCCTGCAGTGCGAAGAGGAAGGCGAGCGCAGTCAGGGCCCGCTCGCCCCCCGACAGCAGGGTCAGCGGTTGCAGCCGTTTGCCCGGGGTCTGAGCCAGGATCTCGACACCGTCGTCGAGGGGATTCCCGTCGTGCTGGGTATCCAGCCGCAGGGTGGCGCGGCCGCCCTCGAAGAGCTCGACGAAGAACTCCTGGAAATTCACCGCGACTGACTGAAACACGGTGCGAAAACGGGAGTCGATCTCTTCCTCGAGGCGCTGCCGCAGCTCGGTGAGCTGGGCGGCCGCAGCCTCCAGGTCGGTCAGCTGCGTCGCCAGGCTCTCGCAGCGCGCCTGCAGCTGCCCGAACTCCTCGGGAGCCAGCAGGTTGACCGCGCCCATGCCGTCGAGCCGGCGCTGCAAGCGCGAGACCTCGCGCTCCGTCTTCTGCCAGTCGACCTCCTCCATCGACTCTGGGTCGTGAAGCGCCTGGCCGTCTTCCCGCAGGGCCTCGGCACAGCGTTCCACCTCAGCCTTCGCCAGGGCGATCTCTTCCGACGCAGAGCCGACTGCATCGTCCGATTGGGCGAACGCGACCTTGAGCACGACGTTGCGCTGCTCATCCTGCTGGAGCTGCTCTTCGAGCGTGCGCAGCGCGTCCCCATCCGGGAGAGCTTCGGCCTCGAGGCCGGCAAGCTGCACTGTCACCTCGCCGGCGGAGGAGACCCAAGCGAGTCGCTCCGTCTCTATCACAGAAGGTTGAGTGGCGAGCGCCTGGGCGGCGGCCTGACGCTGGGCGAGATCGTCGCCGTGCGAACGCCAGACCTGGCGAGCTCGGTCCAGCTGACGAATCAGGTCCTCGTGCCGCTGTGCGCATAAAGCAGTCCTCAGCTCGGCCTCCTGGCGGCGCTGCTGATGACCGGCACGCAGGCCGTCGTGCTCGCCCAAGCGCTGATCGATGGCAGCCAGCTCCTGGCGGGCACGGTCCTCCTCCGCGCCCGATCGTTCCTGGCGTTCCTCGGCGCCGGCCTCGAGCCGCTCGGCATCCAGCAGCAGCGCCACCAGCCTGGCGACCTTGCCGGCAAGGTCTTGGCCGAGCGCGCGCTCCCGATCCCCGGCGACGGCGCCGGCGCTGGCCAGAGCGTTCACCCGGGCATGCTCGGCGCGGGCGGCGTCGAGATGGACCTGGGCAGCCGCTCGTTCCGCCAGCAGGCCGGCCTGAGCGGCGGTGGCCGACTGGAGGCTCGCCCGGGCGATGCGCAAAGACTTCTGGGTCCGCTCGCGGGCGGATTCGACCTCGCGAAACTGGGTTTCCGCCTGCAAAGGCGCGTGCGGAGGACGGCCACCTCGATAGGCGAATGACGTGACGAGCTCGCCGGATCGGGTCACGACTCGCAGGTCGGGATTGGCATTGAGGAGCCGGCGAGCCGCCGCCAGGTTCTCCGCCACGGCGACCTGCGCCAGCAGCCGGTCGATCAGGGGTTGAATCGCCGCCGGCGCTTTGACCCGGTCTTTCAAACTCTCGACACCAGCGGGCACCGGATCAGCCGCGCCTGCCGGCGGATTGAACAGGATCGTCTCGCGCTCGCTCGTGCCGTCACCGCTGAGCAGCGAGATGGCCCGGTCCGCGCTGTCCATGTCCGCAGCGACCCAGCCGAGGAGCCAGTCTGCCAGCACGGCCTCCACCGCCGGTTGGAACTCGACCGGCACGGTCACCGCATGCAGCAGGCGTTCCAGCCCGATGTCAGTCTTCTCGCTGAGCGGGCTGCGGGGCTGAGCTCGCTCGCGCAGAAGCGAGAGGGCAGCGTATTCCGCATCCTTCACCTGGGCCTCGGTGCCCGCCGACTCGACGATCCGTTCGGCCTCGGAGACAGCACCCGCGGCGTCAGACAGGCGGGCATCCAACCCGGCCACCGCGCTCCGGCTCTCACCAAGCTGGCGTTCCGCGCTCTCGAGCATGGCGCGCTGCCGGTCCAGCTCTTCCAGCAGCTGGCTGTTTCGCTCCGACCATGCAGTGAGCTCCGCCTGTGCCGCGTCGCGCTGCTCGCGGAGAAACTGGCAGCGCCCCTCGAGCTGGCGCAGCTCCGCCTGCACGGTCAGGCGGGCGCGATGGATCTCCTGGAGTCGACGATCGCAGGTTTCGCGGTCCGCCTCGAGGCCGGCGCGTGCCTCGCGCCCGGCGCTTTCGTCGGCCGCTGCCCCGGCTGCCAGGCGTTTCGACTCCTCGAGCTCGGCAACAGCTTCCTGCACCGCGCGCTCCAGCTCTTCGACCACCTGACCCCCGGCGCGCTCGGAGGCCTGCAGCCGGGTCGTCTCTTCCCGGGCGGCGTCCAGCGCCTGCCGGGCGGACTCGCGGCGCTGTTCCGCGATCCGGACCTGGTGCTCGGCATCGGCCAGACGGAGTCGTAGGTCGGCCAGCGCCTGCTGGTGGTTCCAGCGCGCCTCCCGAGCCGAGGCCAGCTCGGTCCGGTGGCGCTCATAAACCGGCTCGAAATCCGCCAGCGCCGCGGTCGCCGCCTCGCGCTTGTTGCGAGCCATCTGCTCACGGGTTTGGGCTTTGCGCAGCTGCACCATCGCCTTGCGCCAGGTGTCGCGGGCCAGGCTGCCCTGCAGCACCTTGAGCTGGGCGGCGACCCGCTGATATTCTTCGGCCGCGACCGCCTGCGAGCGAAGCTCCTCGGCGCGCGGGTTCAACTCATCCAGCAGGTCACGGGCGCGGCGCATGTCTCGTTCCGCGTCGTTCAGCCGGTTCAGGGCTTCCTGCCGCTGGTCTCGCAGGCGGCGGACTCCGGCGGCCTCCTCGATCAGCTCGCGCCGGAGTGCCGGAGCGGCCTGGATCACATAGTCGATGTCGTTCTGGGCGACCACCGCGTAGCCGTCCTGACGCAGCCCGGTGCTGGCCAGCAGGGCATCGATATCCTTCAGCCGGGCACGGGTGCCGTTGATCAGGTACTCGCTCTCGCCAGACCGGAAGAGGCGACGCGCCACCTCGATCTCGGAGAACTCGACGTTGATGCGCTGCTCGGCGTTGTCGATGGTGAGGGAGACCTCGGCCATCCCCACCGCAGATTTGCCCGGACCACCGGCATAGATGACGTCTTCCATCCGGTTGCCCCTAAGCCCACGCGCGTTGCGCTCGCCCAGCGCCCAGCGGATCGCGTCCACCAGGTTGGATTTGCCGCTACCGTTCGGCCCGACGATGGCGGTGATGCCGCGACCGAATGGAAGATCGATCCTGCGCGCAAAGGTCTTGAAACCCTGGACGCGCAGCGACTTGAGATACATCAGGCGGTCAGGGTCGGTAAACTGCCCAGGTCAAGCTGAGCCATCGCGCCATCTGTGACGTAAGCATGAACCGCGGCGCGGGTCACTTGGTGCTTTATATCACAGCGCTCGCGTGAAGCGCGACTGTTAGCGTCCCGACTCGTGGGCCGCCACCGCCTCCAGGACCTCATCAGATGCCGGCGGATGGTCGAGCGCGCCCAGCGCGGCAAGCGCCTCCCGCGCCGCCATCTGCTCGGCCGCCCGCTTGGTGCGGCCGCGGCCGATCCCCTGGATCCCGTTACCGAAGGTGACTTCGGCCATGTACTCACGCCGGTGCCCCGGCCCGGATGCGGAAACGATGTCGTACTGGGGCGTGGTCAGAAACCGCTCCTGCGTTACCTCCTGGAGCCGGCCCTTGTAGTTGTCGTCCGGCCACGCCTGGACGTCGATCAGGCTGCGGCTGAAAACGCGATAGGCGGCCCGGTAGCCCTGGTCCAGGAAGATCGCCCCGATCACCGCCTCGAAGGTGTTGGCCAGGATCGACTGCAGCGACCGGGCGCCGGTCTTGTGCGCGCCCTTGCCGAGCAGCAGGTAATCGCCCAGGCTGAGCCGGGAGGCGAGCCGGGCCAGGCTCTTGGTGTTGACCACCGAGGCCCGCAGCCGAGTCAGCTCACCCTCGTCCGACGTCTGGTAGGTGTGGTACAGGTGCTCCGCCGCGATCAGCTCCAGCACCGCGTCGCCCAGGTACTCCAGCCGCTCGTTGTCGGCCAGTCCGGCCTCGGGGTGCTCGTTGTTGTAGGAGCGATGGGTCAGCGCCTGCCGAAGCAGAGACGTGTCGTGGAAGCGGACGCGGAGCGTCCGCTGGAGTCTCTGGAGCGGCTCGTCGGCCTGGGCGTCTTTAGGCTTAGGTGGTAATTCCGAGCTTTTCTTGGACGTAGTCCCAAGCCTGGCCGACGGTCTGGATCTTTTCAGCGTCTTCGTCAGAAATCTCCACTCCGTATTCTTCCTCAAACGCCATGATCAGCTCGACCAGGTCGAGCGAATCGGCATTCAGGTCATCAACGAACGAGGCGTCGGGCGTGACCTGCTCGAGCTCAACCCCGAGCTGTTCCGTGATGATTCTCTTGAACTTGTCGTAGCTGCTGCCGTCCATCCCGACCCCCTGCACCATGTGGCGGTCAAATTGTAGCGAGGCCGGCCCGGTTTTGGACAGAGCCGGTCAAATCGGCAGCCCCCCATCGATGCCCAGGACCTGGCCGGTGATGTAGGCAGCCTCCTTCGAGGCGAGGAAGACGATGGCAGGCGCCACGTCGTCCGGCGTACCCAAGCGCTGGATGGCCGCCGCCTGGCGGGCTCGCTCCAGGAGCTCGGCGGGCAGCTCCCTGGTGAGGTCGGTGGTGATGAAGCCGGGCGCGACCGCGTTGACGGTGATGTTTCGGGAGCCGACCTCCTTTGCCAGCGCCCTGGTGAAACCGATCAGCCCGGCCTTGGCCGCACTGTAGTTGGCCTGGCCGGCATTGCCGGCCACCCCGGCCAGAGAGGAAACGTTGACGATCCGACCGTAGCGCTGCTTGAGCATGGGGCGCAGGGCGGCCTTGGAAGTCAGGAATGGGCCACGCAGGTTGGTCGTGATCACATCATCCCAATCCGCCTCGCTCATGCGCATCACCAGGGTGTCGCGGGTGATGCCGGCATTGTTGACGAGCACATCGAGCCTGCCCCAACGTTTGACCACGGCGTCGACGATCGCGGCCGGGGCTGCGGATTCGGTGATGTCGGCCTGCAGCGCGAGGCCTTCCCCTCCCCCGTCGACGATCGCCTGGACGACCGCGTCCGCGTCCGCCTTCTGGGTGCGGTAGGTGATCGCGACCTGGGCGCCTGCCCGGCCGAAAGCCGCCGCCGTGGCCCTGCCAATGCCGCGGCTGCCTCCGGTGACCAGGATCACCTGGCCTTTGAAAGCGTCAGGCGGCATGGGCGACCTTCAGGAACGCGTCGAGGGTCTTCAGGTCCTCGACGTTGTGCACGGTCGCGGTTGGGATGATCTTTTTCACCAGCGCGGTCAGGGTGCGCTTGGGGCCGACCTCGACAAAAGTATCCACCCCGAGCCGGGCGAGCCGGAGAACACTGGCCGACCAGCGGACCGGGCCGGTCAGCTGCCGCACCATCAGGTCACGGATGTCGGACGGTTCGCGGTGCAGCTCTGCATCGGTGTTGAATACCTGGTCCCTGCCGAGCGGACGCAGATCTATCCTCGACCAGGTACCGGCGAAGGTCAGGGCAGCCTGCCGCATCAGGGGGGAGTGAAAGGCGGCGCTGACGGCCAGGCGAATCACCCGCTTGGCGCCGGCCCGCTCCAGCGACACGGTCAGGCTGTCGAGAGCGACGTCCGTACCCGAGATCACGACCTGGCCCGGCGCATTGTAGTTGGCGGGCACCACCTGTCCCCCGCTCAACCGGCAAGCCTCTTCCACCGCCTCGTCGGAAAGCCCCAGGACCGCGGCCATCCCTGTCGACGCGGGCGCCGTCGCCGACATTGCCTGCCCGCGCGCCTGGACGGCCAGCATCGCGTCGGCCGGATCGAGTCCGCCGGCTGCCACCAGCCCGGCAAACTCGCCCAGGCTGTGCCCGGCCACGGCGGCCGGGGCGACCCCGGCATCGGTGAGGTGGCGCAGCAGGGCGAGGCAGTGAAAAGTGATGGCCGGCTGTGCGTGCTCGGTCGCCTGCAGCGCCGCCTCGGGTCCCTCCAGCATCAGCCGGCGGAGCGGCATCCGCAGCTGTTCCTCGGACTGTCGCAGGAACTCTGCCGACCGGTCATCTCTCTCGACCAGGTCGCGCGCCATCCCGACGAACTGGGCGCCCTGACCGGGAAAGAGGAAGGCGGCCGAAATTGCCGCTACTCGGTCTTGATAACTTCGCGGCCGTCGTAGTAGCCGCAATTCCGGCAGATCGCGTGCGACTGCTTGGGCTGGTGACACTGCGGGCAATCGATCAGGTGCGGCCGCTTGATCGCCAGGTGGGCGCGCCGCTCACCCTGGCGGGCACGCGCGTATCGCGTCTTGGGAAGAGCCATTCCCGGAATTATAAACGCCACTCTCAACTCGACTCGGAGGGCAGCCGCACCCGGGAGAACAGGGCCAGGAAGGTGGCGCCGGCCAGGACATAGAAAACCGCCGCCACGCCGAAGGCGAGCTCAAAGCCGCCCCGCACCTGCAGAAACCCGCTGAGCAGCGGGCCGATCCCGCCAAAGCCGATGCTGAAAACGACATTCTCCGCGCTGGCGAGGCGGGCCCGCTCGCGGGGTTCGACGTACTCCATGGCGAACACCTGGCTGAGGGGTGTTTGGGTATTGATCACCAGCTGCCGGACATAGAGAAGGCCAATCGCAAGCGGAAGGCTTCCGGCAAAGGCGATCGCGAGTACAAGGGGGGCGGTGAGTAGCTGGCTGACAGCGATGGTGCGGGTGAGACCCAGCCGGCGGCTGATCGCCGGCGCCCGGAGAACAACGATCGCGGTGAGCGGCGCCGACCCGGCCAGGATCAACCCGATCGGGCCGGTGTGGAGATGGAAGCGCTGGGAGAGATAGAGCTGGACGAAGTTGAGCAGCATCCCGGCTCCCAGGCCGAGGAGCGCCTGCGGGATGAGAAAGCGAGCGAACCGGCGACGATCCACCTGCAGGAGCTGCCTGACGGGAACCACCTCGCCCGGCCGCAGATTCGAGCCCCGGGCAAGCTGGATGAGCAGCCCCAGGCTCACCGCCTGGAGCAGCGCCATCGCGACAAAGGCCGCCCGCAGCGAAACCAGCGAGGTGGGCGAACCCGCGCCGAGCCGTCCTGCCAGCTCCGGCGCATAACCGCCAACCAGGAAGCCTACGACGCTGGCCACCCAGGTGAGGGCGTTGCTGGCCGCGTACAGAGGGACCCGCTCGTCCGGCCGGCTGAGCTGGGCCAGGACGGGTGAGCCGAGGACGCCGAGGGTGATGAAGCCGAGGGCGTAGGTGCCGGCAGCCACCACGGCCACCGGCCGGACGCTGGTGAGCGCGAGGACGCTCGCGCCCAGCAGGCTCAAGACGCTCGAGGCCACGATGAAGCGCCGGTAGCCCATCCGGTCGGCCAGCGCGCCGACGGGCAAACCGATAAAGATGATGGCCGCTGCAGGCAGGGCGTTGAAAACGCCGATCAGGTCGTTGCTGAAGCCGAGCGCGCTCATATAGAGGTTGAAGACCAGGTTGAAGATGGTGAAGCCCACACCTCCGACCAGGGAAAAGGCAAGGAACCGGCGGGCTGCCGGGCTGAACCCGCGCAGCTGCGCGTAAAAGGACCGGAAGGGGCTTAGCGTCGAGCGGCTGGTTCGGCGACCGCGGGCGCCGGCTTGCGGAGCGCCTCGACGCCCTTCTTCACGGTCGCCACGGTCTTGAGCAGCTGGGACTCGAGCTGCTGCATGACCTCCCCGGCGTAGCGGTCGGCCGCCCGCCGGATCTCGTCGGCGCGCGCCGAGGTCTCACGCAGCATGGCTTCGGCCTGTTTCTCCGCCCGCCTGGCGAGCTCCTGCTGGCCAATCATGGTCTGAGCCCGCTCCGATGCCTGGTTGATGATCCGGGTGGCCTCCGACTGGGCCTCGGAAAGCAAGCGCTGTTGCTCCTGCAGGGTCCAGCGAGCTTGCTTTATCTCATCCGGAAGACTGAGCCTCAGGTCGTCGATCAGGCCCAGCGCCTCCTCCTGGTCTACCACCACGGTCCGGGTGAGCGGAATCTGCCGGCTGTGCGCGATCAGGTACTCGATGCGGTCGATGGCGTCGTGGATGCTCATGACTTCTCTCCCTTTTTGCCAAGACGTTGCTGTAGTGGTTGCACGACGTGAGCCGGGACGAATTCTGAAATGTCGCCGCCGAAGGCGCTCAGCTCCTTGATCAGGCTGGAGCTGAGGAAGAGGTGGCGCAGACTGGTCGGGATGAAGACAGTTACCACGTCCGAGTTGAGGCGCCGGTTCATCAGCGCCATCTGAAACTCGCTCTCAAAGTCCGACACCGCCCGGAGCCCGCGGACGATCACGCGCGCTCCCACCGAGCGGGCGTAATCGATGGTCAGCCCGCTAAAGGTGCTGACCTCGACTCCCGGGCGCTCCCCGAGACTCTTGCGGATCATGCCCACCCGCTCCTGTGTCGTGAACAGAGGTTTCTTGCCCGGGTTCTCGAGGACCGCGATCACCACCCGCTCAAAAATCTCCGCCGCCCGGTTGACGATATCCAGGTGGCCGTGGGTCACGGGATCGAAGCTCCCCGGGTAGATGGCGGTGGTCACGGGGACCTCAGAAAGGTCAGCCGGGTGGCCCCGTAATCACGAGCACGCACCTCGGTGAGATGTTGCAGTACCGGCAGCGGCTGAGCACGATGATGCTCGACGACCACCAGGGACTCTTCGCGCAGGGCCAAGCCATCGAGGATGCGCAGCGTCCCGCTCAGGGCCGGCTCGTCCTGGTAAGGCGGGTCCAGAAGGAGCAGGTTGTAATCGGAAAGAGCCGTCCGGTGTGCTCGAAGCCACTGCGCCACTTCCGCACAGAAGACGTCCCCGTGCTGGGCAAACCCGGTCAAGCGCAAATTTTCGGTCACGATCGTAGCACAGGCTCGCTCCAAGTCCACAAACGTGGCACGCGCGGCGCCGCGAGACAGTGCCTCGATGCCAAGGGTGCCGGTACCGGCGAACAGGTCGAGGACGCGTGCACCGCGTATGCTGTCGCCGATGATGTTGAAGAGCGCCTCCCTCACCAGGGCCGTGGTCGGCCTGGTTGCTTTGCCAGGTCGTGTCTTGAGCGCGCGTCCGCGGGCGACGCCGGCCGTGACGCGGGTCATGACGATGAGTAAACGGCATTTCCGGTCCGCCGGGGGTGATCCGGCGTAGTTGTCATCGATGCGCTGATCGGCATCGTCATCTTCCTCCTGTTCCCGGTGGGAGCAGGCCTGACCATGGGTTGGCTGCTATCCAAGGTCTTCCGGCCGCGCGCGCCGGCGGCCGCGACCAACCAGGGCCAGAAACCGGACGACAAGCCAAAAGTCGACGGACCCAGGCCGGGCACACCCAGAGCCGTGCCTCCCTCCACGCCCGGCGCCCGACCGAAAGGGGCGCGCCGGAGCGGCCGCCGGCGTTAGTCGAGGGCGAACACCCGGCGGTAGGCCGCGATCTGCCGGCTCAGGGCGGGCTCGGCCCGCAGCAAGGGGTCGCGATCCAGGAGTCGGGCTGCCTCCTCCTGCACCTCCTTGATCAGGACGGCATCGAGCAGGCCCTCCATCTTGAAGTCGGGCATGCCGTGCTGGCGCAGGCCGTATAGCTCGCCCATCCCGCGCAGCCGGAGGTCGATCTCGGCCAGGTCGAATCCACTTTGATGATCGACCACCGCCTGGAGCCGCTCCCGCACCTGGGGATCCTCCTGGTCTGTGAAAAGGAGACAGTACGACTGATGCGCCCCGCGCCCGACCCGGCCCCGGAACTGGTGTAGCTGGGCCAGCCCGAAGCGCTCGGCGCCCTCCACCATCATCACGGTCGCGTTCGGAATATCGATACCGACCTCGACCACAGAAGTCGTGACCAGGATGGCGACCTCCCCGCGCTGGAACTGGGCCATGACCGCCTCCTTCTCGGCCGGCTTGAGGCGCCCGTGAAGCAGGGCGATGCGCCGAGCCAGGTCGGGGAAGACCTGTCCCTGCAGCTTCTCGAGCTCCTGGGTCGCCGATCGGACGCCCAGCTTGTCGCTCTCCTGGATCAGCGGACAGAGGACGAAAACCTGCCGGCCCGCGGCCACCTGTTCGCGCACGAACGCGTAGGCATCATCCCGCCGGTCAGGAGAAACCAGGCGCGTCACCACCGGCCGGCGTCCGGGAGGCATCTCGTCGAGGACGGAGATGTCGAGGTCGCCGTAGAGCGTGAGGCCGAGGGTTCGCGGGATGGGGGTCGCCGTCATCGATAGGAAATGGGGCGCGTGCTCGCTCTTCTTTCGCAGTGCCAGCCGCTGGCTTACCCCGAATCGATGCTGCTCGTCCACCACCACGAAGGCGAGCCGTTTGAACCGGACATCCTCTTCGATCAGGGCGTGGGTCCCTATGACCACGCTCACAGACCCCTCGGAGATTGCCTGAAGGATGGACGCACGCTGGGCCGGGGGAGTGCTGCCGAGCAGGAGGCCGACCGTCACGCCGAACGGGCGAAGCAGGGTTTCGACCACATCGGCATGCTGCCGTGCCAGGATCTCGGTCGGCGCCAGCAGGACAGACTGAAAACCGGCGCGAGCCGTGTGGTGCGCCGCCATGGTAGCCACCACCGTCTTCCCCGACCCCACGTCTCCCTCGAGCAGCCGGTTCATGGGGGCCGACTTCTGAAGGTCCTGGAGGATCTGCCAGGCGGCGACTCGCTGAGCGTTCGTCAGTTTGAAGGGGAGCCCTGAGACGAACGCCCGGGCGGCGGCCTCCTCGAATGGAATCGACACCGCGACCTCGCGCTGGCGGGCACGCTTGGCCTGCTGAGCGGCTACCTGCAACACAAACATCTCCTCGAAGGCGAGCCGCTCGCGCGCGGCAGATAGAGACGCCTGGTCCTGCGGATAGTGGATCTCGCGCACCGCGGCGGCGCGGGGAAGGAGGTGGCGGCGGTTGCGGATCTCATCCGGGATGAACTCCTCGAGCCCATCCGCCAGGGGCAACAGCGGTCGAATCTTCGGGCGCAGCCAGCGTGAGGTGAGGCCCGCAGTCTCCGGATAGACCGGCACCAGACGGGCCGCGTGCTGCGGGTCAGCCGATGCCAGCTCGTACTCGGGATTTTTCAGGACCAGCCTGCCGCGCTCCAGCTCGACCCTGCCGGCAACGAAGACCTCTTCTCCGGGATGGAGTGACTTGGCGACGTACGGCTGGTTGAACCAGACGACCGTGAGCAGCTTGTTCGAATCGTCAGAGAGGACTGCCTCGGTCAGCCTCATGTGGCGTACCCGTGTCCAGTGTGCATCGATCCGGAGAATCCGCGCCCGGACCGTCGTCTCGGCCCCGGGCTGGACAAGGCTGATCGGAATCACACTGGAGAAGTCCCTGTGGCGGCGCGGGTAGTGGAGCAGCAGGTCGCGGACGGTGTCGATGCCCAGCCGATGCAACCGTTCGCCATAGGTCTCACTGACGCGGGCAAGCTCGGTTACCGGCGTCTCCAGCCTCGGGCCGGCTATTGCCGGACGCCTAAGCGATGAGGTAGGTGAAGCCAACCACTCCGGGGCCGGTGTAGGTACCGAGGACCGGTCCGATCTCCGCAAGGTGAATCTCCAGGCCGGGGTAGCGAGGCGCGACCCGGGCTCGCAGCTGCTGAGCGTCTGTATCGGCGGCTCCGTGCAGCACCGCCAGCCGGGTGAGGTTCGAGTCACGCTCGAGCATCTCAACCAACCGGTCGAGGGCCTGCGGCCAGCTGCGGGCCCGGCCGAGGGGAACGACCTCGCCACCCTGCACCGTGATCAGCGGCTTGACGTTCAGCAGCGAGCCCAGAAGCGCCCGCGCCTTGCCGATCCTTCCACCGCGCTCCAGGTAGGTGAGACTGTCCATGGTAGCCAGGATCTTTGCCTTGGGCACCAGTGCCCGAACATGGGCCGCCACTTCCTTCAGGCTGGCGCCTGCCTTTGCCTTCTCGGCCCCCTCCAGCGCCAGGAAGCCGAGGGCCATCGAGGCGCTCTCCGAATCGATGACCTCGATATGGTCCTGGTCCACGGAGCGGGCGGCCATCAGGGCAGAGTTGTAGGTTCCCGATACCTTCGCCGAGAGCAGGACCGCGGCCACCTCGTGGCCGTCCGACCGAAGCGCGCGAAACGCCTCCTCAAACGCGCCCACCGATGGTTGGGAGGTCCGTGGATGCTGCGAGGACGACTTCAGCTTCTCAAAGAACTCGGCGCCGGTCAGGTCGACGCGGTCGCGAAAGACCTGGTCGCCGAAGTGAACATTGAGGGGAACGACCGTGATGCCGGCGCTTCGCTGCTGCGCCGAGGTGAGGTCCGCAGTGGAATCCGTAACGATTCGGACCACGCACCGAGTATACGGGCCCTCCCGAGCAACTGACGTCGTGCCGCAATTCGAACCGCAGCATGCCTCGCATACCCTGACAGCGATGACCCCCGACCTGCCGGCCGGAGTTCCGAGCCCGATGGCCCAGGCCGCGATCCTTGGGGGATTCCTCGGTTTTCAATCGCTCGACGCCCTGACCACGCACCTCGGACTTGCTCTCCAGCACCTCGAGGTCAATGCCCTGATGCGCCCGGTGATCGCCAACCACGGTGAACTGGCCGCCTTCGCCGTCAAGGGCGCCGCGGTCGGTGTGCTTCTTGCCACCCTGATGCTCCTGCAGCACAGCAAGCCACGCGTCTGGCAGGCGTTTCGCGTAGCCGCCTGGGTAACCGCACTGGCGGTCACCATCAACGTCATCCAGCTGGTCTGAGCCCGGCTGACCCTGCTGCCGGAACTGGCTCAGTGCCTACTCGACGGCGAGGACATAGGGATAGAGCGGCTGGTCGCCCGACTGGAGCTCGACCATCGCCTTTGGAAAACGGTCCATCAGTGTCTTGGTCAGCCTCTCCCGCTCCGCTTCGGGGGCATCGCTCCCGGCGTAGACCGTGACCGTCCGCACCGTGGTGGACTTGAGCCTGTCGAGCGCGCCGGCGATGGCGTCGAGTGGGGCGTTGCCGGTAGCGACGATCCTGTCGTCGAGCAGCGCGATGACATCGTTCTCGGCGATCCTGAGCCCATCCACCTCGCTGGCTCGGACCGCCCGGGTGACCTCGATGGTGTGGACCTGTTTGAGCGCGTGGGCCATCGCGCTCGCGTTGGCCTCCAGGTCCGCGCCGAAATCGAAGGCGAGGAGCGCGGCGATACCCTGGGGCATGCTCTTGGAGGGGACGATGCTCACCTGTTTGCGGGTGAGCTGCGCCACCTGCTGAGCAGCCATGATCACGTTGCCGTTGTTCGGTAGGACCAGGACCGATTCCGAGGGCACGGACTCCACCGCCGCCAGCAGGTCCTCGGTCGAAGGGTTCATCGTCTGCCCACCGCCGACCACGGAGTCGACGCCCAGGCTCTCGAGAATCCGGCGAAAGCCGTCACCGCTTGCTACGGCCACCAGCGCCATCCGCTTGGAGCTCCTTGGCCGCCGGGCGACCTCGCCCTGGAGCCGGTGGTGCTGGGCCGACATGTCGTCGACTTTGAGGCGGCTCAAACTTCCGACCCCGCTGGCATAACCGATGACGGTAGCCGGCTCGTGAGTATGGACGTGGACCTTGATCGCGGATTCGTCACCCACGACCAGCGCCGATTCGCCCCGGCGCGCAATCTCCTGTCGGACGTCGTCGACCGGAAGATGCTCGCCATTGATGACGAACTCGGTGCAGTATCCCCACCCCGCCTCGGGAGAGGCGACCACTTTCGGGCGGGCATGCTGAACCGCCGATTTCTCGAAGGCGGTCAGGGCCTCTCCCTGCAGCCGCTTGAGGAACCCCTCCAGGATGACCTGCAGTCCGTAGCCGCCGGCGTCGACCACACCTGCCTGCCTGAGCACGTCGAGCTGTTCGGTGGTGCGCTCGACCGCGTCTGCGGCAGCCTCGCAGGCGCTTTTGACGACCTCTGTAAGGTCGCCCGTTTTTGCCGCAGCCGTGACCGCCGCGGCCGACGCCTCCCGGGCGACCGTGAGCATGGTCCCCTCGGTCGGCTTGATCACCGCCCGGTAGGCGACTGTCGACCCCTCGCGAAACGCAGCGGCCAGTTGGGCGGCGTCGACGGACGCCCGGGTCCCCACCCCGACCGCGAAACCGCGAAAGATCTGGGAGAGGATGACGCCGGAGTTTCCCCGAGCCCCCATCAGCGCGCCGTGGGCCGCCCGCCGGGCGACCCTGGAGAGGTCGGCCTCGTCCAGGTCACGAATGTCCCCGATCGCCGACTGCAGGGTGAGCAGCATGTTGGTCCCGGTATCACCGTCCGGGACGGGAAAGACGTTGAGGGCGTCGACCTCGTCCCGGTTGATGGTGAGCCAGGCGAGCGAACCGAGCAGGGCCTCCCTGAAGAGGTGGCCGTCGCAGACCGTTACCGGTACGGTTTGTGCGGCGGCTTTGGGCGCCGCGATTGGGTCAGGCTCCGCCGCTGACGTGGATGCCCTGGACGTTGACGTTGACTTCGGCCACGTGCAGCCCGAGGGTCCGCTCGACGGCGTATCGCACCGCGTTCGTCAGGTTGTGGGCCACCTCGGAGACCCGGGTGCCGAACTCCACGATCACATAGAGGGAGATCGCCACCCCGTCCTCGCGCATCTCGACCTCGACCCCTCGATGGATGTTCTCCCGGCGCAACCGCTCCGCCAGGCCATCTCGCAGGCCCCGGGCTGCCATGGCCACCACCCCATAGCATTCGGCGGCCGCATGACCGGCGATGGTCGCGACCACGTGGCGCGAGACCTCGATCTTGCCAAGGTCCTGTGCCTGGATCAGCGTTTTCGGTGGCTTCCCCGTCCGCGGGGGATTCGCCTTAGTTTTTGAGTCCATCGTGTGCTACTATTTGACGCTGATTTCGCCTCCATCATATCCGATAGCCCGTGGAGGCGAATACCTATTCAAATGGCACAACGCTGCGAAATTTGCGGAAAAGGGCCCCAGTACGGCCACAACGTGAGCCACTCCAAAGTGCGCACGAAGCGTCGCTTCATGCCCAACCTTCACAAAGCCCAGATCACGATCAAGGGCCGCCGGCAGACGGCCATGGTCTGCACCCGCTGCCTGCGCACGGCAGCTAAATAACCTTCTCTCACAGAAACGAGACGGGCGGTTGCGGTCTGCAACGCCCCGCGACGCACTCGCGCAGAAGCTGGGATGCGCTCGTCTAGCTCGCACGGGCCTGCAGACCGGCCCGCCCTAAGCTGAAGCCGCACCCGCCCGAAGCTAAAGCGCGCTCCGCGCGTCCTGCTAGCGCAGCTCGGCGATCGCCGCCTTCTTCCCCTGCGGGTGGCTGTAAACGAAGTGCCCGGCGACGAGCACAGTCGCCCCGCTGGAAGCGGCCTGCCTCCCGGTGGCCGCGGTCACGCCGCCATCCACCTCGATGTCCAGCTTTAGGCGCAGGCGGTCGCGCATCGCCCGGGC
>Ga0209689_1001148_pt1 | contig 19575 bp, 18 predicted proteins | sample GraSoiAngelo_149_FD_187119 | JGI IMG/M metagenome (GOLD analysis project Ga0209689, IMG submission 187119) | Grasslands soil microbial communities from the Angelo Coastal Reserve, California, USA - 14_1009_09_30cm (SPAdes) (version 2) | ecosystem: Environmental > Terrestrial > Soil > Grasslands ... | reverse complement strand
CTTCCTCGCACGCGTCGAGCGCGTTGTCGACGGCTTCCTTGACGCAGGTGAGGAGCGCCTTGCGCGGATTGTCGAAGCCGAGCAGGTGGCGGTTCTTGGTGAAGAACTCGGAAACCGAGATCTCCCGCTGCCGAGCCCCCAGCTCGGCGGCGGATATGGCGGCCTTCGGCCCTGCGGTCGGGGTCCTGGCGAGCACGGCGGACATCCCTCTCTTTAGATACCAAACCCGTCCTCGCGGACGCTCCTTTATAGTCATCGAGCCCTCGGGCCCTCGGGCATGGCAGAATCCCTCGTATGACCATCTCCACACGGCTGGCCGCGCTCAGCCTCGCGTTCGCCGTCGGCGCCGTTGCGGCCTACGCACGCCTCCTCCGGGTCGCGGTCGTTCGGAACCATCCGGAGGGCTACGTGCTCGCGTTCGCGCTCGCAACAGCGCTGGCGGCGCTGGCCGTGGCCCGCGGGCAGGGGCGGCGGTGGCCCGCGTGGCTGGCGCTCGGGCTCTCGAGCCTCCTGCTGGTCGCTGGCGCCTGGTTCAACTTCGTCGTCGCGCGGGTGCCGGACAGCCCGACCGCGCTGCGGGTGGGCGAGCGCCCGCCCGACTTCACACTGCCCGACGCGACCGGCCGGCCGGTATCGCTCGCGGATTACCGCGGGAAGAAGCCCGTCGTGCTCCTCTTCTACCGCGGCCACTGGTGACCGTTCTGCATGGCGGAGCTCCAAGGGCTTGGAGCGCAGCTGTCCGAGGCCGAGCGGGTCGGCGTCGAGATCGTCGCCGTCTCGCCCGATCCGAACGAGCGGAGCCAGAAGGTCGCGGAAGGCTTCCACCTCGGTTACCGGTTCCTCGCCGACCGCGACCTCGCCGTGACGCGGCGCTATGGCCTGGTGCACGCGGGCGCGGGGCCGAACGGGCAGGACGTGCCGCGCCCCGCCACGGTCGTGCTGGACCGCGACGGGGTCGTACGCTGGTTCTCGGTCAGCCGGAACTTCCAGGTGCGCCCCGACCCGGACGACGTCCTTCGCGCCGTGCGCGCGCTCTAGGTCGCGGCTGCGAGCCTTCGACAGGAGGTCGGCGACGCGGATGGGGGCGGCCGGCGTCGCGAGCGGCGTGATCGTGGCGTCGACGCCGGGCGTCTCGACAGCTCGATAGAGGCGTCCTCGTCGCGGAAGACGTGGTCGATCAGCCACGCGTGCTCGTGGCGGCCCAGCGCCGCGGCACGCTCGTTGGCGAGACGTGGGACTCGCGGCGCTCCGGCTCGAAGCTGGCGCGGCGATCGACGCGACCAAAGAAACTGTGTGCGTCGCGGGCTACGAGGGCGCGGGACGCGTGCGGGCAGCCGCCAGCTTCGAAGCGCGCTCGTGAAGCGCGGGCGTGCCAAGGCGCTCTGACCAGGCCGCGAAGTCAGCACGCGGTCCCCTCCAGCGCAGCGCGTCCACGTCGGCGCCGATGGGCGCGTCGGCACGTAGCGTGGCCAACTTTCGAAACAGCAGCGCGCGCTCGCGCTGCTCCGTGAGCGTCGTGGCCAGCCGAGTCGCACCCTGCACGGACACGCCCCACTCCGTGGCCCGCTTCGGGATGTGCTCGAGGTGCTGGTAGCGGGCGAGCACCGTCGCTGCAGACTTCCGGCCCCAGCCGGGCAGACCGGGGTAACCGTCTGCGCTGTCGCCCACGAGCGCCAGCCAATCGGGAATCGAACCCGGCGGGACACCGAACTTCTTCCGCACCGCCGACTCGTCGCGCAGCTCACGCGTGCGCCGATCGAGCTGGACGATGCGGTCGCCCCGCACGCACTGCGCCAAGTCTTTGTCCGGCGTGCACACGACGACCTGCTCGACGCGCGCATCGGCGGCGGCCATGGCTGCAGCGGCGGCCAGCGCGTCGTCGGCCTCGAACTCGACCATCGGCCAGACGACCACGCCGAGCGCGCTCAGCGCATCCTCGAACGGCTGGAACTGGGCGTAGAGCTGCGGATCAATTCCCTCGCCCGTCTTGTACCCGGGCCAGAGCGCGTTGCGAAAGGATTCGATGACATGATCGGTGGCCACGCCCAGGTGCGTGACGCCGCCTTCGAGCATCCCGAGAATCGACGTGGCGACGCCGCGCACCGCTCTCAGCTCCTCCGGAGCGCTCCGGTCAAAGGCCGCGGCCGGCGAGAAGAAGTGGCGGAACAGCTCGAACGTCCCGTCGATGAGATGGACGACCACGATCGGAACGATACGGCAGGGCGGCCGCCGAGGGAAGCGAGCCTCCTGCAGGAAATCGCCGACGCGGATGCCTGCCTGCGGCGCGGCGAGCGGCGTGATCGTGGCGCCGGCGCGCGGTGCTCGATCGCCGCGTCGCCCCAATGCCGGCCGGTCGGACAGGGCCTCGCCGGCTCGCGGTCACCTTCCAGCACGATCTTCTGCGTCTGGTGGAGCCCCAGCGCCGCCGCGGGGGTGACCTGACTGTACAGCGATGTCCGGCGGGACGTACTGGCCGAGCTCGTGGCAGTAGACCGCAGGGGTGCTCTTGTCGCGGCCCAGGCCACGCTCGCTGCTTGAATGGCCGCCCGGTGCCGCTAGTATGTCTGTATTGATGGAGGCCCTGCGATGAATCGACAGGTTTTCTGGCTGATCATGTTCGGGGCCATAGCGTGCAGCTTTGTCCTTGGGCCAGTGGTGGCGCTCAGGTGGGGTGTCCCCTGGATGATCCTCGGGCTGGACTACCTCCAGCGGGCTCTCGGCCCTCAGCCGGTGCTCGGGTGGTTCATAAGCGGCGCCGTCCTGGCCGTCGCCTGGGGTAGCTTCGCGATGACCCACCGCTTCGCGCGCAGGTTCGCGCAGCGGCTTCCGAACAGCGTTCGGCCTGGCAAGGACACCCACTCCTGAGTAGAGCGCGTTCGCTCTCCTGTGTTGCGCAGTTAGGAAATGGTGGAGGGGAAGGAATTCATAGTCTCGCCATCGCGCCTTTCCGTGTCTTTGGCCGAGACCTCGCGTCGCCAGACGGCATTGGAGTGTCCCCTGGAACCCTTTCGCGTCCCCATACGTCCCCACTTTCCCCGCCGTCGACGCCGCCTAGCCCCCCGGGACCGCCACGACAGATCGCGCCGGGCTTGAGGCAAGCGCGAGCGATGCCAGGAGGACAGTCTTGGCCGGCGATTCGCCGAGCGCCGGGAGTTCCGGAGATCCCGTGACCGTGGATCGGGATCTTGCCGAGCCCTGGCCGCTCGATCGCAACGTGGTCTTCCTGAACCACGGCTCGTTCGGCGCGTGCCCACGCGAGGTCCTCCGGCACCAGGCGGCGCTCCGCGACGAGATGGAAACCCAGCCCGTACGCTTCCTCTCGCGCGAGCTCGACGATCGCCTCGACGCCGCGCGCGGCGTACTGGCGGCGTTCGTCGGCGCCGACGCCGACGATCTCGCCTTCGTCACGAACGCCACGAGCGGGGTCAACGCCGTGCTCCGCTCGCTCACCTTCTCGCCGGGCGACGAGCTCCTGACGACCGACCACGCCTACGCCGCCTGCCGAAACGCCCTCACATTCGTCGCCGGGCGGGCCGGCGCCCAGGTCGTCGTCGCGAAGGTCCCGTTCCCCGTCGCGTCGGCCGACGAGATCGTCGACGCCGTGATGAGGGGCGTGACATCGCGGACACGACTGGCCTTGCTCGACCACATCACGAGCCCTACAGCGCTCGTCCTCCCGATCGAGCGCCTGACCGCTGAGCTCGGCGAGCGTAGCGTGGAGGTCCTGGTGGATGGCGCGCACGCGCCAGGCATGGTGCCGCTCGCCCTCCGGGACCTTGGCGCCGCCTACTACAGCGGCAACTGCCACAAGTGGCTTTGCGCGCCGAAGGGGTCCGGCTTCCTCTGGGTCCGCCGCGACCGCCGAGCCGACATCCGCCCCCTCACCATCAGCCACGGCGCGAGCGCCACGCGGCCGGGGCGCTCGCGCTTCCGCCTGGAGTTCGATTGGACAGGCACGAGCGATCCGACCCCCTGGCTCGCAGTGCCGAAAGCGATAGACTACCTTGGCTCGCTCCTACTCGGAGGCTGGCCCGCCGTGATGGCGCGAAACCACGAGCTGGCGCTCGAGGCGCGGCGGCTCCTCTGCACCGCCGTCGGCTCTCCGCCCCCATGCCCGGATGAGATGATCGGATCTCTCGCCAGCGTCCCCTTGCCCGACGGCCGGGCGGCTGAGATAAGCTGGGGCCGCCCCGATCCACTCCAGAGGCGGCTCTTCGACGGGTGGGGCATTGAGGTGCCGGTGGTGAGCTGGCCGGCCGCCCCCCGCCGCCTCGTCCGAGTGTCCGCCCAGCTCTACAATTGCCGCGAGCAGTACGCGCGGCTGGCCGAGGCCCTGGGCCAGGAGCTCGCCGCAGAGCACCTCAGCCGGTGAGGACGTGGTCCGTTCAACTTACGGGGCCGAGCCGAACACTCGAAGAACGGCGAGTCACGGAGTACACCATGGAGAGTCTGCCTGGAACTGGGGGGGAGCAGCGTGGCGGGCTGGCACTTGAGGCGAGCCGGCCGTGGTAGAGGCGCCGTGCCCTGGGCGGCGTTGTCAGCCGCCCCCTTCTCCTCTCCGGCCGAGGACGCCAGTTCCCAGGCCGGGTTATCGGAAATCCGGCCTGACGCCCGCTCCCCTTTTCACACTCGCCTGACTCCGGTGTTCTATGCCTAGAGTGATGGCAGACGACGACCCCTTCGCGGCGGTGGTAGGATCCCACCACGCCGAGATCCGCCGGTATCTGCTGCGGATCACAGCGCGCGTGAGCGACGCCGATGATCTGTCCCAAGAGACCTTCCTCCGTGCGTTCCGCGCTCACCGCTCACTGCCGGCCGGGGCCAATGTGCGAGCCTGGCTTTTCGCCATCGCGACAAATCTCTGTCGCAACCACTTCCGCGCGCAGACGCGGCGGCGCCGGGCCTACGCGGCGGCGGCCCTCGACCGGTCGGAGACGGATCCCGGATGGCCGGAGGGCGAGGCCGTGGCCGGCGAGACCCGCGCCCGCATCGAGGGAGTCGTCGCGGGCCTGCCGATCAAGCAGCGGCTCGCCTTCATAATGAGAAAGCTGCACGACCTCGACTATACGACCATCGGCGGCAGCCTCGACTGCTCGGAGGAGAGCGCCCGCGCCCATGTCTTCCAGGCGCTTCGGAAGATCCGCCGAGGTCTGGACGGCCTCATCCTGGCCAAGACGGAGTCCCAGCCATGAGTTCCCCGCATCCTGCCTGTCGTGAGATCGAATCGGACCTCCTCGCCGTGGCCTCGGGCGAGGCGGCGCCGGCCGCGGCCGAGCGTGTGGAGGGACACGTGGTCGGCTGCGGCCCGTGCCGCGAGGAGCTCCGGCATTACCGCGCCATCGAGGGGTTCGTGGGCGAGCTTCGGCGTGCCCCGCTGCCCGGGGACGACGCGGTGCTCGCCCGGGCCGAGCTCGAGTCGCGCCTGGCCGACCTGCGCCGCCGGCTCGTGAGCTTCGGGGTTTTCTCTTCGCCCCTCGGTCCCATTCTGATCGCGCGCTCTGAGCTGGGAGTCTCACTCGTCAGGTACCTGGCGGGCAGGGGACCGGTAGCCTCCGAGGTCCGCCGGCACCTCGGCAAGGAGGCGATCGAGGACCGCGCGGCGACGGACGCGCTCTACGCCGAGCTCGTCGACTACATCGAGGGCCGGCGCACCCGTCTCGACTGGCCGCTCGATCTGCGTGGGGCTCGGAGCGACTTTCAGCGTCGCGTGCTCGACGCGACGGCCCAGCTCCCCTATGGCGCCGTCGCCTCCTATGCGGGCATCGCCCGCCGGATCGGGGCGCCGACCGCCGCGCGTCCAGTGGCCCAGGCTCTGCGCTGGAACCCCCTGCCCATCGTGATTCCGTGCCACCGGGTGATCGGAAGCTCGGGTGCCCTGGTCGGGTACGCGGGCAGGAAGGTGGCCCTCAAGCAGCGGCTGCTCGCGATCGAGGGCGTGCGGGCCGTGCCCGCGCGCGGCGACTTCCGGGTGCCGCGCGAGGCCATGTACGCCCTTCACGTGGGCGAGTCGGAGTACTGCCTGCCGATCTGCGGCTCGCTGGCCTCCCGTCCGTTGTCGGAGCTCGTGCTCTTCGGGTCGCGCGAGCGGGCCGAGGCCGCCGGCTTCGCGCCGTGCACGAGCTGCCGTCCCGATCTGCATCCCCTCTCCGCCTAGCTTGCTCGCTCCCCGTTTGGGGAGAGGACAGGGCGAGGGGAATAATCTCCCGCCGGCTTCACACCGCTCCCCCATCGGTGTTTTAGAGGGCAGATGGAGGTGACAGGACGATGGAGCTGACGATCCTGACCGACCTTGTGGTCCTCCGCCGCGTGCTCACGATCTCCGCGGCGGTCGTGCTACCCGCCCTCGCCTTCCACCGGGCCGGGGAGTGGCTGCGATCGCGTCGCCAGGCCTTCACCCGACCGCTCCCCGGCCCTGCCGGGGCGGCGGCCCGCGTCGGATCGCGAGAACGAACGGGCGCTCCGCATCAGTCAGGCCCGTTGGAAGCGACTTCTGTGAGCGAAAGGCGGGTGCGGCCATGAACCTGCAGGCTGAGATCGTAAGCGCGACAGTAACGGTCACGGTTGTGTTCCTCGCCATCGGTAGCCTCCTGTGGCTCGGGCGACGGATCGAGGAGCGGCGGTCAGCGGGCATCGCCCGACAGATTGCGCTCACCGACGCCATCCATTTCAAGCTCGGCGCGGTGGCCGCGCCCGAGGTGCGGAAGGCCTGGCTGGGCGCCTGGACCATCTCCATGGCGGTACCGCTCGAGCGCGAAGGCACCGTCGGTGCCATCGTTCGCATCGCGCACGACCTCTTCTCGACCCTCGACCGCGTCGACGCGCCACGGATCCGGATCGTGCTCGCGCCCCAGGACCAGAGGCTGGCCCGGCCGGCCGCGCCGGCACCGGCGCGCCCGAAGCTCACCAGGGCCGGCGCGCAGCTCAGCTGACGCGGAGATACGCCATGAGCATGAACCTCTATATCGCCCAGAAGCTCACGGAGGCGCGCATGCGTGATCGGCGCGCCGCGAGCGCCAGGACCGTTCTGCCCGAGGCGGCCCGGGGATCCGGGCAGCGGTTGGCCAGGCTCTCATCCAGGCCGGCGAGGACTGCTGCGGGGGCACGCACGGCGTGCCCGGGGAGAAGACATGACGCTTTTGCGGGCGGGTGAGGCAGAGCAAATGGGTAACACCACACGGGTGGCGCGGCTCAGCATTCAACCAGCGCCTCAAGTCGGTACCCCGCGCGAGCCCGCGTCGGGACCGGCCGGTCTGGGCAGGTTCATCGACCAGGGATTTCTGGTCCTGGCGGACATCTCGGGCTTTACCGCCTTTGTCACCGCGACTGAACTCGAGCACGGGCCACAGATCATCGCGACGCTGTTGGAGAAGGTCATGGGGCAACTCTCGCCCCCCCTCGAAATCCAGGAAGTGGAGGGCGATGCGGTCTTTGCGCTCGGTCCGGACAGGACCCTTCAGCATCCCGGCAGCCTCCTCGACTCTTTCGGAAATGCCTTTGTCGCCTTTCGGGAGGGCCAACGCGAGACGTCGGAGCCCCCAACCTGTTCGTGCGGCGCGTGCGAGAGGATCTCCGCACTCAGTCTCAAGATCGTCGCCCACTACGGGAGCTTCCTCCGGCAGACGGTCGGCGGTCGGGCTCAAGCGGCCGGGCCCAACGTCATCCTCGCGCACCGCCTGCTGAAGAACCGCGTGGACCGGAGGGGTGGCTACCTGCTCCTCACCGACGCCGCCCGTCAACGAATGGGGGTCGACCCGACGGGGGCGGGCTGGCGGGCGCACACGGAGAGTTATGAGCACTTGGGGGACATCCCTCTCCTTGTCGGTGACGTAGAGTCCGTGTGGGTCGATACGGTGCCGTCATCAGAGACCGCGTCAGTCGGAGAGTCGACCCCCTAGGCGTCGCGCCAGGCGCTCGCGCGGTCGAGGGCCGCGGTCGCCTCCTCGTCCAGGCGGAGGTCGATCCCGCCAACCAACTCCTTGAGCTGAGCCACGGACGTCGCGCTGGCGATCGGCGCCGTAATGCCGGGCCGGTGGGCGAGCCAGGAGAGCGCGACCTGGGCCGGCGTCGCGCCCACCGCCGCCGCCACTTTCTCGACTGCCTCGAGGATGGCGAAGCCGCGGTCGGTCATGTAGGTCTTCTGCACGCCGCTGGCTCGCGCCGTCACGGGCAGATCCCCGCCGCGGCGGTACTTGCCCGATAGGAAGCCGCTCCCGAGCGAGGAGTACGGGATGACCCCCACGCCCTGCTCGAGACACAGGGGCTCGAGCTCGCGCTCGTACTCGTCGCGGAAGACGAGGTTGTACTTCGGCTGGAGCGACTCGTAGCGCACGACGCCGCGGCTCTCGCTCTCCCCGAGGGCACGCGCCAGCCGCCACGCGTGGTAGTTCGAGGCGCCGATGTAGCGCACCTTGCCCTGGCGCACCAGGTCGTCGAAGGCGCGCAGCGTCTCCCCGAGCGGGGTGTCGCGATCGTCCCAGTGGGCCTGATAGAGATCGACGTAGTCGGTCTGGAGCCGGCGCAGCGAGGCCTCGACTCCCTCCACGATGTGCTGGCGGGAGAGGCCGGTATCGTTCGGGCCGGGCCCCATGGGCGCCATGACCTTGGTGGCGATGACTACGCCGTGACGGTTTCCGCGCCCCCGCGTCCACGTCCCCAGCACGGTCTCCGACTCTCCACCCGCGTGGCCCGGTACCCAGCGGGAGTACACGTCGGCGGTGTCGATGAAGTTGCCGCCGGCCTCGATGTAGGCGTCGAGCACGGCCTCCGACGTCTTCTGGTCCGTCGTCCACCCGAACGTGTTGCCGCCGAGACACAGGGCGGCGACTCGCAGCCCGGAGCGACCCAGCTTCCGCATCAGCATGACGATTCCCCCTGGGCGCCGTCCGCGCCGGTCCTATGATAGGGACGGTCCTTCGCATCCTCAATGGGCGGATCTCAGGGTAGAATCGGGACGGTTCGCGCGCTGCCGAACACGGGTTCGTCCGCCCCCTCGGCGAGGAGTCGACCATGACGGGTCAGAACCGCCACGCCTTCCAGATCCGCCCGGGCATGCGACGGGGGGTTCGCACGCTCGCACCGCTCCCGACGCAGCTCGTCTCCAACGAGGAGTTTCCGCCTCTCCCACAGACGGCCGCCCAGCGAGCGGTGGAGGACCGGATCCTCGCGAGGGCGGGCCGTCTGGCGCCGAGGCTCGGGCTGAGCCGCCGTGACTTCCTGCGGCGGAGCGGCGGGATGGCGACGTCGCTCCTCGCCATGAACGCGGTGTTCGGACGGTTCTTCGACGTACTCGAGGTCGAGGCGGCCGATCCGGCGGCGTTCCGGGAGCGTTCGGGCGCGCCCGTCTTCATCTTTGACGTGCAGCTCCACTATGTCGGCGCCGGCTATGACCCCGGCGATGCCGAGGCCGGCCGCAAGGGCGCGGTCTCGAAGCAGGGGTTACTCGGGCTGCGCAAGCGGGCGCGGCGGATGAACCCGGCGCTCGCGTCCGATCGCGGGACCCTGGCCGATCTCTCGTGGGAGAACTTCGTCAAGGAGGTGTTCCTCGACAGCGAGACGGCGATCGGGCTCATCTCGACACCGCCCGGACCGTATCCGCAGGAGGCGGTGGTGCCGCCGAAGGAGATGACCCACATCCGCGACGAGATCAACCGCATCACGCAGTCCCGCCGGATGCTCGCCCACGGCCTGGTCACCCCGCAGCTCGGGCGCGCCGATCTCGACTTCATGGACCTCCAGGCGGCCGCGCTCAAGGTCGATGCCTGGAAGGCGTATACCGGGGCCGCCCCCAAGGGCTTCGATCGCGGCTGGTTCGTCGACGACGAGAAGATCGCCTATCCCATGCTCGAGAAGGCCCGTGCGCTCGGCGTGCGGCGCTTCTGCGTTCACAAGGGACTGCCCCTCGGACCCGTTGCGGACTACAACCATCCACGCGACCTGATCAAGGCGGCCACCGATTTCCCGGACATCGACTTCCTCGTCTACCACGCCGGGTTGCTCGGCGTGTCGGCGGCCGGCCCGTCGGGGGACGTCCCCTGGACCACCGAGTTCTGCCAGGCGAAGCGGAAGGAGCCGGGCCTCCGGAACATCTACATGGAGCTGGGCTCCACCTTCGGGCAGCTCGTCACGACGAACCCTACCGCGTGCGCCCACCTGCTCGGCCAGGTCATCGACGCCTTCGGCGCCGACCACGTGCTGTGGGGGACGGACTCGATCTGGTACGGGACGCCGCAGTGGCAGATCGAGGCCTTCCGGCGCTTCGAGATTCCCGACGCGCTGGCGGAGAGATACGGGTACGGGCCGCTCACGCGCCCGGTGAAGGAGCAGATCTTCGGGCTGAACGCCGCGCGGGTCTTCGCCATCGACGTGAACGCCCAACGGAACGATCTCCCCACGGACTACCTGAGCCGGATCAAGATGGCGTACCTCGAGGACGGCGCCGCCCCCAGCCACCGCTGGTACGGATGGGTCGCGACCTGACGCCACCGGAAGCGGGGGACGCCGACCACCCGACGCGGCCATCGGTTACGGAGACACTCGCGCCGTGAAGATCACGAGCGTCCAGGCGACCTGGGTCCACGTCCCGATCCCGTACGAGCGGCAGCACGTGAGCGACTTCGGTCGCATCGCCTCGTTCGACTCCGTCCTCGTAAAGGTCGAGACGGACGACGGCCTCGTGGGCTGGGGCGAGGCGAAGGCCGGGGTCGGCAGCGCGGCATCGGGGTACGGTCTCGCCGCCATCATCAACCGCGACCTGGCGCCGCTCCTCGTCGCGCAGGACCCGCGCGACGTGAGCCGGCTCTGGGACGTCATGTACAACACGCCGCGCGAGGGTTTCGCGCTCGATCGCGGCCACGTGCTGCCCCAGCTCGGGCGGCGGGGCCTCTCGATCTCGGCGATCGCCGGCGTCGACATCGCGCTCTGGGACCTCCTCGGCAAATCGCTCGGCGCGCCCGTCTGGCGCCTGCTCGGCGGGCGCCGCGCCGAGCGCATGCCCGCGTACGCCTCGGGGGGCTGGGCCGACGAGGCCCGCATCGGCGAGCAGCTCCTCGGCTACGTGGCGCAGGGCGGGTTCCGCGCCGTCAAGATGCGCGTCGGCGTGATGGACGGCGAGCCGCATCGTTCCGCGGCGCGGGTGCGCGCCGCGCGCACGGCGCTCGGACCCGACGTGAAGCTGATGGCCGACGCCCACGGCACGTGGACGGTGGCGGAGGCGAAGGCGTTCTGCCGGATGGTCGAGGACTGCGACCTCTACTGGCTCGAGGAGCCGGTGACGGCCGACGATAAGACCGGCCTCGCCGAGGTACGCCGCGCCTCCACAGTGCCGATCGCGACCGGCGAGAGCGAGTTCACCCGCCACGACTTCCGCGAGATCGCCGAGCTGCGCGCCGCGGACGTGCTGCAGCCCGACCTCGCGATCGCGGGCGGCATCACGGAAGGTGTGCGGATCGGCGCGATCGCCTCCGCCTACAACTTGCGGCTCGCCCCGCACCTGTGGTCCGGCGCGCCCGCCTTCGCGGCCGGCGTCGCGCTCGCGGCGAGCCAGAGTGCGGGGTTCATCCTCGAGTATTCGCTCGGCGCGAACCCCCTGCTGCACGAGCTCATCCACGAGACATTCGCCGTGGTGGACGGCCAGCTCGAGGTCCCGGACCGGCCCGGCCTCGGGATCGTGGTCGACGAGGGTTTCGTGCGCCGCCACGCTCGCCAGTGACTCGCCGCCCTTCCCCTGAAAACGGGAGGGCCGGGGGGCAGGGTCTTCCGGGGCTCGCCCTCGATCAGTGCGGTTTCGGCACGTCGAGGGCCGGGTTTTGCCCAAAGAATCCGTCGGGCTCGAGCGTGAAGCTTGCGCGATGCACCGGCATGACCGGCCAGTCTTCCGGACGCGGAATGTGGGTCACCCCCAACGTGTACCAGAGAACGATGTCGCGGTTGTCGATCGACCGGTTCGCCTGGACCCATGTGGCGAGCCCTCGGGTGCGGGGCGCCTGGTTGACGTAGGCGCCCGCCGCGTACATCTCCGCCGGGTCATAGGCGGTGACCCACACATGGGCCTGGATGAACCCGGCCCGTTGGCCGACGATGGAGTCGGGGCTGGCGTAGGCCCGGACATTGTCGCCGGGGACCAGCGCGTATCCCGCTGGCTGGCCGAGCTCGGTCCGGGCCGCTGGATTAATGACCCTCCAGCGGCGGCTCGACAGCGGGTTGATCTGGCGGCGGGCACTCGCCTCGTGCCCGAGCGGCGTCTCCTTGACCGAGAATCCACTCCCGGATGTCCCCGGCGCGGGGACGGTGTCGACCTCCACCACCCGATTTTTCGGGCCGTCGACGTCGACATCTAACCGAAAGTTGAACCAGTGCTGGTGTGGCACCGCCGCCAGGTGGGGCGCCACTAACGCAATCGACCGCCCCGGTCCAGCCGTTGCGACCCCTTTCGGGAGCACGATCCCGGTGAGGACCGCCTCCACCGTCAACGTCCCGTCCTGGCGGAAGATCCAGTTGAACCCGTACTCGTAGTTACCCTGGTTGCCGACCCACGTCAGCACCAGCTCGCGCGCTCGCCGACTCTCGTTCACGCGCGGATAGTCGACGTGCTTCCACAGGAGCCCGCCGTCGCGCTCGTAGAGGGCGAGAGCGTTCGGGATCTCGTAGGGGACGCCCTTGTCGTCCGCGATCACGGCGCTGACAAATACGGCATTCGTCGGGACGTCCGTTCCCGGCTCGAGGCGAGTCGCCCACCGCCCCAAATCGATCTCTCCCTCGTCAAAGGCGTTTCGAAAGGCCCAGGCCGGGCTCGGGTCGGTGTACTGCACGAAGAGCTCGGACAGCGAGGCTCGGTAGAGAATCGGGCGAAGTCTTCCCCGGTCCTCGTACGCGACCGTGTAGAGCACCAGCCCCTCGCGCGGGTGCATCCCGAACCGAAATTGCCACTTCTGCCATCGGACCAGGGAGCCCGCGATCGTGAAGCTCGGGCCGTGCGGCTGGACGATCTCGAGGGACTGCGGCGGCTCTCGCTGGGGCGCGAGGGACGCCTCGTCAAGCTCCCGCGGCGTGGTCTCCAGCGGGACCACGCCCGAGTCGAGGAGGCGAATGACCCGCTTCGCCGTCAGATCGACGACGGCGATCACCCCTTCGATCGGCCGGGCATACGCGTTGTGAGACGAGGCCTTGTAGTAGGCCACCGCCTTGACGATCCGCCGGGTCCGCTCCTCCGGTGACAGCGCCTCGCCCGCCGGCCAGGGATCGACGTACACGTTGGTGAGGTCGCTGATCCCCCGTCGTCTCATGGCGGCTTGCCAGCGCGCGTCGTGCCGGACGATGTCTCCGGTCAGGGCGTACTCCTCCGTCAAGATCGCTGGCTGGACCCCGGGGATCTCGGTCCAGGAGCGCACCTGCCGCGCTCCAAGGTCAATCGCGGCCTCGAAGGTCCTGTTCGCGGCGCGCTCGTAGACAACGACGAAGGCCTCGCGTCGGACGGGCAGGCCAGGGACGAAGCCGAGCACGTCCTGTTTCGCTGGTTCGCGGAGCGCGATGAGCGCGAGCCGGCTGCCGGCGTTCGTTCGACCGCTGGCCGCGAGGATCTCGACGGCTGCCGCGAGCTCTTCCCGGGTGAGCGGATCCAGCGGGTGTGGCTGGACGGAAACGCCACCGGCGAGCGGACCTCCCCAAAGGACCAGCGCCGTGGACGCCAGCCACAGCGAACACACGCGCCAGCGCCGTCGTCCTATCCGAAGAATGTCTTTCTCACCTCCCGGCGCGACCCCTCCCCAAGCCGACCGCTCTCAGCCAGGTCCGACGAACTTCGCCAAGGGGTCCGGGCTCCCCGGGGCCGGGCCGCGCCCGTGCCCATCACGGATCGCCGGTCGGCTGGCCGATCGCCCAGACGTCACGTGTCAGGACTTCCTGAAACTGTTCGCCGTGTCACCCCGCCGCAAGCGTTCCGCACTGAAGAGACGTTGTCAAATGGTGCGGCCTCGGCGAGGCCGTTCTCGTGCTTCGAGGGACCGGCCCGAGCCATTGCCGGGTGCGACCGGTCGCCCGCGGCGGGGTTTTTGCGATTGACAACCGACGTTCGCCAGTGGTACTCGTGCGCCCAAAACTTACAGAACAAGTGCAAGGTTTGATCGCGCCCTATCTCAACATCCACACGACGGCGAAGGCGGCGGGGGTCAGTCCCTCCGCGTTGCGCCTCTGGGAGCGTCGGGGCCTCGTCGTGCCCACGAAGACGGCAAGCGGGCATCGGCGCTACACCCAGGACGATGTGAGCCGGATCCGCGACATCCGCCGGCTCCGATCGCTCCAGGGGCTCAACCTGGCGGCGATCGCGGCCACTCTCGGCGTCAACGGAAGCGGCCCCGCCCGGGGCGGACTGCCGGAGGCCGTTCGCGAACTGGGACGGCGGCTCCAGGCCCTCCGGGCCCGCACCGGACTGACGCTGCGCCAGGCGAGCCGGAAGACCGGCCTCGCCCCCTCCTTCATCAACTCCATCGAGCACGGGGTGGGGCAGCCCTCGGTCGCGAGCCTCCAAAAGCTCGCACGGTGCTACGGGACCACGGTGTCGGCCCTGACCGCGCGCCGGACGGGCGCGGCGGGGAAGGTGATCCGCGCCGGCCGGTACCGCGTCCTCCCCATGCTCGGCGAAGGGATCAAGATCGAGCAGCTCGCCGAGGGCCGGGTGGCAATGGACTGCCAGCGCTTCACGCTCGCCCCCGGGGCCGGCAGCGAGGGCCAGTACGCGCACGAGGGCGAGGAGTTCATCCACGTCCTCTCCGGCCGGTTCGAGATCACGCTCGCCGGCCGCGAGCGATACCGGCTCGGTCCGGGCGACAGCATGTACTTCAAGAGCAGCGCCCTCCACGCGTGGCGCAACCCCGGCTCCGACCTGACGGCGCTCCTCTGGATCAACACGCCGCCGACGTTCTGAGGACGGACGCGCGGAGGACTCATGGGGCAAGAGCAGGCGATGACGGTGAATTGGTCGACCGCGGGACCGCGGACGACCGCCCTCGGGGCGGATCGGCGAGCGGCCATCGGCGACCGGGCGACGCCCGCGATGACAACGACGGGTCGATCACAAGGAGGAATCGTATGAGGTCACGTCGGAACCTGGTTTCGTGCCTGGCCCTGGCGGGCATGCTCCTGGCCGCGGGCGCGCTCGTCGCCGCCCAGGAGAAGCAGTGGTGGCCGTTCCCGGTCGAGGACCGCGATCCGCCCTTCAATATGGAGGGCAAGAAGATCAAGAAGACGTACGTGCCGCTGCTCGAGAAGGCGGCCAAGAAGTGGAACGTCTGCGTCTCCTTCCCCCACATGAAGGACGCCTACTGGATCGCGGTCGACTACGGCGTGGTCGCCGAATCGCGCCGGCTCGGCGTCAAGATGCAGCTCGTGGAGGCGGGCGGCTACACGAATCTGGCCAAGCAGATCAGCCAGATCGAGGACTGCGTCGCCCAGGGGGCCGACGTGGTGGTGATCGGCGCCATCTCCGAGACCGGCCTCAACAAGCTCGTCGAGGAGACCGCGGCCAAGGGGATTCCGGTCATCGACGTGATCAACGGGATCAGCTCGCCGAAGCTCTCGGCCAAGTCCCTGGTCTCGTTCGGCGAGATGGGGGCCAAGGCGGGCGAGTATCTGGTGAAGATGCACCCGAAGGGCTCGAAGCCGGTCAAGGTCGCCTGGTTTCCCGGCCCTCCGGGCGCGGGATGGGTGGTCGCCGGTAACAAGGGCTTCGAAGAGGCGGCCGCCAAGGGCGCCATCCAGATCGTCAGCACGAAGTACGGCGACACCGGCAAGGAGATTCAGCTGAAGCTCGTCGAGGACGTGCTCCAGGCGTACCCCGACATCGACTACATCGTCGGCACCTCGCCCACGACGGAGGCGGCGGTGGAAGCGCTCCGGGACGCCGGCAAGGCGGACAAGGTCAGGGTCCTCGCCTACTACTTCACCCCGGGCGTGTATCAGGACATCAAGCGCGGCGCCGTGCTCGCCGCTCCCACCGACTCGGCGGTCATCCAGGGCCGGATCGCCATCGACCAGGCGGTCCGGATCCTGGAAAAGAAGCCCTACACCAAGCACACCGGTCCCGAGATCTACGTGATCGACAAGTCCAACATCAACACCTTCCACTACGAGTCGTCCCTCGCCCCCGCCGACTTCAGGCCGACCTTCACCGTCGACTAGGAGCGCGCGCGGTGGCGTTGAGCGATACCCAGACGGGACGGGCCCCGGAGGTGACCTCCGGGGCCCCACCCGTCCTCCGCCTGCGCGGGGTGACGAAGTGGTTCCCCGGCGTGCAGGCGCTGCGCCGTGTGGACTTCGACCTCCGGCCCGGCGAGGTCCACGTCCTGTTTGGCGAGAACGGAGCCGGAAAATCGACCCTCATCAACATCGTGGCGGGCGCGCTCCGGCCGGACGCGGGAGAGGTCGAGCTCCGGGGGCGACCGGTCCAGTTCCGCTCCGTTCACGACGCCCGCCAGCGGGGCATCAGCGCCGTCTTTCAGGAGTTCAGCCTGGTCCCCGGCCTCACCGTCGAGGAGAACCTGTTCCTCGGCGCCGAGCCGACGACCGGGGCCCTCATCAACAAGCCCGAGATGCGTCGGCGCGCCGAGGAGGCTCTGCGCCGCCTCGGATTCCCCATCCTGCCTCGGATGCGGGTGAACCGGCTGTCTCGGGCCGAGCAGCAGATGGTCGAGATCGCCAAGGCCTTCCGCACGAACCTCTCCATTCTCATCCTGGACGAGCCGACGGCGGCCCTGACCGATCGGGAGACGGATCGGCTGTTCCAGCTGGTCCTGGACTCCAAGCGGCAGGGGGTCGGGATCATCTACATCACGCACCGCATGAACGAGCTCCACCGGATCGGTGATCGCGTGACCGTCCTCCGCGACGGCGGCCGCGTCGATACCCTTGCCGTGCGTGATGCCACGCCCGAGAAGCTCGTCGAGTTGATGACGGGCCGCAAGATCGAGGCGTTCTTTCCCCGCATCGACCACCGCCCGGGAGAGGAGCTGTTCGCGGTGGAGCACCTGACGGCGGGGACGCTCGTCCACGACGTCTCGCTCACCGTCCGGGCGGGCGAGATCGTCGGCCTGGCCGGACTCGTCGGATCCGGCAAGTCGGAGGTGGGGCGGGCGTGTTTCGGGCTCGAGCCGATCCGCGGGGGGACGGTCCGGCTACTGGGGCGGAGCGTGGGCAAGCCGACGCCGGGCGCGATGCTCGGGGCCGGCCTCGCGTACGTGCCGCCGGACCGGCGCACGGAAGGGCTCGTGATGGAGCGGAGCGTTCGGGAGAACATCGCGCTCTCGGCGCTGCCGAGCGCTCACTTCAGCGGCCGCGTCTTGCTCCGTCGGCGGAGCGAGCGGGCGATCTGTCTCCGGCTGGCCCAGCAGCTCCGGCTCGTGCCGACGGGCATCGAGCGCCCGGTCGCCCTCTTCTCGGGGGGCAACCAGCAGAAGGTGGTGCTGGCCAAGGGGCTGACCCGCAACCCGAGGGTGTTCGTCATGGACGAACCCACCACGGGGGTCGACGTCGCCGCGAAGACCGAGGTGTACACCTTCATGAAGGACCTCGTCGAGCGCGAGGGGGCGGGGATCCTCCTGATCTCCTCCGATCTCCCCGAGATCCTCCATCTCGCCCACCGCGCCTACGTGATGCACCGGGGGCGGCTCCGGGCCGAACTCGGACGGGCGGAGCTCACCGAGCAGGCCGTGCTCTCGCACTTCTTCGAGACGACGACCACCCATGGCTGATGCCGGGCTCGCGACCGTCGAGCGGCGCCCCCGGGTCGGGACGGCCCTCCTCCGGCTCCTGCGGCGGACCTTCGTTCACCTCGGGGTCCTGCCCCTCCTGCTGGTCATCCTCCTGGTGGGCTTCGGGACCTGGGAGCCGCGCTTCCTCTCGAGGCAGAACCTCTTCAACGTGGCGCGGCAGGCGACCTACCTGACCGTCGTCTCCATGGGGCAGATGATCGCCCTCCTGACCGGGGGCTTCGACCTCTCGGTGGGCGTGATCCTCGCCATGACGAGCGTCGTCCTCGCCAAGGTGATGGCCTCCACGGTGGCGAGCGACCCCACTGCCGTCGGCCTCGCCATCGGTCTCGGCATCCTGGCCGGGCTCGGCGCGGGCACGACCATGGGCATCGTCAACGGCATCGGCGTCGCCGTCCTCAACGTCTCGCCCTTCATGATGACGCTCGCCATGGCCTCCATCGCCTTCGGCCTCGCCCTCTTCATGACGGGCGGCGTTCCCGTCTACGGGATGCCCAGCCAGTTCGGGGCGACCCTCGGCTTCGGCAAGCTCCTCGGGGTCCCGGTGCCGGTGTACGTGACGGCCGTGCTCGTCCTCGGCATGTACGTGCTCCTGAACTGGACGCGCATGGGCCGGTACTTCTACGCGATCGGCGGTAATATCAAGGCCTCGATCCTGAGCGGCGTCTCGACCCGCTGGTACCTGTTCATGGCGTACGTGCTGGTCGGGTTCCTCGCGTCGGTCGGCGGGGTGATGCTGACGGCCCGGCTCGAGACCGGGGAGGCCAACATCGGCGCCGCCATGCCGCTCCGGTCGATCGCGGCCTGCGTGATCGGCGGCGTGAGCCTGCGCGGCGGGACCGGCCGTCTCGGGAGCGTGGTGCTGGCGGCGGTGTTCATCGAGTGGTTCGAGAACGGCATGAACCTCGTGCGGATCCAGTCGTACCTGCAGATGGTGGTGCTGGGCGTGCTCCTGATCTTCGCGGTCGTCATGGACGAGGTGCGGCACCGGTACGTCGCCGGGATGCGGGACGGGTAGGCCCGTGGCTGATCGCGTGGCGGTGATCGGTCTCGGCCGGATGGGCCTCCCGATCGCCCGCAATCTCCTCGGCGCCGGCTACGCCCTGACCGTCCACAATCGGACGCTGGCGCGGGCGGAGGAGCTCGTGCGCGAGGGCGCGACCTGGGCCGACTCGCCCGCCGCGGCCGCCCGCGAGTCGCGGATCGTGATCACGATGGTGGCGGACGACGCCGCCCTCGAGGCGGTGGCGTTCGGCGAGAGCGGCCTCGTGGCGGGGCTAGGGCGGGAGGCCGTCCACGTGGGGATGAGCACGGTCGAGCCTGCGACCTCGCGGCGCCTCGCCGACGCCCACCGCGGGACGGGGAGCCGCTACGTCGCGGCCCCCGTCTTCGGCCGGCCGGAGATGGCCACGCAGGCCAAGCTCTGGGTCGTCGCGGCCGGACCGAGCGCGGCCGTCGAGACGGCGCGGCCGGTCTTGCAGGCGCTCGGTCGCGGGCTCTCTGTCGTCGGGGAGGAGCCGAGCCGGGCGAACCTCCTGAAGCTCGCCGGCAACTTTCTGCTCGCGGCCATGGTGGAGGGCCTCGGCGAAGCGCTCACCCTCGTGGAGAAAGCCGGGATCGACCGCTTGGACGCCCTGCGGACGCTGAACGAGGCGCTCTTCGCGTCCCCGGTCTATCAGACGAACGGGGAGCGGATCTGCCGGGGCGCCTTCAGCCCGGCCGGCTTCCAGATGACGCTCGGGCTGAAGGACGTGCGCCTGGTCCTGAAGACGGCGGACCAGCTCGAGGTGCCGATGCCGCTCGCGGCCCTCGCCCACGG
>Ga0209689_1001143_pt1 | contig 19594 bp, 17 predicted proteins | sample GraSoiAngelo_149_FD_187119 | JGI IMG/M metagenome (GOLD analysis project Ga0209689, IMG submission 187119) | Grasslands soil microbial communities from the Angelo Coastal Reserve, California, USA - 14_1009_09_30cm (SPAdes) (version 2) | ecosystem: Environmental > Terrestrial > Soil > Grasslands ... | reverse complement strand
GGAGTGATGTGGTGCAGGTACGGACAGCAAGACGCAGGTAAGGAGCTGCTAAGGGCTGCAGAGTCAAACGATCCAGATATCAGCCAATTGGCCTGGGCAATGTTGGCGAAAGGTATGCGTCGCTTAAGAGAGTTGGAAAAACTGGCGCAAAGCCTGTTCTCGTACGATTCTCGCGGAAAGCTATGAGTACCAGGTCATGCCCCTAGGTAAGGAACTTTCGACAAAGCTGCGCGATGCAGTCGCATGTCAGTGAACTTGATGGGCAACGGCGAAAAAATAGTCAATGATTGCTGATACGAGAGCTTTACGTGATACGGGCTCTCGCCATTGTTTCCTCCCGGGTATATTTCTAAGCTGCGGTAGCCGAGACGCAAGCCTTGGCACTTGCTAAAGCCTCCTCGCGAGACGAAAAGCCAAACGCGATAATGCAGGATGCAGCTAAAACGTCGTGCAACGATCGCTCGTTGCGATACGGAATCACGAGACGTTCCGGAGCAGCTTCGGTCTGAAGCGCTTCTATCACCGCGTACAGCACGCCCGAGAAATCAATCAACTTGTCCATAACCGCATCCTTGGCTCACCAATGTGCTGTGAGCTCTAGATGCACTGAATGGTAGCAAGTAGGATTCCAAACCTGGCTTCATTGAGGCCAGCTGCTAAGTGATTGTGACAAGGTCTAGTACAACGAACCCACCCGGCCGGCGAGCCGTGGCTTATATGGCTAGGGTTCCGTTTCAGGAGATCTCTCCTGGATTAGAACGATTCACAGGGAGGTGTCGATCACTGCGGACAGTGTGTCCAAGGGACGACACCGTCATGAAATTAGCAGTCAGCAGTTCAGCAATCAGCATTCAGCCCTGGCACTTAGCACTTAGCATTTAGTCCCTGATCCTTCACAAGCGGCGACTGCCATATGCTAAGTGCTGAATGCTGAGTGCTGAATGCTGAATGCTACTTTGAGCTTGGGACAAGACGCTCTAATAACCGGATTTGGATCACTAACCTCCCGTACCTCCGTCAGATCGACTGTAACGACATCCCGACTAAGGTCGCGATCAGGATCGCGGGATAAAGTTGTCCGATGAGCGCTTCTGCGGTGGCCAGCGATCGTTGCGACGCGATGCACTGGATAAGCGTCACCGTAACCAACGCTGGTGAGAGTGGCAAAGCTGAAGGCGATCATACGGCTCGGCGCACCAGTCGGAATTCCAACGAAAGAGGATCGGAAATGGATTGCGTCCGGGATCTCTTCTACCACCACCTTGTATGCGAACGCCCAAGTCACACCAATCAGCAAATACGCCGCGACTCCACCCATCACGCGGTGTACGCTCACCGGACCCGGGCGAAGAGTGTGGGTGAGCGTCATCACCACGAGGATGGCCATTCCGAATATTTTCAGCGCCGTATCCAAGCCCCAGTGGCCGAGTGACGGGTTGAATTCGACGATCAAATCCGCCGTGAACTCCAGGATGGTCACCCCGACGATTAAATACATAAGAATTTTGTTGCGGATGGTAGCGATAGCGCCCGAGAAAAGCATGAGCGCAAAAATCAGATCGATTCCAATTCGCCCCAATCGTGACAAACGAAACATGGGAACAAAAATGGTTATGAGGACCAGAAAACCGAGGAATACACTCAGTCCCCGGTCTTCGAGCCAAAAAGGTAACAGCGGCGCTTCACTCTGTTTGCGCATGGTCTCAATTTTCCCGCGGTCACGTGGTTTGGGAATCAAACTATCCCGGTGTGCGGAGGAGTGGCTTACTCCGCCTTGTGCCAACTCGAAGCGGGGCTGCGCTCTTTCACATCTAGTGCGATTTTCGTAGTGCTAGGCCCGAGGTCTCTTTCGTAAACAGTGCCATCCTGGGTGACGATAAAAGTCATGACGCCCGATGACCGGTACTCCGCTGGATATGCCACCAAGGCCAAGGCGCGCGTCATCTTGTCACGGGGAACATTGGTTTTGGTTCCGTTCAGAGAGTTTAGCGACACCAGTCGAAAGTAATAACCGTAGAAAGGCGACGAATCTTTCTCAGTCCCGCGAGCGTTGTTGTCGGCATTCGCCGAGTGCGCGGTAACCAGGCTTTGGGCATATTGGTCGATCGGATCGTCGCCTGCTGCGTTTGTTTGGCCTCGTTTCTTTGCCATTGCGACAGCATTGCAAACTTGAATTGCTGTGACCTCGTTCTCTCCGATTCTTCGGAACAGGATTTCCTTTGTACCGGTGTCGGAATCGAAGAACTATGCGCCGTTCTTTGAGACCAGCGAAATGGGAAAAGGCCAGTTTTCCGCTCCGATGTACAGCACGGTGCTTCCGTCGGGTTCTCGAACCAGGCGATGCATCTCCTGATATTTCTGGCTGAACCGCTCGCGTTCGAGTTTGTCCTCAACTTCGTCCTTCGAAGAAGTGACTTCCGTCCCTGCTCCGAAGATCGCTTCCAGCGTCTGCTCATCCTCTCTTTGGACAGCCTGAAACAGAGCGTTAGCAGCCTCTCCCGGTGATGAGAACGTCTTTGGTTTCGATGTCTGAGCAAGACTTGATCGAGCGGAACCCACGACCAGCAGCGGTAAAACGGCTAACGCGACCATCGATGCAAGTCTGTGTCTAAATGTCCCAACTTTCATATTCATATTCATATTCCTAGTGCGCATGAGTTCTCTCCCTATCGTCAGTTGACTTTGCAGTAATGGATCGGAATTACCTGTGACCTCCGCCTCCGTGAAATCCTCCGCCTCCGTGGAAACCTCCGCCGAAGCTCGATCCCCCGCGAGACGAAAATCCTCTGGCGGTTCCTCCATGGTTGAAGCCGCTGAATGCGCCGGAATGGGTACCAGGCTGGGCGTGCGGCGCCAAAGATCCATGCGGCTCGGAAGCTCCACCGAAACCCCGACTCCCGCCCGCGCCTCGGCTCTGAAATCCGCTTCCACCACGAAACCCGCCGGCATGATTGAAGCCTGCGTGTCCGCGATTGAAGTCGTGGCGATTGGCGAAGATTCTGCTGTGGGAAATGTAGCTGTTGTGGTTGTAAATGATATTGCGGTGGTGCCAGTCAAATCCCCAGTTATGCCATCCCCAACCAAAGCCGCCAAACAAAGCCGGCTCGAAGCCAAAACCAAAAACCATACCTGGTCCCGAAAGGTAGAGCCCGGGGTACGGATACCAGCCCGGCCAGGCCACGAGAGGCGGTCCATACACGAGCCAAGGATCATATTCCGGCACGTAAACAACCTCAGGGTTGGCTGGCTCGATCACAATTGTTTGTCCCTGGTTGGTTACTTTTTCCAGCGACGTACTCTTTAAGTTCCCCGACTTCTCAGCACGCTCACGCATCACCTGAACGGCGTTCATTACGTCCTGTTGTTGATTGACGTAGGCATCGCCGAGCGATGAAGTCCAGGAGAGATTCTTATCCATGTTGGCGAGCACGGACGGAAATTCCGCCAGCGCCTTGACACTGGGATCCCAAGGTTGTTTATCGACTTCCTGCCCTAGTTGTTCTCCCTTGAAGTCGGTATGCTGTTGCATCCACCGGTCCGCTTCCACAATTTGCTCAGGATAAGTAGCGGCGGCGAGCACCTGCGCAACCAACGCATCCGAATACAATGCGATCGGTGCTACCAATTGCTGCAATTGTTCCCGCGTCTGTTGCGCGGCCTGTACCGTTGGTTGTGCGGTGGGTTGGTCCGCCTGAGCGAACCCTCCCGACGCCGCGGCTAATACGAGGCAACTGGTAAGAAAAAATGACAAATTTTGTTTTAAAAATTTCACAGTCAATTCTCCCGTGGCGGGCCGGATCGCACGCTGCCCTCACGAACAGCGTCTTTAATGACACACTCAACTGAGTCCGCGCGCCGCCAATTTTTTTATCAGGCGTCCAAGCCAGCAATACTGCGAGGCACATACCCTCGAACGGTGAGTGGACATGCCGGATGGTCGCACTGACACGCGATTTCCACGTCTTTGCTCCCCGCGTCACGACACGCCTCACCGCAATACTGTTCTCCATTGGGTACATCGCAAAGGCATGGTAAGTGCGCGCACTTTCTCGTCTTTCGATTTCTCATCACAGCCCTCCTATCGCTAAAACAACGCGACTCCTGGATGATTGCATGCAGATTTCCAAACCTTGCCCTGCTACGGACACAAGACCTTGCTAGGTTTTATAGTGAGCAAGACGAAGAAATGAATTGCCTTGTGTCAACTGGCTGATAGCGGCGTCAGCATTTCGACGGTCTCACGGCTGCACGTCACCATCGAGAGGCACTGGCTTTTACTGCTATCGCACTGTAAGGCCACGGCGCCGCCTTCCCCAAGTCCCGTAAATGCGCAAGCAATCCAATGGAACCTCAACTGCTATAGAGAGAAGGCAAGTGACAGCTAGTAGCTGTCAGCTTTGCTCACACCATGACGAAATTGCAGCGCATGAAATGCGGTATCGCTTGTTTGCTTGTGGCTGCGTCCGCGCACGCGCAGTCGAAAGAGCCTGGCCTGTCCGGCGATACCGCGGTCAGGGTAGAAGCTCCTAGATCAAACCTACTGCGAGACTTGGACAGCTCCCTCGAAAAAGTCGTGGCGAAAGTTTCACCCGCGGTGGTCCAGATCGTGGTTAATGGCTATGGTCCCTTGGAGGACCACGGACACACCGACGCAGCGCGAATCGTCCGGCAGCATGCCATTGGCGCCGGGGTCATCGTTGACCCGGACGGCTATATCATCACTAACGCACATGTGGTGGAAGGCGCCGAGCGCATCCGAGTGATCTTGCCGCCCCCGGCAGACTCAAGCATCGAAGTCCCGCCCATCCATGCGGGGCAGATCCTGGAGGCCACCGTATTGGGGAGACATAAACAGTCCGATCTAGCTCTGCTCAAAGTACAGGCAACGCATTTGCCTACTGTGCCTCTCCGGCGTGACGTCCGCGTCCGCCAGGGCGAATTGGTATTCGCGATTGGGAGTCCCGAAGGACTGCGGGATTCGGTCACTATGGGTGTGGTCAGTTCGATCGCCCGGCAAACCGATCCAGACGATCCCATGATCTATATCCAGACTGATGCGTCCATCAATCCGGGAAACAGTGGCGGTCCGCTGGTAGATATCGATGGCAATCTCATCGGCATCAACACCTTCATGCTCACAGAAAGTGGAGGCAACGAAGGGCTGGGGTTCGCCATCCCCGCGGCAATCGTTAATTTTGATTATCAGAACCTGCGTAAGTACGGCCACGTGCAGCGCGTGTCGATTGGCGCCGCAACACAGAACATCACACCTACGTTGGCGGCGGGTTTGGGTCTGGCGAGAAGCTGGGGAGCAATCATTTCCGACATCACTGACGGAGGGGCCGCCGAGGCAGCAGGTCTGCAGATAGACGACATCGTGCTCGCGATTGATGGCAGGTCAATCCTCGGCCTTCCCGACTTCATGGCCGCACTCTACCTCCACCCCTTTGACCAGGTTTTAAAAATCGATGTGCTTCGAGGCGTGACCCGGATGTCCTTCAATGTTCCCGTCACCGTATACCACGACAAGATAGAGGAGTTGGCTGACATCCCTGACTTGAAAAAGATCTTGGTTAGAAAGCTGAACATTTTTGTCGCTGATTTGGACGAGAAGGTAAGACCGCTAGCGCATAGCAGTCGCGGCGACTCGGGAATACTGGTCGTGGCCCAGGGCGGCGGGTCGAACCCCGTGAATACCGGGCTGGAAACGGGCGACATCATTCTCGCCATCGCTCGCACGCCGCTGCAGTCGAGCTCGCAGTTTCTGGAAACGGTCCGTCCGCTCAGATCTGGTGATGCAGTCGTTCTGCAGATCGAACGAAACGGGAAACTGCAATATCTGGCATTCGAGATGGATTGACTTTCCGAATTAGCTGCCGTCCTTTCCCTTAAAGCACAATCACGGAAGCCGTTCTAAGAGCTTCCATTCGGGACACTCGAAGACTTAGCCCGCATGGCCGTCATACACTTCCTCGGCAAAGTTTACCACCACGATTCCACGTCATTCGGCAAAAGCCCAGAGCACAAAGTGACCTCGGAACGACGGGTGTCGAAAGAGTGACGCGAACTCATCGGTGGACCTGAGGAATAAATCGTAGCCATCCCTGCTCTTTCCTGCATTCACTCAATTGCGACGATCTCCTGCCCCAATAAGTTTGGCATGCCTAATGCAAGTGCCTGCTTGAGGGCGCGGCATTCTTGTCAAGATGGCAAGCCAAACCCAAGCACACAAACTTAGGAGAAAACAGAATGAACACGGTAAAGAAACTCATTGCGCTCATGGGATTCCTGTCAGTCCTGTGTGCAATTCCGACGATGGCGCAGATTCCCAACAAGGTGACGTTTGACGCACCATCTGCGTTTTACGCAGGGAACGCGAAGATGCCCGCAGGTAGTTACTCGGTGACTCAGCCAAATGCGGATGACAACCTTTTGTTGATCGAAGACAGCAGCGGCTCGCACTCGATCTTCGTTGAGTACGTAGTCGCACCGTCCAACACTCCGCACGCGCAGTCCGATGTCTCCTTCAACAAATATGGCAATGTAGATTTTCTTGGCACCATCTGGATCCAGGGACGAAATTCCGAAATGCAGATTTTGCCGTCGAAGGCCGAACAGAATGCAGCTAAAGCAGCGAACGCCGAAAAACACACGCTGTCAGCCAAGAATACTGGCGAACCGAAATAACTGAGGCGACCCGGGGAGGAGAGGAAAGTAACACATGAACGATTTCAAAAGGTATTGGAGGAATCACATGTCACTTAAAGGAGGAAGCGAAATGTTGCAAAGCAAGAATGCGGCTCCAAGAAGGCAGAATCTTGCCCTCGCCAGTCTGCTGATTACAGGTCTGCTCGTCGCGGGAAGCACTCCCAGTTTTTGCGCTAACAAGCCCGAGACAATTGCTGCTAGTGCCATGGGCACAGGCACTCAGCTGGGATCTCAAGTCGGCATCACGCTGAACATTTATGATTTCTCTACCCCTGCAGATAAGCAGATACTGGTACAGGCATTCGACAAAGGCCAGAATCAGGGCTTGGTCAACGCGCTCAGCAAGATGAAAGCGGCGGGGCACATTGAGGTCACCGGAACTCTGGGGTATGACTGCAGTTACATCCGGATGATTCCAACCCCGACTGGGAGGAAGATTCGCTTTGTCACCAACCGCCTCCTCCGATTCGGTGAGGTGTACTGGGACACCCGCTCTGCCTCCTACAACTTGACGGCTGGCGAATTCGACTTGAACGACACGGACAAGAGCAAAAGCACGGGCGTCTTGTATCCTGCAGCCGAGCTTGTGATCGATAAGCAGGGCGAGTTGCAAATGAATCTTATTGGGAACCCTTGGAACTTGGTTGACGTTATCGATTGGAAAGGAACCCCCGGCGTTAACTAAATACGGCACGTGGGACAATGCGTTTTGCAGATCGAACGAAACGGGGAACTGCAATATCTGGCATTCGAGATAGAGTGACGGTTGAACTAGGAAACGGCGGCTGCAATGGTTTCCGAAGTTGGGCTTCGTTTGCCCTACCATCCGATTGTCGCAAGCTCGGGAATCATAGCAATGCGGGAAAGCCACCATTTCTGTGGCTTTCCCTGTTCACACTTTTCAGCCCGGCTTATCTCACGCTCACCACGCTACGGCGAGAGCGGTTACAATTCCATCGCCAGCATGCTGCACAAGTGAGCCCTATGCCGCATAAGCACAACCGTAGATTCTGGCGTACCCTCGCGCAATGTTTCTACGGCAGCTTTGCTCTCGCATTGCTGACCTTTGTCTGCTTCGGGCTACCCATCAGCTGCTCCATCATCGAATCGCATGGCAGCCCCTTGCGGCCTGGCGACAACTCTCGGCGCAGCGCAAGTTTTTATTTCGCTCTACCCACCGAAGTCGAGGCCGATTGAATGACGCCAAGTGACGCTCCCATGGTATTCGTCATTGATGACGATGACTTGGTGCGTGCGGCTATCCAAGGCATGTTGAAGTCCGTGGCCTTGCAGTCCCAGACCTTTGCGACAGCGCAGGATTTTTTGCGCAGCCAGCAGAACGACGGTCCAAGTTGCCTGGTTCTTGACGTACGACTTCCCGGAATTAACGGTCTGGACTTTCAACGCCAGTTGGCGGACGCCGGCCTGCGGATTCCCATCATCTTCATCACCGGTCACGGAGATATTCCGATGTCCGTGAAAGCCATGAAATCCGGCGCGGTCGAGTTCCTCACCAAGCCCTTTCGGGATCAGGACTTGCTGGATGCCATTCATCAGGCTTTGGATCGCGACCGGGTAATGCGTCATCAGAACACTGAGCTGGCCGAGTTACGTAAGCGTTACGAGTCGCTGACCGCACGGGAGCGCGAGGTCATGGGCCTGGTGGTGTCGGGCATGCTCAATAAACAAATCGCTGCCGAGCTCGGCACTAGCGAAATTACGGTGAAAATCCATCGTGGGCACGTAATGCACAAGATGAAGGCTGAATCTTTGGCGGAGTTGGTCAGAATGGCGACGAAACTTGATCTTCCGCCCGGGTAGCTTTAGGGACTGAGAGCAACTTTTGGGGACGGGATATCCCAATAAGACGAGATGGATTCCAGGGCCGGTCGCTTCTCGTGTCCTGCGCTATGGATTGGCTTTGGCCTCGGTCGCAGCAGCTCTCGGTTTAGCGCGCACTTTTTTACACTTCCATTTGCCTCAGACGTTTATCGCATTTGCCCTATCTGCAATCGCAATCACGTTTTGGTACGGAGGCACCAAGCCCGGCATTCTTGCGGCCATGCTCGCTTCGGTTGTCCGTATCTATTTCTTCGAACCTGAACTCAATGCAATGTCTCGTGGCGTTTATTATCTTGTGTTTCTGATTTTCGCCCTGCTGATGATCCGGGCCACGCGAGCGCGAAATGAACTAGAGCAGAGAGTTGCGGAGCGAACCGCGGAGCTGACTCGGGCTAATGAAGACTTGAAGCTTGAGATTGCCCAACGCAAGCGAACAGAAGCAGAACTGCGCGACAGTGAGGCATATTTGGCCGAAGCCCAGAGGCTGACCCATACCGCCAGTTTCGCCTTGAACATCGCCAGCAGAAAGATCGTCCACTGGTCTCAGGAACATTTCCGCCTGTTTGATTTCGATCCGGAAGGGGGTGTTCCGCCGTTGGAAGTAGTTCTCCAGCGTATTCATCCGGACGACAGAAAAAGAGTCGAGAAAATCTACGAGACAGCAACCCGCGAAAAAATGGGCTATGAGGTGGAGTACCGAATCATTCTTCCGAACGGCACGATGAAGCACATCCATATGCTGGCCCATCCTGTTTTTAGCGCCTCCCGCGATCTGGTTGAATACGTAGGCACCCTTGTGGACGTGACCGAACGCAAGCGTGCGGATGAAGAGCGCGAGAGATTGCGTCAGGTGCAGGCGGATCTTGCGCGCATATCTCGGGTGACCACCATGGGAGAGCTGACCGCTTCCCTGGCGCACGAGATCAAGCAGCCGATCGCCGCGGCAGTCACCGATGCCAACACCTGCTTGCGCTGGCTCACGCGCGATCACCCTGATGTGGAAGAAGCGCGCGAAGCTGCGTCGAGAATGGTCAAAGACACAACCCGTGCCAACGATATCATCAGCCGAATCCGTTTGATGTTTAACAAGGAGGCTTCACAACGTGAGTTGCTTGACATAAACGCAGTCATTCAAGAGATGGTCGGCCTGGTGCACAACGAGGCGAACCGTTCCTCGATTTCCATCCGAACCCAGCTTGCCGCCGATATGCCCAGCATCATGGCAGACCGTGTGCAATTGCAGCAGGTCTTCATGAACCTCATGCTCAATGGCATCGAAGCCATGAAAGACATGAACGGTGGAGGCGAACTCACCATCCAGTCGCGGCACGCCGAGGATGGTCAACTGATGGTCTCGGTCAGCGACACGGGGCTGGGCCTACCCCCGCAGCAGGCGGACCAGATCTTCAATGCTTTCTTTACGACCAAGCTGCATGGCACCGGCATGGGGCTGTCCATCAGCCGCTCTATTATTGAATCGCATGGCGGCCGCTTGTGGGCTGCCGACAATTCTCCTCGCGGCGCAAGCTTTCATCTCACCTTGCCCACCAATCCGTTTTAAGCAGCTACAATGTGCTGGGTTGGCCGCGACTTCTAGTTTCAACAATGACCAATGATAAAGAAAACTGAGAGGACGGTCGCACAGGGAATTCGTGGTCTTCACGCTGGCTGGTCAAGTTCTGGCAAGATGATACGTCCTGCTTGCATTGTGTTGCTTTTTTTGCTTCTGCAAGGTTGTACCCGGCCAACTGTTCATGAACCGGTTACATTAACTCTACTTGAGGAGTGGACGACCCAGACATTCAGCGAGGGGCGCCAGCAGGAGCTGCAGCAATTCACTCGGGACACAGGAATCCGAGTCAAGCTCCTTCCGTCTCCGGAATCCGCGCGGGATAAACTGATCTTGTGGCAAGAGTTACTCAGGACAGGCGCCTCGGGTCCTGACGTGTACGGCATCGATGTAATCTGGCCTCGGATTCTGAGCGAATACTTCATAGATCTCAAGCCATATTTCGCCAAGGAAGTCTCCCTCCAATTTCCGGCGATCGCCGCCGCCTACACCGTGGATAACAAGGTGGTGGCCATAGCATATCGTGCCGACATCGGGCTTCTGTTTTATCGCACCGACCTTCTGCGACAGTATGGATATCGTGAGCCACCCAGAACCTGGGATCAGCTGGAGATTATGGCGGCTCGGATTCAGGCGGGAGAACGAGCCAAAGGTAAGAAACAATTTTGGGGCTTTGTCTGGCAAGGGGCCGCTGCCGAAGCGTTGACCTGCAACGCGCTGGAATGGCAGGCGGCAGAAGGCGGCGGGCAGATCATCGAGGATGACAGGACGGTCAGTGTGAATAACCCGAACGCAATCCGGGCCTGGCAAAGGGCGGCGCGCTGGGTAGGTTCTATCTCGCCACCCAGTGTAGTCGGGTACACCGAGTGGGACGCGCAGAACGTTTGGGTCGCAGGCGACGCAGCATTCATGCGGAGTTGGCCGACAGCCTACGTCGACAGCCAGTCAGCCGGGTCGTCAATCCGAAATAAGTTCGATATAACTCTGCCGCCTGGCGGTAAGGCAAGCCGCGTGGGTACCTTGGGAGGAGCGGGCCTGGCAGTTTCACGATTCTCGGCTCATCCTCGTGAAGCATTAGAGCTCGTCCGTTATCTCAGCCGTGGAGACGTGCAGGCGAAGCGGTCCCACGCGCTTTCGGTGCCACCCACTCTGCCGGAACTCTACGAACTGCCTGAGGTACTTGAGCCTAATCCCCGTTTTGCCCTATTGAGTCAAGCATTCCGGACCGGCATGGTTCCGCGTCCTTCGAACGTCACCGGCAAAAAATATCAGGACGTGACCGACGCTTACATCCAGGCAGTACACTCCGTGTTGACTGGCGAAAAGAGTGCACCCGCAGCGGCCGCAAGTCTGGAGAATGAGTTGGTCGGCGTCACCGGTTTCAAAAAAGGTCCACCCCGGGATCAGCACATGCCTGAATAAGCGATAGCTCGATAGGAACAACCGATGGGGCTGAACATCGCAACCGGATTAAACCGTTGGGTCGAAAGCTCTGAAGCGAAAATTCTTCATGCCGGCCGGCTCAACATCGGTCCCCGTTTGATTCTTGGCTTCGTGTTCATCATCCTGGCGATGTTAGCTGCGGATGCAATTGTCCTTTGGCAATTTCACGTGGTCGGTACTCAGGCAGAGCGACTGAACGATATTGATCAGAAGCTAGTTGCGGTTTTGCGCCTGCACAGTAGTCTGGCAGCGTTTCATGATCGGCTTGAAGAGGTCGCGGGCTCCGGAGACGCCGGGCGACTGGTGAAAGAAGCTGGCCCTCTTCGTGCCGCCGTCCTGGCCGACATCCGTCGCGCAACCAGCGCCCTCAGTCTCCTGCCTTCCGACCTCCAACGAGATCCGACGGTTCTGCCTACCCTGCTGACCATTCAGAGCGCGCTACCATCGCAGCTCGATGCCATCACCACCCTGGCCGCTTCCGGCGACTGGCGGGCTGTGCACCTCCGCCTGGCGAACCAGGTCCGGCCACTGGAATCCCTTACGTCCGCGCTGGTCGAGAAAGTGGACCACGAGGTCGGCGAAGAGGGGGCGCAAACCGTGCTGAACATGAGGCGCGTGCAACGGCGAGTTCTCCTGATTGTGCCGATGACGGCTGTCATCACGTTACTGATCGCCGGTACCCTGGGCCTGGCTATTACGCGCAGCATCACGCAACCGCTTGAGCGATTGGTGGAAGGCTCCCAGGCTTTGGCGCAGGGCAACTTTCAACATCGAGTGGCGATCGGAGGGGAAGATGAACTCGCTCGCCTCGGACAGGTGTTCAACGATACTGCTCGGCGCCTGCGAGATCTCTACGCGACTCTACAGAGCAGTGAAGATCGGCTCCGGCTGGTCATCGACACAATTCCGGCGCATGTCTGGAGCGCGCGGCCTGACGGCTCGGTTGATTTCATCAATCAACGTTGGCTCGAATCTACGGGTCTATCTATAGAGACCGGACTCGGCTGGGCTTGGGGCTCCGTAGTTCATCCCGATGATCTCGCTCGATTCGTCGACGAGTGGCATGCCGCCCTGGAGGTTGGCGAACCGATGGAGAGTGAAGCGCGGCTGAGGCGGGCGGACGGAAATTATCGCTGGTGGCTGATCCGCAACGTGCCGCTGCGCGACGAACTGGGGAACATTGTTAAGTGGTACGGAACCGCTGTCGATATCGAGGACCGCAAGCAGACGGAAGACGCCCTGCGGCGGAGCGAGGCTTATTTACATGAGGCCCAACGAGCAAGCCAGACAGGAAGCTGGAGACATGATTTTTTATCGGGGGTAGTGACCGTCTCACCCGAGGGGCTTCGAATATGGGGCATCAAACCCGAGGACGAAGCATCGGTCACTGAATTCTTTTTTGGGAGAATGCATCCTGACGACCGGCCCGTGGTCGAACAAGAGTATGGGGCGGCCGTGCTCAAGAAAGCTGATTTTAGATCGGACTTTCGCATTGTCCTTCCTGACGGAACGGTCAAGAACATCCACGCTATCGGTCATCCCACCTTGAATGAGTCGGGTCACATCGTAGAGTTTGTTGGGACCGCGATAGACATCACAGAAAGCAAGAGGGCCGAGGAGGCTTTGCGCCAGGCACAAGCCGATCTCGCACGCGCCAACCGGGTGACCACCATGGGAGAACTGACTGCCTCTCTGGCGCACGAAGTCAATCAACCGATCGGCGCAGCCATCACCGACGCCAATACCTGCTTGCGCTGGCTTACTCGCGATCAACCCGATCTGGAAGAGGCGCGCGCAGCTGCGTCGAGAATGGTAAAGGACGGAAAGCGTGCGGGGGAAATCATCGGCCGGATCCGCGTACTCTTCCAGAAGGGAACACCGGAACGGGAGTGGGTCGATGTAAACGAAGTTATTCGAGAAATGATTGTCCTCTTGCACAACGAGATAACGCAGCACTCTATATCAGTCCGGACGGAGCTGGCGAGAGATCTCCCCCGGGTCATGGGAGATCGCGTGCGATTGCAGCAGGTCATGATGAATCTCATCATGAACAGTATCGACGCGATGAAGGATGTGGCCGGAACGCGGGAGATCGGCATCAAGTCGCAACCGGCGGAAAACGAGCAGCTTCTGGTGTCGGTTAGCGATACCGGGGTGGGATTGCCCCCGAAGCAAGCGGACCAGATCTTCAATGCGTTCTTCACCACCAAATCTCACGGTACCGGTATGGGACTTCGGATCAGCCGCTCCATCGTTGAATCGCATGGCGGGCGTTTATGGGCTGCTGACAACGCTCCAAGCGGCGCAAGTTTTCATCTCACCTTGCCCATCAAACCGTTCTAAGTTGCTGTCTTCTCAAGCACCAGCGTGGGAATACTATCGCTGTTTCTCTGGTCAGGCAGTATTACAACGCTCATACCAAAGCATAATTGCGCGGTTTTTGCGACGCTGCTATTTTTCTTATATGGCTACTCAGGGAAAGACAAAACTAGTTGCGATTGTCGATGATGACGATCTAATGCGCAGCGCCTTGCAGGGTTTGCTGAAAGCGGTCGGATTGCCGGCGCAAGCGTTTGCCTCGGCGGAGGATTTCCTGAAATCCGGCCAACAGCACGAGACTGCATGTCTGATCGCGGATATCCGCATGCCAGGCATGTCCGGTCTGGAATTGCAGGCCAAGCTGACCGCTGAGCACTGCCGCATTCCGACCATCTTCATCACCGCACATGGCGACGCAAAAATGCGAATGCAGGCTTTGAGAGCAGGCGCAGTGGAGTTCATGGCAAAACCGTTCGACGATGAAGTCCTGCTCGAGAATGTACGAGCGGCTCTGGAGAGTTGAGCCGCGTACGGTAACTAGCATCCTGATTGTCAGGAGGTCCTCTGTGGGAGCTTTCGAAGGATTGAATTCACGTAACCAGGACCGCGATGAGCGCAGATTCGAGCAGGTGATAGGCAACAGTTCTGCTCTGGAAGCGGTGCTCGAGCAAATCGAACGCGTTGCGCCGACTGATTCTACTGTTCTTATCCAGGGAGAAACCGGCACCGGCAAGGAGCTGATCGCACACGCCATCCACAACCTCAGCTCCCGCGCCGGACGCGCGTTCGTGCGGCTGAATTGTGCTGCCATCCCACTGGATCTTCTGGAAAGTGAGCTTTTCGGCCACGAGAAAGGTGCCTTCACCGGCGCCATCGCGCAAAAGATTGGCCGCTTCGAACTGGCCGATAAAGGCACGCTCTTCCTGGACGAGGTCGGCGATATTCCCCCGGCATTGCAACCCAAACTTCTCCGTGTCCTACAGGAACAGGAGTTCGAGCGCTTGGGCAGCGCTAGAACTCACCAGGTGGACGTCCGGCTGGTGGCTGCAACCAACCGTGATCTGACCGAGATGGTGAAGCGAGGGGAATTTCGCAGCGACCTCTACTACCGTCTAAATGTGTTTCCGGTCCTGCTGCCACCGCTGCGCGAGCGCCGCGACGACATTCCCGCCCTGGTGACGCATTTTGTCGAGATTTTTGGACGCCGCATGGGCAAGCAAATCGAACACATTCCTGCGGCAACCATGTCTGCGCTCAGCTCTTACCATTGGCCAGGAAATATCCGCGAGTTACAAAACCTGGTTGAACGTGCCGTCATCCTTTCCAATGATGGCGTCCTGCCCAATTCTTTGCCCGAATCGGGGGCTCAGCACGTGTTCGTCAATCCGCCGGCAACTACTCTGAGGGATTCCGAACGCACTCTGATTCTGCGCACCCTTGAAGCGGTCGGTTGGGTGATCGGCGGCCCGAAAGGCGCAGCCGCCAAACTCGGCTTGAAGCGCACCACGCTGATCCACAAGATGCAGAAGCTAGGGATTTCCCGGCCTTCCCTCCAACACCAAGATATGGCGGAGCCACCCATAGGGGAGCCTCTGTCTCGGGTGCAGTAGCATTTGTTGCAGTCATACTCGATACCCACAAATTCAGACAACAGTGCTGACCCTCAACCCAATCCCCACTGCGCTTAAAACTCTGACGCGCGATGGCTGGTTGCTCTTCCTCACTCGATTCGTCCGTCTATTTGCTTACGGTTCGCTCTCTGTAGTGTTGGTTTTCTACCTGATTGGCCTTGGACTGAGCGAGGGCCAAACCGGCCTGCTGCTTACGCTGACGCTGGTCGGGGATACAGTCGTTTCTCTCTATCTCACTACTCGCGCCGATCGAATCGGACGGCGGCGCATGCTTATTGTTGGCGCCGTTCTGATGGCTGCAGCCGGTCTGGCCTTCGCCTTCACCAGGAATTTCCTGCTTCTGATTATCGCGGGCACGATTGGCGTCATCAGCCCCAGCGGCAATGAAGTAGGGCCATTTCTATCAATTGAGCAAGCCGCGCTTTCTCATGTTGTCCCCGGCAGTAGCAGAACAGAAGTGTTTGCCTGGTACACGCTCGCGGGTTCCTTGGCGACCGCGATCGGCGCACTATGTGGAGGAACCATCACCCACATGCTGCAGCAGCAGACCGTGATGAGGCCTGTGGTCAGCTACCGGGTTGTAGTGATTCTTTATGCCGTATTGGGCATCTTGTTGGCCTTCGTTTTTACCCGCCTTTCATCCGCCGCGGAGGTCAGTACACCCGGTGAAGAATCCGCCTCCGCCGGAAACCTGAAAACTTTTCTGGGAATCAGCCACTCACGCCATGTGGTGGCTAAGCTCGCAAGCTTGTTCGCTCTTGACTCCTTCGCCGGAGGCTTCGTAGTCCAGAGCTTCGCTGCTTACTGGTTCTTCCTGCGTTTCGGCGTAGACCCTGGAACACTGGGCGTCATTTTCTTTTGGGCAAATATCTTCGCTGGAATATCGTCGCTCCTAGCATCGCGCATTGCATCCCGTTTCGGTCTTATCAAAACCATGGTCTTCACCCACCTGCCCTCGAACATCCTGCTCATTCTTGTGCCGCTGATGCCCAGCCTTTCGCTGGCAACCCTGGTTCTGCTGTTGCGTTTCAGCATCAGCCAGATGGATGTGCCCACCCGGCAGTCCTACACTATGGCTGTTGTAAGTGCGGGAGAACGATCTGCAGCAGCTGGAATAACTGGCGTGGCCCGCACCACCGGTGCTGCGATTAGTCCATTGTTCGTGGGATTTATGTTTGCTCGGCCGTCTCTGATTAGCCTGCCATTCTATATAGCGGGCACACTCAAAATCGTCTACGACGTATTGCTCTACAGAGAGTTCGTCAGCGTTCGACCTCCGGAGGAGGCCTCCTAGGCAGGATTTGCAACCGCGCACGCAAAACGTTCAATAATGTGCAGTGTTTTATGCGGCTTTTAGCGTTGGTGCCGGGAGGGGGAGTCGAACCCCCAAGGGCCGAAGCCCGGCGGATTTTGAGTGTGACGCCGGATTTCTGCAAGTCCTACCGCTCCAGCATTTTCTGCAACTTAGATCTGAAGGTGTCGCGAGATTGGTGCAGTTCGGATCAGTCCTGTATGGGTCTGTTGCGCACACTTTGCGCACACCTACAGACCTGCGGTTCCAGTCCTTCCCAATGCAACTCCTCTCAGTCCTGCGGTGCAGCCCATTACCCCTTGACTCAATCACGGTCGGAAGGAATAAGTGTACTTGACGACGAATCGGTTCTCGTAAAACTGAGCTGGGCTGACAGCCGCAAGGCTGGCGAACTTCTGACCCGCAGTGTAGATCACGTAAAGATCGCTATCGGGACGGTAGTTCCATCGCAGCCGGATATTGGCGCTCGCAGCTTGTGCGTTGGCAGTGTCGACCTGAAGAATCGTCGAAAGAGAGACGAACCTGGAGAATGCGTAGTCAGTTTCCAGAGCGCCGAACACAACCGAGAAGTCGCCGTTGGCAAGCGGCAGGCGAAAACGGTTCCACTGCGGGCCCGCACTGAACGATAGTCGTTCGTTCGCGCGATATGTGGCACGGACGCGGAATTCGTTCAGTCTTCCATTGTAGTAACTCCCGAAACGCTCGAAAAACCGCACCGTGAGTCGGCGATCTTCCGGAGAGCCGTAGGTGAACTGGTGCCTCGTCCAGTTGTAAACCCCTACTGGAATATTGACGTTCTTGTAGATGTTGAACGGGATAATAAGCCGCTGAGCAAACACGTCAACGATGTCGTCGTCCGTATAGGAACCGTTGTGAAAATCAGCGCGAAAGGTGGTCTGCCACTCCTGCGTCTGGACAACACCGTGCGTATCTGGAGCGTGGAGGATGAAGCCCTCGAATTGCATTTCCCGCACACCCGCGAATTGAGGCCGAGTCTTGAACGTGGCATCCGCAAAATCGCAGACGCAGTCGGCTCGCTCAAGGAAGCCTACTTGGGGGTTGAAGTTTCGACTGACTTTTCTGTGCTCGGCTTCAAAGTCAAGCCAGTTGGAACGGAAGATCAATCCGGCACCCAAGTTGGATTGCCCACTTGAATAACCAGGCGTGCGGGTCTGAGCGGCGTAACCGTTCAGCACGAGGTTCTTGGAGAGAATAAATCTGCCGTCCACGCCGGTTGTCTGGTTGAAGCTGTGCGTCACATTCCCCGATCGCTTGTCGATTCCCATGACTCCCACATAGGACCCGCTGCCCCACAATGACCTCTTCAAACGCAACACTGCATAGTTCGCCCATGGGTTCGGCCCGGAAGATCGGGTATCGACATCCATGACTCCCAGCTCGAATCCGCCGAGCGTACCGGTGACCTTAGCTCCGCCGTTGATCGGGACTTCTTGCCCGGTGACTGGATCAATCCCGATCTGCCGGCTGAAAAAGAGCTGGTCCGCGTTACTGCTGAGGCTCATGGGGAAAGCAAAGACGCCCGCATTCTCCAAGAAGAACTGCCTTTTCTCAGGAAAGAACAATTTGTAGGGAGTGAGATTGAACTGCTGCACATCCACGTCGCTATCGGCGAAGTCTGTATTGCCGGTGAGATTCGCCACTAGGTTCGACTGGAGCCCAACCTTGATATCGACACCACCAGTGTGCAGTGCAGTCGTGCCCGGGGTCAGACCGCTTGCGGTTGCATCGGCAGGCAGATGACTGAAACCGCCCAGGACATAGGGCTTAACGATGAACAGACGGCCACTGCCGATTTCGTTGATCCCATGCAACTCTCCCGCTTGGCTGATCTTGGTTGCCCCAAAGGTTCTGCGCCAGCCGCTCCATAGGTCCTGTTCGTTCTTGCGGCGAATAAACCTTTTGAAGTTCACCCCCCACACGACATCGCGAGACCGCATGAAATTCAGCGTAGAGAATGGTATGGCAACGGTCGCGGTCCAACCGTCTCGCGTTATCCGTGCTTCGGAAGTCCAGACTCCATCCCAACCGGGATCGCCATCCTGGGTATCCCCGGCTTGCTCGTCGGTAACGAGAGCATCTCTTTGTGTACCCAGCGGATTGATCTGGAAGACGTAAGCATTGCGCCGGTCACGCCGGGAGTCGATCACGATCTCGAAATAGTCATCCAATTCCTGACTAACATCCCGGCGCAGTTGCGTGGCTACGGGACCGTTAACAGTAGAATCGTGGCACGCGACTCCAAAGTAAACTTCACTCCGCGTATACAGCACTCTTACTTCCGTTCGCTCCGTAGCGGGGCGGCCTTCGTACGGTTCTCTCTGCCTAAAATCGGTGATCGCGGAGGCCTGCTGCCAAATAGGATCATCGAACGTACCGTCCAGGCGTGGGGCACGATCGACTCGGACAGCTTCGACAATGCGTTCTGCCGTCTCTGCATCGGCCGTGCCAGCAGGTTCTGACTTCTGCCCGAACGTAAATTGATTCAAGACACAGAGAAACAGGAGAATCCGCGCGAGTCGAGCGCGACACCCCTTCCGGCGGCATGGCACGGAGGCAATATACTGATGTCTGCCTGAAGACCGGGTGAATGCGAATTGACTTAGAGGCTTGCCATGCGAAAACGACGGTGGGGTTTGGGTCATGTCGGGGCGTTAGCAATATTGGTTTCGATATTCGGCTGCACAACGGCCGCGGTCCCCTCCAACAACGCAGACACGGCACCACTGAAGAAGGTGGCGGACGTGCCCC
>Ga0209689_1001142_pt1 | contig 19608 bp, 20 predicted proteins | sample GraSoiAngelo_149_FD_187119 | JGI IMG/M metagenome (GOLD analysis project Ga0209689, IMG submission 187119) | Grasslands soil microbial communities from the Angelo Coastal Reserve, California, USA - 14_1009_09_30cm (SPAdes) (version 2) | ecosystem: Environmental > Terrestrial > Soil > Grasslands ... | reverse complement strand
TGCGTGTACCTGAGCTCCTCGAGCTCCTTCTTGCGAGCCTCGTGATCGGCCATCAGGCCCTCCAGGTTCGAAACCAGGTCCTTGTTCAGCTTGAGGATCTCGGGGTACGAACGGCCGCTCTTCTGTGTCTCGCTCACGCCGTTTTCAAACGCCCCTGCTGCAAGTAGTGCGAGACTTCGCCGGCCAGGTTCTGGGGATCGACCGGCTTGGCAATGTAGCCGTCGCAGCCGGCGCCCAGGATCCGTTCCCGGTCGCCCGCCATGGCGTGGGCGGTGAGCGCCACCACCACCACCCCGGCCAGCCGGGGGTCGGAGCGGATCTTCCGGGTGACGGCGAGCCCGTCCTCCCCGGGGAGCTGGATATCCATCAACACGACGTCGGGGAGCTCACGGGCCATCTCCGCCAGGCATTCGGCGCCGTTGCCCGCCTTGCGCACGCTGAAGCCGCGCTTTTCCAGGAGGAACTGCGCCAACCGAAGGTTGACCGGGTTATCTTCGACGATCAAAACCCTGCCGGCGGTCACGACCTGTCCTCCTTCGCCTCTGCACGATCTCCAGACCCTTGATCGCCTCCAATACGGGATCAGGCTGGGAAAGGCCAGAGGGTATAACGGCGCTCCACGCTGTCGCTGGCACCCTGGGTGAAACTTCTCCTACGGCCACCAGGGCGGGCTGCCCGGGAAGGCCTTTGAGCCCCACCACCCACTCGGGCTCCGGGGGAGCCAGTACGACCACGTCGGGGGCGGCGGCCCGGGCCTTTTCCAGGGCCTCCTGAAGGCCCGGGGCCCGAAATACCTCAAATCCCTCCTCGACCAGGGCAGCCGCCAGCGGCGCCATGGCGCGCCGCTCCCGATGCACGACCAGCACCCTGACCCGGTCACGGCGTCGCTTGATGCCGGCGGCCAGGCGGTGGAGCTCGTCCTGGAGACTCTTGCTCTGCCAGGGCTTGGCCACGAAGGCGGCAACCCCAAAGTGCTCCATCAGCTCCGGGTTTTTGGTCACCGAGCAGATCAGGACGGGCACGTCGGCGGTGGCGACCCGGCCCTTGAGCTCCTGCAGGACCTGCCAGCCGTCCCGCCGGGGAAGGACTGTCTCCATCACGACCAGGTCGGGCAGGATCTCGATCGCCTTGCGCATGGCTTCCTCGCCGTCCGTTGCATGCGCCACCCGAAAGCCTGCCGCCCGGATCTCGGCGGTCATCCGCTGGCTGGAGTCGGGGTCATCTTCGACCAGCAGGGCGAGGGGCTGGTCCATCACCTCGGGGGTGGCGGGCGGCTCGGGCGCGACCTCGACCAGGGCGAGCTTGACCTGGCGGGGCAGGGTGAAGGTGAAAGTCGAGCCCTTGCCGAACTGGCTTTCCACCCAGATCCTACCGCCGTGCATCTCGACGAAGCGGCGGCAGAGCGCCAGCCCGAGCCCGGTGCCCTGGTAACGCCGGGTGTACGAGGCATCCACCTGCTCGAACTCGCGAAACAGCTTGGGCAGGTCTTCGGGCTTGATCCCGATGCCGGTGTCTTTGACCGAGACGGTCAGCCGGTCGCGGTCCTCTTTTACCGCCAGCACGATCTTGCCCGAGGGCGGCGTGAACTTGACCGCGTTGGATAGAAGGTTGTACAGGATCTGCTTGAACTTGCTGCGGTCGGCCCGGATGGTGACGGCTGCCTCGGTGCCGGAGGTGGTCAGGATCAAACCCTGCTGGCGGGCGATGGGTTCGAGGATGCTGGTGACCTCGTGGATGGTTTGTCCCACCGGCATCTCTTCCGGCTTCAGCTCCATCTTGCCCGCCTCGATCTTGGCCAGGTCCAGGATGTCGTTGATCAGGCCGAGCAGGTGCTGGCCGCTGTCGTGGATGTTGCGAAGGAACTCGATACGCTCCCCCGGGGTCAGGTTCATGGTGGCGTCCAGGAGGATCTCGGAGAATCCGAGGATGGCGTTCAATGGCGTTCGCAGCTCGTGCGACATGTTCGCCAGGAATTCCGACTTGTAGCGGCTCGACTGCTCGAGCTGGCGGTTCACCTGCATGATCTCCTCGTCCGCCAGGCGGAGGGCGGCGTGCTGGCGCATCAGGTACCGGTTGGAGTCCTTGAGGCGCGCAATCAGGGTTTGCCGCTCCGCCCGCAGCCGCTGCTTCTCCAGGTTTCGATCGAGCATCTCGCGCAGCCGCTGGAGATCGATCGGCTTGGCGATGTAGTCGTCCGCGCCGCCACGCAGCGCGTCCGCGGCCACCTGCTCGGAGCCGTATGCGGTCATCATGATCACAACCGCCTCCGGGTAATCCCGAAGCATCCGGGGCAGCAGGGTGAGGCCGCTCTCCTCCGGCATCTGGACGTCGAGCAGGATCAGGGCAGGCCGGCGAGTGTCGAGCAGTCGCTCGGCCTGGATCAGGTTGGGAGCCGCCACCACATCAAAACCCTGTTTAAGGGCAGCCTTCGTCAGGAAGGCGCGGTTGTCGGGGTCATCGTCTATGGCCAGCAGGATGGGGCGCTCCTCGACCTCGGGTGTGTTGCCGAGCAGGGTGTGCAGGGCCTGGACCAGGTCTCCCTGTCCCAGGTCACGCCCGGACCCGGTCGACAGCGGGCCGAGATCGCTGAGGAACCGGTCGGCGCCCGCAGCCAGCGCTCGCTGGCCTTCGTCCGGGTCGACATGAACGCCTGCGATCAACAGGACCGGGATGTTCGTGGTGGCGGGGTTGCTCTTGAGGATCTCGCACACCCGGAGGCCGTCGATACGCCGGAGGAGCATGTTGAGGACGATGGCGTCGGGCACCTCCTCCCGCGCCCGGTCAAGCGCCTCCAGGCCGTCCTGGGCCGAGAGCACTTCAAAGCCCTCGTCCTTTAGCCGGTCGACCAGGGCGGTGAGCCGTTCTGGATCTTCCTCTGCGACCAGGATCCGGCGGGCCGCGGCCGGCTCGTTCACCCGGAGGGCGGCCTGCTCGCTCACGACGCCACCCGCAGCAACGAACCCACCCGCGGAATCAGGAACCGGAAGGTGCTTCCCCGGCCGTGGAGGCTTTCAACCCAGATCCTCCCGCCCTGCATCTCGACCAGCCGCCTGGAGAGCACCAGGCCGATACCGGCACCCTCGTAACCCCGCGACGTCGACCCATCAACCTGTTGAAACTCCTGGAAGAGTCGCTGCTGGTCCTCGGGCCGGATCCCGATCCCGGTGTCACGCACCTCGACGATGGTCCCGTCCGGCGTCTCGAGGGCGCCGACGATCACGCTGCCGCGGGGCGGGGTGAACTTGACCGCATTGTTGACCAGGTTGTGGATGATGTGGCGGAGACTCTGTGGGTCGAAGACGACCTCCAGACCGCGTGCCACCTCCGCTCTCATGGTCAGCTCTTTCTGGTTGGCGGCCGCGGCGTTCTCGGAAAGCGCGGCGTCGACCGCTTCCGCCAGCAGGCACGGCCGGGGGTGGAGCTCGAGCCGTCCGGCGCGAATGTGGGTCAGCTGGAGGATGTCGTTGATCAGCTTGAGCAGGTGGCGTCCAGACTTGTGGATGGTGTCCGCAAACTCGGCCCGCTCCGCCCCGGTCAGGTCGGGAGTGGAGTGCAGGATCTCGGAGAACCCGATGATGGCGTTCAGCGGCGTGCGCAGCTCGTGGGACATGTTTGTCAGGAACTCCGACTTCATCCGGTCGGCTTCCTGCAGGTCGAGGTTGGCCCGCTGCAGCATGGTGATGGTCTCCCGCTCCCGCTGGTAACGTCGGGCGTTGTCCAGGGCGACCGCCGCCTGGCTGGCCAGGATCTGCAGCACCTGCATCAGGGCGGGGTCGTACGGACGCACCTCCCGGAAGTAGATGGACAGGGTCCCGACAAAATCCTGCTGCAGGATCATCGGCAATCCGAGGGCGGTGTGGAGACCGTGGTCGCGCGCCATCGGGTCGTTGTCAAAACGGGAGTCGGCCGGCAGGTCGTCGCTGAAGACCGGACGCTGCTCGATCACCACCTGCGTGACGATGCCGGGAGCCGCCAGCTCGAACCCGCGTGGCCGCCCCGCGCCCAGGCCTTCGCTGACTTCGAGCACCTGGTTGCGGGGAGCCCCACCGGCGGTAAGGGTGATCAGGCAGGAGGCGGCCCCGGAGAGGCGCATGACGGCATGCGCCACCGCCTGCAGCAGCGAGGTGGGGCCGACCGTGGTAGCAGTCAGAGCCTGCGAGACCTGGCGAAGCATTTCCATGGAGGCATCCAGCCGGAGCGCCTGGTCGCGTGTCTGCTGGAAGAGCAGGGTGTTCTCCAGGGAGACCGCCACCTCAGCACCGAGTGAGGTCGCCAGCCGCACGTCGTAGTTGCTGCTGAAGGAGCCGTGCTGCTTGTTCGCGAGCAGGAGCACACCAAGAGGCCGGCCGCCCGAGCCGATCGGCGCCAGCAGCAGGTCGCGGTAGCCGAAGGTCTGGGGCAGCAGCTGACCCGCCTCCAGGTCATGGGCGCAGTCCGGGATGATCACCGACTCCTGGGTGGCGAAGACGCGGCCGAGCAAGGTGGACTCGTCCGCGTTAAAGCGCAACTGGTTCAGGCGCATCTGATTGAAGAGCCGGCTCTCCCGCAGGCCCCAGGGCGGGGCCGGGGCGATCAACGCCTGTAGTCCGGGCTGGTAGAGGAAGAAGCCGCACATCTCAACATCGATGAGCGCGGCCAGCTTTTCGGTGAGGCTGCCCAGGTCCTCTCCAACCTTGCTCAGGTTGGAGATGGCGGTCGCCATCTCGAAGAAGTGGCTCAGCTCTTCGAGGTTTTGATCGGCCCGATGGTTCAGCTCCAGGTTCTGCTGGACGAGCCGAAAGTACTTGAAGCTCCAGAAGCCGGTGAGCACCATGACCGGCAGAAAGAGGACAGCCATGAAGTAGGTTGCGGGCGAGGGAGCCCAGGAGCGCGCGACCCAGACCAGGAAGAACTCGGTCACCCCGCCCAGTACCACCCAGAGCCGCCAGTTGAACCGCACCTTTCCGGCGGCCTGCGGATGCCGTCTATCCATACTGCGCAATGGGTTTGACGCGGCGGCGCCGCATTGCTTACCCAATCCGGCCGAACCGCTTGCCGGACCGCGCCTGCGTTTACATCGGTTTACGGATTCGTCGCTGGCGCGCGGAACCAGACGCCTGCACGCCCTTTGCTACCCTCTTAACGTGAAAGAGACCGCGTTCAACGTCGCGGCCATCAAGGAGACCGTGCTGCGGTCGATCAAGCTCAACCAGCAGGCCTACAACAGTCGCGACGCCGACGTCCTGCGCGAGGTCTACCTGGAGCCGATGCTGTCGCAGGTGGCGCACGACCTGTCCGGCGATTTCGAGTCTTTCCCCGCTGCCCGGCTCGACATCACCTGCGAGATCCTCGATGTTTCCTACACCGCCTACCTGCAGATCGGGAAGGTAGAGCTCTCAGCCTACGGCCTGGAAGCGAGCCCCCAGAACGTGAATGTCACCACCAAGGAAGAGTGGATCTACCGGTTGGTTCCGGACGCTGAGAAGGGCGTCGGTCTCGGACGCCGCACCACCCACCGATTCCTGGGCTACTACCACTACACCCTGGTCGACATGGACGGGCGCTGGTGGATCACCGACGTGCAGTCGGCGTCAGAGATCTGGTTGCCCTAGGCTAGACTACCCGGACGCGTGAGGCGCGTGGTCCCTTCGGAGCCGACGACTCCACATCGAAGCTGACCTTCTGTCCTTCCTGCAGTCCCTCGAAAGACCCCTCCACCGACGAGCGGTGAAAGAAGTATTCCTTGCCGTCGTCGCCGCTCAAAAAGCCGAATCCGCGATCCATCACCAGTCGTTTGATCGTTCCGTTCTGCGCCACCTGAGTCGCTCGCTCCTTCGCAAAGTTCTCCCCGACCGTTGCTTTGTTAAGGCGAGCCGTGGCCGGGCCGGATCTCGCCAATTCAGCAGCATAGCATGCCCGTCTTGCCGGATCCTTGACGTCTCAAGGGCGACGCCCTCTCTATTCAGAAGGGAGGCCGGATGCTATAACGATCGCACCTGGCGGGCGAAGCATCACGGGAGGGAAAGACCATGCGCAGCACCATGCCGGATTACCCGCTGACCATCCAGCACTTCCTCTGGCGCTCCACCACCCTCTTCCCCGGGAAAGAAATCGTGACCCGGCGGGAGCAGGGTTACCATCGCTACACCTACCGCGAGTTCGGCGAGCGGGTGGCGCAGCTCGCCCATGGGCTGCGTGAGCTGGGCATCGGGCCGGGCGACCGGGTGGCGACCTGCGCCTGGAACAACTACCGCCATCTCGAGCTCTATTTCGCCGTCCCCTGCACCGGCGCTGTCCTGCACACCTTGAACCCCCGCCTGTTCCCGGAACACCTGGAGTTCATCGTGAACGACGCCGAGGACCGGTTGGTCTTCGTCGATGCCAGCCTGGTACCGGCGCTGGCACGGATCGCAGGCAAGATGCCGTCGGTCCGGCAGTTCGTCTGCTTGAGCGACGGCCCGCCGCCGGAGAGCCCGCTGACGCCGATGCTCTCCTACGAGGACCTGCTCAGGGACAAACCGAAGACGTACGAGTGGCCGGTCATCGACGAGCTGGACGCCGCCGCCATGTGCTACACGTCGGGGACGACCGGGAAGCCGAAGGGCGTCGTCTACAGCCACCGGTCCACCTTTCTGCACACGTTCGGGGCGGGGCTCAGCGACTGCATCGGGTTGACCGAGAGAGACTGCCTCCTGCCGGTGGTTCCCATGTTCCATGCCATGGCCTGGGGTCAGCCGTACGTTGCCACCATGGTGGGGGCGACCCAGGCCCTGCCCGACCGGTTCCTGGACCCGGCAAGCCTGGTGGAGTTGATACGCCAGGAGGGCGTGACGGTTGCCGCCGGGGTGCCAACCGTATGGATCGCGCTGCTGCAGTACCTGGAGAAGACGGGCACCAGACTGCCCAGCGTACGCACGGTCGTGTGCGGTGGCTCGGCTCTTCCGCCGGCGCTGATGGAGGGGATGGCCCGGCAGGGGCTGCGGATGCTGCACGCCTGGGGGATGACCGAGACCTCGCCGCTGGGCTCGGTCGGGGTGGTGAAAAGCACGCTGGGCAAGACCCAGGAAGATGAGATGCGGGTCCGGCTGAAGCAAGGGCTGCCTTCGGCCGGCGTCGAGGCCCGGCTGGTTTCCCTGGACACCGGCAAGGATCTGCCCTGGGACGGACAGACGATCGGCGAGCTCCAGGTGCGAGGGCCCTGGGTCGCGACCGGCTACTATCGCGGCGCCGACCCGGACCGCTTCACGGCTGACGGCTGGCTGCGCACCGGCGACGTGGTCACGATCGACCCCGAAGGCTACATCCAGATTGCCGACCGCGTAAAGGACCTGGTCAAATCCGGCGGCGAGTGGATCTCCTCGGTGGAGCTGGAGTCGGCGATCATGGGGCATCCCAAGGTCCTGGAAGCGGCGGTGGTGGGAGTCCCTCATCCCAAATGGCAGGAACGGCCGATCGCCTTCGTGGTGCCGAAGCCCGACCAACGCGGCGCCGTCACCCAGGAGGAGATCCTTGGCTTCCTGCGGCCGAAGGTGGCCAAATGGTGGCTCCCCGACGAGATCCGCTTCATCGACGAGATCCCCAAGACCAGCGTCGGGAAGTTCGACAAGAAGCTGCTCAGGGAGCAGGCGGTGACGCCGGCGGTCGCCGGCGTCCGGCCCTCCGAGTAAAGAGTTGGTGACGCCCAGGCGACAGTTCGCCGTCCCCGGTTCGGCCGGCCGGCGTCGCTAACCTGGCGTTAATGGAGCCGCGCTACAACGGAGGCAAGCAGGATGTGATCTCCAATGGAAGCCTCCGAGCAGCGCGAGGCGGCGACACCGGAACCCCTCACCGAGGAGGAGACCGCCCGACGCCAGGCGCTCGAGGATGAGCACGAGAGGCTTCTGTTGATGGTGATGGCCCTCGAGCAGGAATGGCTCCTCGACGACCGGATCGCCTACGCGATCAAGCACGCCGCCTAGGAGACGCCGCCCCGAGTGGGGGCGAATACGCACGATTTTCACGGGTGGGTCGTTTGCACCTGCGAAAGGGCCGGTTTGTGGCCAAATCCCGAGAAATCATCAGATAAACGGAGGAGACAATGGCGAAAACGCAGAAGTGGACCGCGTCGACATTCACGACTCTGCTCCATGAGCAGATCACCAAGGAGGGCTTGAAGGTCAAGAAGTCGGACCTGAGCCATGCCGTTCAGGACGTCTTCGAGCAGGCGGTCTGGGCGGGCGCGAAGGGGCAGCGGGTGCGCTTCCCCGTGATCGGCGCCCTGGCCTGGCGCGAGGTCAAGGCCCGGCGGGCCGGGATGGGCAAGAACCCCTTCACCGGTGAGAGCATCATGCTGAAGGCCCGTCCGGCTTCCCGGAAGCCGCGCTGGTCGTTCCCCAAGTCCGTCCGCGAGGCCTACGTCCGGCAGGCACGCAAAGCAGCCTAAAGCAACCTGATCGTGGAGCGGCGCCGGGGCGGGAACCGGCGCCGCTTCAGCCCTGAAATCGCCCTACGTCTTGACAAGGTCCGGAACGTGCCCGGAAGATGGTGGCAGGATGCGGCGAAACCTGATCGCGGGCTTTCTGCTGATTGCCGGTATTGGGCTGATGGCGAGTGCCCTGCCGGCCCTGGGGATACTCCACCTGGGGGGGTCGCCCTCGGCGATCGCAGCCACCAATCCCCCGATCCCAGGGGTTAGCGAGCCGCTCGGGCCCAGCCACTCCCGGGCGCCATTCCTGCCGGGGGTCCAGAGCTCCGCCCCGAGCCAGCCCGGCAGCTCCTCTCCCGGCCAGGCGGTGGCCTTCATCTCGATCCCCCGGCTGGGGATCAAGAATGCCCCCATCTACGATCGGGGGGTCGACCCCAAGGGGAACATGCTGATTGCGAAGGGGTACGCGGTCACCCACTTCTCCTATTCATCGGCTCTGGGCTCGGGAAACGCCGTCCTGTACGGCCACGATGACATCGAGGGGAGCATCTTCGCCCGCTTGAAAGACCTCAAGGCCGGCGACACGGTCCATATCACCGGGGTCGACGGCACCACGGTCGCCTACCAGGTCATCTCCCGCGCCATCGTGCCGCCCACCGCAGTCCAGATCCTGCAGCCCACCGGTGACGTCCGGTTGACGCTTTTTACCTGCTGGCCGAACTGGGTTGACACCCAGCGGGTGGTCGTAACCGCCACCCCCATGGCCGCCGCCGCCTAGCGGTCTTCCTCGGGCGGCGCCTGGAAGTACTTGAGCAACTCCTCCAGTGCCTTGGCCGCCTCGGGGTCGCGCATCAGGCGCTCCTGCATCTCCTGCACCTGCTTGACCAGCTCTTTCGCCTGCGCCTCCTGTGCAACCTGAAGCAGCACCGGCTGGGTCGCGGCCGAGACCACCATCTGCGCCTGCTGGCGCAGCACTTCAACGCCCTGGCACCCGAGGCAGGTGCCGGCGTTATTGCAGTGGCATAGCTGCAGTCGAAGGTTGTCCAGCTCGCGCTGCAACGGAGAAAGGTCCACCGGGCGGCTCATCGGCTACCAGCTTACCCGTGCAGGCTCAACGGCTACCGTGCGATCTGGAAGTCGAGCGCCGGAATCGGGTAATCGTAGAAGGAGCCTGTTACCCGGTACGTGCCGGAAGGCAAAGTCAGCAGCGAGCAGGACGTGGCGCCGCCGCCGCTTGAGAGCAACCAGCAGTAGGAACCTGTTCGCTCCTCACCCGGGCCGATCGATTGGATCAGGCCTGCCGGAGGATTGGCACACTCGAGCATGGGGATCGGCTCCGACCAGACGACTGCGCCTTTTGAGTCCTGGATCGAGGTGATTGGCGTCACCCGACAGTAGGAGCCAGGCAGGCTCACAGGGGAAGTCCCGGTGTTTTTTAGCGCCAGCCTGAGGTCGAGGGCTCCTGCCTGCACTCGGCTGTGGTCGAGAGTCGCGGTCATCTGCAGCCCGGGGGCAGGTTGACTTGTCCGAATCACCGGTACATCGGCGGCCGGGGCCGCGCCGCAAGCGGCGATCAGCAAGCCGCAAAGTAACGCCTTGATCACCCGACCGGTCATCGGATTCCACTATCGAAAGTTACGTTCACCTGGGCGTACTGTCCGTCGATGACGGTGACCGTCACCGGGATCGGTCGGGGCAGGCCGCCCGGCCCACTCGAGATACCGATCAGGGTGTAGGTGCCCGCCGCCAGGTCGACCTTGAAAGTGCCGTCGGAGGCCGAGCGGAACCGGGTCACCTCCTGGTCGGAGGCGTTCCGCACCGAAATCGTGGCCGCCAGCGGGGCGACACAGGGTGGCGCGCCGACCCGCTCAACCGGGCAGGTTGGTCCGATCGTGACCGTGCCCCGCAGGCCGGTGCCGGCCGCGGCTGGCTGCGTCCCGCATGCCGCCAGCGTGAGTGCCGCAAGGCCGAGCAGGAGGAATTTCCTCATACGACTACGACGGCGGGACGATGCAAAAGTTCCACCAGGCGCTGGCTGGCATGGCGCCTTTACGATGCTACGGTGCCCGCGTAGAATGGGGCCACCCTGTGGGGAGGGTTAAGGAGCTTGGGGAAGATGTGGACGGTTCCGCTCCTGCGGTTGGAGACGGTCGCACGTCCGCGCGTAGGCGTGGCTCAAATCCGCCAGCTGGCGCGATTGTGCACCATCCTTCGATGGCCTGGCCTGCTCTTTGGCGCGATCGCCGGGATCGTGGTACCCCCGCCGGCCACCGTGCTCCTGGTTCTGTTGATCGTTTGGGTAGCGGTCTATAACAGCTGGGGCATCAACATGATCCCCCGAGCCAGCGACGGTTCGATCCTGCGGATCGGCCGTGGCCTCACCCTGCTCGATTGCCTTAGCTATTTCTGGCTGCTGGCGATATTTCCGGTGGTTCCCCCGGCCGTGTATGCCGCCTTCATCCTTCTGATTGTGTGCCTGGTCGCCTACGACGGAGCCGAGGGGGCGATGCTGTCGCTCGCCATCTTCGTGATCGGGATGATCGGCCTCCAGGCGGTTCGGGTCACCTTCTATCACCTGGCCTTCAACGGCACCGACGTCCTGCTCTGGAGCCTCATCATCGCGTTTGCCGCCGCGGCGATCGCAGCCTTCGACCGGATCCTGGTGGGATCGCTCACGCCGGCCGCGGCTGCCGGGACAGGGCCGGCCGGCGCGGTCGCCGGTGGGAACGGATCGTCAGGCGAGCGGGTTGCCGCCCCGGCGGGAAACGGCGACCGGGTACCGGTTGCCGCGGGAAATGGGGACCGGGCGGTCCACCTGTCGCCCCGGGAGCAGGAGGTCCTCCGCCTCGTGTCCGAGGGCTACTCCAACGGGATGATTGCCAACCGGCTGCACCTGAGCGAAAACACGATCAAAACCCATGTGGAAAACCTGTTGACACGGCTCAACGCCCGTAACCGGGCCGAGGCTGTGGCGACGGCCTCACGCCAGAACCTGATCTAAAAGAGCGTCCCCTCCCCCATTCGCCCTCCCCCGGTTGGAACCGGGCTCCAGCCATTTTTCACTCTTTCGCGGGATACCGCCGCGCCAGTTCGGGCGATAGGCTGGTCACGCGGTGGGGGGATTGGGCGCCGACATGGGGGGTGCGTCGACGGCGACCAGGATGGTGGGGGGTTTCATCCTGGTCGCCTTCCTATTCTGCATCCTTTTGGCGTGGCCGGGACATCGGCGTTGGCCATGGTGGTTGATCGGGGGCCTGTGCGTGTCGGTCTGCGGCGCCCTCGCCTTCACCGTCAGTGCAGGCACAGGCTGGTGGATGGACTCGCTTCGTCTCGGCGCCCTGGCCGCGGCCATTCTCTTTTTGGCCACGGCCACCGTCAGGGACCTGCGCGACCCCACCCGCTGACCCGCGTCCCGGGACCAGGTCTGAGCATGGGCGGCTTGACGTCGCCGCTGGTTATCAGTTAACGTTATAGCAATACTGTTGAATAACCAGGAGGGCTGACCCATGCTCTTGTTTTTGATCCTGTTGATCGCGGCCGGCGTCATTGTCGGCTTCTATGCCGCGCAGAATACCGGCGCCCATGATGTGACACTGTTCAACTGGCACTGGTCCGCCATACCCGACTGGCTGCCGGTTGTCCTGGCCGCGGCCGTGATCGGTGGGCTGTTCCTGCTTTACATGATGTACGCGGGGCTGGCGTTTGGCTTCCGCCACGGGTCGCTTCGGCGCCGGATCACCACGCACGAGTCGGCCATCGGTGACCTGCGCACCGAGAACCAGCGTCTTCGCGAGGAGAATGCCCGGGTGCGGGCAGAGCTTCGCGGGGTCGACCGCGGGATGACCGGAGCCACGGCAGCGGCGGAGGCCCCTGCTTACAGCGAGGCCGGTACGCGCACAGACAGGATGGCCGTCGATGACGCGGCCGCGCGCGAAACCGCGCGTGATCCGGCGCGAACCACCGAGCCATATCGGCCACGCCCGACGTTTGGCGAGCGCGTGCGCGCCTTCTTCACCGGGCGCGAGCCGTCGGGCTACTGAATTCCAACTTCTAACTTCTAAAAAAGCCTCCCATCAAGGGAGGCTTTTTTATCGTTGTCGTGCTGCGCATCGGTCACGATTCAACTGCTGAGCTTGACGGCCCTTGATGGGCACGGGCTAAAGTGATACCCGAGCTAACAACTTCGCCGCGGGCCCGCTGTCGGCTAATCCACCAAGGAGGGACGGGACATGCCAAATACCGGCAAACGAGGCTTTGGCTCCATGGACGAGGAGAAACAGCGGGAGATCGCGAGCAAGGGCGGCCAGGCGGCGCACTTGAAGGGTTCCGCGCACGAGTTCAGCCCGGAGGAGGCACGCCAGGCAGGCAGCAAGGGCGGCAAGGCCGCCCACGAGAAGGGGTCGGCTCACGAGTTCTCATCCGAGGAGGCCCGGGCAGCCGGGCGCAAGGGCGGCGAGTCCTCCAGCCAGGACCGGGGGCGAATGTCAGAGATCGGCCGCGAGGGCGGTCGCAAGTAATCACCCACAAATGAAAAGGGCCTCCAAACTGGGAGGCCCTTTTGTTCCGGTCTAGAGCGCGGCGACCAGCTCCTCGATCTGAGCCTGGGGCACCGGGACGTCGGACATGGTGCCGGCGAAGTAACTGTCGTACGCCGCCAGGTCGAGCAGCCCATGACCGCTCAGGTTGAACAGGATGGTTGGCGACGAGCCGTCCTGCTTGGCCTTCAAAGCCTCGTCGATGACGGCCCGGATCGCGTGGGCGGTTTCCGGCGCCGGGATGGTGCCTTCGGTGCGAGCGAACTGAACGGCGGCATCGAAGACGGTCCGCTGCGGATAGGCCACGGCCTCGATGAAGCCGTGCTCCACCAACGCTGAGACCAGTGGCGCCATGCCGTGGTAGCGAAGGCCGCCGGCGTGGATCCCCTGGGGGATGAAACCGTGGCCGAGCGTGTGCATCTTTACCAGTGGCGTCATCTCTCCGGTATCGCCGAAGTCGTAGGCATACTTGCCGCGGGTGATCGACGGTGCGGCGTCGGGTTCGACTGCCAGGAATCGAGTCTTGGTGCGGCCCTGCAGCCGGTCGCGCAGGAAGGGAAAGGCGAGCCCGGAGAAATTGCTCCCTCCGCCCACACAGCCGACCACGACGTCCGGCATGGCACCGGCACGCTCCATCTGGAGGAGCGCCTCCTGGCCGATGATCGTCTGGTGCATGAGCACGTGGTTGAGCACGCTGCCAAGCGAGTACTTGGTGTCGTCCCGGGTGGCTGCGTCCTCGACCGCTTCGGAAATCGCAATCCCGAGACTGCCGGTCGAGTCCGGGTGCTGGGCCCGGACCTTTTTGCCCGCCTGGGTAAGCTCGGACGGGCTGGGGACGACTTTTGCCCCCCAGACCTGCATCATGCTCTTGCGATACGGCTTCTGCTCGTAGCTGATGCGGACCATGTAGACCATGCACTCGAGCCCGAACAGGTTGGTGGCGAAGGCGAGCGCGCTCCCCCACTGGCCGGCCCCGGTCTCGGTGCTCAGGCGCTTGGTCCCCTCCGCCTTGTTGAAGAAGGCCTGGGCGATCGCCGTGTTGGGCTTGTGCGAGCCTGCCGGGCTGGTGCCCTCGTACTTGTAGAAGATCCGGGCGGTGGTGTCGAGCGCCTGCTCCAGCCGGCGGGCCCGCCGTAGCGGCGTGGGCCGCCAGATCCGCAGGGCGTCCTGGACCGGCTCCGGGATGTCGATGTATCGCTCCTGCGAGACCTCCTGTTTGATCAGCTCCATCGGAAAGAGCGGCGCCAGGTCCTGTGGCCCGATGGGCTGCTTGGTGCCTGGATGCAGTGCCGGGATCGGCGGGAACGGCAGGTCGGCCTGGATGTTGTACCAGCGCGTGGGCATCTCCTGTTGGTCGAGCAGGAACCGGGTTGCCGCTGGCGCGCTTATGCTCATGACGCTTCCTCCCTCCTTGGTTGGTCTATAGGTTTTAGCATGAACCCCACATCCTTGGAAGGGTTTGATGGACGGGCCATGCTGGAGGCCCTGGAACGCCTGGTGAAAGCCGAGTCGCCTTCCCTCGACAAGGCTTTGTGTGACCGCTGTGCCGACCTGGTCTTAGAGCTGTTCGGCGATCATTCGGGCGCCCGGGTGATTCGCCATCGGATGGAGGCGGCCGGCGACCACCTCGAGGTCCGCCTGGGGGAGGGACCGCAGCCGGTTCTCCTGCTACTCCATTACGACACCGTCTGGCCGCAGGGTACGCTGGCGCGCCTGCCTTTTCGCGTGGACGGCGACCGGGTCCAGGGTCCAGGCAGCTACGACATGAAGGCCGGGATCGTGGAGGCTGCATTCGCATTAGAACGCGCTCGCATCCGCCGGCCGGTGGTGGCGCTGGCCACCTCAGACGAGGAAGTGGGCAGCCAGACTTCACGGGAGCTGATCGAGCGGCTCGCCCGCCAGGCCAGCGCCGTCCTGGTGCTCGAGCCGGCGACCAGCGGGGGCGCCATCAAGACCGCTCGCAAAGGGGTGGCGGACTTCACTCTGCGAGTCGAGGGCCGGGCGGCCCACGCGGGCGTCGAACCCGAAAAGGGCGTCAGCGCAATCGAAGAGCTCGCTCGCCAGGTGCTGCGCGTCCGAGCGCTGGCCGACCCCGGCAAAGGCACGACCGTCAACGTCGGGGTGATCTCGGGCGGCACCCGCCCCAACGTGGTGGCGGCGCATGCGGAGGCAAAAATCGACGTCCGGATCGCCTCGGCGGGCGAAGCCGAACGGATCGTGCGCGCGATCCGCGGCCTGCGTCCGGAGATCGCCGGCGCGCGCCTGCACGTCGAAGGCGGGATGGACCGTCCTCCGATGGAGAGGACCGATGGGGTGGCCCGGCTGGCCGCCACCGCGCAGTCGCTCGCGGGCGAGCTTGGATTCGAGCTGCCCGAGTCGAGCACAGGCGGGGCCAGCGACGGCAACTTCACGGCTGCCCTCGGCATACCAACGCTTGACGGGCTGGGTCCGGATGGCGGCGGCGCCCACGCCGACTCCGAGCACCTGCTGATCGGCAGCTGGCTTGCTCGGACGAACCTGCTCTGCCGTCTGCTGGAGACGCTTTAGCCGCCTGCGGCCGTGGCCGGGCCCAGCCCGAGGTTCGCTGACTTGACTTCGGCCCCACCCCCTGTGGTAGGGTGGTCGACGGTCCGTTAAGCGCCCCGTCCCCGTTCCCGCCTCCCTTTGCGTTCCCGCTCGGACCCCGATTTTGTCGGCCGTGTGTGACGGAGGGAAGGCTCTTTGAGCGTTAGAACCCTTGCTGCTATGCTAGCCGGGGCCAACCCCAAGATCTTGGGCTATTTGCGAGATAGGACACAGCATCTGGTGCCGCCGCGCCTTGCGGCCCGGGCATTGCTGCGCTATTGGAGGCTGCGCAGCCGCTTTGCCGGCGTGGTTTTGGCCGGCAGGAAGCGGGCTGGATGGCCTCCGGCCTCCAGTCCATGGTTTGCAGCAGGTGCGCTGGCCGCGAGCAAGCGCTTCGCCGCGGCCGTTCTGGCCGCGATTGTCACCGCGGGTGTCTTGGCCGCTGCGCGAACCCGGCTGCACGGAAACAAACGGGTGAGCGCCCTGATCTCGACCGTCGCCGGCTGGCTGGTGCCTTCCCCCGTGTCCTTCCTATCGCACGTCCTGGTTCTGAGCCTGGGGTTTGTGCTGGTGGTGCCGATCCTGGGTCCGCGGGCATCGCTGGTGACGCCGGTGGCGGCCCGGAGCGGAGCCCCGCACTATATCACCGCGCTCTACTCGAGCACCTCCGCGGACTCGGCTGAGGCGGACCGGCCACCGGTTCCTCACCCGCCCGCCCGGGTTGCGCCGACCGCCGCCCCACGGGTGGCCGTAGTCGCCGCCGCTCCAACGGCCAGGCCGAAACCAGCGTTCGTGCCACCGCCCCCCGGCTCGGGTGGCGACGGACTCGCCGCCATCTACTCGGTTTTCAATGGCAGCCCGGGGCTCACCTGGGCGCTTCGGGTGGCGAACTGTGAGAGTCACTACAACCCGCTCGCCGTCAACCGGTACAGCGGGGCCAGCGGGCTATTCCAGTTCATGCCCTCCACCTGGAATGCGAATTTCCCGGGCCAGAACATCTGGGATCCGTATGCGCAGGCGCGCGGGGCGCTGGCTTTCTATAACGCCGGCCGGACCAACGCCTGGACCTGCAAGTAGCGGCGCGGCTGAGCTCGCTGGCTGCAACCGTCGCACAGTAGCTGCTCAGCAGTAGCGGCCCGCGGTAGCATTCTCGGGTGGCGCAGCGCTACGCCAGGAAAACCGAACGGGTGTTTCCGATCGTGGGCCTCGTTCCGACGCCGACGTGACCGCGGCCGAGGTTCGCATCCGGTCGGTCCGCACTCCCGATGAGTTTGCTGCATGCGAGGCCATGAGTCGCGACATCTGGGGCGCCGCTGAGCGCAACGTGGTCCCGCGCGAGCTGCTCCTGACGATGCAGATCAACGGCGGTCTGGTGCTGGGGGCATTTGGGCCCGCTCAACGCATGGTCGGATTCGTCTTCGGGTTTGCCGGCGTGCGCGATGGCCGATTGCGGATCTGCTCGCACCAGCTCGGTGTGATGCCCGAGTATCGAGGCAAGGGAATCGGGATCGCCCTCAAGCAGGCCCAGCGGGAAGAGGCGCTGCGGCTGGGGTACGAGTTGATCACGTGGACGTTCGACCCGCTCGAAGCCAGGAATGCCTACATCAACCTGCACCGTCTGGGATGCATCGCCCGCGTCTACGACCGGGACCACTACGGTCCGATGGAAGACGAGCTCAACAAGGGTCTCCCGTCAGATCGCTTCGAGGCCGAGTGGTGGCTGACGCCGACCGTGGCACCCGGAGCCGACCGAAGGCCTCCCCCTGCGCCGGGAGCGGACCAAACGCCTCGCCCTAAGCCGGGTGACGGCGCCGAACTGCCGGCCGACCTACCCGTGCTCCTGGACGTCGACCGGGACGGTAAGCCACGGCGTGCGTCGATGGACCTCGCAGGTGAGCGGCGGGGGCTGATCAGGGTGCCGGTGGATTTCCAGGCAGTCAAGCGACGCGACCTCGAGCTGGCTCTTCAGTGGCGTCTGGAGAGCCGGGCGGCGTTCGAGGCTGCCCTGAGCGAGGGGTTGGTTGCAACCGACTGCACGCGTGAGGGGTGGTACGTGATGGATCGCCTGGGAAAGGCCGACGAGCCTCGGGAGCGCCCGTGAAGATCGACGCCGTCGAGCTGCGGGTTTTGAAGATGCGACTGCTGAAACCCTTTCGCACGAGCTTCGGCGTGCAACAGGACCGCTATCCGCTGCTGGTGCGCCTGGAGATCGATGGGCGGTCGCATTGGGGCGAGTGCGTCGCAGGGGAGGGTCCCTGGTATTCCTACGAGACGGTTGAGACGGCGTGGTCGATCCTGAAGGGATATCTGATCCCGTCGATCCTCGGGCGCGAGCTGCGGGACGTAGCCGCGCTTGAGGCGTTGTTCCTCCCGGTGCGCGGACACCGGATGGCCAAGGCTTGTATCGAGATGGCTTTCACGGCCGCCCTCGCCGAGGCGGCGCGCAAGCCACTCAGCCGGTACCTGGGTGGCGTACGCGACCGGGTCGAGACCGGCGTCAGCGTCGGGATCCAGGCCACCGTCGACGAGCTGCTCGATACGATGGCCAACCACCTCCAGGAAGGCTACCGACGGATCAAGGTGAAGATCGAACCCGGCTGGGACGTGGACGTGATCGCAGCCATCCGCCAGCGCTACCCGGAGGCGACCCTGATGGCCGACGCGAACTCCGCCTACGAACTCGATGATGCCGCCCACCTGACCGAGCTGGATAGATTCGGACTCCTCATGCTGGAGCAGCCCCTGGCGGCGGGCGACCTGGTGGACCACGCGGCCCTTCAACGGCAGATGCGGACGCCCATCTGCCTGGACGAGAGCATCGAGGACGCGCGCTCTGCCCGGCACGCGATTCAGCTGGGCGCCTGCCGGGTGATGAATATCAAGCCTGGGCGCGTAGGTGGATTCGCCGAGGCGCAGCGGATCCACGACCTGGCGCAGGCGGCGAGCATCCCCGTCTGGTGCGGCGGCATGCTCGAGACCGGGATCGGGCGCGCCTGCAACGTCGCCCTCGCAACCCTCCCCGGCTTCCGCCTGCCGGGGGACATCTCAGCGAGCGACCGCTACTGGGCGGAGGACATCATCGATCCGCCGTTTACGCTACAACGGGGCGGCACCATCGGGGTGCCTACCCGCTGGGGCCTGGGTGTTCGGGTCAGGGTCGATCTGGTGGAGCGTCTGACGGTGCGCCAGGAGACGGTGCGCTGAGATCGAGATGGTCCGGCGGCTGACGAGGCAGGCGCCAGGTGATCTCTGGGTGACCGAGCGATTTGTGGTAGGCGTTCGCCGCCTCGGTGCCTTTGCGGAAGACGGCGTCGAAGCTGGCCAGGTCGCGAGCGCCGATCGCCTGTAGGAGATCTGCGACGGTGGTGCGCTCGTAGGCTGTCAGCTGCGGTTCGTACTTCGGTCGGGTTAGGGCAGCCTGTTGGAGGAGCTTGGCGAGCTCAGCAATCTCGTGAGCCGCCAGCGCCCAGTTGCCACCATGGGCGGCGTAGTAGGCGATCCAGTAACGGTCCGAGACAAGAGGCATCAGCGAGCCGAGCCCGGGCTGCATCGAGGCGATCTGGTCGAGAGTCAGCTCGGTGTGCTTGGTCTTGCCAACCGGCTGCTCGGCCATTCGCTCATGGTAGGGCGGCGGTGACTAGCAGAAGGAACGGAGCACAACCGCCCCGTTAAATAGAAAAAGACCTCGGCGATGACCTACTCTCCCAGACCGTTGCCAGTCCAGTACCATCGGCGCTGACGGGCTTAACTGCTGTGTTCGGGATGGGAACAGGTGTTTCCCCGCCGCTATGGTCACCGAAGTCTCTTTCTGTTGGTCGCGAAGAAGTGCTCTAGGGAAGTGTGCGGAACACGCAATTTCCCAACTGCACGCGGCAGCAAGCCGCGGCGCTGAGAAGTGTGATAGATGGTCAAGCCCTCGACCGATTAGTACCGCTCAGCTGAAACGGTTGCCCGTCTTACACCTGCGGCCTATCAACCAGCTAGTCTCGCTGGGGTCTTACCTGGTTTACCCAGTGGGAGACCTAATCTTGAGGTGGGCTTCGTACTTAGATGCTTTCAGCACTTATCCCATCCGAACATAGCTACCCGGCACTGCCATTGGCATGACAACCGGGACACCAGAGG
>Ga0209689_1001141_pt1 | contig 19623 bp, 20 predicted proteins | sample GraSoiAngelo_149_FD_187119 | JGI IMG/M metagenome (GOLD analysis project Ga0209689, IMG submission 187119) | Grasslands soil microbial communities from the Angelo Coastal Reserve, California, USA - 14_1009_09_30cm (SPAdes) (version 2) | ecosystem: Environmental > Terrestrial > Soil > Grasslands ... | reverse complement strand
TGGAAGCAGTTTGCCGAGACGTGCATGGCGGAGTACGACCTCGACGGATGGAAGGCCAAGGATCTGGTGAATACGAGCGGCCTCAGCGCGCTGCCCTGACGTCGCGCGCCGTTGACGACCCGAAAAGCAGAATGGCGACGGCGGCCAGCTGGAGCACGAGACAGGCCGCAAAGGCCGCATCGTAGCTGCCGACTCCGTCGCGCAGCCAGCCCAGGAGGCCGGGCCCGAACGAGTACGTGAACTGGTTGATCGCGATGATGGTGCTCACGACCTGGCCGAAGGCCGCCTTGGGAAATTCCGCCTGCACCACGACGCTGGGCAGGCTGGTCGTGTTGCCGACGCCCAGTCCGAACATCGCGCAGGCGACGTAGAGCAGCAGCGGCCCCGGGCCGGAGAGCATCAGCACGATCGACGTCGCCTGCAGGAGGAAGTTCCCGGCGATCACCGCGCGCCGGTTCACGCGGTCCACGAACAGCCCCACGGCCAGGCGGCCCAGCACCGCGCAGACCGAGGTCAGGCTCACCGCCCAGCCGGCGCCCTCTGTCCCCAGGGTCGGCTTGAGAAAGGACACCTGGTGAATGATGACACTGATCTGCGCGGTCAGTCCGAGGGCAAAGGGTAGCGTGACCGACCAGAAGTGCCAGGTGCGCAGGAAGTCCCGGGTCTGCGTGACGCCTCCGCCTTTCGTCTTTCCCGTGGCGCGCGGTGCGGGAGCATCGCCGTCAGGACCCAGCCCCAGCACCTCGGGACCGCTGACGAGCAGCCACAGCACGAGGGGTGTGAGCACGCCCACCATCACGATCACCAGGGAAAGCACGGCGGCCGTGAATCCGAGCCGTCCGATGAGAAATACGAGCGTCGGCACCACCAGGACCCCGCCGACGGCCGCCCCGTTGAACGCAATGCTGATGGCCAGGCCCCGTTTACGCTCGAACCAGGGAGCGACGATGACGTTGAGGGCGGCCCCACTCATGGCCGCCCACCCCACGGCCATCAGCGGAAACACGACGTAGAGCTGCCACGGCTGCCTGATCCAGGTCAGCCCGATGGCCGCCGTCCCCATCGCCGACATGCCGACCAGCACCACCCGGCGCGGGCCGAAGCGCTCGAACACGTTTCCGATGAACGCGATCAGCGCGGCCCCCACGAGGTAGAGGACGGTGACCGCCGACGCGACGGAGCTCGTGGCCCAGCCGTGGCGCTCGACCAGCTCGGCCAGGAAGACCCCGATCCCGTAAAATCCAAACCCCCACCCGAACACGGCAATCAGAAACGCACAGCCGACCACCTTCCATCCCTGGTACATGCGTTCTCCGGAGCTCACGGCCGGCCTGGACTCGCGCTCTGCTCCAGCTTCGCATCCGCGTCCGGCGCCCTATCGATTGGTCGGGCAGCGAACCACGCCGCCACTGCCCCTCCCGCGATTGCCACTCCGGCGGCCACGAAGGCCAGCTCGTAGCCTCCAGTGATGTCGAAGAGCCAGCCGCCGAGAAAGGGGCCGATGGCACCGCCGAGACCGCCGCCCGCCTGGACCACCCCGAGGATCGCGCCAAGCTCTGGCCCCGCGAAGACGTCGGCCGGAATCGCCGAGAGCTGCGCGATGCGCATGCCGAAGCCAAACCCCGACGCCGCATAGAGGAGAAGGAGCGGCAGATCGTGAGGGCCTCTCGTCAGGGCGAGACAGCCAATTCCGACCAGGGCGACAATCGAGCCGAGCGCAAATACCCACCCGCGGCCCACATGATCCGAGAGCCAGCCACCGAAGAGGTTTCCCGTCATCATGCACGCGGCCCCAAGGGCGAAGAGCCTGACCACCGTGGATTGCGGGAAGCCACGATCCACCGCGTGAGCGACCTGGTGAGTCGCCATGATCTGGAACCCGATCACCCCGAGCGTCGTCATGGTGAACGCCGCCCAGAGCCGGGGACTCCGAAGCGCCCGGCGGAGCGTCCACACTTCCCCGGTGGGGCGCGCGATCTGTGATTCCCTCGAGGGGCACTTCTCACCGGTCGGTGGATCCCGATAGAGCAGGGCGAGCGCCACCGTGGCGGCCGCGACGATGGCGCCGAAGGCAACGAGCGCCGAGCGCCAACCCAGCGTCGCGATGAGCCAGGCGTTCACCGGATAGAAGGCCACGGCGCCCGCCGCGTTGCCCGCGCTGAGCACTCCCATCGCGGTGCCGCGCGAGCGTGTGAACCAGCGTGTCACGATCGCCGTCGACGGGATGAGGATGCAGGCGGTGCCCGCGGCGCCGAGGACGCCGAAGCACAGGTAGTACTGCGTGAGCGAGGTCACCTGGCCCGTGAGCCCAAGGGCCACACCGAGCGCCAGCCCGCCGATCGTCACGACCGTGCGCACTCCCCAGCGGTCGTAGAGCCAGCCCGCCGCCGGCGCGAAGACCACGAAGCAAAGCCAGCTCAGCGAGTAGCCGAGCGCGGTGGGGCCGCGCCCCCACGCGAACTCCTCCAGGATCGCGACATAGAAGAGGGCGAAGGTGGACCGCGCCCCCCACGCGAGGGCATTCACGGCCGTGGACACGCCGACCACCATCCATCGGTACGACCCGAGCTTTCCCATGGACGTCGGCATCTCGTGCTCGACAGTGCGCGGAGGGCGTGGCCTTGTAAAGCACGAATGAATCGATTACCATCGAACTATGGATGCAGACTTGAACATCGCCGCCGTGGCGTCGCTTATCGGTGATCCCACGCGCGCCCGGATGCTCACGGCCTTGATGGACGGGCGGGCGCGAACGGCGAAAGAGCTGGCGTACGGCGCGGCCATCACGCCGCAGACGGCAAGCAGTCATCTCGCGAAGCTCCTGGAGGCGCGGCTGCTCGCCATGGAGCGACAGAGCCGCCATCGTTACTTTCGTCTGGCCGCGCCGAGTGTCGGGCAGGCGGTCGAGGCCCTGATGGCGGTTTCGCCCCCACGGCCTCGGGTGACGGCCTCCGCGGGGCCGCTCGATGGACTACGCCTGGCCCGAACCTGCTATGACCATCTCGCGGGCCGCCTCGGAGTGAGGGTGACGGATGCGATGGTGCGCCGTCAGCTCCTGAAGCCCACGGGGCGCGACTTTCTCCTGACGACCTCGGGCGCGCGGTTCCTCGGACGACTGGGCGTGGATGTGGAGAAGGCCCGCAAAGAGCGACGGGCATTCGCGCGCCAGTGTCTCGACTGGAGTGAGCGCCGCGCGCACCTCGCAGGCGCTCTGGGCGCCGCCGTGGCGCGGCGCTGCCTGGACCTCCGCTGGGCCGCTCCCGTCGACGAGGAGCGAACGCTCAGGCTGACCCCGCAGGGTCTGCGCGGGCTCCGGACCTGGTTCGGCATCAGCTGGAAACGCTGAGCGAGCGGAGGCGGCGTGTTTCCCGTTACCTGCCCCGCCCGTGGCCCTTTCCATGACCCTTGCCGTGCTCTTCTCGCTCTTCGTCTCCGCGGGCCTTCCAGTCGCGCTTCTCCGACCACTCCCGTCCCCACTCGTCGCCCCATCGCGGAGGTTGGTGCTTGGCCCACTGCTTCCAATGGCCAGGCGGGACGCGGTAGTAGCTCACCGGTACGAACAGGATGGGGCGGGGCACGACCTGCGGGGTGACGACGATCCACGGGCCGTTGTATCCGGCGCTCACGTGCCAGCCGCCATTGGCAAAGGCCCAGTACTGGCCGCTGTAGAAGAAGATGTTGGCGGGGGCGGCCGGCGCGTACTGGACCGCGCGCACTTCCGGTACGACGACGAGCTGCGGAGGCCCCGGAAGATGGATGCCGATGTCGACGTGCACCTGAGCGTGGGCCGGCGTACCCAGGACAAATGCCAGCAGAGCGATGATGAACACGTACATGAGTGCTCCTCCTGTCATCTGAGGTAGTTCCGCCCGGTAGCAAAATCGCCCGTCACGTCCAGGCTACCTCATCAGACGCGGAGTCAGCGCACTTCGATGAAGCCGCGGGCGTTCGTCAGAGGCGGTCCAGCGTCTGTTTCATGACGCCGGCCGCCTGCTCGATCATCCCCCGAATGTCGCCCGCGATCTCGTTGGGCAGGAGGTCGGCGATCCACACGAGCCGGCTGCCTCCCGCGCCGTGGGCAAAAACCTGCACCGACGCGTTGTGGTGAGTGAGCCGGCCTCCCACCACGGCCCACACGAGGCGCCGCGCCTCGTCGTCGAGGTCGACGATCAGCTCGCGCGCCACCATGCCATTGCCGAAGGTGACGACGCGGGCCCCCTCTTCGAGGCGCGTGTCGACGACGAAGCCTGGAACGAGGCGCGTGTGCAACGCGCCCACATCGCGAACCGCCGCCCACACCTTCTCGGGACTGGACTGGAGCAGGATTTCCTTCCGGATCGAGGCCATCGCTATGTCTCCTGTTTTGCCGGTCGGCGCCTGGCGCCCCGGCGGGGTTGCCAGCGGTGGGCGCCGGACAGCCCTATCGTGCCGGGCCGCCGAAGACGGCGTCTTGGCAAAAATTGCGGTCTCGCCGACGTCGTCGAGGCCTCGTGCCGGCGTGACCGCTCAACGACCGGGGCGAGGCAAGCCCGGAAATCAGGCGGCCACCGGGTCGATGTTTCCGCATGGACACTCGGCGACAACGGGCGGCAGTCGAACCGACGGAGTCTGGCTTCGGAGGCTCCGCCAACTCGCTAAGTGGCTAGTTCGATAGGGGGCGCATGGTGGCCCGCTGCTTGCTCTTCCCAAGGCTCGCCTACCGCATTCATCCGACGGATGAACCCGTCGCCTGGGAAGAAGCCGCCTCGAGCGGCCGCGGCTAAGTGACCTACGACATCACGAGTGCCCGGGCTGCTGAGGCTCGAGGTACCAGACGAGAGGAGACATCTTGACGACCTTCTGGAGTTCGAGACGGAAGACCCTGAGTACGCAACGCGGCTTCACGCTCATCGAGCTGATGATCGTGGTGGCCATCATCGGTATCCTCGCGGCCATCGCGATCCCGCTGTATGCCAACGTCCAGACCCGCGCCCGCGTCGCCAAGGCCCAGGCCGACTCCCGGACCCTCGGCTCGGCCATCGCCATCTTCACAGCCCACATGGGCTCGCTCCCGGCCGCGCTCACCGACCTGACCCAGGCGACCACGAACGGCCTCGGCCAGAGTGCGGGCCCCTTCGTGGCGCGTGTCCCCACGCCTCCCCCGGGTGGTTCACCTGCCTGGTCAGGTACCTACACCTATACGTCGAGCAGCACCGGCACCTTCTCGGTTACCGCCAACGGCGACGGCACCACGATCACCGTTCCGTAACCCCGGCCTTCGCGTGTCGTCCGTGAGAGCTCGGGCCAATCGGGCTACGCTCTCCGGACGGCCCGTGGGCCGCGACCCCTCAGGACCCCTCCCCCGTCTCGTCTGATTCCCGATTGCCGATCAGCTTCACCCACGTCTTCGCGTTGAAGTGATACTGGTAGATCACGCCCTCCTCGTCGAGGGCGAAGAGGTCGTTCTGCGATGCACAGATCTGGATGAACTTCGCCATGCGTGGTCCTCCCTGAAGATTGCCTCGAGCATGACCGGTGAAGCGGTGATCGTCTGACACGTTCACGGGATCCGCGGTGAACGGCGACGGGCGGGGTGTGATCTGGGTCAGAGATCCTTGAGCTTCTCGTTCATCTCAGCCAGGCGCCGCTGCGTCTCCTGGCGATGGGCCTCCTCGGCCGCTCGCCACGCGTTCATGGCCTTGTCCTCTTCGACGAGGGTCGCATTGGCCGCGGCCATCCAGACGCCGATATGCGCGATCCACTCGGGGATGGCGCGCTCCTCGCTGTGGAAGAAGAGCTCGGTCTTGTCGATGGACACGGCCGCGGGCTGGAGGGCGCCGGCCACCGGCTTGGCCGACTTGAACGCGTTGAGCCAGCCCTGCGTGGGCACGGCGTCGAGCCGGATGACGAGCCGGTAGACGTCATCCTTGATCTCGAGCGCCCTCGGCGTGCCGACCCTGTTGATCTGCTCCATCGCGGATCGTCCGGCGGTTCGACTACCGCGTCACACCCTGCCGGGCGCGCATGAGCCAGACGAGGCCCAGGTCCTTCTCCGTCCAGCCGTGCGTCCGCAGATGGGCGACCCAGGCCTTGACGGTGGCCGCGGAGACCTGGGCGTCGGCGGAGTCAACCTCGATGCGGCCGGGGCAACGGACATCCTTCGGCGGAATCTGCGGCAACGGCGCGGGCACGGTGGCCATGGGCGGTGTCCTTGTTGACGGCGGCGCCTTCGGGCCCGAGGGGTAGGCTGCCCGGACAGCGACGACGGGAGAGAGAGGCGGAGCAGGCGAGGACTCGAGAAGGCAGCGGGGGCGCGGGGTCCGCCGATCTCTTCCACGAAGAGGACTCCAGTATACGGGAAAGCCGGGGCCCGGGCCCCATTGTGTTCCTGGGGCCGCCCAGCGACTCTTGTATCATCTGGTGCCTGCGCGGCCGCGGTGGTGGTCGCGCGCTTACCGGGAGGAGCACGAGGAAGGCCATGTGGCCACTGTTGCGCGCTACGATGAGCGACTGGTACGAAGATCGCGCCCAGCGCATAGGGGCCGCTCTCGCCTACTACACGATCTTCGCGCTCGCCCCCGGCCTCGTCATCGTGATGGCGCTCGCCGGACTCATGCTCGGCCCGGGCGCGGAGAGCCAGATCATCGAGCAGATCCGGGAGCTGATCGGAAAGCAGGGCGCGGCGGCGATCGAGGCCACCATTCGAAGCGCGCGGAACGAGACGCTGGGGGCCACGGGAACGGCGCTCGCGCTCATCCCGCTCGTGTTCGGCCTGTGGGGCGTCTTCGGTGAGCTTCAGGACGGGCTCAATACGATCTGGGGCGTGACACCGAAGCCCGGGCGCCGGATACGGGACATTCTGAAAGAACGGTTCTGGTCCTTTGCCATGGTCGTCGGGATCGGATTCGTGCTGCTCGTGTCACTCGTCCTGAGCGCGTGGCTTGCCGCCGTCGGCACCTACGTTGGCAGTCTCTTGCCGGCTCCGGCGACCGGGCTGGAAGCTTTGAACTTCGTCATCTCCTTCGTCGTGATCACGGGTTCCTTCGCCCTCATCTTCAAGCTGCTCCCCGACGTGAAGATTGCCTGGCGGGACGTCTGGCTCGGCGCGGCGGTGACGTCACTGTTCTTCACCGTGGGCAAGTTCCTGATCGGCCTCTACCTCGGAAAGAGCGCCGTGGCGTCGGCGTACGGGGCGGCGGGCTCCCTCGTGATCATCGTGGTCTGGGTGTATTACTCGGCGCAGATTCTTCTCTTCGGTGCCGAGTTCACCAAGGTGTGGACGAAGCGCCGCGGTTCCGGCTTCGTGCCCGAGCAGACCGCCGTGCCCGTAACGCAGGAGGCACGCGCCGAGCAGGGCCTGGGGCCTCGCCCCCCGGCCGTTTGACGCTCGGATTCTGGTCCCTTCATTCGCCCCGGAAGATGGGGCGGCGCTTCTCCAGCATGGCCCGGCGCCCCTCGCTCGCGTCGGCGCTCGTGCGGGCCCGGCCGGCGAGCGCGTCGAGATCGTCGTGGCCGATGCCGTCGCGCTGCGAGATCGCCCGCAGAATCGTCGCCTTCATCCCCTGGAGCGACAGCGGGGCATTGGCGGCCACCGCGCGCGCCAGCTCGTACGTCGCCTCCTCGACCTGCGCCACCGGCACCACCCGATGCACCATGCCGATGTCGCGCGCGCGCGTGGCCTCGATGGGCCGGCCCGTGAAGAGCAGCTCGCGCGTGTGAGACGGCCCGATGATCTCGACGAGCTTCTGCCCGAGGGGAAACGGCACCACGAGCCCGATGCGCGCCAGGGGCATGCCGAGGCGCGCCTCCTCGGCGGCCACGCGCAGGTCGCAGTGCAGGGCCAGCTCGCAGCCCCCCGCGATGGCGTCGCCGTGGATCATGGCGATGGTCGGATGACGCGAGCGCTCGACGCGCTGGAGCGTCTGGATCACGCCGCCCTCGGGATCGCCCGCCGCGCCGCGCTGCTCCTCCATCTCGCGCAGGTCCATGCCGGAGCAGAAGGCCGGGCCCGCGCCGCGGACCACGATCACGCGCACCTCGCGTGAGGAGTCGAGCTCGTCGAAGCGGGCGCTGAGGGCCTGGAGGAGCGCCCGGTTCATGGCGTTCCGCTTCTCGGGGCGATTGAGGGTGACGCTGGCGATGCCGTCCATGATGCTCACGAGGACTTCGTCGGCCATGGGCTCCTCGTTCTGGGCCTGCGGCGCTGGCAACGGACCTGCGGCGCTGGCTACGGGCCTGCGGCACTGGGGTCTGCTCGGGCCGTCACCTTAAGAGAGCGCCAGGGTCTTGTCAACCGGTGCTAGAATCGCCGCCACACCGCGTCTTCGAGGAGCCGACCATGACCGTGTTCCCTGGCTTCACGCTGCCCGATGAGCTGCGCGCCATCCGCGAGCAGGTCCGTCGCTTCATCCAGGAGGAGATCATCCCCCTCGAGCAGCGCCTCGATCCGGACGCTCCGGAGATTCCCCGCGAAGACTTCGTCCGCCTCTCGGGCAAGACGAAAGAGGCGGGCCTCTGGGCCCTCGGCATCCCGGAAGAGTACGGCGGCGGCGGGCTCGACACCTTCAGCATGTGCGTCATCCTGGAGGAGATGTCGCAGCACCGCATGGGCCTCTATGTTCCCGGCTGCGGCGTCTTCGGCCGCAACCCGCCGCCGGCCATCTGGGCGGGGAGCAAGGAGCAGATCCAGAAATACGCGGTGCCCGCCGTGCGCGAGGGGCACGAGACCTTCTGGGCCATCACCGAGCCCTCGGGCGGAGCGGATCCCGCGGGGGCCATCCAGACGCGGGCCGAGAAGCGCGGTGATCGCTGGGTCCTCAACGGCCGCAAGGTCTTCATCTCGCGCGCGCATGACGCCCCCTGGGGCGTGGTCTTCGCCCGCACCGACAAGAGCAAGGGGCGCGGCGGCATCTCTTGCTTCATCGTCGAGCAGGGCACGCCGGGCTTCACGGCCAAGCCTTTCAAGGTGATCCGCACCTCCGCCGTGCCCACCGACGTCCTCTTCGAGGACTGCTCGATCCCCGCGGAGAATCTCGTCGGCCAGGAAGGACAGGGCCTCGAGCTGGCCTTCGATCTCCTCGTCAAGCAGCGCTTCCCCTACTCCGCCTGCAACCTCGGGGTGGCCGTGGCCGCACATCGCATGGCCATCGCGTACGCCAAGGAGCGCTCGACCTTCGGGGCCAAGCTGGCCGAGCGCCAGGCCATCCAGTGGATGCTCGCCGACGCGGAGGTGGAGATCCGCGCCGCGCGCTGGCTCATCTGGGAAGGCGCGTGGAAGGCCGATCGCGGGGAGGACGCGCGGGTGGAGGCCTCCATCGCCAAGCTCTATTCCAGCGAGGTGCTCGGGCGCGTGATCGACGCCGCCGTGCAGATCCACGGCGGCTACGGAGTCTCCAAGGAGTTTCCCCTCGAGCGCTGGTATCGCGAAGCGCGCGTGCGCCGCATCGGCGAGGGCCCGTCGGAAGTGCACCGCATGGTCATCGCCCGCTCGCTCTTCCGCCGGTAGGGATGACATCGAGCGCGACAGGAGGAGACCGATGAGGCTGCTTGTCCTTCTCGTCTTGGCAAGCATCGGACTGGGGCCGCTTCCCGCGTGGGCCCAGGCCGTCAAGGTGGGCGCCGTCGTTCCGCTCACGGGCCGCTATGGCGCGGGCGGGGCGCAGGTGCGGGCGGGCTACGAGATCGCCGTCGAGCACCTGAACGCGGCGGGCGGCGTCATGGTCGCCGGGAAGAAGGTGCCGATCGAGCTCACCCTCCTGGACGACGAGTCCGACGCCACCAAGACGGTGAGCCGCTTCGAGACCCTGGCCGCCCAGGGCGTGGTCGCGTACCTCGGCGGGTTCGGCTCGGACCTCCACGCCGCTGCCGCCGCCGTGGCCGAGAAGAATCGCGTCCCCTACCTCGGCGTGGCCTTCGCCCTCAACAAGGTGCACCAGCAGGGCTTTCGCTATCTCTTCTCGCCCTTCTGGAAGTCTCCCGACATCGGCCACGCGACGCAGGGGCTCCTCTCCATCATTCCCGCCGCCGAGCGCCCGAAGACCGTCGCCATCTTCCAGGAGAAGACGGACTGGGGGCGGGAGATGGCCACGGCGTGGACGGAGGCCGCCAAGGGAGGCGGCTACCAGGTGGTGGTGAGCGCCGAGTACGCGCCGGGTGCCAAGGATTTCTCCGATCTCGTCCTGAAGGCCAAGGGCGCCAACGCCGACGCCGTCTTCGCCCTCCCCACGCCTCCCGACGGCATGACCATGGTCAAGCAGATGAAGGAGCTGAGCTACACACCCAAGCTGACGCTCTTCATCCGCGCCCCCGACGCGGTGATCTGGTCCAAGAACCTGGGCAAGGACGGCGACTACATGGTGCTGGCCGCGGGCTGGCATCACGCCATGAAGGGCGCGGGGGTGAAGGAGCTCAACGACGCACACGAGAAGAAGTACGGGCGACCCGCCGATCCCATCGTGGGCCCGGCCTATGCGTGCGTGGAGATCTTGGCCGCGGCGGTGACGCGCGCGGGCGTGCTCGATCGCGACAAGGTGCGCGACGCCGTCGCCGCCACCAGCATGAACACCGTCATCGGGCCCGTGAAGTTCCGCCCCGACGGCACTGGGATAGTCCAGCAGGCGCTCCTCCAGTGGATCAACGGCAAGCAGGAGCTGGTCTGGCCCAAGGAGACGGCGACGGCTCCGCTCGCCTATCCCGCGCCTCCCTTCGCAAAGCGTTGAGCCGGGTGGCCCTGTAGCCGCGCCATGCCTCTCCTCGAGGTGGAGCGGCTGTCGAAGGGCTTCGGCGGCGTCCGCGCCGTTCACGACGTCAGCTTCACGCTCGACCAGGGCGAGCTGCTCGGCGTCATGGGCCCGAACGGCTCGGGCAAGACCACGCTGTTCAACCTGATCGCGGGCGCCCTCCGCCCGGACACAGGAAGGATCCGCTTCCAGGGCCACGACGTCACGGGTCTGGCGCCCCACCGCATCTGCGCCCGCGGCATCGCGCGCACGTTTCAGCTCGTCAAGCCTTTCGCCGGTCTCTCCGCGCTCGAGAACGTCCTCGTGGGGCGACTCTTCGGCCGCGAGCGCGCCTCGACGGTCGGCGCGACCGCGGACGCCCGGCGCCTGCTCGCCCTCGTGGGCCTGGAGGGCCGCGCGGGCCAGCCTGCCTCCGCCCTCACCCTGATGGATCGAAAACGGCTGGAGCTGGCGCGGGCCCTCGCGACGTCGCCGCGCCTCTTGCTGCTCGACGAGTTCATGGCCGGGCTCAACCCCGCGGAGACGGGCGAGGCCATGACGCTCATCCGCGAGCTCCAGGCCGGAGGCATCACCGTGCTCATGGTCGAGCACATCGTGTGGGCGCTCATGGATCTCTCCCACCGGATCATCGTGCTGAGCGCGGGGGAAAAGATCGCCGACGACCTGCCCGCGGCCGTGGCCGGCGATCCCGCCGTGGTGGACGTCTACCTCGGCACCGACGGGGGATCCCATTCCTCTGCTTGAGGTGCAGGCTCTCGAGGCCTCCTACGGCGATGTCAGGGTCCTGTCCGCCGTGACCCTGTCCGTCGCCGCCGGCGAGATCGTGGCCCTCGTCGGCGGAAACGGCGCGGGCAAGAGCACGCTTCTCAAGTCCATCGCCGGGCTCCTCCCCCCGCGCGCCGGCGCCATCCGCTGGGAGGGAGAGGATCTCGCTCGCGTGGGCGCGCACCAGATCGTCGAGCGCGGCCTCGCCATGGTCCCGGAGGGGCGCCGGCTCTTCGCGGGCATGACCGTGCAGGAGCATCTCGACCTGGGCGCCTTCACCCCGCGGGCGCGGGCCGTGCGCCCGGCGAGCCTCGAGCGCGTCCACGCCCTCTTCCCCTTCCTGCACGAGCGGCGCCGCCACGTCGTCCGCTCGCTCTCGGGCGGGCAGCAGCAGATGGTGGCCATCGGGCGCGCCCTCATGAGCAATCCCCGGCTCCTGATGCTGGACGAGCCCTCGCTCGGGATCGCCCCGCGCCTGGTGCGGACCATCCTGACCGCGCTCGCGGAGATCAACCGGGCCGGCGTGGCCGTCCTCCTCGTCGAGCAGAACGTGCAGGCCGCGCTCACCCTGGCCCATCGCGCCTATGTCCTCGAGTCGGGCCGGATCACCGCCGAGGGGCCGAGCGCCGCCTTGCTTTCGGACGCGCATGTCCGCCGCGCCTATCTCGGCCCGCTGGCCACCCGCGCGTGAGCGCTCTCGCTCAACAGATCGTCCTGGGTATCCTGATCGGCGGCCTCTACGGGCTCGCGGCGGCCGGGCTGTCGCTCGTCTTCGGCGTCCTCAAGGTCCTCAACGTCGCGCACGGCGAGCTGATCATGCTCGGCGGCTACGCAGCCTTCTGGGCCGTCGCCCTCCTGGGCATGGATCCGTTCGGATCGCTCGTCCTCGTGGTCCCGCTCTCCCTGCTCACGGGGGTCGTCCTGTACGGGGCGCTCTTCGGCTTCGTCGTGCGCGCCAACGAGGAGACGCGCGAGAAGAACTCTCTGCTCATCGGCTTCGGCCTCGCCCTCGTGCTGCATGCGCTCGCCGTCCGGCTCTGGACGGCCGACGAGCGCTCCATCGTCACGCCCTACGGAGGCGCCGTCATCACGGTGGCGGGACTCTCCGTCCCCGTGGTCCGTCTCCTGAGCCTCGTCATCGCCTTCGCGGTCATCGGGGGACTTCAGCTCCTGCTGACCCACTGGCGGTGGGGCAAGGCCATCCGCGCGACGGCGGAGGACTGGCAGGCCGCCCTCCTCACCGGCATCGACGTCCGGCGCGCGTACCTGCTGGCCTTCGCCATGGGCACGGGCCTCGCCGGCACGGCGGGCGTCCTCGTCAGCGTGGGCTACTCGGTCAGTCCCTCCATCGGGCTCGAGTGGACGCTGAAGGCGCTGATCGTCGTGGTCCTGGCCGGGCTGGGCTCCATGATCGGCACCTTCGTGGGCGGCATCCTCCTCGGCGTGGCGGAGGCCCTGAGCGCCGCCGCCTTCGGCGGTCCCTATCGCGAGGTCGTGGGCCTCGTCATCTTCGTCGTCGTGCTCTGCGCCCGGCCGCGCGGGCTCTTCGGACGATGACCCCGCTCGCGAATCGACGAGAACTCGCCTGGGGCGCCGGCATTCTTCTGAGCTTGGCCGCGCTCGCCCTCCTGCCCCTCGCCACGCGCCGTGACGACGTCCTCAACTTCGTCTTCCTCATCCTCCTCTCGATCACGCTCGCGGAAAGCTGGAACATGCTCGCGGGCTACGTCGGCCAGGTGAACCTGGGCCACGCCGCCTTCTTCGGGCTCGGGGCCCTGGTCGCGCGCACGCTCTGGAGCCTGGGCACGCCGATTTTCCTCGCGATGCTCGCGGGGGCGGCGGCGGCCGCGGTCTTCGCCTTGCCCATCGGGGCGGCCGCCTTCAGGCTGCGCGGCGCGTACTTCGCCGTGGGCACTCTCGCGCTGGGAGAGATCCTGCGCACGACGGTCGCCAATGTCTTGCCGGAGATCTCCACGCTGCCCACGGCCGACATCGGCACCTACCGCCTGTCGCATCGCTACTATCTCGCCCTGGCCCTGGCGTCCCTCTCCGTCGTCATGGCGGGACTGCTGGGCGCCTCCCGAGCCGGGCTGGGCATGCGCGCGATCCGCGAAGACGAGGACGCCGCCGAGGCCTCCGGCGTGGGCGCGCTCTGGCTCAAGCTCTTCGCCCTCGTGCTCTCGACGGGGCTGGCCGGGCTGGCGGGAGGGCTCTTCGCCTTCTATCACATCAGCTACTACCCTTCGCATGCCTTCAGTCCCACCTGGACCTTTGACGCGCTCCTCATGACCTTCATCGGCGGCGTGGGAACCGTGCACGGCCCGGTCCTCGGCGCGGTGGTCTACGTCACGCTGAAGGAGTACCTCGCCGTCCGCTGGGTGGACTTCCATCTGGTCATCTTCGGCGGCATCTTCATCACCATCGTGCTCTTGCTGCCCGGCGGTCTCGTGCAGGCGGGCGCGCGTGTCCGCCGCCTCTTCCACCGCTCCTAGCAGATTGGTGCAGTGTGCTCGAATCGCCTACTGAACCACCTCGTCCGCCCGCCCCAGCAGCGATTGAGGGATCGTCAGCCCGATCGTCTTGGCGGTCTTGACGTTGATGACCAGCTCGAACTTTGTGGGTCGCTCGACGGGGAGGTCGGAGGGCTTGGCGCCCTTGAGGACCTTGTCGGCGTACTCAGCGGCGCGGCGCCACATGTCCAAGAAGTTCACACCGTAAGAGATGAGACCACCCGCTTCCACATACTCCCGGAACGCGAAGCTCGTCGGAAGCCGGTGCTTCAGGCCGAGCTCCGCGATTTGCGTGCGCGCGCGGAAGATGAACGCGGACTCCAATACGAAGAGCGCCTCGGCGCCGGACCGCATCGCGACACGGAACACGCTCTCGAAGTCGTACGGAGGATTTCGCATCTCCAACGGCTGAAGCTTGAGACCCACTGACCGATTTGCCGCTTCCACCTCCTTGAGCTGGTCAACTGTTTCAGAGTCGGAGAGGACGGCGACGCGGCTGGCCGTAGGCAGCATCTCCTTGAACAGCCCGAACCGTTTGGCCGTCAACTCGCGGTGCTGAAAGAAGAGCCCTGTGACGTTCGCGCCCGGCCGAGCGAGACTGGCGATGTAACCGAGCGTAATCGGATCGTAGTTGATCGCCAACATGACGATGGGGATGCTCGTAGTTGCTCCCTTGGCAGCACGAGTCGCGGGGTCAGTGGCGGCAACGATGACATTCACGTTGAGACGAACCAGCTCGGCCGCCAAGCCGGGGAGACGATCGACCTTTCCCTCCGCGTACCGGAACTCGATGGCGAGGTTCTGACCCTCGACGTAGCCCAGCTCTCGCAGTCGCTGCTCAAAGGCTTGGTAGATGGACGCGGAGCGGGGGTTCGCGGCGGACAATATGCCTACCCGGTACACCTTCCCCACCGTCTGCGCCTCGGCGGCGAGCGGCGTGGCGAGGAGGCCGCCTGCCATCACCGCCATGAAGCTTCTGCGCTCTATCACTGGTCCTCCGAGCAGGCGGTCTAGCTAAGAGTCTGCGTTTGACTGGATAGGAGGCCTGGAGCAGCTAGGATCCATGCAGGAGACCTCCTGAAAAGCTGGGCGGAGTGTAGCAGAGCGTTGGCCGGAAGGTAGGAGCCGTAGTCTCTCCACGTCGACCCTGCGGGCGAGGGCGCCACTCCCGCAGATGGGACTTTTTCAGCAGGCTGCTACTGGAACTCGACCAGCTCGGTGCGCGTGTATGCCACCTGCTTGCCCTGGTCGTCGATGAGCACGAGCTGATCGCCCTCCGCGCGGTAGGTGACGCGTGTCGTCGCCGGCATGGGACCCAGCGTCAGCTGATCGCCCGACACGCTCCACCGCCCGCGGTCCGCGCGTATGGGGAGGCGGAAGATCAGTCGGCCGTCGGAGGTGTACAGCATGAACGCCGTCCTCCCGGTGTCGTGCGGATATGACCAGACACCCACGATGGGCGGGTCTTGCGGACTACTGGAGCGCTTCCGATCCATCCGGGTCTCGAGGCCCGACCCCGTGCTCTTCTGGATCAGTAAGTTTCCCTCGAAGCGGATCTCGGTGGTCGTCTGCTCCACCGGCCCGCCGGTCGCGGGCGTGAACGACGTGATCAGGAGGGGGCCCTGGACGACATAGGTGAACTCCACCATCGCCGCGTACCAGTGCGTCATCGACCCGTCGGCTCGGAACTCGATGATCTGCCCGATTCCTCCCGCCGAACGCGTCACCGCGTCCCACCTGCCGACGAGCGCCGGCGCGACGTCCTGCGCGTGCGCGGCGGAGGCGCAGGTGCCTAGCCAGATCACCAGAGGGGCGAGGCGGGCAGCGTTCAGCCGACCGGCCATGCGTCACCGAAGGCAGCGCGGATCTTGGCCGCCAGAGACCTCCTGATCAGGATGTCGTGCTGAGGAACCCGGGCGAAGTGGAGCCTGACCATGGGCAGCCACAGGACCTTGGCGGGAGAGACGGTGATATCGGGCCACGGAACGCAGATGGGCCGGTTGCCCGCGCGAAAGAGGACCATGGGCCAGAAGCAGATCCTGCGTGAGTCGGCGGCGACGTGGATCGAGTTCCGGTAGCTCGAGAGTCCCATCTGGATGGACTGGAACCTCCATCGATGGGCGACGGGGATCTCGCCTTGCAACGGATAGGCCTTCGCCAGATCGTGCCAGCCGCCCGCGTAAGCGACGCCCCAGGAAATCCACAACCAGAGCAGCGGCATGCCAAGGATGGCGAGGAGCGGCGCCAGCTCGCGCAGCGCCGCGTGCTCGAAAGTTCCCGAGCGCGCGAGCACCGAAGCCACCATTCCCGCGAGCGCGGGCAGGAGCAGGACGAGAAGGACCCGCCGCATCGTCCGGCCTCTCTGGGGACGCACGGCCTGGCCGCCAGCCATGCCCGTACTCTATCCGATCCTCTCTCGGCGGCGCGCCTCTCAGATCAGGCCTTGTGATCTCAACAGCTCCGCCACGAGCACCGCGCCCTTGGCCGCGCCCATCTTCGTGTTGTGGCTGACGAGCACGAACTTGACGCCGTTCGACAGCGCCGCATCCTTGCGTACCCGACCCACCGTGGTGACCATGCCCTCGCCGCGGTCGCGATCCAGCCGCGGCTGCGGCCGGAACGGATCGTCGTGCACGTGAATCAGCCGGGCACCTTCGGGAGCGGTGGGCAGACCGCCCAGCTCCGTGGGCGCGAAGTCACGCATGGCCGCCTTCACCTCGTCGACGGTGGCGGGCATGCCGAGATCCGCGAAGACGGCCTCCGTGTGGCCCTCGAGCACGCTGACGCGGGTGCAGGTGCAGCTCACGGCCAGCGGGGCGGACGTCACGCCGCCTCCCGTGAACACGCCGAAGATCTTCGCCAGCTCGCGCGGCACCTTTTCCTCCTCGCCCACGATGTAGGGGATGACGTTGTCCGTGACGTCGAGCCCCAGCACGCCGCCCGAGCGGCCCGCGCCCGACACCGCGGCCATCGAGGTCATGAATACCGTCTTGAGACCAAAGGCCTTGTGGAGCGGGGCGAGCGCGATCGCCATGCCGGTGGTGTGGCAATTGGGGATGGCCGTGACAAAGCCCTTCCAGCCGCGTCGCTCGGCCATCTCCTTCACGAGGGGAGCGTGGTCGGAGTTCACCCCGGGGATGAGGAGGGGCGAGTCGGCTTCCATGCGGAAGGTCGAGGCGGCGGAGACCACGGGCGTCACCGCAGCGTACCTTGGCTCGAGCATCTTGGCCACGTCGGATTCCACAGCCGAGAAGATGAGATCGACGGAACCGGGATCGAATCTCTCACTGTCTTGAATGACCATGCCCGTGAACTCATCGGGCACGTTGCCTTCGGCCCACCAGCCGGTGGCGCCGTTCGGGGACTTGATCCCCTCACCATAGGGCTTGCCCGCGCTGCGCGGCGAGCCCGCCAGGGCGGTGATCTTGAACCAGGGATGTCGGGCCAGGCAGGCCAGGAACTGCTGGCCCGCGATGCCGGTCGCTCCGATGACGGCGACGCTGAGTCTCTGTGCTGACATGACGTGATGTCTCCTCTCTTGCCCTCGAAACAAAAAAGGCCCGCGACCTGGGTGGTCGCGGGCCTCGTCGATTCGAGAACGTCGTCAGTGCTGGTTAGCAGGCTCCTCGGGCGCGCGCCACTGCCATCGCTGGGCGTCCCGTGGTGCGGGACCCCAGCTGGTTCTTCTCGGTGGTGCGCTTGAACCGCGGATGCATGATGCGTGATTATGAGTGAGCGCGGCGCGAGCTGTCAAGCCTTCTCCGGCCGATCGTTTCACAACCGCCCGCTTCCGGAATTCTAGTAGTCTGAGACACCGATCACATGACAGCCGATGCCACCAGCGCCGACTTCGTCGCGCACATCGAATCGCTCGGGACGCGGGCCGTCATTCCCTGCGAGGCCGGCGCCATGGCGTGGCGGATCTGGGGAGAAGGTCCGCCGCTCGTGCTGCTGCACGGCGCGAGTGGCTCGTGGACCCACTGGATCCGAAACGTGCTGCCCCTGGCCGCGCGATTTCGGGTCCTGGTGCCCGACATGCCGGGCTACGGCGACTCGGACGCGCCCCGCGAGCCGCATACGGCCGACGGCCTCGCCGATCTCGTGGCATCGGGAGTGAGCGCTCTCCTGCCGCCGCCGACCTCGTTCGACCTGGCCGGGTTCTCGCTCGGGGGCATCATCGCGGGCCTCGTGGCCGCGCGACTCGGCCGCCGCGTTCGCACTCTCGTGCTGCTCGGGACCGGTGGTCTCGCGCTGAGCGGTGCTCCGACGCAACCCCTCCTCCGGATCCGGTCGGCCATGAAGGCGGACGAGGTCCGTCACGTCTATCGCGAGAATCTCAAGACGCTCATGATCGCGAGCGACGACAAGGTCGACGATCTGGCGGTATTCCTGCAGATGGAAAGCGTTCGGCGCGCGCGATTCAGGTCAGAGGGCATCCCGGAGTCGGACAGTCTGTTGAAGGCGCTGCCGGCGATCCGGGCGCGCGTCACCAGCATCTGGGGAAGCCGCGACGCCTTCATGGGACCGCATCTCGAGGATTGCCGGCGTATCCTGGCGCCGGCATACCGGGATTCCGACTTCCACGTGATCGAAGGGGTGGGGCACTGGACCCCGTACGAAGCCGCCGATCAGGTCAATGCCATCCTGATGGACGTGTTGCGCTGAGCGGACAGCTCACTCGATCACCTGGTCCGCCCGCCCGAGCAGCGCTGACGGGATGGTGAGCCCGAGGGTCTTCGCCGTCTTGAGATTGATCACCAGCTCGGACTTGATGGACCGCTCGACGGGCAGGTCGGCCGGCTTGGCTCCCTTGAGGATCTTGGCCACGAGCTGGGCGGCGCGCTGGTAGAGGTCGACAAGGCTCGGCTCGAAGGACATGAGACCGCCGACGTCCACGAACTCTCTCATCCCATACATCACGGGGAGACGGTGCTTGGCGGCAAGATCGACCAGGCGGTTCCGATAAGCAATCAGCACGGGATCCCGTAGCACCACCAGGCCCTCGACTCGCTCCTTCTTGGCGGATTGGAAGGTAGGCTCCATGTCGTCAGGACCGCGAATGCCGAGTCGCAGGACCTGAACATTGATCCGGCGGCCCTCGGCCTCGATGTCTTTCAACATCGGAACGTAGACGGGGTTGTCCGGATTGGACAGCGTCGCGAGACGAGAAAGCCGGGGCACCGCCTCTTTGAGGAGCTGGAGCTGTTTCCCCACCATCTCCTCGGCGTGAAAGGTGGACCCCGTGACGTTTCCGCCGGGTCGCGCGAGACTCGTGACGAGGCCGACGCCCACGGCATCGGCGACTCCCACGCACACGACCGGGACGGTCGTCGTCGCCTTCTTCGCCGCGAGGGCGGCCGGCGTGCCCCAGACTGTGAGCATCACGTCCACCTTGCTTCGCACGAGGTCCGCCGCGAGCTCGGGTAGTCGCTCGTACTTCTCCTCCGCCGATCGGTACTCGAAGGCGATGTTCTGACCTTCGACGTACCCCAGCTCGCGCAGGGTTTGCCGCAGGAGGGCAGGGGCCCCGGCCCTCGTAGAGGGAACCGGAGACAGAACACCGACCCGCCACACCTTCCCGGCCTGCTGCGCCTCGGCGGCGGCCGGCGCGGCGAGAAGGCCACCCGAGA
>Ga0209689_1001139_pt1 | contig 19627 bp, 18 predicted proteins | sample GraSoiAngelo_149_FD_187119 | JGI IMG/M metagenome (GOLD analysis project Ga0209689, IMG submission 187119) | Grasslands soil microbial communities from the Angelo Coastal Reserve, California, USA - 14_1009_09_30cm (SPAdes) (version 2) | ecosystem: Environmental > Terrestrial > Soil > Grasslands ... | reverse complement strand
CTGCATGATCTCGCGGTGAATCGGAATGGTGGTCTTGATGCCTTCGACGATGAACTCGCCCAGCGCTCGCTCCACTTCACCGGCCTTGGAATATTCCATGGCCAGGCCGTAGCGAGCGAAAGCGTCATTCGGATTTTGGCTCAGGATTTCGCTGAGCAGCGAAAGGCGGTCCATACCAAAGAAGATTACTACAGCGCCGCTACTGGCAACATGGTCATGAGATGAGTACAATGTCCGCATCCCATCAGGAGAAATTTAATAGTTGGCCTGTCCCTTCTTCATGCCCGTGCGAAAACTCGAAGACGGCGGATGGCTTCATCCTTCGCGATTACCACTCGGTGGAGGCTGGTACGGACATTGTTCTGCCCCGGGCCACGAAGGAGTCGAGCCGTCGCAAAAAGAATTAACGGAATATTGCAATTTGGGTTACGCGCGTAGTTGCTCCCGTCTGCCTGTAGATCGTAGTTGCGACGCAGTGCGTTTCTCCATCGCCCGTGACTGCGCTCCGCAACTACTCTTGTGTTTTGTTTGCGAGGCGGCACATCAGCCTGCGGGTCACGGTGTGTTGGAATACGACCTCTCTCTCGGGCAGTGGATCTCCTCGCATCCCGACTCACGTATTCAAATGATGGCAGAGTGCTACTTACAATCCTACCTGCCGCGCAGACCGCAAGCAGCTGTGACGAACCTTACTTCGAGCACAAAACTATGAAACAAAGGGAAGACCTGATGATGCCCCGCCCCGTCGGGGATTCGCAGTCGGAGATGAATGAAATCGTCCTGCCCAACGATACCAATCCGCTGGGTGCTTTATTGGGCGGACGACTGATGCATTGGATCGATCTCGCGGGTGCAATGGCAGCCCATCGCCATTCCCGAAACTACGTTGTGACGGCTGCCATCGATCATCTCGATTTTTGGACTCCTGTCCATGTCGGAGATCTGGTGATTCTTCGTTCTTCTGTCAACCGCGTCTTCAATACTTCGATGGAAGTGGGAGTAAAAGTCTGGGTGGAAAACTATCTTCTTGACCAGTGCCAACACGTCAGCTCCGCATATCTCACGTTCGTTGCCGTGGATGGGGGTGGGCGCCACGTACCCGTTCCCGCGGTCATCCCGGAAACGGATGAGCAACGACGCCGCTATGAAGACGCGGGCCGCCGCCGAGAGACACATCACGACGAACTAGAACGCCGCCGCAGCAGCCAGAACTAGCATACGGTGCACGTTCTCGCCTTTCTGACGCTCCACTCACCGCGACCAATTCCGACTGTATAATCGAGATGTAGTTCGATTCCTGAGTAGGAAGGTCTTCCTTGAGCTCACCCGTGCCGCCACGTCCCGGGCAGCCACCACAAGGACCGCAGCCCTTGCCCGGCGCGGATACCATCATCGCTGTCGGCTCAGGTAAGGGTGGCGTGGGGAAGACTACGCTAGCCGTGAATCTGGCGATTGTGCTGGCAAAGCTCGGACACAAAGTTGGATTGCTGGACGCTGACGTTTACGGCCCCAACGTTCCGCTCATGCTCGGCATCAGCGGGCAGCCTAAGATTGGCGGCGACAATCGCATCACGCCGCTGGAAGTTCATGGCCTCAAAGTTATTTCTGTCGGTTTCCTGAATCCCGGCGACAAGCCGCTTATTTGGCGTGGGCCGATGTTGCATTCCATCATTCGACAATTTCTTGGATCCGTGGAATGGGGCCAGCTTGACTATCTCGTCGTGGACTTGCCGCCCGGCACAGGCGACGTTTCCTTGTCGCTGATTCAAACCGTGCCTCTTACTGGGGCAATCGTGGTTTCAACGCCCTCGGATGTCTCCCTGCAGGATGCGCGCAAGGCCATCGAAATGTTCCGCCAAATGAAAGTGGACGTGGTGGGCATGGTCGAAAACATGAGCTACTTCGTTTGCCCACATTGCCATCAACAAACTGATATTTTTTCCCGCGGTGGCGTGGAAAAGACCGCAGCCCAGTTTGAGGTCGCCTATCTCGGTGCGGTGCAATTGGATCCCGATATCCGCAAAGCCGGAGACGGCGGTAAACCCCTGGTGCTCGAGGGGGAGAATTCTCCGTCGGCGCAATCGTTGTACGAGTTCGCCCGCAAGGTCATCGCACGGGTGACTGAAATCAAGGCCGGCGAGTCAGAGGGTGTGATCCACGTGCAGTAACTCGGGCGAAGCTCTGCCCTTACCTCGCACAGATTATTTTTTTGCGCGTGCCAGCCTGAAGAGCGGATCCGGATCTTTATCTGCCATCACGAGTTCAGCCACCATTTCGCCCAGCGCCGGCCCATGCTTGAATCCATGACCCGAGCCGCCCCCGACCAGCCATATGTTTTCTGCGGCGGGGTGCCGGTCGACGAGAAAATGATCATCGGGAGTGTTCTCGTATTGGCATACGCGCGACTCTAGTAGCGGCGCATTCTTCAGAGCCGGGAATCGGAATCCCAGATAATCACGGATCGCCTTCAGTGATTCGGCATCGACCACACGTTCTCCGGTCGTAGGATCGAAATCCGCTCCGCGAGTGTCATCGGCAATTTTGAAACCCCGCCCTTCATTGCCAGGAATTCCATACATGAATCGATCTCGTTGGTCGGCCCATACTGGCAGATTCCTCTCTGAAAAGCGATCGTCCCCGGCCGGCGTGCCAAAGAAAAATACATCTTGCTTGGTGGGGCGAATAAAATCTCCGATCGTCTTGGGAAACAGCTTGCTCAGCCATGGCCCGCAGGCGAATACGTACCGATCTGCCACCAGCTTGGAACCCCCAAAAAGTGGCAGTCCTTTCAGTTTGCCGTCTTCGAGACCCTGCGCTACGACGGCCGCTTGCTTGTATTCACCCCCTTCTCGAAGAAATCCTTCAAGCACCATCTGGCACGAAGCTCTCGTTTTGAGAAAACCACTTTCAGGTTCATGGATTCCCCACTGCACCCCGTCCAAACTAATTTGTGGCCAACGCTGTCCTATTTCCTGCGCAGAAAGCTCTGCATACCGGATTCCTGCCTCGCGCAACATAGGCAGCGACCCCCGCTCAAACTGATCATCCGCAGCCGCCAGCCACAGAACACCAATGGGATGGAACAGCTGGCAATGCCATAACTTTTCATTTTCTTGCCATAGTTGTCGGGCACGGACAGCCATCTTCGTGTAAGGCTGGTTGGGTCCGTAAGTGCCGCGAATCACGCGGGTTTCACCACCCGACGAAGCCCTCGAGTTTCCCGGTCCCCAAGCATCAAGCAAGGTAACTCGCGCGCCTCGGCGCAACAGGTGCAACGCAGTCCAGCCCCCGAAGGCGCCCGCCCCTATTACGGCCACATGAAGTTTCAATCGCATCTCGTGTCAACGTTTAAAATCAGCATTCTACGGCCTAGAGTGCTAATACTTGACAGCCTGAGCCACCCTTCCTAGAATCGAATAGTAGGATAACTCAAGGGTGTCAGTCTAAGCATTTGGTTTTTAAGGTACTTACCCTCCTTCGACATAGACGAGTACTCCTTACAAGTGCAGAGCGAATTTGAGAGCAGCTGACACCAGCGAACACTATGCAGACCGGCCCACAGATCGGTGAACGGGAACGCGAAATCCTTACTGCCATCGTGGAAACTTTTATTGCCACCGGTGAGCCAGTCGGTTCGCGCACCCTCGCACGCGCCAATCGTGAAGGGTTGAGTCCGGCGACGATCCGCAACGTGATGGCTGATCTTTCCGACGCAGGTTTACTGGAGCAGCCTCACACTTCAGCCGGCCGAGTTCCGACCACGGAAGCCTATCGCTATTATGTTGAACAACTCACCGGTAAAGCGCGCCTCTCAGACGAAGACGAGAACATCATTCAGGGTTCGCTGCACGGGATTGCGGACGTCCAGGAATTTATGGAACGTACTTCGCACGTGCTGTCACTGATCTCGCACAACGTGGGTGTGGCCGTCGCCATCGGCGGGCCAAAGAATGCCCTCGAACATGTTTATTTTTCGCGCTTGGCAGATCAAAAAGTATTAGCCGTACTGGTGACCAGATCCGGCCTGGTTCGCGACCGTGTGCTCCGTCTCGATCTTCCTCAGTCCGAGTTGGACGCGGCCGCCCGCTTCATTAACGAGAATTTTCGTGGCTGGACGATGGAAGCATTGCGTACCGAGCTCGCGCGCCTCCTTGAGCAGGAGCGCAGTGAATATGACCGGTTGATGGTTTCTGTCGAACAACTGTATCGCCAGGGCGCGCTGGCTGGAGATGACACCGCTCAAGTGGTCTATGTCGAAGGCGCGGCCAATCTGGTTGCCGGCGAGCAAGACCGGCAGCGTCTGCAAGAGCTGCTGAAAACTCTGGAAGAAAAACAGAAAATGGTCGATCTGCTGGGCGCTTACCTTGACGCCAAGCAGGAAGCAGTACGCGTAGTGATTGGTTTGGACCAGGCACTGCCTTCGATGCGCAACTTCGTACTCATCGGCGCACCAGCTCGTGTGGGCGGCGAAGTGATGGGATCACTGGCGGTGATTGGTCCCACCCGCATGGATTATCAGCATGCCATTACGACGGTTTCTTATATCGCGCGTTTGTTTGACAAAGTCCTAAACGAATCTGAGTGACAATCATGGCAAGAACTAACGGAAAGTCAGAAGTCCACGCCCCCGAACTTGACGCGGAGCACGAACTCCCCGCTTCAGACGACGCTAATGATGAAGGCTCCACCGCAGGGGTGCCGCGCTCCTCTGAAAGCACTCCCCACGTTTCCGAGTCGCAAAAGCTGAAGGCGGAACGCGATGCTCTGGTCGATCGTCTGGCTCGTCTGCAGGCCGAATTCGAGAACGCTCGAAAGCGTGCCGAGCGCGAGCAGCAGGAATTCCGCGAATATGCTGTGTCAGATGCGGTAAAGACTTTGCTTCCCAGCTTGGATAGCTTTGAGCGCGCCCTGGGGGCTGACGCGGATAGTTCGGAATTTCGCAATGGCGTCGAACTGATTTACAAGCAATTGTATGACGCCTTGTTGAAGATGGGATTGCGCCCCATCCCGGCGAAAGGTGAGCCTTTCGACCCCCGTTTTCACCAGGCCGTCGAAATGGTGAATACCACTGAAGCCAAAGATCACCAGGTACTTGAGGAGCTTCAACGAGGATACAAGTTTAAAGACCGGCTATTACGTCCCGCGATGGTGAAAGTTGCGCAGAATCCCAAGCACTAAAATCAGAATCAAACTTGAGAGGATGGACCAGTTATCCTGACCAGCAACGGAAAACGCGACTATTACGAAGTCCTGGGAGTGGCACGTGCCGCCAGCGACCAGGAAATTAAGAGTGCTTATCGCAAACTCGCTTTACAATTTCATCCCGATCGCAATCCTAACAATCCCGACGCGGAAGAAAAATTCAAAGAAGCCAGCGAGGCCTACGCCGTCTTGGCGGATGACGAAAAACGTTCATTGTACGATCGCTTTGGTCATGCCGGCGTAGGCGGCGGAACTGGCGTTGGTTTTGACGCCACTGTCTTTCAGGATTTCAGCGACATTTTTGGCGACTTCTTTGGCTTCGGAGACATTTTCGGCGGAGGAGGTTCGCGTCGTCGCACCCGTACCCAGCGCGGCGCCGACCTGCGCGAGGATGTGAACCTGCAATTTGAAGAAGCCTTCTTCGGCACCGAGACGAAAGTCACAGTCCGTCGCCACGAGACTTGCGAAGAATGCAAAGGCTCGGGTGCAGCCCCAGGCAAAGTACCAGTTACTTGCCGCTCCTGCGCCGGACGAGGCCAGGTCCGATATCAGCAGGGATTTTTCAGCATTGCGCGCACTTGTCCTACATGCCAGGGAGCCGGCAGCGTCATCACCGATCCCTGTCCAAAGTGCAAGGGCGAAGGCCGGATACTGCGCCAGAAAACCATCGACGCCAAAATTCCCGCCGGCGTGGAAGACGGAACCCGAATCCGATTCGGCGGCCTAGGCGAAGCAGGAGCCTTCGGAGGTCCGCCCGGTGACCTCTATGTTGTCCTGCATGTCAAAGAGCATGCCTTCTTTGAACGCGAGGGCAACAATCTGTACTGCGTGATCCCCATTTCTTTTACCCAGGCCGCGCTGGGCACAGAAATCCACGTACCGACTCTAGAGGGCGAACATCTGCTCAAAATTCCTGACGGCATACAGTCTGGAACCACTCTCCGCATTCGAGGAAAAGGAGTGCCGATGCTGAACAGCCACGGCAAAGGTGATCTCTTCGTCGAAGTCCGCGTGCAAACTCCCGGCAAGCTCAACAAACGCCAACGCGAGTTGCTCCAGGAATTGGAAAGCACCACCAAGGTTGAAAACAAACCGCAGCGTCGCACCCTACTTGGGAAAGTAAAAGAGATCTTCGGTTAAGCTGGGCTTAACTAGGCCACTAGCAACTAGCCACTGACCACTGCCTTTATGTCCCGCCGCCGTTGGATCGCCGACGAAGTTTCCGGCAATCGCGCCGCGCTCACCGGTGATCACGCCGAACACTTGTCACGTGTACTTCGTGCACGGGTGGGCCAGGAATTTGAAATAGCCACAGGCGCGAGTGTCCGCAGCGGACGCGTTACGCGGATCAATCACGATCGGGTTGAATTCGAACTGGGTGACGAAATCAATTCAACCGCCACTCCCAATCTGACGCTCGCTCTTTCCATTTTCAAATTTGACCGTATGGAATGGGCAATTGAAAAGTGCACGGAACTCGGCGCAACCCGAATCGTTCCGGTCATAGCCAGCCGGACCGAAACTCATTTGGCTGCAGCCGCTCCCAAACGCGTGGAACGCTGGCAACGTATTGCACACCAAGCTTCGGAACAATCGCGCCGCAATTCACCGCCTGAGATCGGCCAGCCCGTAAAGATGACCGCAGCGTTAGCACTGCCCGGCGCCATACGTATTGTGCTGGCCGAATCCGAGCAGCAAACAATGCTCAAGGATGTGCTCCATACCCATTCGCCACGTGACATTGTCCTAGCGTTGGGCCCCGAGGGCGGCTGGACCCCATCAGAACTCGAACTGTTCCGCGACGCTGGTTGGATTGCAGCTTCTCTCGGAAACACTATCCTTCGAGCCGAAACCGCGGCCATAGCGGCACTGGCCGTGACTCTTTCAGAACTCGCATAACAATCTCATTCGGCGGAAATCCTCAGACTTCCTCTGGTATGCTCCGTCCAGTGGCAACTCCGAAACCAATGCGGTCAACGTTCGTCTTCGAACCGGACGAATGCCAACGCCGAGCTATCGAGCATGTCCGCGGTCCCATGTTGGTGATAGCCGGCGCCGGCACTGGGAAAACGACCGTATTAACCCGCCGCATCGCGCGACTGATCCGCGAATGCGGCGTATCTCCGAAAGAAATCCTTGCAGTGACCTATAGCGAAAACTCTGCGCGAGAAATGCGTGAACGTGTCCAGGCGGAACTTCGTGGAACTGAAACTTCGGGTCTCCAGATCACTACCTTCCACGCCTATTGCAACAACCTATTGATTCGCCGTGGCAAGCAATTCGGCGTACTCGACGAAAAAGATCTCTGGATTTACCTCCGAAAACGTATTCGCGAGCTGCACCTGAATTATTTCGTTCGAGCGGCGAAGGTGAGTCAATTTCTCAACGACTTGCTCGATTTTATGCGCCGTTGCCAGGACGAGCTGGTCGGCCCCGAGAAGTACGCTGAATATGTCGCTCGCCTGGAGCGCAATGAGTTGCCCGTCCAGCGGGTGACTAGGTCAAAAGATGCGGTCTCGCTTTCCGATGAAGAAGTCCTCGGACGTTGCCGGGAAATCGCTCAGGTCTTCACTACTGTGGAACGCATGCTGGCCGAAGACAACCTAGGCAGCTTCGGCCATATGATTGCACACGCGCACACTCTGCTCGAGCGGGACAACGAGCTGCTTGCCCGAGAGCGGGAACGAGCCCGTTTTATCCTGGTAGACGAGTTTCAGGACGCCAACTTTGCTCAAGTAAAAATCCTTCAGAAGCTGGCAGGGTCAGAACGCAATATCTTCGCTGTCGGCGATCCCGATCAAGCCATCTACCGTTTCCGTGGCGCTTCCAGTGCCGCATTCGGATTATTTCGGCATCACTTCTCCGGAGCAAAACTAGTCGTACTGGACAAGAACCGTCGTTCCACTACTCCTATTTTGAGAACGGCGTTCGCAGTCATTTCGAAAAACCCAACTACTTTTCATGCAGAAAAGGAGACGAGCTTCCCTTACCAGCGGGCCCCTCTGGTTTCAAAGCGCGATGAAGATGGGGTCAGAGAGGTAAGATCATCGCGGCCTGACCCGGTCGAAACCGTCATTCTTACCGCGAAAGAAAACGAGTGCTTCGACTTGGGAAAAGTTATTCAAGAGAAACGCCGCCGTCTGCGATGCGAATGGAAGGATTTCGCGATCCTCTATCGCGCCCATCCTCATCGCGATCAAGTTGCGATTGAGCTCGCCGAACGCCAGATCCCTTTCTCCATCGAAAACATGGACGTCATGGACATGCCTGAAGCCCGCGACCTTTTTGCCTGCCTGGGCGCCGTGGTGTCGCCAGACGATGGAGCTAGTCTTTTCCGGGTTGCCGCATTCCCTCAATTCGACATCGACCCGGAAAAACTACGGGCTGGCATGCGAAAGCTTTCCCGAGATTCCGAGTCGCCTGGGCTAGCTGCCGTTCTGCCCCAAATCGCGGGAGGCGCCGCGGTGCTTGAAGAGTTGCAGCAGGTACGCGATGAAATCGTACGCAAGGAAGCCAAAAGCCGCGGCGCTTTGGAGATCATCATCCAACGTTTTGGCTTCGACCGCTCGTCGCGTCCGCTGGCTGCCGTCCTTGAATTTGTCAGCAATTGGGAAAAGAAGGCGATCACCACTACAAAGGAAATTGCCGAGTTGCTGGAATACATGGATTATTTCCGCGAGGCTGGCGGCGCCATCGCCATGCCTTCGCATGAGGACAACGCCGTACGCCTCATGACCGCCCACTCGGCCAAAGGACTCGAATTCCCCCACGTATTCATTCTTCGCGCCAGTTCTCCCTCCTTTCCCGGATCGTTCCATGAAACCTTGGTTGAGTTTCCCCGTGAATTGCGCGATCCCGATTCAATTGCACAGGATGACGGAAAGGAGCTGCACCTTCAGGAGGAACGCCGACTGTTCTACGTTGCCATGACTCGAGCCCGCGATTCTCTTACCATTTACGCACGGCGAGGAACAGGGAAAAAGGATTCCACTCCGCCCGGTTTTTTGCGGGATCTGTTGAAGGACTCTCAACTCACTCGCTGGCTGCGGTCTCGATCCGCGCATGCATTCCAGACAGATTTATTTGGCGAGGCCGTCGTCCCCATTGAGGCCTCACGAACCAGCCAATGGTTTCTCCTGGCGCCCGCCCAGAATCTCAGCGCCAGATTGAGCGCGTCGGCGGCGGCGAGCTACGACATCTGTCCTCTCCAGTTCAAGCTTGAGCGTGAGTGGCGTATTCCCCGCGAGGTTCCCGCCGCCATGCAGTACGGCGCCAGCATGCATCGCGTTTTGCGTGCCTATTACGATTCGGTGCGATTTGGGCGACCGTATTCAGAAGAAGCACTCATCGAATTGTTCCGTACCGATCTCGGGCGGGCGCGAATCCAGGATCGCTATCAGCACGATCTTTATGAAACCCAGGGTGTCGACCAGTTACGCCAGTTCGTGAGCGCCTCGCAGGCCGCTCCGGTTCCTTCTGTACTGCACGCAGAGGAAGCTTTTGAGGTGCGGATTGGAAATACAACCGTGGTCGGACGCATCGACCGAATCGACCGCGCTGCCGATGGCTCCGTTGTCATAACCGATTACAAGACAGGTAAGCCTCAATCGCAGGAAGACGCAGACGAAAGCCTTCAGCTCTCAGTCTATGCACTGGCCGCTCGCGAAAAATGGGGATACCGTGTGGATCAACTCGTCTTTCACAATCTGCTGGAGAACGTCTCGGTGATTTCGCGGCGTACTGATGTGCAGTTGGAAGAAGCGCGCCTGAAAGTAGAGGAGGTCGCCCAAAACATCGCGGCGGGAAACTTCAAAGCCAAGCCCGGCTTTTACTGCGCATTCTGTCCCTATCGCAATCTTTGCCCCGCCACCGAGAAGCGCTTATATTCCATCCCCACCGCAAAGAAAGTTAGCAATCGAAGTAACTAAAAAAGTCTTCAGCCAATCTCAAATACCCGCCCAAAAACTTAGGGGACGCTCTCGCGTCCCCGTTGTTTGCCGCTTAACTGCTCTTAGTGTTTCTTCTTGCCTTTTTTTGCTTTCTTCTTTGGTGCCATGGTTCTATTCTCCCTTCCATTTTTCATGGACTATGCAACGGTCTTCAGTTGCACACTAATTGAATGTATAGAGTCAATAAAAAGTGATGTCAAGAAAAAAATCACGCCCGCGAGCGCGTGTGACCGACACACCAAAGTCACCAGACGACATTAGAGAAGAAATTTTTTCCCGCACAGCCACGATCAGTCATCATTTCACGAAAAAAAGTCGAAAGGCACTCACCTCTCGATTGCGTTGCACACTCAACGCTGGCATCGCTTCTGTGCGCATCGCGTGGAAGCTCAATTCAGCCAATTCAACTTTTCTCCGCCTTGCGCATCTATAATTAATGGAGTCGGAAATCTTCGCAGGAGCACATGAATGGCTGCCTTGGACGATGTCGTCATCATCTCAGCTTGCCGCACCCCGGTTGGAAAATTCCAGGGAAGCTTGTCGGATCTCGGCGCAACTCAACTGGGCGCAATCGTCGTGCGTGAAGCCACGAAACGCGCCAAACTCGATCCCAAGCAAATCGATGAATGCATCATGGGCAATGTAATATCCGCCGGCTTGGGTCAGAATCCCGCACGACAAGCGGCTCTGTTCGGCGGTCTGTCTCCCGAAGTGAGTGCCATGACTGTAAACAAGGTTTGCGGCTCCGGATTGAAAGCGGTCGCACTCGCGGCGCAAGCAATACAGACGGGAAACAGTTCTGCGGTGGTCGCCGGCGGCATGGAATCAATGAGCAACGCTCCCTATCTCTTGCCTCAAGCCCGCAAGGGCTATCGTCTAGGAAACGCGCAGATCATCGATTCCATGGTACACGACGGCTTGTGGGACATTTACAACGACTACCACATGGGCATCACCGGCGAGAACGTCGCAGAGAAGTATGGGATTACACGCGAGGAACAGGACCAGTTCGCCCTGAACTCTCATCGCAAAGCGGTGGCTGCCATCAAGGAATGTCGTTTTAAATCGCAAATTGTTGCGGTTGAATTGCCGGCAAAGAAGAAGGGCGAGTCGCCCGTGATCTTCGATAAAGACGAATCGCCCCGGGAGGACACCACCATCGATATTCTGCGTTCACTGAAGCCCGCGTTCAAGAAAGATGGCACAGTAACCGCTGGCAACGCGCCCGGAGTGAACGATGGCGCCGCCGCCGTCGTCGTGACCAGTGCCAAACATGCAAGAGAACTCGGCGCGGAACCGGTGGCCCGCATTGTCGCGCAGGCCAGCAGCGGTATCGACCCCGCGTGGGTGATGATGGCTCCGGTCAGCGCAGTGCGGAAGATTTGGCAAAAAACTGGCTGGAAAAATGAAGATGTCGATCTCTACGAACTAAACGAAGCCTTCTCCGTGCAAGCTCTGGGGGTAATGCGCGAGCTTGGTCTCGATCCCGATAAAGTCAATGTGAATGGCGGCGCGGTAGCAATCGGACATCCCATCGGAGCCAGCGGAGCCCGCGTCCTGGTAACCCTGATTTATGAGATGATGCGGCGCAACGTTCACCGCGGTATTGCTGCTCTTTGTCTGGGAGGCGGTAACGCGGTCGCGATGGCCGTTGAACGCTAGGCTGTCCGCTCTCTTTTCGCTTAGGCGTCCGCAGTGGCGGATGTAGCCGGTCCCGACGGCAGCATCACAGTGAATATCGCGCCTCCACCGGGCCCCGAGGCGGCTTCCACGTTTCCTCCATGCTCCCGTAAGATCGCTTTGCAAATACTAAGGCCGAGCCCTGTACCCCGGCCGGGCCTCTTGGTCGTGTAAAACGGATCGAAGATATTGGGCAGGATGTCCGACGAAATTCCGGGCCCATCATCCTGGAAAGTGGCGGACACTGTGTTGTCATCCTTCCCCAGACGAATCCGCAACGTACCCCGATCGCGCACCTCGCGCATGGCCTGTTCCGCATTCAGAATCAGATTAAGGAAAACCTGCATCAACTGGTGCGGATCCCCATTCACTGCCGGCAATGACTTCTCCGGCAAAAAATCCACCGTAATGTTGTTCTTGCGCAGAGAGTACGCGTGAAGGTGCAGTGTCCTCTGGATCAACTCGCTGACGTTGATCTCGCTCTTGCCCGGGGCTGGCGGCCGAGAAAAATACATCAGGTTCTGAACAATTTCCGCGGCTCGTCTGGCCTGTTGTTGCAGCATGGTCAATTGCTTGCGAACTGGCTCGGTAACCTCTCCTTCCTGCAACAATTCGCTCACTCCCAAGATACTGGTCAGCGGATTGTTGAGCTCGTGCGCGAAGCCACCGATCATCTGTCCCATAGCTGCCAGGCGTTCGCCCTGAATGACTTGTTGTTCAAGCTTTTTCTCAACCGTGATGTCGCGCACCGACACAATGACGCCACTCAGCTTGCCCCCGGCATCGAACAGCGGGCTGGCCGATGCTCGCATAGTCCGCCAGCTTCCGTCGCGGTGCCGTGCGCCGTACTCGCAGAACCCGAACTGTTTTCGACCCCTACCCACATCACGAAACAGCGCCAGAAATTCCGCGGAATGGCCTTGCTCCTCTTCAACTTTCTTTCCCACCAAGTCCTCGGGTTTGTAACCGAGAAGGTCTTGAATCCGAGAGCTGACAAAGCTGTACCGTTCGTTAAGATCGATCACCAAAATTAAATCAGGAAAGCTCTCCAGCAGGTAGCGTTGAAATTCTTCCTGGCGGCGTAGTGTTTTTTCCATCTCGCGCCGGTCCGTAACGTCTACCAGCGTCCCTTGATAGCGGATGATTTTCCCAGCCGCATCCCATACCGCTCGCGACGTATCCAGGCAAATCGCCGAAGTTCCATCCCGGCGGCGAAGTGTGATCTCCCGGGCGCGTTCGCCACCGCGATCGTCCGCAGTTCGTCCCAGCACCGGGCTCTTCGTACGATCAAAGTTCAATGCAGTCGAATCAAGTTCCAGGAGTTGTTGCTTGCTTCTGTATCCCAGCATGTGTACCAGCGAAGCATTGGCGTCGAGCAACTTTCCCTCTGGCGTGCTGAAGTAGACTCCTTCCTGCAGAGTTTCGAACAGTTCGGTGAAACGTCTTTCCTTCTCTCGTTCTTCGGTGACGTCGCGAGCCAGGGTACTTACGCCCACCACCTCGTCGCCCTTTACGATGGCGTTCAGCACGCAATCAAAGAAGAGTGACCGCGAGCTCTTCTTGAGCCGTATCTGAACCACTCCCGACCAGCGCCGTCGTTCAAGAAAGCGAGCCAAACCTTGCTGCAAATCGCTACGCGGAGGCTGCTCGATGAATTCATCCAGCTTGCACCCCACAATCGCCGAGTAGGGAATCCCCAGAAGTTGAGTCACGCTCCGATTGACAGTGCGAACCGTGCCGTCCAGGGAGAAAGCAAATGCCACGTCATCGAAGGAGTCAATCAATTCCTTGAAGCTGCGCTGCGAGCGGGCAATGACTTGGCTGAGCTGGTCGAGCTGCTCATCCGTCGGTGGAGTTCTCACGTGGTCTTGCAACCCGCGCACCAGATCTCTTAGTTCGGTGACCTGTTTCCGTCGGCCATAAGTGAATGCCGCGAAAGAGATGGCCACAAACAGCACCGCGATCGGCAGCACTCCGAGGTGATAAGGCAGTGCCTGCAGTCGCTCCCAAGTGACCGCGGCCAGCGCCGTCGCCAGTAACACTACAAAGAGCAAAGCAACCCGCCACAGACGTGCTTCTTCCCGTTCCAAAAGATTGGGGTTTGAGGTGGTGCGTGCGAGTTGTTTTTCCTTTTCCGGCATGAGCCGACGCCCCTGTTCCTCGCTGGTGATGTGTATTCTCAGGGTTTGGTGGGCGTTAGTGGAATCGTAGTGCACAAGCGCTGTGGGGACAATCAAAACTGTATTGGGTAACTTGGTTCAGCTGCTCTAACTGTGCTTTTTCTCCCCTTGTCACGTGCCGATGTGACGGCAGTCACGCTGCATCCTCCGCCTCAGGTCGTATGGTGGATGTCGTTCGGGCATTCGTCTGAAACTGCTAACGTCACCGCGGGTCCGATGAGTCTGTCTGCCTGAAGCACCGAACCCATGCTCTACAAAACTTTGAGTGCCGCAGTCTATGGCATCGACGCCAGCATCATCGAGGTCGAAGTCGATATCTCTGGCGTCAGACTTCCGAAGATCACTTTCACACTGTCGGTCTGCCCGACGCGGCCGTGCGCGAAAGCCGAGATCGCGTGCGCGCAGCGCTGAAGAATTGTGGATATAACATTCCTCTCACGCAAATTACTATCAATCTCGCGCCAGCGGATATTCGCAAAGAAGGATCGGGATTCGACCTGCCTATGGCGCTGGGCATCCTCGGAGCCTACGGCGGATTGAACAAGAAAGAACTTCAAGACTGCGTCTTCGTCGGTGAGCTTTCTTTGGATGGCGGAGTACGCGGGGTCCGCGGTGCGCTTCCTATTGCCATTGAAGCCCGCGGCAAGAAAATTCCGCGGCTCGTTGTTCCTGAACCTAATGCCCGGGAAGCGGCTATGGTGGGCGGCGTCGAGGTCTATCCCGTGAAGTCGTTGCTCGACGTTGCCAACATACTGCCAAGCGGGCTCTCGAAGTCGCATGTGCTGGCGGGCACAATATTTTGATGATTGGTCCTCCCGGCTCGGGAAAGACCATGCTTGCTAAGCGCATGCCCACCATCCTGCCTCCATTTACTTTTGAAGAAGCTCTGGAGACCACAAAAATTCATAGTGTTGCCGGGGTGCTCGACGCAGGAGCCGGCCTGGTCGGTGTGCGTCCTTTCCGCTCTCCACATCACACCATCTCTAACGCCGGGTTGATCGGAGGCGGCGTTGTGCCCCGTCCCGGAGAAGTTTCGCTCGCCCATAACGGCGTGCTCTTTCTGGACGAGCTGCCCGAGTTCCCACGCAATGTGTTGGAAGTCATGCGTCAGCCATTGGAGGACGGTACGGTGTGCATTGCCCGCGCCGCCATGTCGCTTACTTTTCCGGCGCGGTTCATGCTGGCGGGCGCGATGAATCCTTGTCCTTGCGGATACTTTAACGATCGCTCCCGCGAGTGCCATTGCTCGCCCTTAATTATTCAGCGGTGCATGTCGAAGATGTCTGGCCCGTTGCCGACCGCATCGATATTCATATCGACGTTCCCGCGGTGAACTACAAGGAGCTGCGCTCCGGCTCCGAACCAGAAAGCTCTGCCAAAATCCGCGACCGTGTAATACGTGCCCGTGAACTTCAGTTGACCAGATTCTCTTCTTGCAAGCGTGAGAAAGCTTTACTGCAATGCGCAAATGGGGCCTCGTCACATTCGTTCTTTTTGTGAACTTTCCCTGGACTGCGAGCGCCTGCTCGAGCGGGCCATGGCTCAGCAGGGTCTTACCGCCCGCGCCCATGACCGAATATTGAAGGTTGCGCGCACGATTGCGGACCTCGAAGCCGCTTCCGCCATTGTCCCCAAACACATTGCTGAGGCGATTCAGTATCGAACCCTGGATCGGACGTTTTGGGCATAAGCGCCAGAACTGCTGAATCCAAACGAGATGCAGGTGGTGCGCCCTTCCGAGTCACACCGTTCTTTATTAAACACTTGACGTTCCCGGTATTTCCGGCTACCGTACAAAGTTCCGCGGGTGATTTAGCTTTTGGCCAGTCCGATGAGCCTCCACTGCTATCGGCCCAAATCCAGTTTCTAAGAAACTTTCGGCAGCGACGGCGCATCTATTAAAGGTAACCAGAGCTTTCCCGTACAACCCATCTGAATTGAAGGACTTGCGCACTCTGGCTAGGAATTGCCTTGCCCTTGCGGATGGGATCAGGCCGGTCAGCTCAAAGTAAGGAGATAGATAAATGAAACGTTCTGATCGAGTTTTTGATGCTTTACACACTTTGCGCAACCGGTATATGCTTTGTCAGCTTGCTTCCAAGGCTACCCGTAAGTTTCACAAACCAAACACCAGAATCCAGGAAACCATGAACGAAGTCCTGGACCGGATTGCAGGCTCGGAGCGGCAATCGATTCTTGCCGAACCGGAACACTTTGTCGAGGCACAACGGCGGGCTGCTTAACACCAGCCCCGCCTGCCTGCCCCGCTTGGTAAGTCTTCCTTAGCGTACCCCCCTTTGAAAATCTCCTCGCAGGTGACCAATGACCATCGCAGAACTTAAAGAAAAAAATATTACCGAGTTGACCAAGATCGCCCGATCTTTGGATCTTCCCGGAGCCAGCGGATTACGAAAGCAAGACTTGATCTTCAAGATCCTCCAGGCACAAAGCGAAAAAGAAGGCCACATTTTTGCCGAAGGCGTACTCGAAATCCTGCCCGACGGCTACGGATTCCTTCGCTCTCCTGACTACAACTATTTGCCCGGCCCGGATGACATTTACGTTTCGCCATCTCAGATCCGCAAGTTCGACCTCAAGACTGGTGACACCGTCAGTGGCCAGGTCCGTCCTCCGCACGAAGGCGAGAAATATTTTGCGCTGGTCAAGATTGAAGCCGTCAACTTCGAGTCGCCAGATGAAGCGCGCAACAAGATTTTGTTCGACAACCTGACGCCCCTCTATCCCCAGGAGCGCGTCAAACTCGAAACCACTCGTGAAAACGTCAGCGCCCGCGTGATGGATTTGCTCACGCCCCTGGGTAAGGGACAGCGCGGCTTGATCGTGTCACCGCCGCGCGCCGGCAAGACCATGTTGCTGCAGAACGTCGCCAACTCCATCACCACCAACCATCCGGAAGTCGTCCTGATGGTTCTCCTGATCGACGAGCGCCCCGAAGAAGTCACCGACATGCAGCGCTCGGTAAAAGGCGAAGTCATCTCCTCCACCTTCGACGAACCGGCTGCCCGTCACGTGCAGGTTGCCGAAATGGTGATCGAAAAGGCTAAGAGGTTAGTTGAGCACAAACGTGACGTGGTGATTCTGCTTGATTCCATCACCCGTCTGGCGCGTGCCTACAACACCATCGTTCCGCCCAGCGGCAAAGTGCTCTCCGGCGGCGTCGATTCCAACGCGCTACAGCGTCCCAAGCGCTTCTTTGGATCTGCCCGCAACATCGAAGAAGGCGGCTCGCTGACCATCATCGCCACCGCATTGATCGACACCGGTTCCCGCATGGACGATGTCATCTTTGAAGAATTCAAAGGCACCGGCAACAGTGAAATCATTCTCGATCGCAAGCTGGTGGACAAGCGCACTTTCCCGGCCATCGATATCCAACGCTCGGGCACTCGAAAAGAAGAACTCCTGATCCCGAAAGAAGACTTAACCCGCATCTGGGTACTGCGCAAAGTGCTGAACCCGCTCTCCCCAGTCGAAGCCATGGAACTGCTGATCGACAAGCTCACCAAGACCCGCTCCAACGGGGAGTTCTTAGCCAACATGAGCTCGTTGTAGCCTCCACGAACCAGCCTCCACGACTAGGGACAGGCGCCCTCGCCTGTCCGGCGGAGCAAAGCTCGGCAAATTCCGTCTGCAGACTTGCTTTCCCGCTGCCGATATTTCGGCGATGAAAGTTCTCCGGCACGCAAAGCACTTTTGAAAGGGATACCCCCTCCCCCCGGGGTCTTGTGGAATTAAAGATTTGGGCAGTGAACACAGCCAAAATCTTTGGAAAATAAAGGTTTACAGGCAAAATCTTGAAAGCAAACGGCTTATTACTTGTGGCTAACATTGGAATAGTCTAGTATATCTTTTATGAGGGATAGAGGAAGCGGAAGTCAAGCGGAAAAGAAGACGGGCGTGTCATCTCCCACGCTTTGCTAACAGCAAAGGACGGGCGCCGAAACGGCCAGCCGTCGAGAGTCGGTGGGCCACCCGCCCAGGATGTTCCTAAACCTGCATCACCAAGTTGACCTTGGCCAACTTGATCTTTGCGGGCCTGTGGCTCCTTCCATTCGGCCTGCTGGTGTGCAGATCGCACTTCCTGCCTCGCTTCCTCGGCGTCTGGCTGATGGTGGCTTGCTTCGCCTGGTTGGCGTTCAGCTTTACCGGCTTACTGCTCCCAGCGCACGAGAACAAGGCCTTTAAGATCGGCCAACCTTTTATGCAGGGAGAGGTGGTGACTATGCTCTGGCTCGTGATCATGGGCGCCAAGGAGCAGCGCTTGGCCGCGGCAAAATCCTGAAGACTCTATTTCAGGGACACTCACGCCGATGGTTCAGTGGCAACACGGGGCCAGATGTCAGATCACGTTTGGAGCCTGGAGGAATTCGTGGGATGATTAGACCAGAGAACGGCAGGAGCGGCAGCATAAAATACCGGATTGCGATGTGGGCGAGTGCGGGCTTGCTGGTTGTGGGCTGCTGGAACCTTTATGCCCTGGCAACGTTTCCACTTCCGATGAATTCCGAACCGATTGTCTGGACTCTCGTCCGTTTAACTTGCCCAATTGCGTTTGCCAGTTTTCATTTCAATTTCCCCGTCAGTATCTATTGGGTTCTGCTTGCGAATGCTGCTACGTATGCGTTGGTTGGTCTGATCGTGGAGGCCCTGCGGCGACAACTACATCACGCGAAAAATTAGAAACACAAACCAATGCCGGGGTGCTGCCGTCTGTCTTGCCTCCCACCTTTGCTAACAGCAAAGATGGGGCAGCTCACTTAATATAGTGCCGCCGAAAGGTGAGCCACCCGCCAAGCCCGCGAAGTATCAGCTGAGGTAAGCCTCATCTCTCTGGAGATGAAGTAAAATCCGGGCGCGAAACAAACCATCCACCGAATGATTGGCTATCTGAATGAAATCGTGGACAGAGATTGGCGCCCGGTTTCACGATGGGCCCTGGGAGCGTGGCTTATCTTCTACGGATGGTTCTTGATCTATGCCTTTACCCAGGGCCACGGCTACTTATTCATTGATTCCGCCAATCTCGTCGTTCACGAAGCCGGACATCTCTTGTTCGGTTGGCTGGGCCCCACGCTTGGGCTCTGGGGAGGAACCATCCTGCAATGGCTGGTGCCGTTGCTGCTGGCGGCATATTTCTTTGTCCAGCGTCAGACCACTGCTTTCGCTTTTTGCATGTTTTTCTTTTTTGAAAACTGGCTTTACACCGCGACCTATATGCCGATGCGCGAACCATGTCGCTACCCCTGGTCACCGTGGGAGATCCGGAGTTTGCCGAGCATGACTGGCATGCGATCTTCTCCAGCTTAGGCGTGTTGCAGTACGACACCAGAATCGCGTGGACGGTACGCATGTTGGGCTGGTGCGGGATGTTCGGAACCGTCTTGTGGCTGATGCTTCAAAGTCTGGTTAATGGCGGTCCTCAGGGCGGTGCCTGCAAGTTTGACCATCTCCCCCGGAAATGCTACAAAGACTAGTTTTTGCTCCCCGCTCCCCAGGCGTCGGCCTGCGGAAATCCGGGGCAGAATCCGAGACGGCCAAGCTCCAGCACTCCTGTTAAAGTCTTGCAGTGGAAGCGTGCTCGGGATTGCGGTCATG
>Ga0209689_1001138_pt1 | contig 19651 bp, 18 predicted proteins | sample GraSoiAngelo_149_FD_187119 | JGI IMG/M metagenome (GOLD analysis project Ga0209689, IMG submission 187119) | Grasslands soil microbial communities from the Angelo Coastal Reserve, California, USA - 14_1009_09_30cm (SPAdes) (version 2) | ecosystem: Environmental > Terrestrial > Soil > Grasslands ... | reverse complement strand
GCGGCGGTACTCGTCGTACTCCCGCTCACGGATCGCGTGCGGCCCTCGCGCGTCATCGCGATCGGCGCCCTCATCACCGCGCTCGCGAACCTCGCGTTCGCGCTCGCGGCACAGGACGTCATCACCGGATCGCTCCTTCGCATGATCGCGGGGTTCGGCCTCGCCGGCGTGTACATGCCCGGCGTGCGGCTCGTCGCGCAGAGCTCCGACCCGGCGCGCCGCGGCACCGCGGTGGGCCTCTACGTGGCGGCGTTCTATCTCGGCGGCTCGCTCTCGTTCCTCGCGACGGGTCTGCTGCTCGAGCCATTCGGTTGGCGCGGGACGGCGATCATCCTCGGCGCGGTCGCGCTCGCCGCCCTGCCGGTCGCGACGATCAGCTCGCGCGGAATCCCGGAGACGACCGGCGAGCGCGCGCATCTCGATCTCCGCGTCCTTCGCAACGCGCCTCTGGTCCGCACGATCGGCGCATACGTCGGACACTCGTGGGAGCTCTTCATCGTCCGCGCCTGGCTCGCCGCGTTCCTCGCCGCCGCCTTCGCGCTCCGAGGGCTCTCGCCGACCGACGCATCCGCGACGGCGAGCCAGTGGGCCGCGCTCATCCTCGCCCTCGGTGTGCCTGGCGTCTTCGTCGGCGGCTGGCTCTCCGACCGAGTCGGACGCACGCGGGCCGCGCTCCTCTATGCGTTGGGCAGCGGCGCCATCTCCATCGGCTTCGGCATGCTGCTCTTCGCGCCCTGGCCGGCGATCGTAGCCATCGGCGCGATCTACGCGGCGCTCGTCGCCGCCGACTCCGCGGTGTACTCGACCGCCGTGACGGAGCTCGCGCCCGCGGCGCGGATCGGCTCCGCACAGGCGCTCCAAGCCGTCGCCGGATTCGGGATCGGGTCGCTCGGGCCGATCGTCGCGGGCGCCACGCTCGACCTCGGCTCTGGCTGGGTCGGACCGTTCCTCGCCGCGGGCGTCGTTGGCATCGCCACGGCGCTCCCGCTCGTAATGTCGTTACGCGAGCGGCCGCTCATCGCGGCCGATCGCGCGTGATCATCGTTGTCGAAGGTCCGAGCGGTGCCGGCAAGACGACCTGGTGCCGGACCCACGGTGGCGCCAACGCGCTCCTCGAAGCCTTACCCGATCACGCGACGGTTCCCACCGAGCCGCGTGCGGCCGGGCGGTTCTGGGTGGAGCGGAACGTCGTTCGGTGGCGGGAGGTGCTCGAGCGTGAGGCCCGCGACGGCCTCGTCGTCGTCGACACCGATCCGTTCAAGCTTCACTACGTCTGGACGCTCTTCGAAACGGGACAGATCAGTGAGGTCGAGTGGACGATGCAGCGCGATGCCGCTCGTGACGCGTTCGCGGCCGGACGCTACGCCCTCGCCGATCTCTTCCTCGTATCGGACGTCGACGATGCGACGCTGCGCGCGCGACGCGACGCCGATCCGACGCGCACGCGGCGGAACTTCGAACGCCACGTCCAACTGCGTGATGCGCTGCTGCGCTGGTACCGCGCCATCGATCGGCTCGAGCCGGGCCGCGTCGTCTTCGGTCTACCGGACGCCGGCATCACGCCAGATCTGCTCGCGAGAGGGAAGCGGAAGACGCGCTCCGGGCGCGAGCTCTTCGAACGGCTGATGAGCGAGCTCACCGCCCTCTAGGCGCCACGCAATCGCTGCAGGCCCGCCACGAACGTGTCGAGCCCGAACTCGAACGCGACCGCGCAGTCCGCGCCGGAGATCTCATCCCAGTTCTCGAGGATGTAGGGGTCTGCCCCAGCCGGCAGCGGCGGCGGCACGCTGCCTCGGATGCCGGCGGTGCCAGCTTCCCAATACGCGAATCCGATCACATACGACTCCGCGGTCGCGAGAACGTGGAACGCCGTGCGTGCATCGAAACCCGCATCGCGAAGGAGCGCCATCACCGCTCCGGCCGCGCCGAGCGCACCGGGATTGCTGAGCTGGAGTGTCGCGAGCAACGGGATCGCGTTGGGATGGCGGAGCAGGAGCTGTCGATAGTCGCGTGCCAGTGCGCGGAAGGCGTCCTGCCAGGGAGCGCTGCCGGGAACGGGCAGGAGCAGCTCCGCGAGCAGTCGTCCGACGACCGCTTCGAGGAGCACGGCCTTCGAAGGGAAGTGGCGGTACAGCGACATGGCCTCGACGCCGAGCGCCGAGCCCAGACGGCGCATCGAGAGCGCCTCGAGGCCCTCACGATCGATGAGCTCGATCGCTGTCTCGATGATTCGTTCCGCCGAGAGCGGCGTGCGCCTTGACGTGAGCACTTTTGCCACTTAGGTTTACAGCGTACGCTTACAGCGTAAGTCCGCGCAAGAGGTGCAATCGATGTTCACGGCCTGGGGGCGATTCGTCTACCGGCGGCGCTGGCCGGTCCTCGCGATATCCGGCCTCCTGCTCGTGGCGTCGGCGTTCATCGTGGTGCAGGGCGGGAAGCTGCAATCCGGCGGCTTCATCGAGACCTCTGAGTCCGGACGAGCGTCGCGGCTCATCGAGCGGGAGCTGCCGCGCGCGGGCGGCGGCACCTTCACGCTGATCTTCTCGAGCGACGCCCGCTCCGGCACGAGTCCCGAGTTCCGCGCGGCTGTCGACGCCGCGCTGGCGCCCCTCCGCAAAGACTCACGCATCGCGACGATCGTCACCCCGTACGACGGCACGGCGAGCGACCCGACACAGCTCATCTCGAAGGGCGGTCACGCCGTCGCGATCGACGTCGCCGTCAAGGACGACCTCGCGACAGCCCGCGACTACTACCCTGAGCTTCGAGCCCTCGTACGGTCGGACACGCTGCAGGTCCAGGCCACGGGCGTGCTCGCGATCAACAGCGGGTTCAACGAGGTCTTGCAACAGGATCTTCGCCGCGCCGAGACCGTCTCCCTCCCGCTCGCGCTCGTCCTGCTGCTCGTCGTCTTCGGCTCGATCGTCGCCGCTCTCGTACCGCTCGGTGTCGGCGTGCTCGCCGTCGTCGGGGGCATCGCCGGGATGTTCCTCGTCGCGCGCGTGACCGACGTGTCCGTCTACGCATTGAACGTGGTGACGCTCATCGGCCTCGGCGTCGCGATCGACTACTCGCTCTTCATCACGAACCGATTCCGCGAGGAGATGCGGCGCGGTCGGAGCGGCAACAACGCGCTGGCCATCGCGATGGCGACGTCCGGACGCGCGATCACGTTCTCCGGCCTCACCGTCGCGATCGGCCTCTCAGGGATGCTCTTCTACCAGGGGACGTTCCTCTCATCGATGGGCATCTCGGGCGCGATCGTCGTCGCGAGCGCGGTGTTCTACGGCTTGACGTTCCTTCCCGCGCTTCTCGCCATACTCGGACCCAACCTCGGGCGCGGGCGCGTTCCGATCTTCCAGCCGGACTCGACTGGCACCGGCTGGTGGCACACGATCGCGACCGCGGTCATGCGCCGGCCTCTTCTCGTGCTCGTACCGATCGTCGCGTTCATCCTCCTGCTGGGCTCGCCGTTCCTTCATCTGCGCCTCGCGAACAACGACGTGACGGCGCTCCCGACACACGAGGAGTCGCGCGCCGCGTTCGACCGGTTGGTGAATGAATTCCCCGGCGGCAATCAGACGCACATCAGCGTGGTGGTCGAGTACCCGACGGCCGATCCGCTCGCGCCGTCTCGCGTCCCCGGCCTCGTGGACTACGCGAAGAGGATCGCGGCGCTCCCGAATGTCGACACGATCACGAGTCCGGTCACGGTCGACCCGCGCTTCGGCGCGGCGGAGTACGCCGCGCTTTACGCGCAGCCGCGGGCGCAGCTCCCCCCGCAGCTCCAGGCACTCGTGCGCGGCACCGTGGGGGAGCACATCGTCGTGCTCGACGTCGTCACGCAGAAGGGCATCTACAGCGACGAAGCCCGGCAGCTCCTCCGCTCCATCCGCGCGCTGCCCGGGCCGCCCGACGCCGCGGTCGCCGTGACCGGCTTCACCGCGATCGACCTGGATACAGTCGACTTCATCGCGAGCCACACGCCCGCGGCGCTTGCCTACATCGTCGCCGCGACGATGCTCGTGCTCTTCCTGCTCCTCGGCTCGGTGGTCCTTCCGCTCAAGGCGGTCGTCATGAACCTTCTCTCGATCTCCGCGTCGTTCGGTGCGATCGTCTGGATCTTCCAGGACGGCCACCTCGCGGCGCAGCTCGGGTTCACACCCGGTTCGATCGACCCGACCCTGCCGGTGATCATGTTCTGCACCGTGTTCGGTCTCTCGATGGATTACGAGGTGCTGCTTCTCTCGCGAATGCAGGAGGAGTACCTCCGCACCAAAGACAACACCAGCGCGGTCGCGATGGGCCTTGAGAAGAGCGGCCGGCTCATCACCGGCGCGGCCGCCATCATGGTCGGGGTCTTTGCCGCGTTCGCGCTCGCCGACATCGTCCTGATCAAGGCGATCGGCCTTGGGATGGCCCTCGCTGTGGCGATCGACGCGACTCTGGTCCGCGCGCTCGTCGTCCCGGCGACGATGCGTCTTCTGGGTGACCTCAACTGGTGGGCGCCGGGGCCGCTGGCGCGGTTCCAACGCCGGATCGGCCTGAGGGAATCGACGGCCTAGCACACAAGCCGTTTGCCCCTCGCCGGTAGGATTGGCGCTCGTGCAAGCAGTTCAGGCGCCGATGCTGCGACCGCTCGGTGTCGGCGACGTCCTCGACCGGACGTTCACCGTGTACCGATCCAAGCCGCTCATCTTCATCGGCATCTCGGCGATCTGGTACCTGCTCCTTTTCCTCGTCTTCATCGTGCTCGGCGCGATCATCTTCGCCGGGTCGCTCTCGGCGTTCGCGAGACAGGCCACCACGCCGAGCCCCGAGTTCGTGGCGGGGGCGATCGTCGGAATCATCGGCTTCGGCATCGTCGCCGTGGTCGTCGCGATCTTCCTCTTTTCGGCGCAGAGCGCGGGAATCGTGCATGCCGCGGCTCGACGTTATCTCGCGAGAGAAGTCACGATCGGAGAATCGTTTCGAGCGGGCCTCTCCGCAGCCGGACGATTGTTCTTTGCTGGGCTCCTCGTCTTCTTGGCGATCGCCGCGCTTTGGTTGCTCGTCTTTGTCATCGGTGGGATCGCGGCGGCGGTCGCGAGAGAGCCCGTGGCCGGCGTTCTCGTCATCGGCTTGGGCGTGATCGTCGCGATCGCGGGTACGTTCTATCTTGCGGCTTCGTGGCTGGTCGCCCCCGTCATCGTCGTGGTCGAGAAGTTGGGACCCATCGCGGCGCTCGGCCGTTCATGGCGGCTCTCGAGCGGAAGTCGCTGGCGGATCATCGGCATCCAGGCGCTTCTCGGGATCCTCAACCTCGTGCTCTCGCTGCTGATCGGCGGGATCTTCGGCGGCCTCGCCGCCGCAGGACAGACCGAGCAGCCCGGCCAGTTCGGAGTGAGTACTGTCGTCCAGACCCTCGTCAACCTCGCCTCGACGATCATCTGGGCTCCCGTCGAGTGGATCGCGTTCACGATCCTCTACTACGACCTACGGGTCCGGAAAGAGGCGTTCGACTTGCAGCTCGCCGCGGAGGCCTTGCCGCAGTCCTAAGACGCGCTCTCGTCTTGGGCCTCGTTCTCTGGATCGCCGTCCCCTCTAGCGCCGCGGCGGACACGCTGACGCTCGACGCATACCGCGCGCGCCTCGCGCAGGTCCGCACGCTCGTTGACCGGTCGCGAGCCGCGGGGACGCTCGACCGCGAGCGCATGCTCGCGCAGTCGATCGCCCTTTTGCGGCAGACGACCGCCGTCCAGAATCGTGGGGAAACCGTATCGGTCGACGATGGCCCCGTCGCAGATGTGCTCGCGGGAGCCAACGGGGCGAACGCGGCGCTCGCGATCGTCGATGCTTATATCGCCACGGCCGATCGCGCGACGCAGAGCGGCATCGACCCCTCGATCGCCGACGCCCGGCTCCGCGACATCCTCGGCGCGCCCGAGAGCCCCGGGACCTCGCTCTCCGGCGTTGCCGCCTTGCTGGATTGGATCGGTTCGCGGATCGCCGCGTTTGTGAGTGGCATCCGCGGCATCCCCGATCTGCGGTTCATACCTTGGGTCATCGCGGCTGTTGGGATCGGTCTCGCGCTCTTCATCGTCGCGACACTCGGACGCGGTGTCCGCGAGCGCGTTCGGCGCGAAGTCCTGTTGCCGGACCGCACGCTCGCGCGCACCGACGACCCTGCGGCCCACCGGCGGGCCGCGGAGTCGGCGCTCGCGGGCGGACGCGCGCGCGAAGCGATCCACGAGCTCTACCTCTACGTGCTGCGCACGCTTGCGGTACGGGAACTGATTCGCTACGACCCCGCGCTGACCGATCGCGAGCTTCTCATGCGGGCGGCCGCCATCCCCAATGCGGATGCGCTCCGCGATCTCGTGGCGCTGTATGAGCGCGCGTGGTTCGGTCTACGCGAGCCCGACGCTGCCGAGGCCGAGCGTGCACAGTCGCTCGCCTCGCGGGTCGCCGGGTGAGGCGGCTGCGCCGGGTCCACCCTCTTTACTGGCTCGCGCTCGTCCTCTTCATTGCCGCGCTCGTCGCGAGCGCGCTCACCGCCGATACCTCGGGCGGCGTTTCGCGATCGGCGTCGGTCTACGACGCGGGTCCCGGCGGCACCGCTGCCCTCCGCAAATACCTCGAAGCGATGGGCGCGTTCACCATGACCGTGCAGGGAGACACGTTCGCGGCCGATCCCTCACAGATCGGCGTTCTGTTCATACTCGGACCGAGCGAACAGTTCACGCAATTCGACGCCCTCGCCGTCCGGCGCTTCGTCACGGCCGGCGGCACCGCTGTGCTCGCAAGCGACACGGGCCTCCCGGAGAGCGCGCTTCTCGACACGTTCGACGTTCAGGTCGCCGGACCGATCGGGCCGGGTCGGTATCCGATCGGCGGCGTCACCTTCGCCGACCCACCGACGCACGCGATCGCGATCGATCGCGGCATCGCCTTTTCGCTCGGCGCGGGCCGCGTACCGCTGGCCGCCGCGTCCGGCCAGGCGATCGTCGCGCTGGCGCGCGAGGGGACCGGCTCGCTCATCGTCGTCGGATCGGTCGGACCCTTCCTCACCGCGGAGCTTGGCGACGCCGACAACGGGCGGTTCGCACTGGGGCTCGCTGCCTCGGCGATCGCGCGCGGTCGCGCCGTGGCGTTCGACGAGTACCACCATGGGGTTCACCCGAGCACCGACGTGCTGGTCCTTCTGACCCGCACCTGGCCTGGCCGGGCCATGCTCTTCGCGGGGATCGCCTTCTTCGTCTACCTCCTTGCGACCGGACGGAGGCTCGGGCCCGCGATCCCGCTCGACGCGCGCCCGCCGCGCTCGAGCCTCGAGTACATCCGCGGCTTCGCGGGCCTGGTCCGGCGATCAGGACACGGCGAGATCGCCCGCCGCAGATTCCAGCGCGAGCTCCGGAGGGCGCTCGCGCGAGAGCTTGGGCTCGATCCGGAGACGCCGATCGGCGACATCGTCGCCGAGATCGCGACGGCAGACCGCCAACGCGCGGCGCGGGTGCGCGCGCTAGACGAGGCGCTTTCGCGGCCGTTGCGAGACGACGCGCTGCTCCGTACCGTCCGCGAGATCGGTCTCGTTACCGCCACCGCCGGCGAAACAGGAGGAAGAGCGTGACCACAAAAGACATCGCCGCCCGCTACGCCGACCAGATCCATCGCGTGGTCGTGGGCCAGGACGAGACCGTTCGCCTCTCGTTCATCGCGCTCCTGCTCCGCGGCCACCTCTTGATAGAGGGCGTGCCCGGCACGGCGAAGACGCTCCTCGCGCGAACGGTCGCGCGTCTCATCGGCGGAACGTTCAAGCGGATCCAGTTCACGCCCGACCTCATGCCAAGCGACGTCGTCGGCACGACGGTCTACGAGATATCCACGAGCTCATTCCGCACGCGCACCGGCCCCGTCTTCGCGAACGTTGTGCTCGCCGACGAGATCAACCGCGCGCCCGCGAAGACGCAGAGCGCGCTGCTCGAGGCGATGGAGGAGCGGCAGGTCACCCTCGAAGGCGAGTCGCTCGCGCTGCCCGACCCATTTCTCGTGCTCGCGACGCAGAACCCGGTCGAGTACGAGGGCACCTATCCACTGCCTGAGGCCGAGCTCGACCGCTTCGTCTTCAAAGCCATCGTCCGCTATCCGAGCGCCGACGACGAGCGCGCGATACTCAGAGCTCACGACCGGGGCCAGCCTTCCGCGAAGATCGTCGAGATCGACCCGTTCCCGCACGGAACGCTGGAAGAGTGCCGTGGCGAGATCGAGAACGTGACCGTTGAAGACTCGGTGCTCGACTACGTGGTGCGCATCGCGGCCGAATCGCGGCGCTCGCCTGACCTCATCCTCGGGGCGAGCCCGCGCGCCGCGGTGCACCTGCTCCGTGCGGCCAAAGCCGCCGCGGCCATCGACGGCCGCGACTTCGTCACGCCTGACGACGTGAAGTCGCTTGCGACGCCGACGCTTCGGCATCGACTCGTGTTGAAAGCCGAAGCCGAGATCGAGGGTCTGGATGCGGATGCCGTGTGCAAGCGCGTGCTCGCGCGTCTTGACGTGCCCCGCTGAACCGCCTCGCCGCCCTGCCGATCCCGCGCCCGCGCCTTCTGGCGCTGATCCTGGTCGCGGCACTCCCGCTCGCGCTCGCCGAGGTCGCTCCGGTGTTCGTGACCCTCGCGATTGCCGTCCTCGTGGTCGCGATCGTCCTTGCCGTCGTCGACTTTCGGGCGACGCCGTCGCCGTCGAGCGTCCCGATCGAGCGCGTCGCCGAGCCGCAGCTCTCGATCGGCGTCGGCAACCGCGTGACGGTTCGGCTGCGAAATCCGTACGCGCTTCCGCTGCGCGCGACGATCCGGGACACGGTTCCAGCCTCGTTCGACGTGGACCGGCGGACCGCCGACCTCGTCGTTGGCCCCGGGGCGGTCGCGGATGCCGCCTACGCCGCGCGCCCCCGCCATCGCGGCAGCTTCCGCTTCGGCGACGTCCACCTCCGCCTCCGGGGCCCCCTCGACCTGCTCCAACGACAGGGGCGCGTGCCCGCGGATGCGCCGGCGAACGTCTACCCGGATCTGCAGGAGATCCGCCGCTACGAAGTGAGCCTCAGGCGCGGGCTCGCCTACGACGCCGGTCAGCGCCGCGCGCGTATCCCCGGCGCGGGGTCGCTCTTCGAACGACTGCGCGAGTACCAACCGGACGACGATCCGCGGTGGATCTCCTGGACGGCGACGGCGCGGCGCGGCCGGCCGATCAGTGTCGAGTACGAGACCGAGCGGCAGCAGCGCGTGCTCATCCTGCTCGACGCCGGACGGATGATGTCGAGCACGCTCGGCAGGCTTACCAAGCTCGACCACGCTGTGAACACCGCGCTGATGCTGAGCTACGTCGCTATCGCGAAGGGCGATGAGGTGGGTCTCCTCGGATTCGCGGACGCGGTCCGCGCGTACGACCCGCCACGCCGCGGACATCGGCAGTTTCTTCGCCTCACTGAAAGTCTCCGTCGCCTCGAGGTGACCACGACCGAGCCCGACTACCGCGCGGCATTCGAATTCCTTCGCTCGAAGACCGCGCGCCGCGCGTTCGCGATCCTGTTCACCGATCTCGTCGACGAGGAAGCTTCGCGCGGTCTCGTCGCGGCGCTCACCCAGCTCGCCGGGAACAACCTCGTTCTGTGCTGCGTCCTTCAGGACCCGCAGCTCGCCGAAGCTGCGGCCCGCGAACCCGGATCGTCGGGCGAGCTCTACGAGCGGGTCGTTGCCTCGGAGGTGCTCGACGCGCGCCGCCGCGCGCTCGCCGTGCTCCGCCGCCACGGGGTGCACTCGATCGACGTGCCCGCGGAGCGTCTCTCGGTCTCGACGATCCAGCGCTACCTCGAGCTCAAGAAGCGCTTTTTCTAGACGGCCTCCCCACGAGAAAGATGTAGCTCCAAAGCGCGAGTCCCACGACCACGCCGACGGTGACCTTGAGTGCGATCGGCGCATCACTCGGCGAGAGGAACGCCTCGAGGATCCCCGCCACGCCGAGCGCGGGAATGATGAGGAGCATGACGCGGATCGCCTGCGCGCCCGCGAGGCGCAGGGCATCACGGCGGCTCCGATCGCCAGGCCGCAGCAGCGCCCAGGCGAGGCGGAGCCCCGCCCCACCCGAGAGGACGATGCACGAGATCTCGAGCGGCCCATGCGCGGCGGTGAACGTGAGGAGGCCACCAGAGAGGCCGTAACCCTGCACGACGGCGAGCACGGTCCCGAGGAAGGCGCCGTTCGCGACGAGGAGATAAAGGGTGAGCGCGCCCGCCGTGAGGCCGCCCGCGAAGGCGGCGACCGCGACGCGCACGTTGTTCACGATGATGAGCGGGCCTACCAGCGGGCGGTAACCCTCGGGTATGTCCGTCCAGAGGCGCCGCTCGGCGAGATGCTGGCGCGTCTCCGGGGGCAGCGCGGTCGCTGCGATCTCCGGAAGGAGCAGGCCGATCGCGAAGGTGGCGAGAAGCGGGATCGCGAACGCGGCGAGCGAGACCGCGGTGAATCGAGAGTTCGCGCGAACGCTCGACGGAAGCTCGTGCAGGAAAAAGCGGCGCAGCCGCCGGCCGCTGGTCGGCGCCTCGCTATACACGAGCGCGTGGGCAGTCGCGACGAGATCGTTCAGGCGTTCGGTCGCCGCGTCGAGCGCGAAGTCGCGGCGGGCCACCGCGAGGTCGCTGCTGGCGCTTCGATAGAGCCGGCCGAGCTCCAGCACGTCGCTCGGTGCGAGCCGCTCCACCCGCCCGTTGGCCTCGGAGATCAGGTTCTCGAGCCGCGCCCAGCGGGCGCGCCGGTCCTCGACGAACCGGTCGACCGTCATCACCGCCGGAACGTACCACTCCGTAGCATTGACTTATGACGGTCGCCGCCGGTCGACTCGAAGTCGAGACACCCGATCACATCGTCCTGCGCTACGACCTCGCCGGCGCGGGGAACCGTGGCTTTGCCGCGGTCCTGGATTTCGCGGTCGCGTCGCTCATCGTGTTCGCGGCGCTGATGCTCCTCTCGCTCGTCGCGTCCGAAACCGGCGACGTGCTCTACATCCTTGGCGGCGTAGAGGTCATCGTCACCCTCGTCCTCATCTGGTCCTACTTCATCCTCCTCGAGTGGCTCTGGAACGGGCAGACCATCGGCAAGCGTGTGTACAAGCTGCGGGTCATCAACGAGGACGGCTCACCCGCGCAGTTCACCGCGGTGCTCATCCGAAACCTCATGCGGCTCGTGGATTTCCTCCCGGCCTTGTACGGGCTTGGGGTGCTCGTGATCGTCCTGAGCCCCAAGTCGCAGCGCCTTGGCGACCTCGCCGCCGGCACGTACGTAGTCCGCGCTCCGCGGCCCAAGGTCGACTGGTTCTCGCTCCGCACGGTGACTCCTCTCGGCGCGGGCACGACGGCGGAGACGCGTCGGATGCCGGGGGAAGCGCAGCGGCTCGTCCGGGAGTTCGTCGCACGAGAGGCCGAGCTCGGGCCGACCGAACGCGCGCGGGTCGCCGCGGTCATCGCCGCCAAGCTCAGGCCATACACGGTCGAGGATCAGGCGCTGAACGACATCGATCTCATCCACGCGATCGCGCGATCGCTGCGCGCGACGGCCGAAACTCGTCGCTGATGGATCCCCTGCTGTTCGCCTTCATCGCCGCCGGCATCGCCGGCCTCGGGCTGCTCGCCGGAGCCGGACGCTCGCGTGAAGACCGGAGTCGCGGTCGCTGGGAGTCGGCGTTCTATGCGGAATCTCACAAACAGGTCCAGACCGACGCGACCGGTGTCCTGATGTGTCGTAGGTGCGGCGCTTCGGCGTCAGAGCGCTCCGGGCGCTGCCCGTCCTGCGGAGCTGCTCTGTAGGATGCGCGACCCCTCCCCCTGGGGGAGGGGGTAGACTTGAGCCCTATGAAATGTGTGGGGTCGGCATCATGAAGCAGCAGCAATCGCTCGGGGCACGCCTAGCGAGCATCGAAGGTCACGTGACGGCCATCAGGCGCATGGTCGACGAAGACGTTTATTGCATCGATGTCCTGAGGCAGACCTACGCCGTCGAGCGAGCGCTGAAGCGATTTGAGGCCGAGCTCCTCCGCGGCCATCTTGCGAGTTGCGTCCCCACCGCGCTCAAAGAGGGACGAAAGAGCGAGATTCTGGCTGAGCTCGGTGACGTGTTCGAGCTTGCCCGTCGCTGAAGGGGGGAGACCGAAATGACCGACGGAAAGATCCTCGATCCGATCTGCGACATGATCGTGGAGCTGGCCTACGCACGAGAGCACGGCCTCACGATTGAGTACCCCGAACGCGAGTACGGCTTTTGCTCGGCGGGCTGTCTGGAGACGTTCGCGAAAAACCGATCGCCGTACGTCGCGAAAGTGGACGCCTGGTTCGCCGACAAAGCGGGTGCGCACGCGTCGGGGCCGGATGCGCCCACGCGCTCATCCGATGGCGCCGTTCCGGAAATCGACGCCGGCATGCGAGCGTGGTACGCGTCGTGCCGCTGCTGCCTATCCGACGCACATCCGAGCATCGTCGAGGCGCTGGACAAAGAGCGCGCCGAGGCTCACCAAACTCCGACAACATGACCGCTGGCGTTGATGCCAAGCGATCTGCGCGGGCCGCCAACGTGGAGCCGGGAACGACCGACGTAGCGCTGCGCGACCTCGTCGTCACGGGGATGACATGCGCGTCGTGCGTTGCGAGCGTCGAGGATGCGCTCCGCGGCGTGGCCGGCGTGCGCGGCGCGGACGTGAACCTCGCGACGGAGCGCGCCCGAGTCGAGGTGGATCCGGCTCGCACCGATGACGCGGCGCTCATCCGTGCCATCGAGCGCGCGGGCTACGGCGCGCTGGTGCTCGCGTCCGATCGTGCGGAGCGCGCAGCGATGGAGGAGCGGGAGCGCGCTCTCCGGGTTACGTACCTGCGGGCGCTTCGCCGCCGGCTCATCGTCGCGGCCGCGCTCGCCATCCCGACCGTGCTCCTCTCGATGGCCGATCTGCTCTATCGGCCGGTCGCGGAAGCCGCGTGGCGCCCCCTCGTTCTCTTCGCGCTCGCGACACCGGTGCAGATCTGGTCCGCGCTGCCCTTTTACCGCGGCGCGCTCTCCGCCGCGCGTCACCGGCGTACGGACATGAACACGCTCGTGGTGGTGGGGACGACGACGGCGTACGGGGTCTCGGTGCTCGCGACACTCTTTCCCGCGGTGTTCACCGCCGTTGGCCTCAGCCCGGACCGGTTCCTCTACTACGACACCGCGACCGTGATCGTCACGCTGGTGCTGGCGGGCCGCTACCTGGAGGCACGTGCCCGGGCGCGCACCGCGGCCGAGGTTCGTGCGCTCGCGGCGCTCGGCGCGAAGAGCGCGCGGGTCCGGCGCCCCGGCGGTCTGGAGGAGGACGTACCGATCGATCGCCTCGCCGTCGGGGACGTCGTGATCGTGCGACCCGGCGAGGTCGTCGCTGCGGACGGGCGCATCCTCGCGGGCTCGTCCGCGGTCGACGAGGCGATGATCACCGGCGAGTCGATCCCGGTGGAGAAGGGTCCAGGCGACGAGGTGACCGGCGGAACGCAGAACGGGACCGGAACGCTTCGCTTGCGCGTGACCCGCGTGGGCGGCGACACCCTCGTCGCGCAGATCGTGCGGTTGGTCGAGGAGGCGCAAGGCTCGAAAGCACCGATCCAGCGCCTGGTGGACCGGATCGCGTCGATCTTCGTGCCGATCGTGTTCGCGATCGCGATCGCAAGCGCGCTCGCCTGGCTTCTGTTCGGACCCGAGCCGCGGCTTGGTTATGCGCTCAGCGCCTTCGTGGCCGTGCTCATCATCGCGTGCCCTTGCGCGCTCGGCCTCGCCACACCCACCGCGATCATCGTTGGGACCGGCCGCGGCGCGTCGCGCGGCATCCTGATCAAAAGCGCGCAGGCGCTCGAGGTCGCGCGCGCGATCCATGTCGTCGCGTTCGACAAGACCGGCACGCTCACGGTCGGCCGGCCGCAGGTCGTCGAGTACATGAACTGCGCCGGCATTGGCGAGGACGAGGTCATCCGCATCCTCGCGAGCGCCGAATCGCGATCGGAGCATCCGCTCGCGGCGGCGGTCGTCGAGCTCGCCGCGACGAAGGGCCTCGCGCTCTCCGAGCCCACCTTTTTCGAGGCGTTGCCCGGACGGGGGATTCACGCGACCGTCGAAGGTCACGATGTTTGGATCGGGAACGCGGCGCTCGCGCGCGCCCACGGCTTCGCCGAGCTTGGCGACACGGCCCTCGCGCGCCATGAAGAGCTGGGGCGAACGGTGCTCGTCGGGACGATCGACGCGGAGCCCGCCGGCATTCTGGCCCTCGCCGACACGCCGAAGGCGGCGGCACGTGACGCGATCGCGGAGCTGCGGCGTATGGACCTGCGCACGCTGCTCGTCTCCGGCGACGCGCGCCGCGTGGCTCAGGCGATCGCGCGCGAGCTCGGGATCGATGAGGTGCGCGCGGAAGTCCGTCCCGACGGCAAGGCGGATCTCGTGGCGGAGCTCCAGGCGGCTGGGCACCGCGTCGCGATGGTCGGTGACGGCGTGAACGACGCCCCCGCGCTCGCACGCGCGGACCTCGGGATCGCGATCGGGTCGGGCGCGGACGTCGCGGTCGCGACCGCGGATGTTGTCCTGGTCGGCGGCGACCCTCGTGGGGTGGCGCGGGCGTTGCGTCTGGCGCGGGCGACCGTCGCGACGATCCGCCAGAACCTGTTCTGGGCGTTCATCTACAACGTTGCCTTGATCCCGGTTGCCGCGGGTGTGCTCTACCCATTCACCGGATGGCTGCTCTCTCCGGTGCTTGCCGCGGCGGCGATGGCCCTGTCCTCAGTGACCGTCGTGTCGAACTCCCTTCGCCTGCGCGGTGTATCGCTGGAGTCATGAGGCTCGGCGCCCTCGGGCTCGTCTATGCGTTCCTCATCGCCGGCTGCCGACCGATCGACGAGGTCGTGGCGCGAACCAGCTCACCGTCGAACAGCCCGACGTCGATCGCGACTGTCGCTCCGAGCGTTACGCGTCCCGCGGTCGACTTCGTGATGCAGGAGTACCCGGTCACGCGAGGCCAGGGTCCTCACGACGTCGCCCCCGCGCGCGACGGCGGCGTCTGGTACACGGCGCAGCTCTCGGGCGAGCTCGGCTGGCTCGATCCGAGGTTCGGCATGCTCAAGGCGATCAAGCTCGGCGCCGGGTCGGCGCCACACGGCGTCATCGTCGGGCCCGACGGCGCGCCCTGGATCACCGACGGCGGCCTGAACGCGATCGTCCGCGTGGATCCCGTGACGAACGAAGTGAAGCGGTTCCCGCTGCCGGCTGATCGCCCCTACGCCAACCTCAATACTGCGACCTTTGACCGGGACGGCCTGCTCTGGTTCACGGGTCAGCAGGGAGTCTTCGGCCGCCTCGATCCGAAGAGCGGAGCGATGGCGGTCTTCGATGCGCCCCGCGGTCCCGGTCCGTACGGCATCGCGACTTGTCCGGACGGGAACGTCTACTTCGCGTCGCTCGCGGGGAGCTACGTCGGCCGCATCGTGCGCGAGACGGGCGGAGCGGTCGTCCTCGTACCCCCGACCGCGGGACAAGGCGCCCGTCGGGTGTGGTGCGATTCCAAGAGCCGGGTCTGGATGAGCGAGTGGAACGCGGGACGGCTCGCCCGCTACGACGGCGCCGGGTGGAAAGAATGGACGCTACCCGGTCACGGACCTGAGCCGTACGCCGTGTTTGTCGACGATGCCGATGTTGTCTGGGTCACCGAGTGGGACGCCAATGCCCTCGTGCGCTTTGACCCCGCGACGGAGACGTTCGTCGTGCGTCCGCATCCTGCGGCGAACGCGAACGTGCGCCAGCTCCTCGGCCGCCATGGCGAGGTCTGGGGCGCCATGTCAGGTCAGGACAAGCTCGTCGTTGCTCGCCCCGCCGGCTGAGCCTACGGGCCGAAGTACTGGAAGAAACCGAAAGCAGCGTAGCGGCCAGAGTGGTCGTATCGGACCTTGTCAGCGTTGAAGACGAACCGCTTCGAGCCGACGAGCGCGGCGTCCTTTACGACCAACCCTTCGGGCAACGCGAGACGCGGATGGATCGTCTCCTTCGTCACCGGGTTACGGATGTATTCCGTCTCGATCTCAAGTGCGTCGCCGGCGCGGACCCGCGGAAGTCGGCCCTCGGCGTCCACGTCATAGCGGACATAGTTCGGACCCTGCAGCTCCGTGAAGGTCTTACGGAAGATCGCCCAGGGCCCACCTGACCTGCCCTCAACGAGTGCGCGCAGCGCATCGCGTTGTGCGGTGTCGGCCCGCTCGTCGATCAGCGTCGTGGCGATGCCGTTGCCTTCGTGGATAGCGGCCGGCCAGTCCGCATAGAGACCGAGACTCAAGCCACCCAGCTTCAGGTCCCCGTAGGTCCCCTGCTCGATCTGCCAGGTCCATCCACCTTCGCAGTTGCCGAGCGTCGGCCTGCCGTTGACGTTGCACGGGCAGCCGTATTCGCAGTTGCACGCGATGATCAGGGTTCCCTTCATGTTCCACGCAGGCGCTTTTGTCTCAGCCATCGTTCTGCTCCTTCACATCGGTTCGCCAAAAGACAGCGCAAGGTCAGGCCGCGCGAAAACGATCACCGCGGCGGCGATCAGCAACGCTCCAGCGATCCGTCCGAACGCGATCCCCTCTGGACGCACCTTCTCGACGAGCACAACGAGCGCGATCCCCACCGCCCACATGAGGCTCATCGCGCCGGCGCCCACGAATAGAGCCATCAGCGCCCAGCAGCACCCGAGGCAATAGAGGCCGTGCTCGACCCCGAGGCGCACCTGACCGGAGAGTCCGCGGTGCCAGTGCGTCAGGAGGAAGTCCGCCGGCGTGCGGCAGGCGCGAAGGCATGTCGACTTGAGGGGCGTGAACTGGTAGACGCCCGCAATGAGCAGGATCGCCGCGACGCCAAGCGCGCGCTCTTCCGGCATCACGATCGCGCTCGCGGCGATCGCCGCGCCCCACACGACGATGCCCACCGAGGCCCACACGACGAGGTACCCGGCCACGAACGCCGCCGACCAAAGCTGCGTACGAACGCGACCGTTCGCGCCGAGGCGATGCAACAGGATCATCGGCGTCGCCGACGGCAGCATCATCGCAGCCATCATTACGGTCCAGGTCCCGAGGAACGGCCCAAGCGGCTGGTACATCTGCCTCCCCGGGCGGGGAGTGTATCCATGCGGTACGTCCTTCAAGAATCAGGGCGCCTGCATCCAGTACATGAACACGGGCAAGTAGCCCAAAGTCGACACACAGGCGCAAGGCGATGAGGAGCTCCCGAAAGGGGGCTCCTCTGTTATTTGACACTCCCATTCCCGCACGATGGAATGGACCCGCATGGCCACCCTCGAGCGGACCTTTCCGTTCCCGCGCGCGCGTTACACGGGCATCCTCGAGTGGGTCACGACGACCGACCACAAAAAGATCGGCGTCCTGTACCTCGTGACCACGTTCTTCTTCTTCCTCACCGGTGGCCTGCTCGCGCTAGGGATCCGCACGCAACTCGCGACACCGGACACGGGCTTCCTCACCGCGCAGCAATACAACTCCTTCTTCACGATGCATGGGACGACGATGGTCTTCCTGTTCGTCGTCCCGGTCTGGACCGGCTTCGCGAACTTCATCATTCCGCTGCAGCTCGGCGCGCGGGACATGGCATTCCCCCGTCTCAACGCGCTCTCGTACTGGCTGCTCCTCGCGGGCGGCATCGTCCTGTACTCCGCGTTCATCGCGGGACCGCCGGCGACGGGGTGGACGATCTACGTGCCGCTCTCGACGAAGGAGTTCTCGCCGACGCAGGGCGTCGACCTCCTGATCCTCGGGCTCACCGTCCTCGGCTTCTCGTCGATCTTCGGCGCGCTGAACATGATCGTGACGATCTTCTCGCTGCGGGCGCCGGGCATGACGTTCATGCGCATCACGCTCTTCACCTGGAGCGTGCTCGTGACGAGCTTCCTGCTCGTGCTCGCGATGCCCTTCCTCACGGTCGCCGGCATCCTGTTGCTCTTCGACCGCATGGCCGGCACGAACTTCTTCGCCGTGGGCCAGGGCGCCGATCCCCTGCTCTGGCAATACCTCTTCTGGTTCTTTGGGCACCCCGAGGTCTACATCATGATTCTGCCGGGCTTCGGCGTGATCAGCGAAGTCCTCCCGGTGTTCTCGCGCAAGCCGATCTTCGGTTACCGGATGATCGCGTACTCGTCCGCGGCGATCGGCTTCCTTTCGTTCGGCGTATTCGTGCATCACATGTTCGTCGCGGGGATCGATCCCGCGCTGCAGATCTTCTTCATGGCGTCGACGATGCTCATCGCCGTGCCGACGGGTGTGAAGATCTTCTCGTGGCTCGGCACGCTCTGGGGCGGCGCGCTTCGTTTCCGCACGGCGATGCTCTTCGCGATGGCGTTCATCGTCGTGTTCACGATCGGCGGGATCTCTGGGGTGTTCCTCGGCTCGGTGCCGGTCGACGTGCAGCTCTCCGACACGTACTTCGTTGTGGCGCACATCCACTACGTGCTCGTGCAGGGAGCTCTCTTTTGCGCGTTTGCCGCGTTCTACTACTGGATGCCGAAGATCACAGGGCGGATGTTGAGCGAGCAGCTCGGCCGAATCCACTTCTTCTTGTTCTTCATCGGCGTGAACATGGCGTTCTTCCCGATGCACCAGCTCGGCCTTGAGGGAATGCCCCGCCGCACGTTCCACTACCCGCAGTCGCCGGAATGGGCGAGCCTCAACCTCGTCTCGACCATCGGCGCCTACATCATCGGGATCTCGGTCGCCGTGTTCCTCTTCAACTTCTTCTCGAGCATCGTTCTCAAGAACGGGCGGATCGCCGGCGATGACCCGTGGGAGGCCGACACGCTCGAATGGGCGACGACCTCGCCGCCGCAGCCCTACAACTTCGCCCGTATCCCCGTCGTTCACAGCGCCCGTCCGCTGAAGGAAGACGTCGCGCATTAGCGCGGCGCGCGGCATGAGCTTCTCGCCCCGCTATCGCGCGCTCGTCTATGGCAGCCTCGTCGCGTCCTTCCTCGTCGTCGTGTGGGGCGGCATCGTGCGCGTGACCGGATCAGGCCTCGGCTGTCCCGATTGGCCCCTCTGCCACGGTCAGTTCCTGCCGTCGCTCGATCCAGCGACGCGGATCGAGTGGACGCATCGATTCCTCGCGATCGTCGGCGGGCTCACTGTCGCGAGCCTCGTCCTGTGGTCGCTCATCGTCTATCGCGCGGATCGCCGCCTCCTCGTTCTCGCGATCGCTGTAGCGGTCCTCTATCCGCTGCAGGCCGTGCTCGGCGCGATCACCGTCGTCCTCGAGCTCCCGCCGGAGTGGGTGACGGTCCATCTCGCGAATGCTGAGCTCCTGCTCGCGGCGCTGACGATCCTCGCGGTGATCGTGCGCTGGCCGAAGATCGCGCGCGAGCGCGCGCCAGGCTGGACCTGGCTCGCGGTCGCGGCGGCTGCGGGCACGTTTGTGCTTCTGGTGAGCGGCGCCTATGTACGAGGCGCGAATGCAACGACGGCCTGTCTCAACTGGCCGCTTTGCGGCGCGCCTGCCTCGATGCCACCGGAGCTCCTGAACACAACCGTGAATCGCTTCGTCCCATCGATCGACTTCCCGACGAACGGGGCCGCCGCGATCGCGATGCT
>Ga0209689_1001131_pt1 | contig 19684 bp, 16 predicted proteins | sample GraSoiAngelo_149_FD_187119 | JGI IMG/M metagenome (GOLD analysis project Ga0209689, IMG submission 187119) | Grasslands soil microbial communities from the Angelo Coastal Reserve, California, USA - 14_1009_09_30cm (SPAdes) (version 2) | ecosystem: Environmental > Terrestrial > Soil > Grasslands ... | reverse complement strand
GTGGGGGCGCTGCTCATTTGGCTCTTCCAGACGGACGAGGATCTCATCCGGAAGACCGCCGTGGCAGTCGCCGGCTTGGAGTTATTTGTCTCGGCATTGCTGCTCTGGAACTTTGTCCCGCAGAGCGCCGATGTTCAGTTTGCCGAACGCGCGGCCTGGATCCCGGCCATCGGAATGGGCTACCACCTCGGCGTGGACGGGATCAACGTTCTCTTCATCCCGCTTACTGCCTTCCTGACCGTGCTGATCATGGTGTATTCCTGGGAAGCCGGCAAATTCCTCTTCAAGCCCTACTTCATGGCCTTGCTCGCGCTGGAAGGGACCATCGTGGGCGTGTTTGCCTCTCTCGATCTCATTCTGTTTTTCGTATTCTGGGAGTTGATGCTGATTCCCACGTATTTCCTGCTCAAGTTGTGGGATCGAGTGAATTGGGTGTCGGGCGTTTCTTTGTTGAATTTGTTCCCCTTACCCCGGGAAGCAGGATTCCGGGAGAGCTTCGCCTTCGCGGGCGAGTTGGTCGATCGTGGGTATAGCGTGCTGGTTTTTCCCGAAGGACATCACACTACGGATGGCAGGATACGTCCGTTTCGCTCGGGCATCGGCTTATTGGCGAATAATCTCGGGATACCGATCGTTCCCCTGCGTATCAAGGGATTGTTTGAACTGAAGCAGGCTGGAAAGAGGTTTGCTCGACCATATACCGTTAGCGTGAAGATAGGTTCGCCAGTTCGCTTTCCACAGGGTAGCGATCCTGCATGGATTGCAGGTGAGCTGCAAAAGAACCTGGAAGAATTGTGAGCTGCCTGGCTGTTTATCATTCATGTCCCAGCCGTGAAAACCTTGGTACATCCCCCTGCATCCAATCGAACCGGTCATATAGAATTTCTATTCATCGACCATAATCCACCGGAGGTTACGACACATGCGTTTCGATTTGAGGCAGTCTGCCCGAGCAGTGATTGCGTGCGTTCTGGTCACGATTTTCTCGGTTCCCCCCAGCCTGCTGGCGCAGACCCATGTGGTGAGTCCCGCGGATCTGCAGAAAGAGTTGATTAGCGCCACTCAGCGACGTGAGCTGAACGTGGAGAGAGTCAGAGAGTTCTTGTCATCCGAAATGGCGCAAAAGGCTTTGAAGACTGCGCACATGAATCCGGAACAAGTGGAAACCGGGGTGGCGTCTCTGAGTGATGCCGAACTCGCCCAGCTGGCTTCGCGAGCGGAGAAGGCGCAAGCTGATTTTGTGGCCGGCACTCTGAGCGACCGGGATCTGCTGCTTATCATTCTCGGTATCGCAGCGTTAGTTCTGATCATTATTGCAGTCCGATAAAACTATTCGCATGCTCCGCCACTTTTCAATAACGCTGGGGATGCTGTTGTGCCTATGCAATCTGGCAGTTGCCGCGGACGGTTCAGGGCTGTGGCTCGATGTTCCGTTTGTCAAACAAGAGAAGAACGGGTGCGGCGCTGCAAGTATCGCCATGGTGACGCAGTACTGGATGCTCCGGCAGGGCCGGACAGTGTCTCCGAGTTCGGATGCAATTCAGATCCAACGCACTCTGTATTCCGGCCATGCCCACGGTATCTATGCGTCAGATCTGGAGCACTATCTGCAACAACAGGGCTTCCGTACTTTTGCCTTCCGAGGGGACTGGACCGATTTGAAACAACAATTGGAGAAGGGGCGACCTCTGATTGTCGCGCTGAAGCCTGACTCGGGTAACATTCCATTGCATTATGTGGTCGTAGCCGGACTTGACTGGGAACAAGGGCTGGTGATGGTGAATGATCCAGCCCAGCGCAAGTTGCTCAAGCAAGATCGGTCGAGCTTCGAACGGGAGTGGAGCGCCGCTGGAAAATGGACCTTGCTGGCACTGCCGCAACCCGACATCCGCTAATTCGAATTGCTGTTATTTTTGTCTGGCTGATCTGCTGTCCTGTGGGAATGGGACAAGCTCTTCCCGTAGATCCCGAAATTGTTCGCGCGAAAGAACTCCTTGCCCAGGAACGCTGGCAAGAGATTGTCGACCTGGCTCAATCCATCCCTGCGCCATCGCCCGAACTCGACTTTTACTTAGGAACCGCACTGGCGCGGCTTGGCCGATTGGAGGATGCACGCCAGGCCTTTCAGGCCGGAGCACGATCACGTCCATCAGATGAACGCTTCTCCCTGGAATTGGCGGGAGTTGCTTTCAAACAAAAACTGTACCTCGAAGCTGCTCGATACCTGCATCGCGCGCTCGAACTTGCTCCCAGCGATTCATATGCCAACGATTTCCTCGGGACTGTCTATTTTCTTCAAGGCAATCTTGACGCAGCGCTCAAGTACTGGAATCGCGTAGGTAAGCCTCAGATCGCGGAGATCCGTGCGGAACCAACGCCGCGACTGGATCCGGTGCTCCTGGATCGCGCTTTCGCATTCTCACCAGCGAGCACGCTGCGACTTGGAGACTTGCATACTACACAAGCGCGTATTGACGCACTGGGAATTTTTCCCTCCTACCACTTCGATCTCCAAGCGCGTGAGGATGGCAAATTCTCTCTGCTCTTTCGGAACCACGAGAAAAATGGTTGGGGGCGGAATAAATGGGAAGGACTGATCCTGCTCTTTCGGGGACTGCCCTGGCAGAGCATCAACCCCGAGTTCTACAACCTCCGACATCGCGCGATAAACCTGGTGTCGATGTGGCGCTGGGATGCGGAAAAACGAAGAGCGCTCGCCGTTCTCTCGGCGCCTTTGGGCGGCAAGCCGGGCCGGGAGTACGGGATCAGTCTCGACCTGCGCAGCGAAAACTGGAACATCCGCGATTCGTTTTCAGGGCCGGCGCCGCTTCTCGGCAGCTTGAATCTGCGCCGGGAAGCAATCGGTGCGCAGTTTGCGTACGTTGTCAGCGGTCGTTGGAATTGGTCTGCGGCAGGCGAACTCTCTCATCGAGACTTTCGCAGCGTGATCCCGGGAGTTGCTCTCAGCCCAGACCTACTCGCCCGAGGTTATCAGCTCAAACAACTGGCGCAGGTCGGCGCAGAAATCTGGCAGCTCCCAGAAAAAAGAATCACGCTCAAGGGCAGCCTCTCTTCCGAGGCTGGACGAATCTGGTCGCAACCGGGACATGCGTTCTTTAAGCTGCGACCGTCGCTCAGATTCCACTGGTTCCCGCTGTCCCAAAGCGACGACTATGAAATCGAACACCAGATACGCGCAGGCAAAACTTTTGGAGATGTCCCCTTCGATGAACTTTTCATGTTGGGTTGGGGTTCAGACACTGATCTACTGATGCGTGGGCACATCGCGACCCGTGACGGCAGGAAGGGTAGCGGTCCTTTAGGACGCAACTATTTCCTCTCCAATTGGGAGGCCGACAAGAATGTTTATCGCAATGGGCTGCTCAACCTGAAGCTTGGACCATTTGTGGATACGGGCACGGTTACAGACTCATTGGCAGGACTCGGTTCCCACAAATGGTTGTGGGACGTCGGCGCCCAACTTAAGGCTCGCGTGCTTGGCTTCGGAGTTGTCCTCTCCTACGGGAAAGACCTCCGCTCTGGCAACAATGCTTGGTGGGTGTCGATGCTGCGATGAATGGCTCATAGGCCGGCGAGTTGGCTATAATGGTTGCCCATGAGACATAAGAGCGTACTCTTGCTTGGGCTGTTCCTGTCCATTCTCGCCTTGTCGTTGTCCAGCGCGGCTAAGTCACGTGCAGCCAAGACCGTCGTCCAGTTGAAAGATGCGAAGGGCCAAAGTGTGGGTTCGGCCGTCATCAAACCTGCTGCCACCGGCGTGGCAATCAAGTTACAGCTGAAGGGCCTTCCTGCCGGCGAGCACGCGATTCATGTTCATCAGAATGCCAAGTGCGATGCGCCAGACTTCAAATCGGCGGGCCCGCATTTCAATCCTGATGGGAAGAAGCATGGGCTTGAGAACCCTGAAGGACATCATGCCGGGGATATGCCGAACTTCACCGTGAACCCAATGGGCAAAGCGTCGGCCACCATACAGGACAAAGACGTGAACCTGGGCTCCGACAGCCATTCCGTATTCAGCAATGGTGGAACGGCCCTGGTCATCCACGCCAAAGCCGACGACATGAAGACCGAGCCTTCCGGGAACTCCGGGGATCGCATTGCTTGTGGTGTGATCACGAAGTAGACTTTCGGCCCTACCGGGAAGAGCGGCGCTTTAACGCCGCGCCGGACCTTTTCTCCGCCTTGTTGGTCCGCCTTGAAGCGCGAAAATTGAAGGTTCGCGTTTGGCACCTGATCCCGCGAACCTTAGCTTAGCTAGATCGCACAGTTTCAACAACAAATTCACAGTGGTACGGCCTAAAAATACAGGTATTACCGGATGGATGTCCCGCCCGGCCTTATGCTTGATTATCAAGCCCGCTAATCCCTCTATTTGGGACCTCGGGTAAAGAGGGTGCGATACCCAAATGGACTCCCTTCCGAATGCCAACCATTCAGACAATATCGAACGGCGAGAATTTCTCAAGGGCTTCGCGCTGGCTGGATTAATGGCTTCCGCGTCAAACAAGTCGTCAGCTGAGAGTCCCAAGCAAGGCATCCCCTACCGTACTCTCGGTCGCACCGGAGAACGTGTCTCGGCAGTAGGGATGGGCGGTTTTCACCTGGCGCAGCCGGGATTGGAGGAAGCCGAAAGCATCCACTTAATACGGACGGCCGTAGACCGCGGCATCAACTTCATGGATAACTCCTGGGACTACAACGAGGGCCAGAGCGAAATTCGGATGGGGAAAGCGCTGAAGGACGGGTATCGCCAGAAAGTCTTCCTCATGACCAAGCTGGATGGCCGTACCAAACAGGAAGCGGCCAAACAAATCGACGAATCGCTCAAGCGGCTACAAACCGACCACGTCGATCTTATGCAGCATCATGAGATTATCCGTTTTGAAGATCCGGACCGCATCTTCGCCAAGCAGGGCGCGCAAGAAGCAATGCTCGAAGCCAAAAGGGCGGGCAAAATCCACTACATCGGTTTTACCGGCCATAAGGATCCTCACATCCACCTTTACATGTTGAAGGTTGCAGCTGATCACGGATTCAACTTCGACACGGTCCAGATGCCGCTCAACGTGATGGATGCCCATTTCCGCAGCTTTGAAAAGCTGGTTCTGCCCAAGCTTGTGGAGCAAGGAATCGGAGTCTTGGGAATGAAGTCCATGGGGGACAAGATCATTCTGAAAAGCAAGACTGTGCAACCTATCGACTGTTTGCACTACGCTCTGAGTCTCCCCGCGTCGGTTGTGATCACCGGAATCGACAGCATGCGCATTCTGGAGCAGGCATTGGAAGCGGCCCGAACTTTCCGGGCTTTGAGCAAAGACGAAGTCGCGGCTCTTCTCGCCAAAACAGCGCAGGCGGCCGCTAAGGGTGAGTACGAATTGTTTAAGACCTCGGACCATTTCGATTCCACAGCTCACCATCCTGAATGGCTGGGCGGCCAAGCACCACACGTAGATCAATTGGCCGGGCCATCATCGTAAGCAGTCGCAACTTCAAGACATGTAAAACAAGCTCAACCGTGGTAGCCCATACAATTCGAGCAGCCGTTTATGCACATATTGTTTTTGAAGCTGCTCGATTTGCGACGCCGGCATCTTCCGGCGGTAAGGGGATAGTTCACGGTCGGCTTCGCCACGCATTTGGACGATCTGCTCATCCGGGGTTGCCGCCAGCAATATCGCAAAGAGTCTTTCCTCGAGCACAGCGAGCCGCCGTTCTAAATCCTCCAGTCGAGGCTGCGCCTTCTGACTTCCCAAATTACCTGCTATTTCGTGCAGCGTTTCGGCAGTTTCCTCCGCCAACGCTCTGGTTGAGATGCCTCTTGCTTCTGGCAACTTCGCGGCCAGTAAATTCTGCGCATTTCGTCGCAGAAAGGCCACGATCTCCGATATATCAAATCCTCGTGCAGTTTCGCTCTGCTTCTTCTCTCCCGATGACCCTACAGCAGCCTCTTTCATGTCCTCGGCGGCAGTCAGCACCGCCTGCGCGCACCAGGCCAGGCCGTTTATCTTTTGAGTTTTCGAAGGACGCCGTTCGTATTTGTCGAAAGCCTCGTCAATCCCGCGCAGCACCGCTTCCAGCGGAATGCCGGCATCTTTCCAGATTTCAATAAGCCCCCAATCGACAGTGGAAACCAAGAGCGGACCTCCGCGCCGGCGCTGAAAATGTTCTTCGATTTGAGTGAAGTAGTTGAAGTAGTTTTCCACGACAGCTCAGCGGCTTTTAGACTTGCCGCCTGGCCAGGGCTTGGACGGTGGGCGTTCCGCGGCTGCCACAGCCACCTTTGATTTTGCAGAGGATAGTTCGCGAGAGGGTTTGGCTCCCGCATTGCGCTCCCAGATGATGCGCAGGCCTTCGAGTGTCAAGAATTCGTCCACGTTCTTGATGTATTTCGACCCGGTTCCGATGAGGCTGGCCAGACCCCCCGTCGCCACCACCTTCGCTTCCTTGCCCAACTCTTTTAGCAACAGCTCGAGAATTCCATCGACCAAACCGAGATAACCGTAATAAAGACCCGATTGCAGGCTGCCAACAGTATTACTGCCAATGACGCGGGCAGGCTTACGAATGTCCACGCGAGGCAGGCGAGCAGTGCGTTCGAATAATGCGTCGGCGGAAATTCCAAGTCCCGGACTGATGACGCCGCCCTGATACTCTCCTTTAGCGGACACGCAATCAAAGGTTGTAGCGGTGCCAAAATCTACGACAATGCACGGTCCGCCATATTTCTCGAAAGCAGCAACAGCATTCACGATGCGATCAGCCCCCACTTCGCCCGGATTGTCATATAGCACCGGCATGCCCGTCTTCACGCCGGGTTCAATGAAGAGTGGCTTGCTGTTGAAGTATCGTTCGCACACCTCGCGTAGCGTGGAGTCAAGCGGGGGAACAACCGAAGAAATGACGATGCCGTGGATGCCTTTCGCCTCAACTTTGTTCATGGCAAACAGATTGCGGAACAGCACGCCGTACTCGTCCACGGTTTGCGTTACCACAGTTGCCAGACGCCAGTTTGCAACCAGGTCGTAGCCCAGAGCTTCGCTCGCAGGACTGTCAGCTTCGCCCTTTGCGACTTTGGCAAAGACTCCCAGAACCGTATTCGTGTTCCCTACATCCACCACCAGAAGCATTAGCACCGTTCCGTGGACGTTTTGATGTCCATTGTTATTTCGCTCGTACCGTTCCACTCAAGACAGTGCGGATTCCATGCGCCGTCCGAACTTGCAGGAACCCGCGCTGGTCGAGTCCTTCTGTGACTCCTTCGAAACCGCCATTTTCTTCAACCTGCACCTGGCAGCCGCGTGTCGAGGACGAGCGCTCCTGGAAACGCCTGAGGATTGAATCATGCGCTCCGGGCTTCTGCAACAAATCACGATATTCGCGATTGAGCGATTTTAGCAAAGACGCGCACAGATCCACGCGCGACCATTCCGTGCCCGTGGCCAGGCGAAGCGAGGTTGCCGTCCGCTGCAGTTCGGATGGAAAAATTGTCTGGTTGACGTTGATTCCGATTCCGATCACGATGTAACGGACGCGAGTCGCTTCTGAATTCATCTCGGTCAGGATACCGGCAATTTTCTTCCCACGGATCAACACATCGTTGGGCCACTTCAAATCTACAGCCACAGCAGGGGCAATCGCCTGGATAGCCGAATGCACCGCCAAGCCAGCAGCCAGGGAAAGAATCAGCGCTTCCGATGGCGGCAGTGCGGGTCGCAATACGACCGAGCAGTAAATCCCAGCCGACTGAGCGGAATACCAGTTGTGCGCGCCACGTCCGCGGCCTGCGATCTGTCGCTCGGCTAAAAAAACGCTGCCCTCCGGCGCGCCGGCATTTCCGGCTTCCATTGCTACTGTGTTCGTTGACCCAATCTTGTAATAATGATGAATTTGATTATCAAAAATCGTCCCCTGCACCAGTGGCGAGAGAACGTCCGGGAGCAGCAGGTCCGGGACGGCCTGCAGGCGATAACCGGTTGCGGGATGTCCCCCAATACTGACGCCCAGAGCCCGCAACTGCTGCACTAAACGCCATACTTCTGAGCGGCTAATTCCAATTTCTTCGGCAATCTTGGTTTCGCTCACCACTACCGTAGCGTGAGACATCAGCAACCGAACGATCCGCCCCAGGCGGGCATCGGTTTTCTGCAACTCTGGTGTTGAGCCTCCACGGAAAGTCCTTCCCGACCGCGGAGTTCGGGTTGTAGGTACTTTCTTAATGCCGGAATTATGCGGTACAAGAGTCGAAACCTCCAACCTTTGTTATGTATAGACTGACATCCCTTTTCTTTGCCCCTCTTCTTGGATAGAATTAACCTCTCGGCAGGAGTCGTTCATGAAATCCTTCCTTCGTTATCTCCCCATCATTCTCGCTCTGTCCGCTGCTTTGCCCGCGCTGGCGGACGATCAGCAGAAGGCAGAAAAACAGGTCAACAAAGTTACCGCCATGGCGACCGATCCAACCGGACGTCGCGTGGTCAGCATGACCGTCTCTGATGTGCTGAATACAAAACGGCCCGATGTGGTGCAAGAGCGTCGCGAAACCGGATTGAATTACGGCCATCTTTTTATCGCCCATCAGCTCACAGCGGGCGGCGCCAAAATGAGCGATATCGCCGCACAGCTGAAGTCCGGCAAAAATATCTATCAGATCGGAAACGATCAGCAGGCCAATTGGAAACAGATCGCCGCTGACGCCAAAAAGCTGAACAGCAAGGTTGAAGACAACCTATACAAGCATTTTCTGAATGACAAAGCGGACAGGGATCGCGAGTTGGCCGATAAGTACGACCCCAACTTTGATAAGGTCAAAGCTGATAGTGATGTCAGCAAAGAGGAGTTGGCGTCGGCTCAGGATGTGTACGTCCTATGGCGTGATCGCGCGGCGGGGCGGCAAGGCTCAACTCTCGATACTGCCGACGAACGCGCCGCGCGTCAGGGCCACGATCACGTACGAAACGGCGGACCTCAGACCGACCAGGCAACACCGACCGGCGGCCCACCGCAATAAGATTTGAAGGAGGTACTCGCGATGAGACCTCTTATTACTTTTTCTCTCGTAACCGTTCTCGCGCTGGCAGTTTCCCTGCCGCTTACGGCGGATGATCAGCAAAAAGCAGAGAAGCAGACCCAAAAGATCACCGCGATGGCGACGGATTCCAACGCTCGCCGTACCGTTAGCATGACGATTTCCGACGTGCTCGGAATCACGCGACGCGAACTGCTGCGAGAACGCCGTCGCACCGGACTAAACTACGGCGCTTTGTTCGTCGCGCATCAACTGATGACGGCCGGCGCGACGATAACTGACATTGATACGCAGCTGAAAACCGGCCAGAACATCTGGCAAATCGCCGGGGCGCGAGGCGCGAACTGGAAGAGAATCGCTTCCGAAGCCAAGACGCTGAACAACAAGATTGAAGACAACCTCTACAAACGTTTTGTCAAAGCCGAACCTTTCACAGAACGTGATCAGACCGACCGGTACAATCCCGACTTTGATGTCCTCAAAGCAGATTTTGCTGTGACTCAAGAGGAAGTAGAGCAAGCCCAAAATACATATGTTTTTTGGCGGGATCGCGCCTCCGAAAGAAGAGGGGAACGACTTGACACTGCTCAAGAGCAGGCAGCGCGTCTCGACCATGCCCGGGCTGGAGGCCCTCAGGGGCGAGGCGCCGGCATGGGAAGCAAGCCGCCTTCAGCGGGTGGTCTTCCGCCAGATTAGCGTTTAAGCTGGCGCTATCCTTAAACTCATGTCCACCGCCGTTACCGAGTGGGTTAGCGCACCGACAGAAATAAAGTCGACTCCAGTTTCGGCGTAGGCTCGCACATTCTCCAACGTAATGCCGCCCGAGCACTCCACCGGAATGCGCTTCGCCAGCTGCAAACACAGTTGCACGGCCTGCTTCACGTCGTCCACGGTCATGTTGTCCAGCAGAACGGCCTCGGCGCCCTTCTCCAAAGCTTGTTTCAGTTCGGCCGGTGATCGTACTTCGATTTCAATAAGCTGCGAACCACGGCGGTTGCGATGGGCGCGTTCCAATGCTGACGCGATTCCGCCGGCCAACGCGATGTGATTATTCTTAATCAGGACACCGTCGGAGAGGTCCAGGCGATGATTCTGTCCTCCTCCGCAGCGTACTGCGTACTTATCGAGCACACGCAAACCGGGAGCCGTTTTTCGGGTGTCCAAAATGCGAGCCTTGGTACCAGAAACCGCCTCGACAAATTTCCGGGTTAAGGTAGCGATACCACTCACGCGCTGCAAGAAATTCAGAATCACGCGCTCGCAGGAAAGAATCACACGTGCATTGTGCCGGATCACCGCCACAGCCTGCCCCCGGTGCAATCGCACGCCGTCGAAGATCTCGGGATGGCTGATGACTTCGTGATGTGAGACCACAGCTCCATCCAGCATCGCGTAAACATCCAGAATGCGCGAGACGCAGCCGAGCCCCGCGAGAATGCAATCCTGCTTGGCAATGATCGTGGCCGCCCCACGCTGGTTGGGATCGATACAGGCGTAGCTGGACGCGTCACTGGTAGCGCGGTCCTCCAGTAGTGCGTTCTCGATAATCCCGGTAAGCCGGCGACTGTTCCAGTCCATACGGTTCGTTGTCGAAGTAGCCCGTTGCGCAATGAGCTAATGCAGCTCTTGCAGTTTGCTCTGTGTTTTTTCCCGCAAAGCAGTCAGCTCTTGTGCTCGCCTGCGAAGCCCTTCCACGACCTGCGCCGGAGCTTTCGAAAGGAACTGATCATTCCCCAACTGCCGCTGCCCGTTCGCGATTTCCTTCTCAATCCGCTCCAATTCTTTTTTCAGACGCCCCCGTTCTACTGCGGCGTCAATCTGCTTCTCGTATACAACATGAACATCGAAGCGCGCGGTATGACGCACGCTCGATAGCTTCGCCAACGAGTCTTTCGCGAATGTGACTTTCTCCACGTTCGCCAGCCGTTCCACAGCGCCTCGGTTCTGCTCGATCAGAGTACGGATGGCTGTTTCCTCCGTAAATATCTGAATAGGGACGCGCTGCTTTTGTTCAACAGCCAGCTCCGCGCGCAGGTTTCTCACACTGACGATCAAATCTTGCAGTACTGACATCTCAGTCTCTGCCGAAAGATCCGACTGCTTTTCTTGAGCCACGGGATACGCGGCAAGTGCCACTGATTTGAGCGGTGGTCGACCGTCGTACAGCGCATGCCAGATCTCTTCCGTAATAAACGGCATCACCGGATGCAGGAGTCGTATCGAGGCCTCAAACAGGTTGACGAGATTTCTGCACGCACGTTGCGCAGCTTCCTTACCCGCGCCATCCTCAGTTGACAGACGCGGCTTGATCAACTCAATGTACCAGTCGCACAACTCGCCCCAGAAGTAGTCATAAATTGCACGAGCAGCATCGTCGAAGCGATACGCTTCCAGTGCCTCGTTCACCTCCCCCGCAACCCGATTGAAGCGAGAGAGGATCCAGCGATCTTCCAGCGTGAAAGCCTCGAAACCTGCAACACCGGCCTCGGGTGTTGATCCGCCGGATTCGGGACGTAGTCCGGGCGCTACCCGGTCCAGGTTCATGAACATGAAGCGGGATGCATTCCAGATTTTATTAGCAAAATTCCGATAGCCCGCGGTCCGGCTGGCATTAAACGCAATATCGGTCCCGGGTGCAGCCATCGAGGCCAGCGTGAATCGTGTGGCATCGGTTCCGTATTGCTCGATCACCTCGATGGGATCAAGCACATTGCCCTTAGTCTTCGACATTTTCTGTCTGTCAGCATCACGCACCAGAGCATGAATATAGACTTCGCGGAAAGGCACACTCTCGCGCAGCCCATCTTCCGCGGTCTTGTTGGCGTCTTCGGCTCGCAGTGGTTTATGCGGTGGCGCCATGAACCAGCAGCCCAGCATGATCATGCGAGCCACCCAGAAAAACAGGATGTCGAAGCCCGTAATTAGCAGCGAGGTCGGATAAAAAATTTCCAGGTCGCGTGTCGCATCCGGCCAACCCAGCGCCGTGAACGGCAACAAGCCGGAGGAGAACCAGGTATCGAGGACGTCGGGATCCTGTTCCAGTCGCGAGCCTGGGCACTTCGTGCATTTCGTCGGAGTTTCACGAGCCACAATGATGGTATTGCAATCCACGCAGCGCCACGCCGGGATACGATGTCCCCACCACAATTGCCGCGATATGCACCAATCGTGAATGTTGTACATCCAGTTGAGATAAACCTGCTTGTAGTTCTCCGGCGTGAAACGGACGTAGCCCTTCTCCACCACTTCAATCGCGCGCTTGGCCAGCGGTTCTACTTTCACAAACCATTGCGCGGAGAGTCGAGGTTCAACAATGGTTCTGCAACGGTCACATTTGCCAAGAGGAATAGTGTGATCCTTGATTCTGACTAGCAGCCCTTCAGCCTCGAGATCTTGCACAATACGACTGCGAGCCTCGAAGCGATCCAGCCCCGCATAAGGACCCGCGTTCTGGTTCATGCGAGCATGCGCGTCCATCACATCGATTTGCGGCAGGTTGTGCCGCAGCCCTGCTTCGAAGTCGTTGGGATCGTGTGCCGGAGTCACCTTCACCGCACCGGTGCCGAATTCCGGATTCGCCAGTTCGTCGGTGATAATCGGGATCTCTCGATTCATCAGCGGCAGCCGGACTTTCTTCCCTTGAAGATGCTGGTAGCGCTCATCCTTTTCGTTCACCGCGACTGCGGTATCGCCCAGCATGGTCTCAGGACGCGTGGTTGCTACCGTAATAAATTCGTTCGTCCCGACTACCGGATAGCGAATCTCGTAGAGCTTGCCTGCAACCTCTTCGTGCTTCACTTCCAGATCGGATACGGCGGTGCCACAACGCGGGCACCAGTTCACAATGTATCTGCCGCGATAAATCAGGCCTTCGTCGTACAGCCGGACGAACACTTCGCGGACCGCCCGCGAAAGATTCTCATCCATGGTGAAGTATTCGCGATCCCAGTCCACCGAAGCGCCCAGCCGCTTCATCTGATCCAGGATTGCGCCGCCGTAATGCCGCCTCCACTCCCACACCCGTTCAATGAAGGCTTCCCGGCCGAGCTGTTCCCGCTTCTTTCCTTCACTCTGGAGCTGCCGCTCCACCATCATCTGTGTGCCAATCCCCGCATGATCCGTACCTGGCAACCACAGCGTGAGAAAGCCGCGCATGCGGCGCCAGCGAATCATGATGTCCATTTGGGTCTGCTCGAACATGTGACCCATGTGGAGAAATCCAGTCACATTGGGCGGCGGTAGCAGCAGGCTGAACACCGGACGAGGGTTGTCCTTCGCGGGATGAACGTGAAAGAGCCTCTGCTCAATCCAGTACTCGGCCCAGCGCCTCTCTATCGCGCCCGGCTCATACGATTTGGACAATTCGTGGGACACAGTTGTGACTATGCAGTCGTCCGGCGTAGAACTCTGAGCCATTTGGACAGAGCTCAGCTTAACGATCTTGTTACTGAAAGATAAACTTTGATATTACAGGCGGGGCAAAAACGGGGTCAAACCGGCCGGGGGGTAGTGTATACGGACGGCAAAATGCTCCCTCCCTCTGGTTTGCGGGGCGCGGGGTGCGCGTCGGCGGAGTGGCAATTCGAAAGTTCATTGGTCTTTTAGGTGGGTTTCGAACCTGCTCTCAGGTTACAATTGAGTTTCCGAAAGAATTCCTGTGAACGGAATTGACTACACGTCGCGCCAAGGTGCATTGGTCAGAGCTGTAACTCTGATCTGCATCGTTGTGGTCATCATCGTGGCGTCCGCCCAGGCGAGTCACGCACACCCGAAAAATTCCAAGCTGGGACAGCATGACTGCTCAGTATGCTCGGTTGCTCATTCCGGAGTATTGGTCACAAGCGCATACCGCCCAGCGCCATCGTTCTCCGCTTCAACGTTCATTCATCAGCAAAGCGTATTTTTGAAGTCTTTCCTGCTGGCCTCATCTCTCCATATTCGTCCTCCGCCTTCGGCTTAACGACTTCCCGCGTCACTCTTTGAACACAAGCCGATTCTTCTTTATTGGAGGAGTGTAATGTCTATTTCTATCAGGCGGATTTCTACATTTGTACTCGTGGGTGCTCTCGTTTCGGCTGTTTCGATCTTGGTGGCGGCGCAATCGCTGGGCTCCGCTGGAACCATCCAGGGAAAAGTTGTTGATTCAACTGGAGCTGTGATTCCAAATGCAACTGTGGATATCAAGAATCCAGTAACGGGATTTGAGCGCACGACAGCAACCGACAGCTCTGGTTTGTTTGTGTTCCGGAGCGTTCCACAAAATTCCTATCACTTGGCCGCCAACGCACAGGGCTTCGGCGTGGCTCAAGAAGATGTGGATGTGCGAACGTCCGTTCCGATTGATCTCACGATCATGTTGAAAGTTGCTACGTCGAATACGGCTGTAGAGGTAACCGCGGAGGCCGCGGATCTATTGGAAAATGATCCCAGCGCCCATACCGATGTGGACTCTGGAGTAGCTTCGAGAATTCCCCTGGAATCCAACACCTCGGCTTTGAGCCAAATCATTACTTACTCTTCGCCCGGAGTGGTAGCGGATTCGAACGGGTTTTTCCATCCCTTGGGCGATCACGCGCAGACTTCATTCTCTCTGGATAATCAGCCGATTTCCGACCAGCAGAGCCGGGTTTATTCCAACCAGATCTCGGCCAATGCGATTCAATCCATGGAACTGATCACCGGAGTACCGTCAGCGGAATATGGCGATAAGAGCAGCCTGGTCGCGGTAGTTACGACCAAATCGGGATTAGGACAGACGAAGCCGAGTGGAAGCGTCTCTTTCGACTACGGATCATTCGGCAGCAGCAGTGGGACCGTCAATCTCGGTGTGGGTAACTCCAAATACGGTAACTTTTTCTCTCTAAACGGACTACGCACGGGGCGCTTTTTGGATCCGCCCGAGTTTCAATCGATTCACAATATCGGAAACTCCGAGACCTTCTTTGATCGTGCGGACTTTCAGCCGAACCCCGCAAATACGCTTCACCTGGATTTGTTTCTGGCGCGATCCTGGTTCCAGGCGCCTAACAGCTTCGACCAAGCAGCGGCGGGTCAGGACCAGCGGCAACAAATGAAAACCTTCAACGTGGCCCCTGGCTGGACTCATCTTTTCAGTTCGTCGACACTGCTGAGCGCCAGCGCCTATATCCGGCAGGATCACGTGCAGTATTTTCCCAGTGCGAATCTGTTTTCCGACCAACCAGAAACTGTCAGCCAGAACAGAAGGCTTCAGAACAGCGGAGTGCGAGTTGATATCTCTCATGCCAAGGGCAAGCACAATATCAAGGCTGGCTTCCAATATTCCCACACGGCACTTTCGGAGTTTTTTAACTTTGGCATTACTGATCCGACTGTTAACCCGGTTTGCCTGGATAGCGCAGGCAATCCCGTGCTCGATCCGACGATCACAGACCCTTCTACTTGCTCGTCCCGCGGGTATGTTGCCAACCCAGGTCTGAAGCCAGGATTGGTGCCGTTCGATTTGACTCGAAGCGGAAGCTTGCTGTCGTTTCGAGATACGGGCGCAGTCAATCAAGAAGCTATATATGCTCAGGACAATATTACGCTGGGGAATCTCAGCGTAATATTGGGATTGCGAGGCGAGCACTACGCCGGACTCAGTGAGGCTTACTCGCTCGATCCGAGATTAGGACTTGCCTACCACATCGTGCCGAGCAATACGATTTTGCGGTTCGGCTACGCCCACACCTTGGAAACACCGTACAACGAAAATCTTTTGCTCTCCAGCGCGGCGGGCCAGGGAGGTCTGGCACAGAACGTTTTTGATCCCAGCGTTTCAATCCCCCTCCGTTCCGGCCGCCGCAACCAATACAACGCTGGCTTCCAGCAGGCGTTCGGCCGCTACCTGGTGGTGGACGGAGACTATTTCTGGAAATACACCGATAACGCCTACGACTTTAATACGCTGGAAGACACGCCGATTGCATTTCCAATTTCGTGGCGAAAATCGAAGTTGGACGGCTTCTCGTTTCGGATCAGCATGCCTGAGATGCATGGATTCCGGGCTTACACGATTCTTGGCCACACCCGAGCCCGCTACTTTAATCCAGAGACAGGCGGATTGTTCTTCGACAATAATCCTCCCTCTGGCGTGTTTCGCATTGATCACGACCAGGCATTCCAGCAGACGACCAATCTGCAATATCGCTTCTTCAAACGCAGAGACGGCTGGGCCGCCTTTACGTGGCGGTATGACAGTGGGCTGGTAAATGGCTCGATACCCGACTACGCCACCGCACTTACTTTGACGGCAGATCAACAGGCGGCGATTGGCCTATTTTGCGGAAATGTATTGGCTACCCTGAATTCGCCAATCACATCGTGTTCAGACCCAAACCGGGGCGCATTGCGGGTGCAAATTCCGGCCGACGGCACTGAGAATGACGATAAGAATCCACCACGAATCTCTCCGCGTCATCTCTTCGATATGGGCCTTGGTTTCGATAATGTCATGCACACCGACCGGTACAAAATGACGATGAAGTTTACAGTGGTCAATCTTACAAACAAGGAAGCGCTGTATAACTTTCTCTCCACGTTTAGCGGAACGCATTTTGTTACACCACGCAGCTACACGGCGGGAATAGGCTTCACGTTCTGAAGGCTTTCTGCACCAAGAAAAAGGGCGAATGAAAAATTCACTCAGGCCGCGTCAAAAGCTTGAGGGATGACCAGCTGCAGATATGTGTCGGGTTGGCTTTGACGGCGTCGCGGCACGCGTCACTAAGAGGCGTCACTTTTGCCATTTGCTTATGAGGGTGTTCATCCCTTGCCTGGGGCCATCAAGGCGTCCCCTATATCTGTAAATACTGTGGCCGTAATGAACTTCTAATTCGATTTCCAGCTGGCGCGTTCCTCCCCATATCTGGTCGTTCACGTCGCCAGGAAAAGACAAATCAGGTAAGCGAATGGTGACGGACTGATGCGCAGGAAATGCAGTCTCACTTGGCACCATCACATTCAAATCCAGCTTGGTTCCATCCAGATAGCCTGAAGGAATGAGTTGCCCCATTATGGCGGCGTCTCCTGAATTGTCTAGTACGAGCGCGATATCCAGTCGCCCGGAAGCATCTCGCGAAACAGTGGCATTAGACACAGCGATTACTGGTAATCTCGATGGCGAGACAGTACCTGTGCCTCTGACATGCAGCCCCAACTTGGGAGGTGGCGTGACTACCCCGGTGCCCTCTATATGTACAGGGCCAGCTTTGGGCTTCTCCTCGCTTTGCGGCTTATTGCGATCGCTTGGCTGTTCAGGTGAGTGATCGGCTAATGGAGATGATGGTGTAGTGGACGAAGACGCTGATGTACCTCCACGTGGAGGGCGTTTGTGGACTTCATGGCCGACCAAATAGGCCGCCCCCACGAGAATAAGGGCACCAACTATCCGTTCTGTTCTATCCAGGCCCATGGGATTAGTCATTGCCACAATGATAGTTGCCGCCACGAAAAGCGGCAGCACGAATCTTTCAAGGAAGATGGGCACAGCTGTGTTATGTCACAAGTAAACCGTTAGCGCTAGCCTCCTCCGTCTAGCAATCGTGCCACTCCCACGCAGCACATCCCTCTGTGGGGGATGCTCTGTTGATTGGCAGCCCTAGAGGTGTGGCGAAACGCCCGCGAGTTCCGCCAGCACCAGCCAATGCCTCGGATGCGGGCGGTAGCCTTGGCGAATACGACCGGCGTACTAGCGGGACACTTCTATTCGTGATCGAATGGCAGCTGTTGAAACGCCTGCGAGCAGCGGCTGGATTTTCTTGGAAAACAGTTCGCTGGTGAGCCAGGCGGGTTGGCTGGACGCATCCCAGCATGCTCGTGCATTGGCGTGCACACGCTGAGACACTGCCTGTTTCGCACGACCTGAGACATTATGTGCCACCAACCGCCCAGCGCGTGCGGCATTTACAAGGCATTCGGTCGCGGAAGTAATAGAACAATTAGCACAATGTTTCCGCCCATCCCTGATTATCTTGCCGCAGCCCTGACAAAGATTTTCTAGTCGAGGCGAAGCCCGCCGTATGGGTGCCGACCCAATGCCCTTGGCTTGTCGTCCGCGGGTTTGGGTCAACCGCGTGGGAGGGAGATTACTCTGCGTTCGTTTATGCGTTGTTGACCACAACTGCCGAGCGACCCATTCGGCTACCGGCCCAATAGCACGTGCCCACCCGCCCGTGGTCTCGGTCAGACGAATAGCAAATGGTGCCATCAGACGGCAGTTTCCATCGCTCTACTCAAAAAACCATGTTTTCGCTAGCGGTCGTGAGGGTAAACTCCTGTTTGCAACAGTTAGTCGTGGGCACTGCCCTCCTCTTTGATGGAATATTGCAACAAAAAGGAAAAGTGTTGCTCATTGTTTTTCACCCCGGGTTCAGAGTACTATCCTGTTGCTTTATGAGTTTAGCCGTTTTCTCCAAACATATACATTCTTGATAGATCGCTGTATTAGAGATTTTCTAGCTTTTTAGGAGATGTTATGCGACTTTGTACAGTCGTTGTAATGGCAGCTCTGCTGACTCCGGTGCTTTCCTCCGCCGCGAACCACGCTCAACAAATCGCTATTCGAAAAGACTCCATGGCGCTATCCCGCTATGCTCGATTGCCTCTGCTGTTTGAAGCCAACCGAGGGCAGGCGTCAGTAGATGCAGACTTCATTTCGCGCGGGCTAGGTTACAACGTATATCTGAACGCGAAGAAAATAACCTTGGCTCTACGACATGGGAGAGTAGGAAATGGGGAGGAGAGGCCATCGACGAACGTAGTCGCAATCGAAATCCTTGACGGTGATATTAAGTGTCGATTGCACGGTATTGAGGAACTCAAGAGTCAAACGAACTACTTCATCGGCAATCAATCGGACAGATGGCAAACCAGCATCCAGACATATGGCAAGGTTGAGTACGAAAATGTCTATCCTGGGATCGATTTGATTTTTTATGGCCGCAGCGGAGACATCGAATACGATTTCGTTGTGCACGCTGGGGCGGATTACCGCAAAATCAAGCTCTCCATCCAGGGACAGGATGCTGAAAGTATAGAGAAGGATGGAACCCTGATTCTGCCAGCTGGGTTAGGTACTCTACGGTTCAGGACGCCGATCATTTACCAAGAAAATGCTCAAGGAAGGACGAATGTAAAAGGACGGTTTGTACTATCAGAATCACACGGCGATGCCGCTGCAAGGACATTGTCGTTCGAGGTCTCACCCTACGATCATACAAGGCCGCTGACGATTGATCCGGTTCTCGACTACTCGACTTACCTGGGTGGGAGTGGCGACGACGCGGCAAGTGGAATAGCCGTCGATAGTACAGGAAACGCGTACATTGTGGGAACAACGGCATCCTTGAATTTTCCGACAACGCCAGGAGCGGCTTACCCTGCGCACGCCGCATGCAACCCTGACTGTCCCGACATTTTCGTTGCTAAAATCAATCCCGCTGGAACTGGCCTTGTTTACGCGACCTATGTCGGGGGGAACTCGGATGATGTTGGAAGTGCTATTGCGATCGATTCGGCAGGCAACGCCTACATTACTGGAGCAACGAACTCAATTGACTTTCCGGTAAGTGGAACCGCTCTTCAGAAAAATTGTGCGTCTACGTGCTTCAGCAGACA
>Ga0209689_1001114_pt1 | contig 19810 bp, 21 predicted proteins | sample GraSoiAngelo_149_FD_187119 | JGI IMG/M metagenome (GOLD analysis project Ga0209689, IMG submission 187119) | Grasslands soil microbial communities from the Angelo Coastal Reserve, California, USA - 14_1009_09_30cm (SPAdes) (version 2) | ecosystem: Environmental > Terrestrial > Soil > Grasslands ... | reverse complement strand
GTCAACGGCAAGCTCCGCCACTGCATCTTCGTGCCGAGCGACTAGCGCCTCCCGCCCGCCCGGGGGGTGACACATGACCCCCTGGCCCGGGCGCGCCGACTCCGCCCGACCTACGGGACCAGTACGATCTTGCCGTAGTGGCCCGGCTCCATCACGGCCTCGTGGGCGCGCGGAGCGTCGGCGAGCGGCAGCTCACGTCCGACGACCGGGCGCAGCGTCCCGGTACGTAGCCCCTCCACGAGGGCGGCGTGGATTCCGGCGAGCTGGGCCGGCGTCGCGTGGAAGAGCGCCATGCCGAGGATCGCGGCGTCCTTGTTCATGGCGAGCCGGGCGTTGATCTCGACCGCGCCGCGGTTGCCGATCACGACGATCCGCCCGCGCCCGGCGACGATCCCGAGGTCCTTCTGGAGGTTCGCGTTCGCGAGCATCTCGAGGACGATGTCCGGACCCCGCCCGCCGGTGAGGCGCGTCAGCCCGTCGAGGTAGTCGGGCGCGGTGTGGTCGAGGGCGTGGTGGGCCCCCTCCGTGAGCACGAGCCGCCGCCCGCGCTCGGTCCCCGCGGTGCCGATCACGGTGAGGCCGCGCGCCCGCGCGAGCTGGACCGCCGCGATGCCGACCCCCCCGCTCGCGCCGTGCACGAAGACGGTCTCGCCGGCCTCGGCGTGGGCGCGATTGAAGAGCGCGTGGTAGGCGGTGGCGTACGGGATATTGAGCGCCGCGCCCTGGGCGGGGGCCACGTTGAGGGGCAGCGGGTGGACCTGAGAGCGCTCGCAGAGGCAGAGCTCGGCGTAGGCGCCGGTGAGGGTGCCGCCCACGTAGACGCGATCGGCGGCCTTCAGGTCGGTGACGCCGGAGCCGACCGCTTCCACGACTCCTGCCGCGTCGGAGCCGGGCGTGTAGGGCAGCTTCGGCCCGCGGTTGTCGACGTTCGCGCGCAGATAGGTGTCCACCGGGTTCACGCCGACGGCGTGGTTGCGGACGAGCACCTGGTTGGGACCGGGCTGGGGCGCGGGGACCTCCACGAGCTTCAAGACGGACGGGCCGCCGTACTCCGAGACGCGGATCGCCTTCATCGCCGGGGCTCCCCTCGGGGCTTGGCCCAGTACGCGCGGGCGGCCGGGAAGACGGTCTGGCAGGCGGTCGCCTCCGCCGGCCCGTCGAGCGTGTCGGCCGCGGCGCGCCAGACCGCGTAGTGCGGCATCGTCCGATGGGCGTCCAGCGCGGCCTGATTGTCGTAGACCTCGTAGAAGTAGTAGACGTTCTCGTCGCGCCCGTCCTGGAGGACGTTGAACCGGAGGCAGCCCGCCTCGTCCCGTTCGGACGCAAGCGCATCAGCCTCGATCGCCTCGAGAAAGCGCTGGCGGAGCTCCGGCTTGACGCGCACCTTCACCCAGATCGCAAGCATCGGGACCCCCTCGTGTCGTAAGACCTTCGGCCGGCCCTACTGTATCCTCTGCGCTCAGGCGGACGCCAGTAGAGGGTCGCGCGGGCGGAACCCCCGGCAATCCCGAGGGCGACACGCGATGAGGGGCGCCCGCCGGGCGGCGCGCCCTATCCGGTTGACTCCCGCATCGAGTCGGCCGCGGCGGCCCGCACGGATCCTGAGCGGCCAGGCGCCCCGGAGACCGCCCGGACGTCCCGCCACCGACCGCGCCGGGGAGTCTCTCACGCTTTCAGTGTGAACCGAGAGACGACCGGAGCTCGCCCGAGCTTGACACGGGCCGGGCAGGGTGATGAAGTGGGTCGGACCACGAGGGCGGAGGTCCCCAATGGCCGAGGTCGTCCTAGCGGCACTCACGTCCCACGCTCCGATGATCACCGGAAAGCCGGAGGTGTCGAGGCCCGAGCAGCGGGACCGGCTGTACGACGGCTTCCACGAGCTCCGCCGACGGCTCGCCGCGGCGCGCCCTGATCTCCTGGTCATGTTCGTGAACGACCATCTCCAGAACTTCCCCTACAGCAACATGCCCGCCTTCTGCGTCGGCGTGGCCAAAGACTACGACGCGCCGAGCGCGGGCGGCGCGCGGCTCATGCGGATCCCGCCTCGAAAGGTGCCGGGTGCCCCCGAATGGGGACTGGCGCTCCTCGAGAGCGGCCTCGCCGCCGGCTTTGACTTCGCCTACTCCCACGAAATCGAGAGCTGGGACGAGCTGGCCGTCCCGCTGTACTTCCTGACACCGGACGGCACCATCCCGGTCTCGCCGGTCTACACGAACTGCGGGGCGCCCCCGCTGCCGACCCCACGGCGCTGCCACGAGATGGGCGCGTTCGTGGGAGCGTTCATCCGGTCCCGGCCGGCCACGGAGCGCGTCGCCCTCCTCGCCACCGGGGGAATCTCGCACTGGGTCGGCACGCCCGAGACGGGGCGGATCAACCCCGAGTTTGACCACCGCGTGCTAGACCACGTCGCCCGCGCCGATGCCGAGGCGCTCACCCGCCTCACGGAGGCGCAGATCGAGCGCGACGGCGGCAACGGAGGCCAGGAGATCCGCAACTGGCTCGCGCTGCTCGGCGCCGTCCCCGGCTGGAAGGGCGAGGTCCTCGCCTACGAGCCCGTCCCGGAGTGGATCACCGGCTGCGCGACGGTGTGGGTGCACCCGTGATCAGAGCGTCGTACACTCTCAACAAGATTCTGACCGCGCTCGCCCGCCAGCACGCGACGGCGGAGAGGCTCACCGACGACGACCTCGTCGGTCATGACCTCAGCGCGGCCGAGCGGGCGGCGCTCACAACGGGAGACATCACGAGCCTCTATCATCTCGGCGCCAATCCGTATCTGATTCGTCGGGTGTTCAGGTCCCGCTTCCCGATCTGACATCGGCGCGCATACGCGACCCCGACCTCTCGACCGGACGGGCGGCGCCCGGGAGCGCCCGGACGGATCGCACGGACGCCGGGGGGGCATCGACTCGGCGATGGAGGACCTTATGCCAGTTCGCTTCCTCGGTCACGCCGTCCTGAAGGTTCGCAATCGCGGCCGCGCCGAGGCGTTCTACCACGACGTCCTCGGCCTGCCCGTCGCCGCACGGTCGGACGAGCTGAGGATGACCTTCTTCACGCTCGGCCGGCACCACGACCTGGCGATTCTCGAGGTGGGCGAGGACGCGCCCGGCGCCGACCCGAGGGGCGTCGGGCTCTTCCACGTCGCCTTCAACGTCGGCGAGACGCTGGACGACCTGCGGGCGATGAAGGCGCGACTGGACGCGCACGGGATCACGATCCAGCGTACGGCCGACCACAAGGTCTCGTGTTCTCTCTACGTCAACGACCCCGACGGCAACGGCATCGAGCTCTACGTCGACACGAGCGAGGCCTGGCGGCAGGACCCCTCGCTCGTCGCCTCCCGCTTGCCCCTCGCCCTCTAACGGGCGCCGTGCCAGACTTCCCGCGGTCGGTCGCCCGAGGGCGCGCCGCCGTTTCACGTTGACATGAGGAACGCGGGGGTGGTAAACGCCCCGGGGGAAGCGAGCGCCTCGCTCCCGAGCGGCCCCGGGCCCTCGGGAGGACCGACCGGGGTCTCCAGCTGACGAAGCGCCCTCCCCCCCCAGCCGCCACGGGAGGCCGGCCCCGCGCGGCCCTGGGCACGGGGGGCCGGCGGTCTGGCGACCACACTCTCGGTCATAGGAGGCAGTACATGCTGAGACGCTCCTTGCTCGTGACGCTCACGGCCGCCCTGGCCCTCCTGCTTCCGTCCTACGCTCGGGGCGAGAAAATCAAAGTCGGGTTCCCGATCATCCTCTCCGGGGGAGGAGCGCTCTTCGGCGAGCCCGCGATGAAGGGCGCTCAGATGTACGTCGAGGAGATCAATGCCGCCGGGGGCGTGCTCGGGCGACCGATCGAGCTGATCGTGCGCGACACCAAGGGCAACGCCGACGAGGCCGTCCGCGTCGCCCGCGAGCTCATCTTGAAGGATAACGTCGACTTCCTGGTCGGCACGGTGACGTCGGCCGAGGGCCCGGCGGTGTCCGTCGTGGCGAAGGAAAACAAGATCGTGTTCATCGCGCCGATCCCCAAGACGGACCAGCTCACCGCCCCCGAGAAGCTCCACCCGTACGTCTTCCGCGTCGCCGCGAACACGACCGTGGAGGGTCGAAGCGCGGCGGAAGTCGTCGCGAAGTGGAACGTCAAGCAGATCGCGACGATCGGCCCCGACTACGCGTACGGGCAGGACGTGACGCGGGCCTTCGTGAGCTGGATCAAGAAGATCAAGCCAGGCGTGGAGATCGTCGACCAGGAGTGGCCGAAGCTCGGCGAGTCGGACTACACGCCCTTCATCAACGCCATGATGGGGAAGAAGCCCGACGCCGTCTTCTCGTGCCTCTGGGGCGGCTTCTTCGTGACGTTCGCCAAGCAGGCGAAGCCCCTCGGCCTCTTCGAGGCGGTCAAGCTAAACGTCATCGCCGTCGGCGAGGCGGGCTCCCCCGAGACCGCGAAGACGATGGGCAGCGACTACCCGTTCGGCATCTGGGGGAACTCCTACGACGCCTTCTACTGGCACCCGTCCCCGGCCCACCGGGACTACGCGGAGCGCCTGTCGAAGTACCTCAAGGATCCGTATCCGTCGTCATGGGCGATCCAGGGCTACACCGGCATGCAGTTCCTGGTCGAGGCGATCAAGAAGGCCGGCAGCACCGACAGCGAGAAGGTGGCGAAGGCCCTGCTCGGCCTCACCATCGACACGCCGATCGGCCGGCAAACGCTCCGGGAGAAGGACCATCAGGCCGACCGTGGTCAGCTCTACGGCAAGATGACGCTGGATCCCGCGATCGGCTTCGCCGTGATGAAGCCGCCCACGTACATCGATCCGTCGCGCTTCATGGACTAGGCGACCCGAGGGAGGGGGCCGTCGGTCCCCTCCCGAGTCCATGCCCGACCTCTCGTTCCTGCTGGCGCAATCGCTGAGCGGGCTCACGGCGGCGATGTTTCTCTTCCTCATCGCCTCTGGCCTCTCGCTGATCTTCGGCGTGCTCCGCGTCTTGAACTTCGCCCACGGCTCGTTCTACATGCTGGGCGCCTACCTGGCGTTCCAGTTCGTGCTCTGGGGGGGGATGGGGCCGGGCCGCTTCTGGTGGGCCGTGCTCGGCGCCGCCCTGACCATCGCGATCGTGGGCGGTCTCGTCGAGCGCCTGCTGCTGCGGCACCTCTACGGCAAGGACGAACTCTACCAGCTCCTCTTCACCTACGGGCTCGTCCTGATCGCCTCCGACGCCGCCAAGAAGGCGTGGGGCACGCAGCAGCTGTCCCTCTCCCGACCCCCAGGGCTCACGGGTTCGTCCCGGGTGTTCGGCACCATGCTGCCGCACTACAACCTCTTCATCCTGCTGCTCGGCCCGACGATCGCGCTCGGGCTCTGGCTCCTGCTCAACCGGACCCGCGCCGGCCGGGTCATCCGGGCGGCGGCCCTCGACCGCGAGATGTTGGGCGCGCTCGGCGTCAACGTGAGCTGGCTCTACACGGGCGTCTTCATGCTCGGCTCGTTCCTGGGTGGCCTCGGGGGCGCCCTCGTCACGCCGGTCCGGGCGATCGTCCCGGGCATGGACGTCGAGATCATCGTGGAGGCCTTCATCGTCGTCGTCATCGGCGGCCTCGGGTCGTTCTGGGGCACCTTCCTCGGCGCCGTGATCTACGGGCAGGTGCTGGCGTTCGGCATCCTGATCGTCCCGGCGTTCTCGATCTTCTCGGTGTTCGCCCTCATGGCGGTCGTGCTCATCGTCCGCCCCTGGGGCCTGCTCGGCCAGCCGCTGGGGACGTGACCGGTGGCCGCCCGCCGACGGCTCGCGCGCGTCCCCTGGGGCCTGCTCGTGGCGGTCGCCGCGCTGTTCGTGCCGGCGATCGGCTCGCGATTCTATACGTTCGTGGCCACCGACATCGCGATCATGGCCCTCTTCGCCGTGAGCCTGAACCTCCTCTTGGGCTACGGCGGGCTGGTGTCGTTCGGCCACGCGGCGTACTTCGGGATCGGCGCCTACGCCTGCGGCATTCTCATGAAGGTCCACGCCGTCCCCTTCTCCGTCGCGCTGCCCGCGGCGGGGCTGCTCGCGGCCGTCTTCGCGGCGCTCTTCGGCTTCTTCTGCGTGCGGCTGACGAAGATCTACTTCGCGATGCTCACCCTCGCCTTCGCCCAGATCGTGTGGGCGGTCTCTTTCAAGTGGAACTCGGTCACCGGCGGCGAGCAGGGGATGTCCGACGTCCCCTATCCCGACCTGAGCGGCCTGGCGTGGGTGCCCGGACTCGCCGGCTACCGGACGAGCGACCACTTCTACGTGCTGACGGTGGGGCTCGTCGCGGCGTGCCTGTGGATCCTGCGCCGGGTGGTGCGATCGCCGTTCGGGCGGCTCCTGACGACGATCCGGGAGAACCCCGAGCGCACCGAGTTCATCGGCGTCGACGTGCGGCGCCACGAGCTGCTCGCGTTCATCATCGCCGGGCTCTTCGCGGGGATCGCGGGCGGTCTCTTCGGGATCTTCAACCGCGGCGTCTTCCCCGACTTCGCGTACTGGCCGAAGTCCTCGGACGTGCTCATCATGACGATCCTCGGTGGCATGGGGTCCTTCTACGGACCCGCGATCGGCGCCCTGATCCTGATCATCCTCAACCAGGAGATCACCTCGTACACGGAATACTGGCCGTTCGTCTTGGGGACCCTCCTGATCACCCTGCTCTTCCTGTTCCCCGGCGGCGTCGTGGGCGCCCTGGGGGGCCTGGTCCGCCGGCTCGAACGGATGCGGCGTGCTTGAGGTCCGCGACGTACGCAAGGCGTTCGCCGGCTTCCAGGCGGTCGCCGGGGTCACGCTCATCGTGCCGCAGCGCTCGATCTGCGCCACGATCGGGCCGAACGGGGCCGGCAAGACGACCTTCTTCAATCTCATCACCGGCCACCTCCGTCCCGACTCGGGAACGGTCCTCCTGAAGGGCCGGGACATCACCGGTCTTCCCCCCCACGAGATCTGCCGGCTGGGGGTCGCACGGTCATTCCAGCGCACGAACATCTTCCCGAGGCTGACCGTCTTCCAGAATGTCCAGGCGGCATTCCTCGCCCATCACCGCCACGCGCTGAACCTCTACTCCAGGGTCGACCGGTTCTACCGAGACGAGACGGACGCGATCCTGACCTCGGTGGGGCTCGTCGACAAGGCGCACGAGGTCAGCGGGTTCCTCTCGCACGGCGGCCAGAAGCAGCTCGAACTGGGAATCGCGCTCGCGAGCGAGCCCGAGATCCTGCTCCTCGACGAGCCCACCGCTGGGATGTCGGCGACCGAGACCCATGAGACCATCGCGCTCATCGAGCGGATCACCCGCGACCGGGGCCTCACCCTGCTCTTCACCGAGCACGACATGGAGGTCGTCTTCGCGATCGCGCAGAAGATCACCGTCCTCCATCAGGGGCACGTCATCGCCGAGGGCTCGCCCGCCGAGGTCCGGGCGGACCCCGCGGTGAAGCGGGTCTACCTCGGCGAGCGGGCCCCGTGATCCTCGAAGTGCGGGACGTCCACGCCGCCTACGGGCTCTCCCGCGTCCTCTTCGGCGTGTCGCTGGCCGTCGACGCGGGCGAGTGCGTGTGCCTGCTCGGCCGGAACGGTGTCGGCAAGACGACGACCATCCGCAGCGTCATGGGGCTGACGCCGCCGTCCGCGGGTCGCGTTCTCTGGAAGGGCCGCGACATCACGGGCTGGCCGCCGTACCGCGTGGCGCGGGCCGGCATCGGCTTCGTGCCAGAAGACCGGCGGATCTTCGCCGACCTCACCGTGGCGGAGAACCTCGACGTGGCGGCGCGCGGCGGCCGCGAGGCCCCGGGCTGGACGGTCGACCGAGTGTACGACGTCTTCCCCCCGCTCCGGGAGCTGGCCGACCGTCGAGGCGGGTACCTGTCCGGCGGGGAGCAGCAGATGCTCACCATCGCCCGCACGCTCATGGGGAGCCCCGAACTGCTGCTCCTCGACGAGCCGTCGGAGGGGCTCGCGCCGCTCGTCGTCGACCACCTCGCCGACCAGATCCTGGGGCTGAAGCGCCAGGGCCTGACGATTCTTCTCGCCGAGCAGAACGTGAGCTTCTCCGTCGCCCTCGCCGACCGCGTCTACGTCCTCGAGAAGGGCCGCATCCGCTACCAGGGGCCGGCGGCGGAGCTGCGCGCCGACGAGGCGCTGCGCCAGGAACTCCTGGGACTCTCGGTCGGCCGCCCCCGTCGGTGACGTCCCGACCGAGCCGCAGAGGGCGGCCGAGGCCGGCAGCGGGGGCAGGGTGCTGCCGGCGACGCGTCAGGCGTTCCCCGCGGGGGCTCCCGGGGCCTGCGAGCGCGACGGGTAGATCACGCGATCGGCGGACCGGTGGAGTCGGTCCACGGAGTCCTGGTCGAGATAGCGGACCTCGCTTCCCTTCAGGGCGGCGAGCTGTTCGGCGATGATCGTTCGCCGCACCTCGGCCGTCAGCGTGTTGAGCCGGTGGTAGGCCTCGGAGACGGTCCGCCCGAGCGTCGTGACGCCGTGGTTCTCCATCAGGATCGCGTTCGTGTTCGCGACGAAGTCCTTGAGGGGGCCGACGTCCAGCTCCACGTCGACCTGCGAGGGCAGGCGGTAGGGCGGCCTGGCCATGACGGACGGAAATTCCAGCGACATGACCTTGAGCTCCTTGACGGCGCCCGACGCGAAGAGCGCGATGACCTCGTCGTGATGGACGTGGATGACGCCGTTGACGTCGGGGCGGAGGCGAAAGATCTCCCGGTTCAGCTGATGGCCGACGCTGGTCATCTTGCCGCCGTGGAGGAGCGTACCCGTCGGCACATCGGTGATCACGACGTCCTCGAGCGCCAGCTCCTCGAGGGAGATCTCCGCGGGCTTCGTATAGACGACACCGTCCGCGAACGTCGGGTGGGCGACGCGGATCGCGATGTTGCCGAGGGTGTTGTGGATGTAGCCGCGGGCGACGACCATCCGCGCGTACTTCAAGAGGCGCATCGCGACCCGCTCGTCGAAGACGACCTGTGACTGCATGTTCCGCCCCCGCCGTCGCGGCCGGATCATCGCCGCTCGGGCGTCGATCTCAGGGTATCACCGAAACCCGATCGCGCATGCAATCTGGGAGCAGGGCGCCTCGCGGTGACGGCAGGTCGCCGGCAGCCCTGGAAGTCGGACGTCCCCCCGTCAGGGGCTCGGCGGGCGTGTGGTCGGTGAGTGTCGGAGTCTACTGGGGCGGCGTGGCGTGACCTAGCGCGGGGCTCCGAGCGGGATCCGGACGCTGATCGCGCCTCGGAGGTCGTCGAGAGAGTAGCCCGTGGCCTGATCGTCTGGGTAGAGCTCCTTCAGCGCCTCGGCGACCCCTGGTGCCAGCTTCGCGGGCTCGCCGTGGCACTGCAGGCATACCGGTGCCGCGATGAAGATCGGCCTCATATACCGTAGATCCCGCTGGCCCGCTTCGGTCACGATCTCCTGACGCTCGGTGGTCGGGGCCAGGCGCCCGGCCATCTTCTCCTCCTGCCAGGCGCGGAGCACTTCGCGCTCGTAGGCGTCGGGAGTGTCCGCAGGGTTCCGGACCCTGTCGCTCACGCGGCGCACCCGCCAGCCCTGCTGTTCGTGCTTGCGAGCGATGTCTCCCGCCACCGAGGCACAGACGCGCAGCGCCGCCGCCGGCTGTCCGCCGCTCAACGCACTTTGGAGCACCGACTTCGTCTGCTCCAGCACCTGTGCGGCCACGGCGCGCGCCCGCTCTGCTTCCGGTGGGTCGGCGGCGGCGACGGGGAGCACCAAGACCAGGAGCGCCACTCCCGTGAACAGCGGCTGTCTCCGCACGACTGATCTCCTCCCGATCCCTACGCTCGCCGGGCGATCCGGCGGCGCGCTACGGCGCCTGGAGCTTCAGGGCCTCCTCGGCGAGCCCGAGCGCCGTCCGTGCCTTTCGGATGGCGTCGTCGTGATCCTTCTTCGACTTGGCGTTCTCGTGGTTGGCCCGCGCTTCCCGGACGAGCTTGCGGGCGTCCTCGAGGAGCGCCTCCGATTCCGGGGTCGTCTTGCCGCGCTCAGCCCTGGCGATCAGCTCTTCGGCCTGCTTGATGACCACCGGGCACATGTACGCGCGCGCGGGGGGGGCGACGAGCACGATGACCGCGCACGCGACCGCGGCCAGAGAGGCCCTGCTCATGCCGCGGCCCGCACCTCCCCATGTCGAGCTAACTACGCTACAGGTCTCGCCGGTCGCTGGTCGGGGTGAGAGGATTTGAACCTCCGGCCCCCTGCTCCCAAAGCAGGTGCGCTACCGGGCTGCGCCACACCCCGAGGCCACTGGACCGGAACCGCTCGGAGTATATCACCAGCGCGCGAGCCATTCCGTGGCCTTGCGGAGCGCGACGGCGCGGTGGCTCACCTCGGCCTTCACCGCGGGCGGCAGCTCGGCGAACGTGCACGCGAGCGGCGGATAGACGAAGATCGGGTCATAGCCGAACCCGCCCGTGCCGCGTGCGGCCTCCGCGATCCGTCCCTCGACCGTCCCCTCGACGGTCGCCTCCCGCCCCGTGGGGTCCGCCAGCGCGATGACGCAGCGGAAGCGGGCCGTCCGGCGCCCGGGGGCCACCCCGCGGATGCGCGCGAGGACAAGGGCGCAGCGCTCCGCGTCCGTGAGGTGCTCGCCGCCGAAACGCGCCGACGTCACGCCGGGCAGGCCCCCGAGCGCGTCGACCTCGAGGCCGGAATCGTCCGCGAGCGCCACGGCATCGGCCAGGAGCGCGGCGGACCGCGCCTTGGCGAGCGCATTCTCGACGTACGAGTGCTCGCCCTCGGGCGGCAGGGACGCGCCAGGACAATCACCGAGCAGGACGACCTCGAAGGGGAGGTGCGCCAGAGCCTCGACGAGCTCGCGCGCCTTGGCGGCGTTCAGCGTGGCGACGACGAGGCGGCGGCTCAGAGGGTGAAGCTACGCTCCCCGCGCGCCGCGAGGGCTCGCCGCTGCAGCTCGACGAGCTGCGCGATGCCGCGCGCGGCGAGAGCCAGCAGGGCGTCGAGCTGCTCGCGCCGGAACGGCATGTGCTCGGCCGTCCCCTGCACCTCGACGAACTCTCCGCCGCCGGTCATCACGATGTTCATGTCGACCTCGGCGGAGGAGTCCTCGGCATAGTCGAGGTCGAGGACCGCCGCCCCCTGGACGACCCCGACGCTGACCGCCGCCACCAGGTCGCGCAGGGGCATCCCCGGCAGCGCGTTGGCGGCCACCAGCCGGCCGAGCGCGTCCGCGAGCGCCACGTAGGCGCCCGTGATCGCGGCCGTCCGCGTCCCACCGTCGGCCTGGATGACGTCGCAGTCCACCCAGAACGTGCGCTCGCCGAGCTTCGCGCGCTCCACCACGGCACGGAGCGCCCGCCCGACCAGGCGCTGGATCTCCTGCGAGCGTCCGCTCGGGCCGCGGTTGTCGCGCGGCGTGCGCGTGGTCGTGGAGCGTGGCAGCATCGCGTACTCGGCCGTCACCCACCCCTGACCCTGGCCCTTGAGAAACGGCGGGACCTTGTCCTCCAGAGAGGCCGCGCAGATGACCTTGGTGTCGCCGAACTCGACGAGGACCGAGCCTTCCGGATGGCGGAGAAAGTCGCGCGTGATCGTGATCGGCCGGAGCTGGTCCGGACGCCGCCCGTTGTGCCGCACCTTCAAGTCGCCGGCCGCGCTCACCGCGCCTCCGGGCGCCCGATCGACGCGCGCATGCGTTGATCATAGCGCTTCTTATACTCCGCGATCCCCGCGAAGATCGCGCGCGCGATCTCGTCCCGGTAGCGGCCATCCCTCAATCGGCGCTCCTCCTTCGGGTTCGTGACGAAGCCGATCTCGATCAGCACCGCCGGCATCGCCGCGCCGCCCAGCACGTAGAAGCCGGCCTGCTTGACGCCACGGTTCGGGATGTGGAGCGCCTGAGTCATCGAGTCCTGGATGATCTCGGCCAGGTTCGACGACTCCGCGAGGAAGTCGGACTGGGCCAGGTCCCAGAGGATCGTCTTGAGGACGTCCAGCTTCTGTCGCGCGACCGGCGACTCGAGCTCAACGACGCTGTTCTCCTTCGCCGCGACCTGCCGCGCCGCGATGTCGGTCGCCTCCGACGACAGGAAGTACGTCTCCACGCCGGCCGCGCTCAGATCGCGCTGGGCGTTGGCGTGGATCGACACGAAGAGGTCCGCGCGCTGGCGGTTGGCGAAGCTGGTGCGATCGGCGAGCGGGACGAAGTAGTCGCCGGTGCGCGAGAGGCTCGCCTTGATCCCGAGGCGCTGCTCGCACAGGCGCGCGACCCGGAACGTGATATCGAGGACGAGGTCCTTCTCCAGAAGCCCGGTTGGGCCGATCGCGCCGGCGTCGTGGCCGCCGTGGCCGGCGTCGAGCACGATCTGGCGCAGGGGCGCCGCCTCCGGACGGCCCTCGCGCTCGGCCGGGCGGGCGAAGTCGAGCACCAGCCGAAACGGGTCGACGAGAGTGATCTCGCGCACGTCGGCGACGTCGCCCTCGAGCGTGACGGTCGCCGTCGTCGAGCCGCCGGCCGTCTCGAGCCGAAGCTCCCCCACCTGGCCGTCGTGCACCTGCTCGACATGGGGCGATCGCAGCACGAGCCCCTCGAACCGCACCAGCACGCCGTCCCGGACCCGCTCGATCCGGTAGGTGAAGGGCGCGTCGGCCTCGATCACGACGCGAGTGAACGAGGGGTAGGAGCGCACGCGCAGGTCCGTGACCGCCGCCTCGCGCGTGGCCGCGACGGCGACGATGGTCGGGCGGGGTGGAGCGGCCGCGCGCGCGGCGACGAGGCGGGCCCGGGGCGCGATCCTCGGAACCACCTTCGACAGGAACTCCTCGGGGACGAGCCACCCGCCCGGCGTCACCACCGCCGGCGCCGACAGCCGGAGCGTGGTCCCGTTGACCTCCACCAGCGCCCGGTTGCGTGTGACCACGACGCGCTGCCGCCCGAGGACGAGCCGCGCCCGCGCACTGGCGCTCGTCCAGTCCGGCCTGGCCCGCAGCGCCGCGGCGACCCGGTCGAGCGGGACGTAGGGGCGCCCGGCATGGGTAATCAGGGGAATGTCGGCTCCGGCCGCGGCGAACGGGCCGAGGCCGACGCTCGCTACCAGCGCGATGACACACGCGAGGATCCGCATGGCACCGGGTATTCTAGCAACGGGGCCGCGCGCGGCCGGAGCTTAATCGAGCTCCGATTGCAAAAGGCGCCGCCGCCTGCTAGAGGTAGCGTGGGCACCGGCGACGTGGCCCACTCAACCCCCGGAGGTGAGGGAACGGCATGGCGACCAAGGTGATGTCGGCCGACAGCCACATGGATCTCATCTACCTCCCCCCCGACACCTTCGCGTCACGGATGCCCGCCTCATGGGGCGCGCGCGTGCCCCACGTCGCCGAGCGCGACGGGGGGCGGGTCTGGGTCTCGGGCGACGACGTGCTCGCGCCCTACGGCGTCTACGGGCCCGGCGTTACCGGCGGCCGGCGCGGGCGGGTCCTCACCGAGGCCGGATTCGCGTCGGGCCGCGAGACGCGCCCGTCGAACTCGGCCCAGCGCCGGGCGGACCAGGACCGGGACGGCGTCGAGGCCGAGGTCATCTACGGCATCATCGGCATCTCGCGCGGGCTCTTCGGCCGCAAGGGGATCACCGACCCCGAGCTGCTCGTCGCGGTCTACCGCGCGTATAACGAGTACGTCGCCGACTTCAACCAGACGATGCCGGGCCGCTTCTTCGGCCTCGGCTGTCTCCCCAACCACGACGGGGCGGCCGCGGCCGATGAGGTTCGGCGCTGCGCCCGCCTCGGGTTGCGGGGCGCGGTGTTCGTCCCGTGGGGCTCGGCGATGCCCGTGTGGCATGAGATGTGGGAACCGCTCTGGGCCGCCGCCGAGGAGACGGACCTCGTGATCTCGTTTCATGTCTTCGAGGGCGGCGGCGCGACGGTCGGCTACGAGATCAAGGGCGTGCGGCACCCGGCGGTGATCGGCGCGTGGACCGTCGTCGCCCCGATGCAGATGGACGAGATCCTCGCCTCGGTGATCCTATCCGGCGTCTGCGAGCGTCACCCGCGCCTCAGGCTCGTGCTCGGCGAGAGCGGGATCGGCTGGCTCCCCTACATCCTCGAGCGCCTGGACGACACCTACGAGGAGCGCCTCGCGGACGATCTCGCGCTCCCGATGCCCCCGAGCGCCTACTTCAAGCGCCAGGTCTACGCGACGTTCCAGAAGGACTTCCACGGCGTCCGGGCCATGGCGGGGATCGCCCCGGATAACGTCATGTGGGGGTCGGACTACCCGCACCGGGACGGGACCTGGCCATTCTCCGCGAAGGCGATCGAGGAGCAGTTCCGCGGGGTGGACCCGGCGGTCCGGCAGAAGATGCTGTGGGAGAATGTTCGACGCGTCTACCAGATCACGCCGTAACCCGCCGCACCTTGGCGGCCACGGTGGGCGGTTCATCCGCGGCCCGCAGGAGACCGAGCAGCGCCAGACTGGAGGCCGCCGGATCAGTCTGCCTATCGAAGCCGAGGCGACCCTGTCTGTCGGCGCGTGCACGGGCGGGCCCCCGGGGCGCCTCGTCACGATTCCCGGACGATCACGCCACCCGACGCGCACCCCCGGGGCGTGACGCCACGCTTCTTCTGGGCCCCGCTCGATCGAGCGGGGCGGTGGGTTGGTGGAGGCGGCGGGAATTGAACCCGCGTCCGGAAACCCTCGGCGACAGGCGTCTACATCAATAGCCGGTTTTCTTCTGCTGTCGCCACCCGGCACTCCAACCGGCTGGATTTCCGGGCGGCCAGCCTCTAGAGGTCTCGCCCCTCACCCCGAGACAAGGCTTGGAGCCAGCCATCAGAGTATGACGCCCTGACCCAGGCCCTGATGGCGCAACCTGGAGGACGCCGGCGGGTGTTAGGCCGCCAGAGCTAGCTGTGTGTTGGCAGCTATACCGTTCTCTCTTATTTACGAGGGGAGAGAAACCTCGGGATGCAGCCTGTGCTTCACTGATCCCCGTCGAAACCGGTCGCCCCCGTTCCATCCTCCCTGGCGGCGTCCTAGCCTCGGACACGCGCCCGCATGGCTTTGTCCATCTCGCGCCGCGTCTCGCGCTCGCGGAGCACGGCACGCTTGTCGTGGAGCTTCCGCCCGCGCGCCAGCCCGATCTCGAGCTTCGCGCGCCCTTCCTTAAAGTATAGACGAAGTGGCACGATCGTCAATCCGCGCTCCGCCGTCTTGCCCAGGAGCCGTTGCAACTCGCGCCGGTGCAGGAGAAGCTTCCGGCGGCGCTCGGGATCGTGGTTGGCGTCGCTCCCATGGTGGTAGGGGCTCACGTGGCAGCCGATGAGCCACGCTTCGCCGTTCTGGACGGCGACGTAGCTGTCCTTGAAGGTGACCTGGCCCTCCCGGAGGGACTTCACCTCGGTCCCGCGCAGGACGAGGCCAGCCTCGAAGGTCTCGAGGACCTCGAACTCGTGTCGGGCCTTCCGGTTGGTCGCGACGACCTTCTCGATCCCCACGGCAGACTCCTTGACGTGAGCGGGCTTGACCTTATGATACCCGCGCCGACTCGCGCCGAAGTGGCGGAATCGGCAGACGCGCTCGATTCAGGGTCCGAACCACCCGCCACTCGCAGGGACGGCACCCCATCGACCGCAGGGAATTCCGATAGATCGGTCGATGGCGCGAGCCCACGCACTGCAGAAGGCTACACGGTCACCGAAGTCTGCTGGTTCGATCGATCGCCGCTGACCATCGAGGCCGCGGGTCCGAGTCCCCAACGAGATACACGAGGAGGACTCTTGACCCTTGCCCGGACCGCGGCGTCTTAGGGGCGTGCGGCCGGGTCCTGTGGGTCCCAGGGGTCCTTGCGCAGCTCCGGCGGTGCCGCGGTTTCGGCCGAGAGACCCCCGGTGTCCCAGTACACGTACGGCATGACGCGTGATCTCACGGCCAGATAGTTCCGGACCTCCCTCACCCCAGGGACGTTGCGGGCGAGGGTCGCGGTGGCGGCCCTCTCGCCGTCGGATTCCACGAGCCCCCACAGTTCCACGACGCCCGCACTGCTCTCCACGACGACGCCCGATCGGTGAGCCCACGGCTCGCCGGCAAGGCGATCGCCGACCGCACGGACGATCTCGGCGTCCGCTACGGACACGATCTGGGCCGCGGGGCGCTCGGCGAGGGCGCGGACGAGGTCAGCGCGACTGACGATACCGGCGAGTCGCCCCTGCTCGACGACCGGGACGCGTTTGATCCCTCGACGCTCCAGCAACGTCGCAATGGCTTCGATCGGCATTCGCGGATCGACGCAGATCACGGCCCGCGTCATCACGTCGCCCCCCGTGGAGCCTGCCGATCGTCGGTATTCCTCAGCCAAACGCTCCGGGTCGGAGAAGAAGCGATGCCACCAGGGGTGGTGCGTGGGCGAGGCCTGCTGGCGGGCGATCAGGTCCGCTTCGGTGACGAGTCCGATCAGATGACCGTCCGCGTCCACGACCGGGAGACCGCTGATACGGTGTTCGACCAGCAAGCGGGCGGCTTCGCGCACGGGGGCGTTCTCGTCGATCGTCACGACGTTCTTCGTCATCACATCGGTCGCACGCATGCGCCCGTCCCTTCTGAGCGTCGAGCCACTCGTGTCGCGCGCTGGCCCTTAGTCGATCCGCCCGAACGGCTCGGGCCGCCGCCCGCTCGACCGCCTCGCGACCTCTTCGATCGCCGCCTCGAAGTCCGCGCGGGTGACCGCGAAGCGCTCCGCGACTGAGTCGTCGTAGGCCCGCCGACCGGTGAGAAACTCGTGCACGCGCCGCATGGCGGCGCGCTGGCACACGGACGCAATCTCGGCCCCGGTGAGGCCCTCGGAGCGCGCAGCGAGCTCGGTCAGCGAGACGTCCTCATCCAGCGCCATCTTGGCCGCGTGCACCTCGAACACCCGCTGGCGCTGGTTCTTGTCCAGCTCCCGGAACTCGATCACGACGCCGAACCGACCCGGCGCGAGCACGGCCCGGTCGACGAGGTCCAGGCGGTTGGTCGCCCCCAGGACCACGACACCGCTGAGCTCCGTGAGGTTGTCGAGCTCGTTCAAGAACTGGCTTACGATACGGTCGGTGTTCCCCCCCTCCATCCCACCGCGCCGGGTCGGCACGATCGCGTCGATCTCGTCGAAGAGTAGGATGCACGGGGCCGCCTCCTTCGCCTTCCGGAACACCTGCCGGAGCACCTTTTCGGACTCGCCGACCCACTTCGAGAAGATCATCGCGGCATCGGCGGTGATGAACGACAGGCCGCTCTCCGCAGCCAGCGCCTTGGCCACCAGGGTCTTGCCGGTGCCGGATGGCCCGCTCAGCATGACACCTTTCGGCAGGCGGACGCCCGAGCGCGCGAAGAGCTTCGGCGCTCGACGCGGGAAGTCGATGATCGACTCGAGCTGCCGTCGGACGTCGTCGAGCCCGCCGACCTCGGCCCAACTCACGTTCGGGCGCTCGACGAAAAACTCCCGGGTCGCGGTGGGGTCGATATGCTTGAGCGCCTCCAGGAAGTGTCGCATGGATATCCGTGCGTCCTTCACGAGCGCGGCAATGTCCTTGGCGACGAAGTCGGAGGTGTCGAGCAGCTCCTGAAGGGCCCGCATTCCCGCTTCCTTGCAGAGCACCTCGAGGTCGGCCCCGACGAACCCGTGGGTGATCTCGGCCAGGCGCGACAGGTCGACGTCCGGGTCGAGCGGCATACCGCGCGAGTGGATGCGCAGGATCTTCATCCGCCCGACCCGGCTCGGCGCGCTCAGCGAGATCTCACGATCGAAGCGGCCGGGACGGCGCAGCGCGGGATCGAGCATCTCTGGGAGGTTGGTCGCGCCGATCACGACCACCTCGCCCCGGGAGACCAGTCCGTCCATCGACGCGAGCAGCTGGGCGACGACCCGCTTCTCGACCTCGCCGGACACCTCCGAGCGCTTGGGCGCGATCGCGTCGAGCTCGTCCAGGAAGACGATGCTGGGCGCTTGGCGCTGGGCCTCGTCGAAGATGCTCCGGAGCTTGGCCTCACTCTCCCCGTAGAACTTGTGGATGATCTCAGGCCCGTTCACGTGGATGAAGTGCGCCTCCACTTCGGAGGCGACCGCCCGAGCGATGAGCGTCTTGCCAGTCCCGGGGGGACCGTAGAGCAGCACCCCCTTCGGGGGATCGATCCGGAGATGGGCGAACGCCTCGGGGTAACGCATCGGCAGCTCGACCAGTTCCCGCACGCGGATGAGGACGTCCTCAAGCCCTCCGATGTCCTCGTACTTGACTTTGAACGGCTGGGGAGAGGCGACCCCCGCGGTCTGGATGCGCACGTCGGTGACGTGGGTGAGCGCGACCGGACCGTCCGGTTCGGTGCCCACGACTCGGAAGAGATGCCCGGTCTTGGCGAACGCGAGAACCTTGATCTTGTCCCCGGTGGTCACGACGCGGCCGGCGAGGATCTCGCGGATCCGGCGGACGTCCTCGGCCTCGAGACCGAGGGGTTCCAGCGGCGCAATGAGCATGGTCTGGGCGAACGGCACCGACGCGGAAGCGACATCAACCCGACTGTTCAGGGTCACGCCGGCATTTTCTCGGGTCACGCCGTCCATCTGCAGGAGGTGGCGCCCGTGAAACTCGTCCGGAGCCGGCATCACGCGCGCATACGTGACGCGCGCACCGAGAATGGCGATCCCGCTGCCGGCCACCGCGCCGAGCCTCCCCATGTCAGTGGGCGCGATCCGGACTATCCCGGTGTCGACGTCCTCCACGAGGGCCTCGCCCGCCCGCAGCGTGATGCGCTTCTCAGCCGTGGAGTCTTCTTCCATGCCTGTCAGATGCAGGATAGCAGGCTAGAGGTCGAGGTCGTCCAACGAGCGACGATAGGCGGCCATCGCCTCGGGCACGCCGTACTTCGCCGCGGTCTCGACGTCGTTCACCTCGCGCTCGCGCGCGAACGAGGCACCTCCCATCGTGAGGTAGGCGGCGAAGCGTTGCCGCTCGGCGTCGGACCACTCCGGGCACGCCCCCGCGCCGATCGCGAGAGCGAGCACCCAGCGGCGTTCGACCTCGGTGAGACCCTCGGCGAGCGCCACGGACCGCGCAGGCGCCCACGCGACGATCGCCGCCAGACGTCCACGATAGGCGGCGACCCGCCGCTCGCCGTACGGCTTCGACTCGGGATCCCACGGGGGCGGGGGGTAGCCCCCCCGGTTCAGCCACGCACGGCTCGCCGGGTGGAGGTCCGTCATGGCCGAACTGCCGAGGATCATGTGCTGGATGAGCACGCGCAGCTTCTCGTCGTCGGCGGCCAGGCATTCCTCGGCGGTGCGCTCGCCCACCAGGCTCCGCGGGGCGGTGGCAAGAAAGGCGCGAATCGTGGCGAGGTCGGACAGATCGGGAGTCGCGCGGATCGGGCGCTCGAGCTCCCGAACGGACTCGAGGTCGGACTGGCCATCGAGCGGGAGCTGGGCGCGCCGCATCTAGCGCGTCCCACGGCGTCGAGGCCGCCGACGCCGGGCCGTCCGGGCGGCCACGCTGCGTTTCGCCGGGCGGGTCTTCTTCGCGGCGCTTCTCCGCGCCGGTGCCGGCTTCGCGGGTATCCGGTGGCGTGCCCGCTTCCCGGTATTCGCCGGGCGCGCGGGCGGCGGGCCCGAGCCATCGGGCGCGCCGGGCGCGAGCCACTCATGATAAACGATCAGCTCCGCGCCCCGAATCTCCCTGTGCATCAGTCGGCGGCGGCGCCCGTTGACGTCGTCGACATCCCCGACGTTGATATGCACGTATTGGACGGGGTGGCGCAGCTCGGCGGTGACGCCGTCCCGGTCACACCGCCAGGCGATGTCCTTGTT
>Ga0209689_1001113_pt1 | contig 19812 bp, 18 predicted proteins | sample GraSoiAngelo_149_FD_187119 | JGI IMG/M metagenome (GOLD analysis project Ga0209689, IMG submission 187119) | Grasslands soil microbial communities from the Angelo Coastal Reserve, California, USA - 14_1009_09_30cm (SPAdes) (version 2) | ecosystem: Environmental > Terrestrial > Soil > Grasslands ... | reverse complement strand
CCGCGAGCAAGGCGACTGTGAAAAACGCAGCCGCGGCGAGAGACGCGATTGCCCTCCCAGACATCGTGCGGTCCCGGCAGAAAGGCGTGGCCAGCTGCCTGATGTGAAGGTTCTAACAGGAACGGTGCCGCGAGACAAGGGCTCAGCGCAGATGGCGCGCCGGCAGCCGACCGTCCTCCCGCAGCTTCTCCAGGTGCGCCTCCATCGTCAGGCGTGCAGCCTCACGCAGCAGCGGGTGCGCCCTGAGGTCCGTGTCGGACCACGCGCGCTCTAGGATCTCGTCGGGGTCGCGGAGCCCGGTGTCCAGAGCCTCGACGATCTTGCGCTCGCGCTCGAGGCGGTGCTCGATGTACTCGTCGAGCTTGGCGGCCGGGTCCCAGACGAACGGGCCGTGGCCGGGGCACAGGACCTCCGGGTTCAGCGCGCGGAGTCGGCGCAGCGAATCCAGGTAGGCAGTCATCGATCCCTCGCCGCCCCCGACGAAGACGCCATAAAAAAAGCCGGCGGCCCGGGAAGGCCGCCGGCGTGGTCCGGGAACGTGTCGGGATCTAGCGCGGCAGGTTCTTCTCCTCGCTGCTCATGGGCTCGCCGCCCATCTTCCCGCCGCCGTGCGTCTTCTCGGTGTGCTCCTCGAGCTCCCGGTCCGACTTGAAGCTCTGGCCGCAACGCTTGCAGCTGTAGTCCTGCATGTGGACCTCCGGGTGCGCGCCACCGTGTCGTGGCACGAAGGGTCGCGGCAGACCGTGTGCCGCGGCGCGTCCCGGGCCGATCGTTACCGAGATGTCATGCGCGCCGGCCAGGAAGGCGACGCGGTCACTTGCCTCGAAGCTCGGCGACGATTGGCGCGAACGAGCGCATCGCCCTCTCGGGCAGCGCGATATAGCTGATCCCGAGGCGCTCCCGGCGCTCGAGGAGGTCCTCGACGATCGAGCGACGCGAGCCGTAGAGGAAGAACGGCGTGCGCAACACCGCGGTGACCGCGGCGCCGAGCCAGGCCGAGACGCTCTCCGCGAGGGAGCGCCGCAGGTCGGTGACCCGGGCGTCGAAGACGATCACGTTCAGCTCGATCCGCTCGAGCCGCCCGCCGGCGACCGCACGAAGCCGCGCGATGCGCTCCGCGGCCGAGCCGAGCCCGACCGTGCGAGGGCGCGGACCGCCGCGCGCGTTCACCTGCGGAGCGAGCGCGACGATGTCCGCCTCCCGCGCGGCGATGCGGAGCATCCGCGGACCGCCGCCGCCGACCATGATCGGCGGATGCGGCCGCTGCACCGGCCGCGGCAGGACGGTCGCGCCGCGCACGCGGTAATACGCGCCGTCATGGTCGACCGATCGCTCGGTCCAGAGACGCTTCGTGAGCGCGAGCGCCTCCGCGAACCGGTCGACGCGCATCTTCGGTGGGTCGTACGCGATCCCGAGCTGCGCGTAATCGCGCGTGTTCCACCCCGCGCCGAGCCCGAGCTCGAGCCGGCCATCCGAGAGGAGATCGACCGTCGCGGCCTCCTTCGCGAGCATCACGGGGTTGCGGTAGTCGTTGTCGAAGACGAAGCTGCCGATCCGCAAGCGGCTCGTGACGTCGGCCGCGGCGACGAGCGCCGGCAACGGTGCGAGCTGCTCGGTGACGTGGTCGGTGACCAGGAGGACGTCGTAGCCGAGGTCCTCCACGCGGCGCGCGTTCTCGCGCCACTCGCGCCCGCTCGCCGCGTGCGTCGCGGACACCGCGAAGCGAAAGGGACGCACGCACGCACGCTAGCCGACCTGCCGCCGTACGATGCGCCGGTCATGACCGCGACCGGCGAGCTGTCGCTATCGGTCCTCGAGCGCGTGAAGGAGGCCTGGCGGCCCCGGTTCCTCGCGAACGGGATCGAGCCCTACGACTACGAGGTCACGACCCAGCGCATCGCGCGCTGGGAGGACTGGCTTCCCGAGTGGCGACGCACGGCGGAGGAGCACGTCGCTGCCGCGGAGGAAGCGGCGCGCGCCGGACACAGGGCGACGGCGGCGCAGTACAAGCGCCTCGCCGCGATGTGCCTGCACTTCGGCCATTTCAACGTCGTCGAGCCGGAGAGCGACTGGCTCGCGGCGCAGCGCCGCAAGGCCGAGCTCTTCCGCGACGTCCTTCCCTATCTCGATCCGCCCGCCGAGCGCGTGGCGATCCCGTTCGCCGGCATCGCGATGCCCGCGCACCTGCGCCATCCGCGAGACGCGGAGCGCCATCCGCCAGACGCGGAGGGAAGGCCGCGCGGCGCCGGGCGAACGCCGGTCGTCCTCTATTTCTCCGGGCTCGACTCGACGAAGGAAGAGGCGACGACGTTCGAGGACGTGCTCCTCTCGCGCGGCCTCGCCACCGTGACGTTCGACGGCCCGGGCCAGGGCGAGACCTGGGAGCGGATGCCGGGCCGCGTCGACTGGGAGAAGGCGGCGAGCGCGGTCGTCGACTTCGTCGAGAAGCGGACCGATCTCGATGCGTCGCGGATCGTCGCGGTCGGCGTGTCGCTCGGGGGCTACCTCGTCATGCGGAGCGCCGCACTCGAGCCGCGCATCCGCGCCGCCGCGGGGATCGGCGGCCGCTTCGACCAGAGCGACCGCGACCTGGAGGACCCGATGCACGGCCCGCGCTTCCTCCACTTCTGGGGTGTGCGGACCGTCGCCGAAGCGCGCCCGCTCATGACCGCCTCGACGCTCGACGGGGTCATCGAGAAGATGGACCGGCCCATCCTCGTCGTGCACGGGGCGCGCGACACGCTCGCCACGCCGGAGAACGCGCACCGGATCGTGGAGCGGACGGGCGGTCCGTCGACGTGGGTCCTCTACCCCGAGGGCAACCACGTCTGCAACAACATCCCGCACAAATACCGGCCGCTCGTCGCCGACTGGCTCGCCCAGCAGGCCGCGCTCAGCGTGTAGTCCCGTTTTCGAACGCCCCGGGTAGTACGTTCCCTGGAGCGGAGGGGGGATATAGTGGTCACAGAGGTGATCACATGAAGGTCGCTACGCTTCGGGACTTCCGCGACCGCGCCACGAAGATGCTTCGCTCGCGCGACCTCGTCTTGATCACGCGTGACGGTCTCCCCGCGGGCTTCTTCGTGCCCTGGGAGCAGCCCGAGCTGCCAGATGACGTGAAGCGCGGGATCTACGTTGCGCTGTCGCAACGGGCGCGCAGGCAGCTGAAAGCCAAGCGCGTGACGGAACGGCAGGTTCTTGCCGACTTCGGGGCTGCCCGCCGCGCTCGTCGCTGACGCGAACGCGGTCGTCTCCGCCGTCATCGGTGGCCGCGCCTCGCTGGCCTTCGGGAACAGCGACACGCCGCCGGTGTACGCGGCGGACGCGGTTCGGCAGGACGTCCTCGAGTGGCTCCCCAAGCTTGCAACGAAACGCAGCCTCGAGCTCGGACTGCTGCTGGCCCTGTTTCAGCTGCTGCCGATCCTGTGGGCGGACGAGACGGAATACCGCCGCCACGAGAGAGAGGCGCGTCGACGAATGCGTCAGCGCGATGAGGAGGACTGGCCGACCGTTGCGCTAGCGCTCACGCTCTTGGAATCGAGGAGCGTAAGCATCTGGACGAACGACAAGGACCTGAGCGTTTCCGGGATCGAGACGATCACTACTGGTGAGATCCTCGACACACTTCGGCGGAGGACCGGTCGATAGACCATCCCGCCGGGAGCCGGGAGCTGTAGTCGACGGTCCGTTCACTTCGACTCGAGGCGTTTGGCGTCGGCCGCGACTCCGTAGTCGCGCGCCGCCGCCTCGGGCGTCACGTAGCCGTCGACGACATCCTCGCGCACGCGCGCCGGGTCGCGCCGGCGCGCGTCGCCGTAGCCGCCGCCGCCGGGCGTCTCGAGGCGAATGACCGTGCCGCGGGGGAGCGGCAGGCCACCGTACCGCGTGGGCAGCGCGCGCTCCTCCGCCGTTCCGACGAATGCGACGCACCGCCCCGCCCGTCCGGCCGCGCCGCCGGCGACCCCGCGCGGCGGGATGACGTGCTTCGTGGAGCGCAGTGAGAACTGCGCTTCGGTGCCGAGGAGCTCGTACTCGCGGACGAAGCCGAGCCCGCCGCGGAACTCGCCGGCGCCGCCGCTGTCGGGGATGAGCTCGAACCGTCGCACGCGGACCGGGTACTCGGACTCGACGATCTCGATCGGCGCGATCTTCGTGTTCGTGTGGTGCACCGAGGTACCCGAGACGCCGTCGAGGCCGAGCCGCGCGCCGGAACCGCCCCCGAAGAGCTCGTAGAGCAGGTACGGGCCGCGCTCGGTCTGCCCGCCGAGGAAGATCGAGCGGCTGCCGCCGCCGTCGGCGAGCTTGCGGTCGGGCACGACCTGTGAGAGCGCGTCGAAGAGCGCCTCGGCGATCGCGTGCATCGTCGGGTTGTACGTGTTCACCGGCGCGGGGAAGCGCGGGTCGACGACGGACCCCGGCCGCGTGACGATCTCGGCCACGCGGAGGACGCCGTCGTTGATGGACAGCGTCGGATCGACGAGCGACACGAGGCAGTACGCGCACGCCGCACGGACGAGCGGCGGGCGCACGTTCGCCGGCCCGCGCGTCTGGTCGTTCGAGCCCGTGAAGTCGAAGCTGACGCGCTCGCCCCGCTTGCGCACGCGCACGCGAAGGCGGACCGGTGTCCCCAGGTCCACGCCGTCGTCGTCGACGAAGCGCTCGGCCTCGGCCTCGCCGTCGGGCCAGGAAGCGATCGCCGCGCGCAGCTTCGCCTCCGTCCGGTCCATGAGGCGGCCGAAAGCGGTGCGCATCGCCTGGTGTCCGTACTTCGCGATCGCCTCGCGCAACCGCCGCTCGCCGAGACGGCACGCTCCCACCTGGCCGTGCAGGTCGCCGACGACGACCTCCGGCGTGCGGCTGTTCGCGGCGAGGATCCGGTCGAGCTCGCCCACGCGGCGTCCGCCACGCTCGTAGAGCACCGGTGGGAAGTGCACGCCCTCGTTGAACGTCTCGAGCGCCTGCCCCGAGCAGCTGCCCGGGACGGGGCCGCCGATGTCGCTCTTGTGCGCCATGCTCGCGCTGAACCCGGCGAGCTCGCCGTCCGCGAAGACCGGCGCGATCACCGCCATGTCCGGCGCGTGCGGCACGCCGCCCTCGTACGGATGGTTCACGATGAACGCGTCGCCCTCCCGCAATGTCGCCGGCGGGTAGCGTGCGAGGGTCCCCGCGACCGCGGCGGGGAACGCGCCCATGTGGAGCGCGAGGACGACGTGCTGCGCCGCGAGCCGACCGCCGGGATCGAGTAGCGCGCAGCTCGCATCCTGCGACTCGCGGATGACCGTCGAGTAGCCCGTACGGAAGAGCGCGTTCTGCATCTCCTGCACGATGCCGTCGAGCGTCGCGCCGATGACCTCCTCGAGGACCGGGTCGATCATCGGTCGGGGGACTCCGCCCCCCGGCCCACGGCTAGCTCGCTGATGAGGAGGTCGCCGAACGCGTCCACCTCGACGCGCTGCCCCGGGAGCACGCAGGTCGTGGCGTCGAGCTGTCGCACGATCGCCGGACCGGCGAAGCCGTGTCCGGCGCGCAGGCGCGAGCGCTCGTAGACCGCGCAGCGCACAGGCTCGCCGTGCTCGCCGAGACCGGCCTCACGCTCGCCGACGCGCGCCTGCTCGACGGGACCGTCCGCGGCCGGGACACGCGCGAGCGCGAGCGGGACGACGCGGCCGATCGCCGCCACCCGGTAGCTCACGACCTCGACCGCGCGATCAAGCGCGGCATGGCCGAACTGCCGTTCGTGCTCCGCGTCGAACGCGGCGCGGATCGCGCGCGGGTCGATCGGGCCGGGCTCGATCGGGGTCGTGAGCTCGTAGCCCTGGCCGAGGTAGCGCAGGTCGAGCGCGCGACGGAGCTGGATCGACTCGGGCGCGAACCCTTCGTCGCGCAGCTCGGCGGTCGCCGCGTCCTCGAGACCCATGAATTCGCTCTCCGCGGTCCGGGGAGCGAGCTCGTCGAGGCGGTCGAGGCGCGAGCGCACGTGGTCGTGACGGACGTCCGAGACGAGGAGGCCGAGCGCCGACGTGACGCCGGGATGCGGCGGCACGAGGACCTCGCGTAGCCCGAGCTCCCGCGCGAGGCGCGCCGCGTGCAGCGGGCCGGCGCCGCCGAACGCCACGAGCGTGAACTCGCGCAGGTCGAACCCGCGCCGGGTCGTGATCGCTTTGATCGCCTCGCCCATCTGGACGTCGACGACCCGCAGCATGCCCGCGGCGGCAGCCGCGATGGTGAGTCCGAGCGGCTCCGCGATCTCGCGCCGCACGGCCTCGCGGGCGGCGCGCACGTCGAGCGAGACGCGGCCGCCGAGCGCGGCATCGGCCGAGAGCGTGCCCAGAACGGCGTGCGCGTCGGTGATCGTCGGCTGCGTCCCGCCCGCGCCGTACGCGACCGGGCCGGGCCGCGCGCCCGCACTGTCGGGCCCGACCCGCAGGCGGGCCGTGCCGCCGATGCGCTCGGCGCGCGCGATCGTCCCGCCGCCGGCGGACACGGTGTGGATGTCGAGCATGGGCACGGCCACGTCGTGTCCCGCGATCTTCGTCTGCGCCGTCGTCGTCGCGCGGCCTCCGCGGACGAGCGCGACGTCGCAGCTCGTGCCGCCCATGTCGAACGTCACGAGGTCGGCCCGTCCCGCCGCGCGCCCGATCGTCTCGCAGGCGATGACCCCCGCGGCCGGACCCGACACGATCGTGGCGACGGCTCGTTCGGCGGCGCGGCCAAGCGTCGTCACCCCGCCGTTCGATTGCATGACGTAGCGCCGCGGCGTCCGCACGCCGGCCTCGCCCAGGCGCGACTCGAGCCTGCCGAGATACCGGCCGAGCGTCGGCCGCAGGTAGGCGTTCGCGACCGTCGTCGCGAGCCGGTGGTACTCGCGCACCTGCGGCAGCACCGCGGAGCTCAACGACACCGGCACCTCTGGAAGGACGCGCGAGAGAGCGTCGCGGAGCATCCGCTCGTGTCGATCGTCGCGGAACGAAAACAGCAGGCAGACCGCGACCGACTCGACGCCGAGATCGCGAACCTGCTGCGCGATCCGCGATGCGGCGGCCGGATCGAGCGGGCGGACGACGGCGCCGTCGGCGCCGACGCGCTCGGGGACCTCGAGCGTCTCGCGCGGCCGCGCGAGCGGATCCTGCCGGCGGAAGAAGAAATCGAAGATCGCGTGGCCGTAGCCTCGCGTCTGCTCGCGCACCTCGTAGACACCGCGGAAGCCCTCGGTGACGAGGAGAGCGGTACGTGCGCCCTTGCCTTCGAGGAGCGCGTTCGTGCCGACCGTGGTCCCGTGCGAGAAGAAGGACACCGCGCTGGAGGCGGCGACCTCACGCAGCCCAGCGACGACCGCCTCGGACGGGTCGCCCGGCGTCGATGGGACCTTGGCGATGTCGATGCGTCCGGTTTCCTCATCGACCGCGACGAAGTCGGTGAACGTGCCACCGGTGTCCGCCGCGACGCGGAGGGTCATGCGGAGGTCTGAGGGGGCGGAGCCCCCTCAACTGGGGGCGGAGCCCCCTCAACAGACCACCCCACGAGCGAGCGCTCGTAGAGCGCGACCACGTCCGCGTAGCGGGCGCGCCGGATGTTCGGGGAGGGGGCGAACCCACCGACGTCGACGGAGGCGAGCGCAGCGCGATCGAGCTGCGCCGGCGTGCTGCGCGCGAAGACCATGCGCGCGAGTTCGTCGATGCGCGAGCGGTCGACCTCGTCCGACCCCAAGCGCCGCGGGATCCCAATTTCGGTGAGCAGCCGCTTCACCGCCGGGACCACGGCCGCGGCACGCGAGCTCTCAGGCTCGCCCGGCCGCGACAGGCCCATCGCGTCGGCCATCCGCGCGAACGCCGGCAAGGCGGCCGGCCGGTTGAACTCCATCACCGGCACGAGGAACACGCCGATGGTGACGCCGTACGGGATCACGAAGAGCGTCTGCACGTTGCGCGCGAGACCGTGCACGAGCCCGAGCTTCGCGTTCCCGCAGGCCTGGTTCGCCATCGTGCTCGCCACGAGACACCGCGCGCGCGCGTCGGCGTCGCCGCGGACCGCGGCCGCGAGGTCGCGCATGAGGATCCCCATCGCGGCGAGCGCGAGCGCGTCGGTGATGGGCGTGGCGAGGTTCGTGCAGCACGCTTCGATCGCGTGCGTGAGGGCATCGACGCCCGAGAGCGCCGCCTGCCGCGACGGCAGGGAGGCGAGAAGGTCGGGGTCGAGGATCGCGACCCGCGAGAACGTGCCGGGCCCGCTCAGCGTGAGCTTCGCGCCGAGCTCGTCATCGAGAAGCGGCGCGCTCGGCGAGACCTCGCTCCCCGAGCCCGCCGTCGTGGGGACGGAGAAGAGCGGCAGCATCCGCAAGCTGGGGGCCTCCGCCCCCCGGCCCCCGACGAGCTCTCGCACGGGGCGCTCCTCCGCGCCGACGATCGCCACGCCGCGTGCGACCGCGAGCGCGCTTCCGCCGCCGAGGCCGACGACGCAGTCGAAGCCGTGCGCGCGCCCCGCGGCGACGCCTTCGCTCACGGAGCGGACCGTCGCCATGTGGGTCACGCGGTCGAAGACCGCCACCGCCAGTCCACGGCGCTCGAGCGAGTCGATCGCACGGCGATGCAGGCCGCTCGCGACGATCCCAGGGTCGGTGACGAGGAGCGGTCGGCGGCACTCCGTCGCGACCTCGTCGCCGAGCCGCGCGATCGCGCCGCGGCCGTGCAGCACCTTCGTCGGCGCATGGAACGTGAAGACGTCCGGCGCGGCGAGGACTTCGACGATGCCCCCCTGGACGCGTTGGTCGAACCATCCTACCTTTCGACTTCGGGGAGGCGGCTCGATGAGCGAACGCGTTTTCCTGCGCGGCATCTCGGCCGAGACCTACGGGCTCGCCGAGCATCGCGCGCGGCAGCACGCGGCGCCGCGCGTGCGCAAGGCCGGCACCGGCACGGTCCTCACGCACGGGATGCCGGGGTATTCCGGGCTGGGCGCGGGCGCGAGCGCGGAGTGGCTCGTCGGTCCCGGGGACGATCCGTTCCTCACGCAGAGCCTCCAGGTGCACACCGTCGACCTCGCTCCGGGCGGCAAGAACGAGGGACACGGTCATCAGAACGAGGCGCTCTACTACGTCTTCGACGGCCGCGGCTACGAGATCCACGACGGCGTGCGCTACGACTGGGAGGGTGGCGACGCGGTCGTCGTCCACGCGGACAGCGTCCACCAGCATTTCAACGCGGACGCGGAGCGTCCCGCCCGCGGGATCATTTTCAAGGCGAAGGCGCTCTGGATGTACCTCGGGCTGTGGCAGCAGGGCCGCAGCGCCGAGCTCAGCGCGCCGGGCTTCGGCCCGCGCGTCGACTGGTCGCGCCTCTGGACGCCCGGCGTGCAGCAGAAGCGCAAGGTCGTGAAGCAGGCGACGACGCGCTGGGAGGACACGCGCGACGGTCACCTGCGCGTCATCACGTCGGGAAAGCAGGCCGACGTGCGGCTCGGAAGCGTCGACCTCACGGAGCTCGAGGTCCCGGTCGGCGGCCGAACACCGAGGCACTGGCATATGGCCGACGAAGTCCTCTACGTGGAAGCCGGTCGCGGCGACACGCTCCAGTGGGAGGTCGCGGCCGAGATCGCGGACCGTTACTACGCGCGCATCGCGACAGAGCCAGGATGCTGGGAGTTCGCGAAGGGCGACGTCGTGTACGTACCCCAGAACACCGTCCACCAGCACGTCAACACCGGGAACGAGCCGCTTCGGCTCCTCTCGGGGCAGAACCGGCTCTTCAAGCTCCTCGGCTACGACTCGGTCGTCTACCCGGAATAGCGCGCCGATGGTGAAGATGGCCGAGCGGCTCACCTTCGGCACCGCGATCGTCGACTGGCAGGAGCGCATCAACGTCGAGCGCCTGCGGCGCGAGCGCGCGGAGAAGGCGCGCGCCGTGCTCCGCGCGCGCGGTGTCCCCGCGATCCTCGCGGCGCGGCCCGAGAACACGCGCTATCTCACCGGGCTGCGCGGTCCCGAATTCCAGCCCCAGCTGTGGTATGTCCTCTTCTTTGCCGAGAGCGAGCCGATCGTCTTCCACCACGCGGGCTGGATCCGCTTCTATCCCGCGGAAGCACCCTGGATCAAGGACTGGCGGCTCGCGCGCGCCTGGCTCTCGTCCGGTCCCGGCCCCGAGGCCGCGGACGAGGAGGCGAAGAAGTTCGCCGACGGGGTCCACCAGGCCCTCGTCGAGCGGAAGGTCGACAAGGAGCAGCTCGCGGTCGTCGGGTTCGACGGACGCGCGCAGCGCGCGCTCGCCGACCAGGGGGTCAAGACGATCGACGGCTGGCCGCTCATGCTCGATGCGACGAAGACGAAGACGGTCGACGAGATCAGCTGCCTGAAGATGGCGTTCGCGATCACCGACGCGTCGTGGTACGCCGCATGGGAGAAGCTCCGGCCCGGGGCGCGCGACACCGACGCGTCCGAGGCCGCGAAGGCCGCGGCGTGGGCCGCCGGCGCCGACGAGGTGCCGGCGATGCACTTCCGCACCGGACCGACCTCGTTCGATCGCGCGTACGAGCGCACCGGCCGGATCCTCAACCACGGAGATCTGGCGTACGCGTCGTTCTGCAGCCTGGGGTATCTCGGCTACAAGACCTGCTACTACCGCACGTTCTCCGTCGGTCGCGAGCCCGACGCGAAGACGAAGGACTGGTACCGCCGGCTCGTCGAGCGTCTGGACAACGTCATCGGCGCGATCAAACCCGGCGCCACGACGCGCGACGCGGCCAGGCACTTCGCGCCCGCGAGCACCTGGGGCTACAAGGACGAAGCCGAGCTCCTCACGCTCGAGATCGGGCACGGCATCGGCCTGCATGCGTACGGCTATCCGATCATCAACCGGCAGTGGTCGCTCGATCACCCGCAGACGTTCGAGGCGGGGATGACGATCGCGATCGAGGGTCGCGAGGGCGAGCCTGGCATCGGCGGCGTGCGCCTCGAGGACGCCGTCGTCGTCACCCAGAGCGGCGCCGAGCTCGTCGACCACTGGCCGCGCGACGAGATCCTCGTCGCGCCGCGAACGTGACCGCGCTAGCTCGCGGCGTCCTCGAGCGAGTTGAGGCCCATCGCCCGCAACAGCGGCAGGTTCGTGATGCCGAGGTGCAGGGCGGGGTTCTTGGGATCGTCGTTGAAGTGCTGATGCCACTCGTTGACGGGGACGGACACGAGGTCGCCCTCGCCCCACTCGTACCTCTTCTCGTTCCCGCCGTCGCCGATGACCGTGTGGCCGTGCCCCTTCAGGACGAAGATCATCGCTTCGTTGAAGTGCCGGTGCTTCCCGCTCCGGCCACCCGGCGGCATCTCGGAGAGGAACGCGGCCATCGTCTGGACCATCGAGCCGAGGATGTCGGGCTCGGAGATGAACGCGCGCCGGCGGTGACCGCCCGGTCCCGCCTCCCACTCGATGTCCTTCGTGTGCACGACCACCTGCCCGCCCCGCGTACGGTCGCGCGTCGCCTGGGACATCTCTTTCAGCCGCTCGTACTGCGTCGTCATTCGCTCTGTTCCTCCCCGATGGTGGGGCTATGATGCCCGCTTTCCGCGGGCGGAGGAGGTCGCTCATGCGCGCTCAGCTCGCGATCGTGGTCGCGCTCGCGTTCGTCGTCGCTGCCTGCGGTGGCTCCGGCCCCGCGGCGCCCGCCGCCGCATCGCCGGCGCCGCCCGCGTCCGCCGAGACCGCGGGCGAGCGCATGACGCGACTGTACGAAGCGGCGAAGGCCGAGGGGAAGATCGCCTTTTACTCGTCGATGAACACCGACGACGCGCGGACGATCATCCCCAAATTCGAGCAGCGCTTCCCCGGGCTGAAGATCGAGCACACCCGGGTGACCGGCGAGCAGCTCGTCACACGCGTCATCACCGAGGTACGCGCGGGCCAGAACCTCTTCGACATCTTCGACAGCTCGTCGTTCCAGGTGAAGCAGATCGTCGACCTCGGCTACACCCAGCCGTACACGCCCTCGGCCTCCGAGGACATACCGCCCGAGGGGCGCGACGCGAAGGGCACCTGGATCGCCAACCGCGGCGTCCCGCTGGCGATCGGCTTCAACACGCAGAAGGGCGTGAAGGTCGGCGACATCAAGGGCTGGGCGGACCTCTGCGACAAGAAGTACGAGTCCAAGATCGCGGTCGAGGTCGGCGACGTCGTCGTCTATAGCGCTCTCAAGAAGCAGCTCGGCGAGGCGGAGGCCCAGCGGATCCTGAAGTGCGTCGCCGCCAACAAGCCGATCCTGCGCTCCGGCCACACCGAGATCGACAGCCTGCTTCCCGCGGGCGAGTTCGCGGTGACGTTCGCCTCGCACAGCTACCGACTCGCCGCGTTCAAGTACGAACAGAACAAGGCCGTCGACTGGGTGAAGGACGTCATCGTCATGGACCTCGCGGGCATGACGCTCGCCGCGAAGGCTCCGCACCCGAACGCGGCCCGGCTCTTCACGGAATGGCTCGTCTCCCAGGAAGGCCAGGAGACCCTCGCGACGACCGGCCGGCCGCCGGCCTCGACCAAGGTGAAGATGAAGTATCCCGACGTCCTCGGCGACAAGCGGATCTACGTGACGCTCGACCTCATGCAGACGTTCGACAAGGACTCGGAGTTCTGGAACACGACGCTCGGCATCAAGTGACGGGTCGGGCGGGGCGCACCTGGCGCGCACGGGTGGGGATCGTGAATCCCTCGCGCGGCGACGTGCTCATGTACGAGTACTACCGGGCCGCTCCGCCCGGGGTCATCGTCGTTCCCACGGCGCTCAACCTGAAGCGTCTCACCGCCGAGGAGCTCGAGCGGGTCCTCGCGAGCTACGAGGCCGCCGTGGCGGATCTCGCGTACGAGGAATGCGACGTGATCGTGCTCGGCGGCTCGCCGCCGGTGACGTTCAAGGGCCACGGCTTCGAGCGAGACCTCCTCGCGCGGGCGCAGCGCCAGACAAGCGCGCCCGTCGTCGCGCTCGTCCGGTGCGAGGTCGAAGCGCTCGAGGCGGTCGGCGCGCGGCGGATCGCGATCGGCGCGCCCTACACGGAGGAGCTCACGGAGAAGTTCGCGGCGTACTTCCGCGCAGCGGGCTTCGAGGTCGTCGCCACGCGCTCCCTCGGCATCGAACGCCCCGTCGAGATGGCGCAGCTCCCGCCCGACGCGTCGGCGGACGTCGCGCGCGCGCTCCGTCGGGAGGCGCCGGGCGCGGACGCGATCCATCTCACCTGCCCACGCTGGCCGACGCTCGGGAAGCTCGCGGACCTGGAGCGCGAGCTCGGCGTGCCGGTCACCTCGAGCAGTCAGTCGGTCGTATACGGCACCCTGCGGCGCCTGGGCATCGCCGAAGCGCGACCCGGCTTCGGCTCGCTGCTCGAGCGGCTCGCCGGCGAGCCCGCGCGGGCCTAGGGTCCGATGACCCGGTTCGGCAGCGCGCATGGCACGGTCGGCCTCGTGAAGCCGACGTACCGCCCCGGCTCGCTCGAGGAGTTCGTCCGGCTGCTCCCTGAAGGCATCGGCGTCATCCCGCTCTACCTCGACATCCGTCGTGGCACGCGGGAGGAATTCGCGAGGGTCATCGACGCCGTGGAGGAGAAGGTCGCGAAGCTCGCGGAGATCGGCGTCGACCTCATCCATCCCGAGGGCGCGCCACCGTTCATGCTCCTCGGGCCGGCGCGTGAGCGCGAGATCGTCAGCGGATGGGAGCGCCGGTTCGGCATTCCCGTCGTCACCGCGCCGCAGACCCAGGCCGAGGCGATGCGCGCGCTCGCCATGCGCCGCATCGTCGGCATCACCTACTTCACCGGCGAGCTGAACGACGATTTCGCCAGCTACTTGGCCGCCTGCGGGTTCGACGTCCTCGGAATGGAGGGGATCGCTGTCCCGTTCGCGGACGTCGGCCGGCTCGAGCCCGCGCACGTACGCGCGTTCGCGCGCGATGCGTTCCGCCGGCACGAGCGCGCCGACGGCGTCTACCTCCTCGGTTCGGGCTGGCGGATCCTCGACGTCATCGAGCCGCTCGAGCGCGAGCTCGGCGTCCCGGTCGTCCATGCCGTCACCGCGCGCGTGTGGGCGGTGCAGCGGAGGCTCGGCGTCCACGAGACGCGGACCGGCTATGGCCGGCTGCTCGCGGAGCTGCCCGCCCACGTGGCGGTGCCGGCATGACGGGGGCCGGGGGGCAGAGACGAGCGACATCATGGTTCCACGGTCGCGTCGCCATGGTCACCGGTGGCGGCAGTGGGATCGGCCGGGCGATCGCGCTCGAGCTCGCCGCGGCGGGCGCCGCGGTCGTCATCGGCGACATCGTCGCCGCCGCGGGCGAGGAGACCGCGCGGGAGGCTACGGCCCGCGGCGCGAACGCCATCGCGGTGACCGCCGACGTCGCGCGCGAAGAGGACGCCGCGCGGCTCGTGAGCACCACGCGGCAGGTGTTCGGCCGGCTGGACTTCCTCGTGAACTGCGCGGGCAACGTCTCCGTCGCGCCGGTCCTCGAGCTCTCGGAGGCGGACTGGCGCGCCCTCATCGCCGTGCACCTTACGGGCACGTTCCTCTGCTGCCGTGCCGCCTTCGACGCCGTGAGCGAGGCGGGGGGCGGGGTCGTCAGCATGTCGAGCTCGTATGCCTTCAAGGGGCGGCCCGGCGGCGCGCACTACTCCGCGGCGAAGGCGGGGATCTTCGGCTTCACGCGCGTGCTCGCGAGCGAGCTCGCGCCACGCGCGACGGCGAACGTCATCGCGCCTGGACCGATCGATACGCCGCGCTGGCGGCATGGCTTGAGCGACGCGGAATACGCGGCCAAACGGGACAAGCGCGTGAAGGACGTCCCGATGGGACGGTTGGGCGCGCCGGAGGACATCGCGGAGGCGACGCTCTTCCTCCTGGGGCCGCACGGGCGCTGGATCACCGGACAGGTCCTGCACGTGAACGGCGGGGAGTTCTACGCATGACCGGCCGGCTCGACGGACGCGTCGCGCTCGTGACCGGCGCCGGTCAGGGCATCGGCCGGGCCGTGGCGCTGCGGTTCGCGCGCGAAGGGGCCTGCGTCGCCGCGCTCGATATCGACGGGGCCAGCGCGGAGCGGACCGCGGGCGAGCTCGGCGGGCGCTCGCTCGCCGTGCGGGCCGACGTCGCGGACTCGGCGGCGATCGATGCCGCGGTCCACGAGGTCGAGCGGACGCTCGGCCCCGTCGACGTCCTCGCGAACATCGGCGGCGTGTACGGCCGGCACGCGCCGATCCGCGAGCAGACGCTCGAGAACTGGCAGCGTGTCCTCGACGTGAACCTCACCGGCGGCTTCATCTGCGCGAAGCGCGTGCTGCGGGGCATGGTGGACCGCAGGTGGGGCCGGATCATCAACGTGTCGTCGGGTCACGCGCTCGGCGGCCGCCCGAACGTCTCGCCCTATACGGCCTCGAAGATGGCGGTGATCGGCTTCACGAAGGCGCTCGCGCTCGAGGTCGCGCGTAGCAACGTGACCGTGAACGCGATCATGCCGGGCATCACGGATACGGCCATGCCGCGTATGTACGCGTCGGAGGAGCGCCTGCGGGCGCAGGGCGAGCAGAACCCGATGGGCCGCATCGGCCGGCCCGAGGACATCGCGAACGCGATGGCCTTCCTCGCGAGCGAGGACGGCGGCTACATCACCGGACAGACGATCGCCGTGAACGGCGGCATCAGAGAGCTGCCATGACGACCGGCCACCGTGTACCCCTAGGGGGTGCGGGGGCCCGCCCCCGCGATGAGCACGAGCTGCGGGCCCCGATCATCATCGGGATCGACGTCGGCGGGACGTTCACCGACGTCGCGTTGCTGGACGCGGCCGGGCATGTGCGCATGGCAAAGGCCGCGACCACGCCCGCCGATCCGACCAACGGCGTCCTCGCGGCGCTCGAGAGCGGCGCTTCGGGGCTCGGCATCGACCTCGTCGAGCTGCTCCGGCGGACCCGGCGGATCACCCACGGGAGCACGATCGCGACGAACGCCCTCCTCACGCGCACCGGCCCGGTCCTCGGCCTCGTCACGACGCGCGGCTTCGAGGACACGCCCGCGATCATGCGGGCGATCGGGCGCGTCGACGGTCTCTCCGAGGAGGAGGTCCGGCACCCCGCGTCGCTCACCAAGCCCGTGCCGCTCGTCGCGCGCACGCGGACCGAAGGAGTCTTCGAGCGCATCGACGTCCGTGGAACGGTCGTGGTCCCGCTCCGCGACGGCGACGTCGTGCGCGCGCTCGAGCGGCTCATCGAGACCGAGGGTGTCGGCGCGCTCGCGGTATGCCTGCTGAACGCCTGGGCGAACCCGGTCCACGAGGAGCGCATCGCGGCGCTCGTCGACGAGCGCTACGGCGCGCGCGTCTACGTCTCGTACGGCCATCGCCTCGCGCGCGTCGCGGGAGAGTACGCGCGCACGAACACCGCGCTCGTCGACGCGTTCGTCGGCCCGCGCGTGCAGCGTTACTTGCGCGGCCTCGAGGACGAGCTGCGGCGGCGCGGCTTTGTCGGCGACGTCCTCGCGATGCAGGGCAACGGCGGCGTCGCGAGCGCCGGACAGTGCTCGCCCGTCGCGACGCTGCAGTCCGGCCCCGCCGGCGGGATGCTGGCGGCCGCGCACATCGCGAAGACGCTCGGGCACGACCGGGTCCTGACCGCGGACATGGGCGGGACGAGCTTCGACGTCGGTCTCTGCATCGAGGGCGGCTGGAGCTACGCGGACGAGCCCGTGTTCGACCGCTTCCGCGTCCAGCAGCCGATCATCGAGGTCGACTCCATCGGCGCCGGCGGAGGGACCATCGCCCGCTACGAGGAGGCGACGGCCCGCCTCGTCGTCGGCCCCCGGAGCGCCGGAGCCGACCCGGGGCCGGCCTGCTACGGCGCCGGCGGGGACGAGCCGACCGTGACGGACGCGAACGTGGTGCTCGGGGTCATCGATCCACGCTACTTCCTGGGCGGCGCGCGAGCGCTCGACGCCACGCTGGCGCACCGAGCGGTGGAGCGCGTCGCGCGCCCGCTCGGGCTCGACGCCACGCGCGGAGCCGACGGGATCCGCCGGATCATCGAAGGGAAGATGGCGGACCTCATCCGGCGTCAGGTCATCCGGAGCGGCCACCTCCCGGAGACGTTCGTGCTCTATGCGTTCGGCGGCGCCTCGGGGATGCACGCCGCGGCGTTCGCGCGCGAGCTCGGTATCCCCAGGGTCTACGTGTTCCCGGCGTCCGCCGTGTTCTCGGCCTTTGGGATCGCGCTCGCGGACGTCCGCCACACGCGCTTACGCACCGTCGAGCACGTTCTCCCGGTCCCGCCGCGGCTCTTGAACGCGCCGCTCGACGAGCTCGGCGCGGAGCTGCTCGAGATCATGGATCGCGAAGGCTTTGCGCGCACCGACGCGCGCCTGCGCCGCTACGCGTCGCTGCGCTACCTGCGCCAGACGCAGGCCGTCGAGCTCGAGCTCCCCGAGGCCCCGCTCGACGCGGAGGCCATCGCGACCCTCAGCCGCCTCTTCGCGCAGCGCTACCACGCCCTGTACGGCACGGGCGCGGGCGATCCCGACGCGCTGGTCGAGGTGAGCGCGCTCCGTGTCGATGCCGTCGGACCGGTCCCGAAACCCGCGCTCGCGGCTGCGGAGCTCGACGGCGAGGCCCCGCCGGAACCGAAGGCGTGGCGGAGCGTGCACCTCGACGGGCGTCCTTCCCAGACGCCGATCTATGAGTGGAGCGGGCTGCGCGCCGGTCAGCGCGTCGGCGGCCCCGCGGTGGTCGAGTCGGCCTTCACCACCGTCGTCGTGCCGGCGGGGATGAGCGCGCTGGTCGATCGGTTCGGGAACCTCGCCATCGACGCGAAGGGATCGGCGTCGTGAGCGTCATCGATCCGGTCCGGTACGAGATCCTGCGCCACCGCCTCTGGGTGATCGGCGAGGAAGGACGCGCGGCGCTGCAGCGCGTATCGGCCTCCCCGATCGTCGTGCAGGGTGGCGAATGCATGCAGTCCTTCTACGACGCGAGCGGCCGGATGGTCCTCGCGTGCTCGGGGCACCTGCGTTTCGCCGCGGCGACGAGCGACGCGATCAAGCTCCTCATCCGCGAGTTCGGCAGCTCGCCAGGGTTCTATGAGGGCGACCAGATCTTCAACAACGACCCGTACGTCGCGGGGTCGCACACCTATGACCAGATGGTGGTGATGCCGATCTTCGCCGAGCGCAGGCTCATCGGCTGGACCGCCAGCAGCTCGCACACCGCCGACACGGGCGGGCTGCTCCGCGGCACGGCGACCGAGATCTACCACGAGGGTCTCCGCGTCCGCGCGCTCAAGGTCGTGGAGCGCGGTCAGTTCCGCGACGACGTCTGCAAGACCATCGTCGAGCAATGCCGCGACCCGTACTACGTCGAGCTCGATCTGCGGTCCCGCGTCGCCGCGAACAACGTGAGCGGCGCGCGCGTGCTGCGGCTGGTGGAGCAGTTCGGCCTCGAGTTCGTCGAGGCGGCGATGCGGAAGATGATCGAGGACAGCGAGCGTCTCGCGCGCGCGAAGCTGCGCGAGCTTCCGGATGGCACCTGGCGCTCGCGGACGTACGCGACCGCGATGCGGAGCGCGCGCCCGTTCCAGGTGCGGTGCACCATGACGAAGGCGCGCGACGAGGTCAGCTTCGACTTCGCCGGCACGAGCCCGCAGCAGGATGACGACCAGAACTCGACGCTGCCGAGCACGCTGGCGCACGTCGCGCTCGCGCTCACGAACATGCTGTTCTGGGACGTCCCCTGGAGCGACGGGAAGATGGCGCCCGTCCGGGTCTCGGTCCCCGAGGGCACGTTCCTCAACTGCCGTTTCCCGGCGGCGTGCGGCGGCGCGCCGCGCGTGGGCCAGATCCTCGTCTCGGCCGTCACCGAGTGCGTCGCGAAGATGCTCTACGCCGCCGGCCGCTTGGAGGAGGTGAACGCGGGCTGGCAGGGGCTCTGGTACCAGGGCGGACCGGGCTACTTCTACGGGGGAACGAACGCGAATGGCCTGCCGGTCGCGCAGGGCCTGTACGACATCCACGGCGGAGGCTTCGGCGCGACGCCGCTGCGCGACGGCGTCGACACCGGCGGGCACGCGAACATCCCCGCGGGCGGGATAAGCGACGTGGAGCGCATCGAGCTCTCCTACCCGTTCCTGTACTTCGCGCGGAACCACAACCCCGACGGCGCGGGATACGGCCGCCACCGCGGCGGCGCGGGGAGCCACCGCCTCTACATGGTCTACGGCTCTTCCGACCTCACGGTCGACTTCCGCCCGTACGGCGGCATCCCGAACGGCGGTTTCGGTCTCTTCGGCGGCTACCCGTGCGGGACCGGTGGCATGCGCGCGATCCTGGCGACCGATCCGGTCGCGCTCGCGCGACGGCTCGCCGAGGGCCGCTACCCCACGTCCGGCCGCGAGGCGGTCGAAGGCGGCTGGGCGACCGTGCACGTTCCCGAGGCCGGTCGGCCACGGGTCGCGCTGCCCGAGCGGTGGCTCGTCTCGGACTTCGTGCAGTCGGGTGGCGGGTTCGGCGACCCGATCGAGCGCGAGCCCGAGACCGTCGCGCGCGACGTCGCGTCGGGCTTCTTCACGCGCGACGCCGCGGAGCGCTTCTTCGGGGTGCGCCTCGATCGCGACGGCGCGGCGGACCTCGCGGCGACAGACGCGCTCCGCGACGAGACCCGGGCGCGCCGGCGCCGCGACGCGCGCGCCTCTGCTGACGCTCCGGCGACGCTGCCTCCGGGCGACCCGCTCGCGACGCCGCACCACTCGCTCGAGATCGTGCGGGCGAGCGCCGGCGCGCGCTGGCGCTGCCGGCGCTGCGGCGCGGACCTCGGTGACGCGGCGGC
>Ga0209689_1001111_pt1 | contig 19819 bp, 21 predicted proteins | sample GraSoiAngelo_149_FD_187119 | JGI IMG/M metagenome (GOLD analysis project Ga0209689, IMG submission 187119) | Grasslands soil microbial communities from the Angelo Coastal Reserve, California, USA - 14_1009_09_30cm (SPAdes) (version 2) | ecosystem: Environmental > Terrestrial > Soil > Grasslands ... | reverse complement strand
GCGTGTGGATGGGCGCCCCGTTGCCGCGCAGCAGGGCCTGCCGGACGCCGTCGAGATCGACGACGACGGCCGTCACCGCGTAGCCCTTCTGCGCGCAGGCCGCGACCGTGTCGCCCACCAGCTCGTTCGCGAGCGGGGCAGACAATTTCTGCATGGTGACCAGTCCCTGGGCCGAGCCTCCGCCCGCCGTGCCAAGGACCGCGAACGCCAACGCTGCCGTCGCCACGAAACGTGACATGGTGTTCCTCCCTGTTGGCTTTTCCGGGATGATAGCAGACCACCTGTCTCCGGACGATCTGTTCCTCGGATGGTCGGACGAGCTTCCGGTCTTCGATGGTATCCGCGCTGTCGCACGACCCACCCTTGGGCTACGATAGGCGCCTATGGCAGAGATCCCGATCTCGCTCACCTGTGCCGACTATGCCCGCGTCATGCCGCTCGCGACCGGCGAAGTGAAGCCGGAGGGGATCGCCCTCACGATGATCCTGGGCAGCCGGGGCTCGTGGCCGGCGCGCGCCGACATGCTCCGTCGCGCCGTGCAGGACCCGGAAGTCCAGGGCGGCGAATGGTCCATGGCGCAGTATCTCTACCGCGTCGACAAGGGCGATCACCGCTATGTCGGCCTGCCCGTGTTTCCTCTGCGCAACTTCACGGCGCGCGACCTGTACGTCCGTCGAGGTGGCCCGATCCGGCAGGCCGCAGACCTCGCCGGCCGGCGCATTGGCATGTACAGCTACTCCGCGAGCGGCTCCATCTGGTACCGCCACTTCCTGCGCTTCGTTGGCCTGGACCCGTCCGCCATCAAGTGGTGGATCGGGGACATCGACACGCCGTGGTCCGCACCGATGGACCAGACGCTGCCTCCCGGCGTGAACGCCCCCGCCAAGGGCAGGTCACTGTCGGACATGCTGGTCGCCGGGGAGCTGGAGGCGATCTACAGCCCGGCGCGCCCGCAGGCTTATCATCCCGCGAGCGGGCCCATCGCGCGCCTGTTCCCGGACTTTCGTCCCGTCGAGCAGGAGTACTTTCGCAGGACGGGCGCGTTTCCTCCCCAGCATCTGATCGTCATCAGACGCGAGGCCTGGGAGGCGAACCCGTGGATCGCCAAGAGCCTCACCGAGGCGTTCCGCGCCGCCAACGACTGCTTCACCTCGGCCCAGAAGGGCTTCCCCTACGCCACGCCGTGGCTGGAGGCCGAGCTCGAGGACACCGTGGCCGTCATGGGTGAGGATTTCCACCCGTACGGATTCGAGCGCAACCGGGCGCAGATCGAGGCATTCGCGGGCGAGGCCTTCCGGTTGGGCCTGACGGGCCGTCAGATCTCGCCGGAAGAGTATTTCGCGGACTATCTCCAAGGAGGCTGACGTGGCGAAGCCGGTCATCCTGGGCACGGGCGCCTATCGATACGAGGTCGTCGACGACTGGGCGAAGCTGCCGCCGGGGCGGGAGTTCAACGCCGACGTGGCCGCGGTCGGGATCGACGCGCGGGACCGCGTATACGCCTTCAATCGGGGTGAGCACCCGATGGTCGTGTTCGACCGCGAGGGCAACTTCCTGCGCGCCTGGGGCGAAGGAGTGTTTCGCCGCGCGCACGGCGTCCACGTGGCGCCCGACGACACCCTCTGGCTCACCGACGACGGCGACCACACCGTTCGACACTGCACGCTCGAGGGCAAGGTCCTGCTGACGATCGGCATCCCCGCGGCGCCCACGCCTTACATGAGCGGCGAGCCGTTTCACCGCTGCACCCACACGGCGCTGTCGCCGGAGGGCGATCTCTACGTCTCCGACGGCTACGGCAACGCGCGCGTCCACAAGTTCGCGCCCGACGGCACACGGCTCCTCTCGTGGGGCGAGCCGGGCACCGATCCGGGCCAGTTCAACATCCCCCACAACATCTGCTGTGACGCCGACGGCTGGGTCTACGTCGCCGACCGCGAGAACCATCGGGTCCAGGTGTTCGACGGCAACGGCAAGTACGAGACGCAGTGGAACAACATGCACCGCCCCTCGGGCCTGTTCATGGAGCGCGGCCCGCACCCGCGCTTCTACGTCGGCGAGATCGGCGGCGGCATGGCGGTGAACCAGGACATGCCGAACATCGGGCCGCGGGTCAGCATCCACAGCCCGAAGGGCGAGATGCTGGCGCGATTGGGCAATCGTCCCGCGGGGCTCGAGCGGGGGCAATTCATCTCGCCGCATGGGCTCGCCGTCGATTCGCGCGGCGACATCTACGTGGGCGAGGTCTCGTTCACGAACTGGGGCCGTCGCGGGCCCATCCCGCCCGGCCTGCGCAGCTTACAGAAACTCGTCAAGGTACCGTGAGCACAGGAGGCGTCATGAGTCAGCCAGTGACGATGCAGATCTTCTCCGACTACGTCTGACCCTGGTGCTATCTCAGTACCGTGCGTATTGAGAAGCTCAAGGCCGAGCACAACGTGAAGGTCGAGTGGGTGCATTTCCCGCTGCACCCGGACACCCCGGCGGAAGGCCGCGCGCTCGCCGATCTGTTCGCGGGGCGCAACATGGACCGGAAGGCCATGCACGCGCAGATGAAGGCGCGCATGGACGGCGAAGGGCTGCCGTACGGCGAGCGCACGATGACCTACAACAGCCGTCTGGCCCAGGAGCTGGGCAAGTGGGCGGACACGCAGCCGGGGGGCGAGGCCATCCACGACGCGCTCTTCCGCGCGTACTTCGTGGAGGCGCGCGACATCTCTCAGCCCGCGGTGCTCCTGGACATCGTGGGGCGCGTGGGCCTGTCGGTCGAGGCAGCGCGCGAGGTGCTGGAGAAGCGGACCTTCCAGGCCGTCGTCGACGCGGACTGGGAGCTCTCGCGCCGATACGGCATCACGGGCGTGCCGACGTTCGTCGTCGGCCGCTACGGCGTCGTCGGCGCCCAGCCCTACGAGGCGCTGGAGGAGCTCGTGCAGAAGGCGGCAACGCAAGAGCCCGCGGAGGGATAGGCCACATGCTTCCCGCTCCCGGTTTCCACCATCTCCACCTGAACTCGGTCGATCCCGATGCCGCGATCGAGTTCTACCGCCGGCAGTTTTCGACCTCCGCGAAAGCAAGCTGGGGCGGCCTGCCCGCGCTCACGGCGCCGAACGATGTCCTGGTCCTCTTCACCCGCGTCGCCACGGCGCCTGCGACGTCGCCGCAGTCTGCGATCTGGCACTTCGGCTGGCACGTCACCGACTCGCGCGCGAGCCTCGAAGCGTACAAGAGCCGGCCGGATGTCACGCTCTTGCCCCTGTACACGACGGACGAGGGCGGCTCGGTGCTCGTGAGCAGCGACACCTGGCCGAGCACCGGCCGCACGCCCGGCTTGACGAAGGTCCAGATCGCGGAGGCCAAGGCCAACGCCGTGCAGCCGACCCGCTCGGGCGGCTTCGGCTACCTGCAGGGCCCCGACAATGCGCTCGTGGAATACGCCGGCAACCATCCGGCCGAGCGCTTCAACCACGTGCACATGTACCAGGACGATCCCTTCTGCGCGCAGCTCTGGTATCGGGAGCATCTCAACGCGCCGGTGTTCGCAGGGCGCACCAGCCAGACGCCTCTGACCGAGGCCACTTGCAAGGTGCCTCGGGGACCCGATCGAAGCTGGCCGGCGCTCGACCGGGAAGGGATGTTCCGCGCCCCCGCGGCGGCGGTCGTGTTCGGCGACGTGGCACTGCCCTGGTACGTGCGTCAGGGTGATCGGCCGCTCGCGAGCACACGCGGGCAGCTCTACGATCACATCGCGCTCAGCGTCGCCGATCTGGACGCCTGGGTCGTCAAGCTGCGTGGCGAGGGCGTGAGAATCCTCGCGGAGCCCTACGAGCTCGGCGACACGCGAGCGGTGATGATCGAGGGGCCGAGCCGCGAAGCGCTGGAGCTGGTCGAGGTCGAGTAAGACGCCAGCGGCAGGGGAAGGTAGGGACGGGCTATGCTGAGAAGCGTGCCTGCCGCGTCGGCCAGGACGTGACGGGTGAAGCTGCGGCGGCGCGGCCAGCGCCGCAAGGCGGGGATGGGGTCCTCGCGCCGTCGCTGCGGATAGCCGCCGGAGTAACGCCCGGCCGGCAGGCACGTTTTACCTGTCTTGGCTCGATACCCTCCGACATCCCCCGGCCGGAGCTACTGGCTTCCCGCCAGGCAGCGCCCATCAGAGGTGAGCCGGCCCCCGACGGCGTCACAGGACTGTCGCTCGCTGAAAGGCGTCTGGGACCACCCGGCACAGCCAGACATCAACATTGCCACCACGAGCACCGCTCCCAGCAGGATCCGCATGTCCGTGACCTCCACCATTGGGACGCGCGGCAAGGACGATGGGTGTCGCACGTCGCATTTTCCTTGGGCTACCGGCATCGGCACCGGGCCGATCAGCATCTGAAGTGTGGGCCATGAAAGAAGGAATTCTCATCTCGACGCTCGGGGCGATCGCGCTGACCCTCACCGCCTGCGCCGGCGCCGGCGCAATCTGCGAAGGGTCCGGCGGCACGTACTCGGGCGCGACCTGCACCCGTTCGAGCCCGGGTCAAGAAGCCGCGCAGAGGTGGTGCGAAACCCACGGGGGCACATACCTGACGGGCCCGAACGTTTGCGCCTTTGGTGAAGGGCAATGACGAGCCGCGCTCTCCTCTAGGGCGCTCGCAGCAGCTTTTCCACCCGGACCCCGATGAGGCGGATCTTCTTCCCCTTGGGATTCTCGCGCGCGTCGAAGAACGGCTCCAGCAGCTGCCGGACCTCGGCCTGCAATTGCTCCATGGCCGCCGCGGGCGCTTGACCCGTCCGGGAGCGGCTGACCGTCACGAATCCCGTGAAGCGGACGGTCACCGTCACCGTGCGGAACGTCTGAAACCCTTCGGCGACGAACCGCCGAAATACCTCACTGGCGAGCTCCACGCCGCGCCCCTGGATGAAGGCGGAGTCGAGGGTGTCCTCCTCGAAGGTCTCTTGCTCGCCTACCGATTTGCGCTCCCACTCGTTCGACACGGGATCGTCGGAGTTTCCCCGCACCTTCTGGTACAGCTCCTCGCCCGCCTTTCCGAACCATTCCCTGAGCTGCGCGAGCTCGACGCCGCGGAGCTCGGCCACGGTCCGGATGCCCTTCTCCTGAAGAACAGCCTCCGACTTTGGCCCGATCCCTGGGATGACCCGGATCCCCAGCCCGTCCAGGAATCCCTGCACCTCGTCGGGCCTCACCACGGTCAGACCGTCAGGCTTCCGGAAGTCCGACGCGATCTTCGCCACGAGCTTGTTCGGTCCGATGCCGATCGAGCAGGTCAGTCCCTCGCGCTCGAGGATCGCTCCCTTCAGCGCCCGCGCGTGCGCTTCGCCCCCCTCCATCCCGCCGAAGGATGACAGGTCGATGTACGCCTCGTCGATGCTCGCCTCCTCGAACGCGTCGGCGCCCTCGCCGATGATCGCCATGATCCGGCCCGACACCTCTCGATAGAGCGACCGATCGCCCCTGACGAAGACGGCCTCCGGCTCACCTCTCTTTCGAGCCGCTTCGGCCAGACGCCATGCCCGTGAAATCGGAAGGGCCGATCGAATGCCGTACTTTCGCGCCGCGTAGCTCGCGGCCGTGACCACGCCCCTCCCCTTGCCACCTTTCGGATCAGCGCCAACGACGACGGGACGCCCGCGAAGCTCGGGGTGATACCGCTCCTCCACCGCGGCGTAGAAGGCGTCCATATCGACGTGGGCGATGATTCTCATGTCCAACAAATCAGCCAGGAAGATTCTTGCGCCACAAACTAGACAGACGCGCCCAGTCCCGCTACGGGTTAGACCGGCTGCCGCACGTCACCGCATCGCAAACCGATTGGCCCAGGACGGTGATCTTTGGATTGGCGCCCTGCCGCGTCAGCCGGAACTGCACCCATGCGAAGTTGTTCGTCTCGTTGGTTTCCACCCAATGGTTTTCCGGATCGACTTGGTGGGTCAGGTAGTAGATGCCTTCGGGCGCTCCGGTGATGTCGAGCTCCTGTCCTTCAGTAGACTGATGGTAGTCATCGCCCCATCCTACAGAGATCCCCTGCAACGCGGCATTGCACTCGAAGTACGCGCGGCTGCTGCCCTTCTTCACTAGAATAGTTTGGTCAGTGTCGACGAGGCAGAAGGTGATCTTGACGCCCTGGCCGATGACCTGGCCTACGAACGGATCGCCATAACGGACCTGGAAGAGCGCCACGGCACTTTGATGCCAGTGGTTGTGCTGCGGATGGAAAAAAGCAACGCCGGCCGGCTGGCTATAAACGATGTTGCCCTTCGCATCCAGGACCTCCTGCGTGGAGTAAGTGCATTGGTCGTAGTGGATGCCGTCGATGTTGCAGGGCGCGATCTGACCACCGCCTCGAATCTGCAATGGCCCATCGCCGATGTTGATGTGGGTAGTTGAGAAGCGCAGTTTCTCTCTCTGATGCTCATTCTGAATTTGCAGGTGGGAGATCTGCTCGACGATGTCGGGACACAGCCCTTGAGGTCCGCCGGCAGGCGGACCGGCGCGCTGCCTTTGGGATACGTCCTTGCATACCAGGTCGTTATCGACAGCGTGGCCGGGAATACCGCTCGTCAAGATCAAGAGCCCGACAAGGACAATCGGAGCAACTGTCGGCGCCACAATACGTCTGATCATTCAGGTCCCCCTGTCAGGTTTGCCGAGCGTCATCCTCGAGGCCCCGAGCGATTCCTGGCATACGCCACGTTGCGTTGTACAGGCGCATCGGGGCGGGTAGGCGACAGAAGTCTCACAGCGCGGATGAGGGCAGTGCCATCGCGCCCGATCGTGACAGATCGTCACCGACAGGTCAAATTTCAGATCCACTTTCGCTGAGATCTACCACCGGCTGGCTACGGCGCCACCATGATCTTGGCGTGGCGCTCCGGCGAGGCGAGCTCAGCGAACGCCCCCGCCACGCCGTCGAGGCCGACGGTCCCCGTGACCAGCGGCGCCACCGGGATCCGGCCGGCGCCGATGTGGCCGAGGGTTGCCGTGAACTCGTCCTGGGTGTAGCCGAGGACGAACTGCACGCCGAGCTCCTTGCTGATGCCCAGCATTGGGGAGATCGTGTCGGGCTCCATGCAGACGCCCACCACCACGATGCGCGCGTGACGAGGGGCCGCGGCCATGATCTGGTCGAGCACGCCCGGGACACCCACGCATTCGAAGACGACGGCGGGACGCCGGGCGGGCCCGGGCAGCCACGACGGGAGCGCGGGGGCCCGCGCGGCGTCGCGCCACACCGCGGCCTCGCGCCAGCTCTGCCACGGAGTCTGCGCGGCGGGGTCGACGACCACGTCGGCGCCGAGGGCCAGGGCCAGCTCGCGGCGACGGGCAGAGAAATCGGCGGCGACGATCGGCCGGACATCGGCCAGGCGCAGGGCGGCGATGACGGCGAGGCCTACGGGGCCGCAGCCGATGACGAGGGGGGCATCGTCCGGATCGAGACGCGCCTTGTTGACGGCGTGAAGGCCGACGGCCAGGGGCTCGGTGAGGGCGGCGTGCTCAGTGGAAAGAGCCTCGGGCACGGGGAGGAGCAGCGCCTCCGACAGGCGCATGTACTCGCCATAGCCCCCGGGGTGATCGTTCGAGTAGCCGATCGTCTGGGGCCCCGTCGGCCGCATCAGCACGGGACGAGAGCACACGCGGGTGCCGATGGCCAGCGATCGCCGCGTCTCTGGGCCGTACCCGACGAGCTCAGCGCAGAACTCGTGGCCCATGACCACATCACGCTCGAGGTCCATGACGAAGGCGTTCCCCGCGCGACGCGAGGTCTCCACGAAGCGGTCGGCGTGCTTGAGGGCGTGCAGGTCCGAGCCGCAGATCCCGCACGCGAGCGTCCGCACGAGCACCTCGCCGGCCTCGGGCACGGGCTCGGGGACATCGGCGACGGCAAGCTTCTTGTTCCTCATGACCACGGCGCGCATGGGTCTCCCCTTCTGCTAGAGGCCGGATTCGCGCCACCCGGGCGCCGGCTCGGGCGGGTCGCATCCGAGGCCGGCGGCCTTGATGCCCTCGATGGCGCAATACTCGTCGCGGTCGGACGTGTCGCCGCTGATCCCGACCGCGCCGACGGCACGGCCCTCCCCGTCGAGGATGAGCACGCCGCCCGGAACGGGAATGAACTGACCCTGCGAGGCCGTGGCGACCGCGCTCTGGAAGGCCGGCCGGTTCTGCAGCCGGTCCCGGATCGTGCGCGACGGGATGCCCATGCCGAGGGCCCCGCGCGCCTTGCCCTGGGCGATGCGCACGCGAAGCGTGCCGCACCCGTCGTCACGCTGCAAGGTGACGATCTGGCCGCCGCCGTCCACCACCACGACGGCCAGCGGGAGCATCCGCTCGCGCCGGCCAGCCTCGATGGCACGGGTGGCGATGGTGGTGGCCTGCTCGAGCGTGAGGGTCGAGACGACGTGGCGAAGGGCCATGGTGATCGCTCTCCTTTCTTGACGCTATCGGGGCTCGTCGCTGGCCGCGCGGAGACTTTCCTCGCGGATCAGCCCGAGCACCTCGCGCTTGAGCTCGTTGAAGCGCGGAGAAGTCGTCGCCTCGAGCGGCCGCGGGCGAGGAAGCTCCACGCGGAGCCGCTTCTTGATGCGTCCCGGCCGCGCCGTCATGACGCAGACGGTGTCGGCGAGCAGGAGCGCCTCCTCGACGTCGTGCGTGATGAAGAGGACGGCCTGGTGGTGACGCTCCCACACCGAGAGGAGCAGCTCCTGCATGACGGAACGGGTCTGCGCGTCGAGGCTCCCGAACGGCTCGTCCATGAGCAGGAGCTCGGGCTCCATGACGAGCACGCGCGCGATCCCCACCCGCTGCTTCATGCCGCCCGAGAGCTCGGCCGGGTAGTGACGCTCGAAGCCGCGCAGGCCCACCTGCTCCAGGAGCGCCTCGACCCTCGGGCCGTAGTCGGCGGCGGCCACGCCACAGGTCTTGGGACCGAAGGTGATGTTGTCGAGCACGTTGAACCAGGGGAAGAGCGCGGCCTCCTGGAACACGACGCTGCGCCGTGGGTCCGGGCGGCGCACGGGCTGCCCCCGAAACAGCACCTCACCGCGGGTCGGCCCGTCGAACCCGGCGACCATGTTGAGGAGCGTCGACTTGCCGCAGCCCGACGGCCCGAGCACGGCGGCAAATTCTTTGGGCGCGATCTCGAGATCGATGCCCTCGAGGGCCACCAGCCGACCCGATCGTCCGCTGAACTCCTTGAAGACGCCGCGCAGCTCGGCCACGGGCGCCGTCGCCGACGGCCACGCGGGCTCAGGCATGCCGCTCGAGCGTCCGCCAGCGCAGGACGACATGAGAGGTTCGGAGGATGATCTGGTCGGAGACGAAGCCGAGGAGTCCCACGGAGAACATCGTGGCGACACAGATGTCCATCCGTCCGACGTAGTACGCGTCCCAGAGGACGTACCCGAGGCCTGACTTGACCGCGATCATCTCGGCAACGATGACCGCCGTCCACGCCACTCCGACGCCGAGGCGCAGGCCGGTGAAGATGGAGGGCAGGGCCGAGGGCAGGACGACCTTCAGGAGCACGGTCCGCTCGCCCGCCCCCAGCATGCGCGCGGCACGGAGGAGCAGGAGATTCGTGTCGCGCACGCCGTGGGAGGTGTTGACCACGATGGGGTAGAAGGAGCCGAGCCCGATCAGGAAGAGGGCGCTGGCGTCGTAGATGCCGAAGACGGCGATGGCGAAGGGCAGCCAGGCCGTGATGGGCACCGGGCGCAGGAGCTGGATCGAGGGATCCACCAGGCGCGCCACGAGGCGATTCCAGCCCACGAAGATGCCGAGGGGAATGGCCACGAGCGCGGCGAGGGCGAAGCCCTCCAGGACCCGGCGCCCCGAGTAGAGCACGTTGGCGACCCAGGTGCCCGAGTAGGGCGAGAGTGACTTGGTGGGGGCGCCGAAGATCCACCGCCGCCACGATTCCAGCACCTGCGCCGGCGCGGGGATGATCCCCTCGGTCACCCATCGCTGCGCGACGGCCACGTGCCAGACGCCGAGCAGCAGGATGGGCAGGATCAGGAACCAGGGAATGCGCCAGCCCTTCACGCGCGACGGTCCCCGCTACTTGTTCTGCCCGAGGTCGACGGCGGTGCGCCCGGTGGCTCGGGCGAGAAACTCGTACGTGTAGTACTGCCCGATCTCGCCCGAGACCTCGCGGGCGATGACGCCGTTGTCGAAGAGGAACTTGGAGATCCGCTTGACCGACTCCAGGGGCAGCGAGACATCGAAGCGGGTGTAGCGGATGGCCTCGCTGGCGACGGCCTCCGGCAGCCCCGCCTTCTCCGCGTAGATCTTGGCGAAGCGCTGGGGATCGGCCTGCGCGATCTTCACCACGTCCACGTAGGCGGACACCAGCCGCTGCGTCGCCTCGGGATGCTTCTCCATGAAGCCGCGATTGACGGCGAGGACGGCGATGAGGCCGCCCACGGTCTTGGAGCCGTTGTGGGTGATCGTCGGATACTGCGCCCAGCCCTCCGTGATGCCCTGGGCGCAGAACGGGTGCCAGACCACGGCCAGATCGATCTCCTTGCCCTGGAGGGACTTGAGGTAGTTGCCGCCGCCCCCCACGATGTTGATGATCCGGAGCTTGCCGTAGTCGAGCCCGTTCTCCTGGACGGACGCGGCGAACTTGAGCCACGAGATGGAGCCGGCCCCCACGCCGATCGTCTTGGCGCCGAGCCCCGCCCACTCCTTGATGTCCTCGCCCTTGCGGACGAGCAGGCAGTCGTTGCCGGAGCCGATGCCCGCCACGCCGATCATGGACTTGGCGCCCTGCCCCAGGCCGAGCGTGATGTCCTGCGGCCCGAAGGCGGCGATGTCGAGATCGCCCGAGGCCAGGGCCGTGCGCTCGTCCGCGAAGCGCTGGAACAGGATCTGCTCGATCTGGATGTTGTACTTCGCCGCCTGCTCGGGCAGGAGCCAGAGGGGTGAGAGGGCAGGCACGTTCGCCATGCCCTGCTTCACCTTGACGGGCGCAGCCAGCCGCGTCCGAGCGGCGTCCGTCTGAGCCGTGGCGGGCATCCATGAGGCAGGAGCGGCCAGGAGCAGCGCGAGCAGTGAGCCGGCGAGCCAGTTCTTCATTCATTGCCTCCCTGAGGGGCCCCGATCACGCACGACTCCGAACCACACATGATCCGGATGCCACTGTCGGCACAGCACGACGACCCTTCCTCCACGCCCGCGCCGATGCTGCCAGAGGGTATCGGCAAGGTCAATCGGGCGGTCCTAGAAAGCCCGGCATCACCATGAGGGCTGGAGCATAATACCGGGCTGAATCAACCTATGCGCAACCTGTCGCGCTCTTCGAAACCACTCACGTCCAGGTCAGCGGTCTCACGATCAGAGGTCAGTCGTGCTCGACGTGTTGAACTACCAAAGGCCGCAACCGGTATCCCGGGACTGGACGATATCACCGGCGGCGGTCTGCCCAGAGGTCGGCCGACCTTGGTGTGTGGCGGGGCCGGGTCCGGCAAAACCCTTCTGGCGATCGAGTTCCTTGTTCGCGGCGCCACCCAGTTCGATGAGCCGGGCGTCTTCATGACCTTCGAGGAGAGCGTCGAGGACCTTACCGCCGATGTCGCTTCCCTCGGCTTCGATCTGCCCGCGCTCATCGCCCGGAAGAAGATCGTCGTCGACTATGTCCGTCTTGACCGGCACGAGATCGAGGAAACGGGGGACTACGACCTCGGGGGGCTGTTCATCCGGCTGGATCACGCGATCAAGTCGGTGCGCGCCACGCGGGTCGTCCTGGACACCATCGAGTCGCTGTTCGTGGGATTCTCGAACGCCGGCATCCTCCGAACAGAGTTGGCTCGGCTCTTCCGATGGTTGAAGGACAGGGGCGTGACCGCGGTCATCACCGGCGAGCGCGGTGAGGGAACCCTCACGCGCCACGGCCTCGAGGAGTACGTGTCGGACGCGGTCATCCTCCTCGACCATCGGGTCGACGACCAGGTCTCCACCCGGCGCCTCCGGATCGTCAAGTACCGCGGCTCCACTCACGGCACCAACGAGTATCCTTTCACGATCGACCGGAGCGGGCTCAGGGTGCTTCCCATCACGTCTCTGGGCCTGCAGCACGAGGCTTCCCTCGATCGAGTCTCGAGCGGGCTCGACGCCCTCGATGCGATGCTGGGCGGCCGGGGCTTCTATCGAGGAAGCAGCATCCTCATCTCCGGGTCTGCCGGCACGGGCAAGTCCAGTCTGGCTGCGCACTTCGTGGACGCGGCCTGCCGCCGCGGCGAGCGCTGCGTGTACTTCCTCTTCGAGGAATCGCCCAGTCAGTTCATGCGGAACATGCGCTCGATCGGCCTTGACCTCCAGGCTTGGGTGAAGAAGGGGCTCCTGCACTTCCACGCCGCCCGTCCCGCCTTCCTTGGTCTGGAGCAGCACCTCGTGGCCATGCACCGCGAGATCGAGAAAGCGAAACCTGCCGCCGTCGTAGTGGATCCCATCAACGAGTTGATGGCGATCGGCACATTGGGAGCGGTGAAGGCCACGCTCTTGCGGCTGATCGACCACCTCAAGACGAGCCAGATCACCGCCCTCTTCTCGAGCCTCACGGCCGGTGCCGCCCACGAGCAGACGACAGATACCGGCATTTCGTCTCTCATGGACACCTGGCTGCTGCTCCGGTTCCTGGAGGAAGCGAGGCAAAGGAACCGCGGCCTCTACGTGCTCAAGTCGCGCGGCATGGCACATTCGAACAGGATCGCGAGCTTCCTCATTACCGATCGCGGCCTGCAGCTCGGCGCGCGGGCTCCCCTCTCCCGCTCCGAGAAGAGGAGATCGCGATGAAGCGGGCGGCGCCCAAGGCGGCCGAACAGTGGAACCTGCGCCTGTACGTTGCCGGGCAGACTCCCAAGTGCATCGCGGCATTTGCCAACCTGAAGAAGCTTTGCCAGGAACACCTGGGCGGGCACTACAGCATCGAGGTGATCGATCTCCTGGACAAGCCTCAGCTGGCCAGTGGCGATCAGATCCTGGCCATTCCCACGCTGGTCAGACAACTGCCCCCACCCCTGAAGAAGATCATCGGTGATCTCTCCAATACCGAGCGTGTTCTCGTCGGCCTCGACCTCGTTCGAAAGGGATAGGGAGCCACCGTGATGATCGGAATGCGAGACAAGGGCACGGACAGTGTGCAAGGCCTTGGTGGGTCCGGGATCGGAGAGTGGGAGTGAGCGATATGGAGAGAGACCACGTACACGACGAGACCGAGATACTGCGCACCAGGCTGCGCGCGGCACAGGAGACGCTCGAGACGCTCCGCCGGGATGTCGATGCCATCGTCATCGAGGGCCCGGCCGGACCCAAGGTCTATACCGTCACGAACGCTCACCAACCCTATCGAATGATCGTCGAGGAGATGCAGCAGGGCGCCGTTGTGCTCACACCGGCCGGCGACATCTTCTACGGCAACCGCTACTTCGCGGACATGGTCCGCGTGCCGCCGGACAGGCTGGTTGGAATGCCGATGGTCGAGTTCGTCGAGATCTCCGATCAACCGGGTTTCGAAGGGCTCATTTCGCAGGGCGCGGGGACACTGGAGACGGTGCTGCGAGCGTCGGATGGCACGGGGGTTCCCGTCTACATCACGGTGAACCTCTTCTCCGAGAGCCCGGCGAACGTCTGCCTGACGGTGACGAACCTCACGGAACAGAAGCGCCAGGCCACACGCGAGGCCGCGCTGGCGCGTGAGGAGGCCGCGCGGGCCGCCGCGGAGGCGGCCAGCCGGGCGAAGGACCAGTTCCTTGCCATGCTGTCGCACGAGCTGCGCAGCCCCTTGTCGGTCATCCTTACCGGTGTCGAGGTGCTCGAGAGGCTCGAGTTGCCGGACAACGGCCCGCTGAGGATCAGGGAGCTCATTGGCCGGCAGGCGCGCCATCTCGCCCAGCTCCTCGACGATCTTCTGGACGTGACCCGCGTCAGCCAGGGGAAGATCGACCTGCACCGGAGCCCCGTCGACCTCGGCGGAATCGTCTCGAGCGTCGTCGAGGATCATCGTGGAGAGATCGAGGGCGCCGGCCATTCGCTGAGACTGTCGCTGCCCTCCCGGGCGGTCGCCGTGGACGGCGACAGGACCCGGCTCCTCCAGGTGATCGGTAACCTGCTTCACAACGCGCGAAAGTACACGGCACGGGGAGGAGATATCTCGGTCAGTCTCGAGCAGGTAGGCCTGACCGCTCAGGTCCGCGTGCGCGACACCGGTGTCGGGATCCCGTCCGAGATGCTGCCGCGCATCTTCGATTTGTTCTTCCAGGGCGAGCCGACCGCGCCACGCTCTGGGGGTGGCCTCGGTGTCGGCCTGACGCTCGTGCGCCGCCTCGTCGAGCTCCACGGCGGCACCGTGGAGGCGGTCAGCGATGGCCCGGGGCGTGGCAGCGAGTTCATCGTGAGGTTCCCGGTGACGCAGTCCCCGCTCGTCGATGAGCCGAAGGAGGCGCTCGGGGTGAGACCCACCGCCCTCCTCCGTATTCTTCTCATCGAGGATCACGACGACACGAGAGAGATGGTTGGTCGCGGCCTCCAGTTGCTCGGGCAGACCATTGCCCTTGCCTCGGATGGTGAGACGGGCCTTCGGATGGCCCTGGCGGATCCTCCGGACGCCGCCGTGATCGATATCGGCCTGCCTGGGGCCGACGGCTATGAGATTGCCCGGCGCCTTCGGGCGGCTTTCGGCGAGCGCCTACGGTTGGTGGCTTTGACGGGCTATGGACAGGCGGATGATCGCCGCCTGGTGCAGGAGGCGGGATTCGACGCACACCTCGTCAAGCCGGTGGCGCCGAAAGACGTGCTGAGGGCCGTCGTAGGGACGTAGTCGGGCAAAATCCAGTGGCAATCCGGTCGATGCTCAGGGCTTTGGCGGCCGGTTCCTTGGCTCCTCATAGCACTCGATGTGAGCCGCCCCGTCCTTGACGAGAAACCGGCTCTCGCCTTGCCTGATGGGCTCTCCGCAGACGACGCACGCGGCCTCCGAATCCCCGTCGCCCTCGCGCTCGGCCGACAGATTCGCTCCTCTGGCCTTACCGGCCGAGCCGACGGAGCGTCGTTGGCGTCATCTTCACGCTTGGAATCTGATGGTACGTTTGCTCAGCGAGCACCTTGCAGGCCGTCTCGATCTCGGAGCGCCCAACGCCGATCTGCTCGAGAAGCGCGGCCAACGCGTCGACACCCTTCGGAGTTCCGATGAGAACCGTTCCCACGCCGTCCTTGGAGCCGCCGAGACTGACGGCATACACCGCTGTCACATGGCGGATGGCCGGACTCCCCCCGCGACTGATGTGCAGGGGAACCGGCGTCCTGCTGGAATTTCCGGCGCGTGAAGGCATCTGTCGCCTGGAATACTACGCGGCGGCGAGCACTTGACGCAACCTTTCGCCCCTCTGTGATGCACCCGACATAGTGGGGCGTTGGCCGCTGCATCTGTCGACGTGGTGGGAATCAACGGTACTCCACGCCGCTTGCCGAGGGCCCACTTGGCGTTATACGTTTGAGGGGTGACCGAATCTCGATCCCGTGGCCCTCGCAATCATGAAGGGGAGACATCGACATGGCCGTGAAGATCACCGCCCGCCCGAATGGACCGTATCTCGTGGAAGGTGACGTGGAGCTGTACGACCCGGCTGGCAACAAGGTCGACACGACCGGGAAGCCTCGAATTGCCCTCTGCCGGTGCGGCGCTTCGGTGACCAAGCCGTTCTGCGATGGCACGCACAGCAAGATCGGATTTCAGGCGGCCGAGGCTGCGGTGGCCCAGGAGAAACAGTAGTCGGCGACTTCGAAGGCGGGCGCTCGGGGTGTTCGGCTGCATGAATTCATCGCAGAAGTTCCCGCGTGCTGCCCTGCTGCTCGCCCGGCCTCGAGCCGGCCGAGCGAGCAGCGCGGACAGCTACCTACCCGGCTACCTACCTCGGCTACCTACCCCGGCGTCAATAGCAAACCTGCTGAGGCGGCACCCACTGCGACACGTACGCATAGCCACCGTTGGCGTCTACGTACGGCTGGCTGGCCCAGTACCCAGGCTGCCAATAGCACCGGGCCGCATAGGCGGAGTAGGGCTCCGGGTAGACTCCGAGGAAAAAGGGACGTTGTTCACGATGGTCGTCCCTGGCCAGCGCGGACATCGGGACGGCGGCCATCGCAAGCACAGCCATCGCCAGGATCAGCTTGCGGAGCATGGGTCATCACCTCCCCTGGTGTTATCTCCAGGGTTCCATGAGACGGCCGAGCCCGCTACCTGCTGCGCCGCAGCTCGTCAACATGTTTGACCCGAAGCGTCGGCGCTCCGCAGTCTAGGTATTCGGCGCAGCCGCGCTGACATCGGCGAGGGCCGAGCTCCGGTCCCGCGCCACGGCAAGATCGCCGATGGAGACGATGCCGAGGACTTCACCATCTTCTTCGACCACGGGGAGCCTAACTGACCCGCTTTGCCCTGGTCGCGCCGTGTTTCTGCCCCCGCATCCGAGTACGTGCCGCCTTCCGGGCGGCCTTGCTGGCGATGCCCGTGCGCACCCGCGTGGCCGCGCCACGCTGCGCCGCCGCCTTCGGCGAGCGGCTGGTGCCCTGGCGCTGGCGGGCCGAGCGCTTGGCTTGTCGGGAGAGCGCAGTCTTCGATGCCGCCCGGCTACCCTCGTGTTTCAGCGCTCTCAGGGTGGCCTGGGCGCGCTTGCGTGACGGGGCTTGTGGCTCGCGCTCGCCTTGCCCGATCTCGTAGGCCCGCTCGGCCGACTCGCGGGTGCGCTCGGACGTCTGGCCCTCCCCGGGCGGCTCGAGCGGAACCCCCGCGCGGCGGGCCTTCGAGAGACCGATGGCGATTGCCTGCTTGGTCGACTTGGCGCCGTGCTTCCCTTCGCGGATATGCTCTATCTCTTCGCGAACGAACTCGCCGGCCGCCGTGGACGGCCGCTTACCCTCGCGAAGGTCTTCCCTGGCGCGCTCCATCGTCTTCTTCTCTGGCATGGCTATCTCCTTGGTCGTTGGGATCCCGCCTCATGCCCGAAGGCCTTGCGTAGCTCGCCTTTGGCACGCTCGAGCACGCGTCGCCGTGCGGGCTTCAACCCCTTGCCGGCGCGATTGATGTAGAAGGTGAGCATCGACGCCGCCGACTGATAGGGCGAGGCCTTGCGGCGCCTGCTGCGAAGGGCCGAGCGCTTGAGCGAGGCCGCCACGGCCCTCGGGCTTCGAAGCTTGAACACGTTGGCTTCGAGGTCCAGCGCGTTGCTCGTCCGGGTCACGTGCTGCGACCACTTCTTCCGCTGATTCCTGGCGGCCGTCCGGCCAGGATGCCTGCGCGCCGACTGCCTCCGCGGTCTGCCGGCCCGGCGCCTGCCGTGTGTCGCCACTGTCATGATGAGCTCCTCTGGTCACCATTTGCTCCATCATGCCCGCCATCTATGGCGTGATGGCCCGATCATCGGGGCGTGGTCGGGTGGTCGTCCCTGCTCAGCCCGCTTCCAGCAACGTCCCCAGCAAGACATGTGCCGCCATCCGTCGCCCTCGGAGGTTGAAATTCACGAGCAGTCCAAAGCGAAGAGAGTACTCGGTCGAAATGTTCGGACCAGTAGCTACGACTCGAAGGCCACGATCGCCGCCCGTCAGCCCGAGGGCCACGAAGGCATCCGTGCACGAGCCTTCGCGCATGCTATCTTGACCACCGAGGAGCTGCTGGCACTGCTGCCTGGGGGCGTCGAAAAGCGCGGTTTCATCGCGGACATCCCGGTTCCTCCCATAGTCAGCCGAAAATGACCAACGCAGGGCGGCCTGCTACTTTCCTCTCGCCGCGGCCCGTCGCGGACAACGCGATGCTCCGTACCATGGAGATCTCTCATGCCTGACCCATTCGAGTACGTCTCACGCTCACGCCTCGAGTACCGCCACGGCTATCGTCACGCCTATCTCGGGGATGTCCCTGCGCCGGTGGTCTATGGCGTCCAGGGCGGCCTGCGCGAGTATTACGGAGTGGCCGAGGGTCCACCGGTGGCCTCGACCCTCGACCACATCGTGGCCGCCGTCGCGGGGTGAATGTACGGCACCCTGCGCGGCGCCCTGGTAGGGCGCAAGATCGCGTTCGATCGCGAGTCGTTCGTCGCGACGGTGGAAGGCCGGATCGCGGGTATAGGGAAGACCATCCACATCAAGGCCATACACGTGCACTACGAGCTCGCGGTGCCCGCGGAGGCGCGGGAGGCGACGGAGCGCGCCCTGGCGGCGCATCCGCAGGGCTGCCCCGCGCATCAGAGCGTGAGGAATGCCATCGAGATCAGCTGGTCCGCCGCCCTCAAGGCCGGGGACCAGGTGCTGTCTGTCCGAGAGGAGAAACGCGACCCCGCGTCGGCCTAGGCTCTCCCGGGGTTGGCAGTGATGGCGGGCTTGTCACCAGCATGAGCCAGGAAGGCGTGAACTGCCGCGACCACTTGGGCGCCCTCTCCTACCGCAGCGGCGACCCGCTTGATCGATCCGGAGCGGACGTCACCGATCGCAAAAACGCCGGGGCGGCTCGTCTCGAGCGGTCGGCCTCCATTTGGGAGATTTGCATCCGTGCGCACGAAGCCCTTGTCATCGAGCGCGACGCCGTATCGTGACAACCACTCGGTGTTCGGGTCCGCGCCGATGAACAGGAAAAGGTGGTGAACGGGCTGCCGCACCTCGCGGCCGGTGGAGCGCCGGCGCCAGCGTATGGCCTCCAGAACGCCTCCTTGTCCTTCAAGGGCGCTGACCTCGGTCTCCATGAGGACCTCGACATTGGGCAAGCCGGCAATGCGGTCGATCAGATAGCGCGACATGCTCGCCTCCAAGCCGGAGCCGCGCACGAGAAGCCAGACCTTGGCGACCTGGCTCGCCAGGTACACCGCCGCCTGACCCGCGGAGTTGCCGGCGCCCACCAGGGCCACCTCCTGCCCGGCGCACAGCCGCGCCTCCAGTGGCGAGGCCCAGTAGTGGACGCTCGAGCCCTCGAAAGCCGCGAGATTCTCGACATCGAGGCGTCGGTACCTGGCACCGCTCGCGACAATCACCGCGCGGGCGCTGACGCGTTCGCCGTTGTGGAGATCCAGGGAGAATCGCTCGCCCCGGGACGTCGAGTGGTCTTGCAGGCTCACGACTTCCTCCGGTATGGTCATCTCGGCCCCGAACTTCTCCGCCTGGTTGTAGGCGCGCGCCATCAGCGCCATGCCCGCGATTCCGGTCGGAAAGCCCAGATAGTTCTCGATCCGGGCAGAGGCCCCCGCCTGCCCGCCAAAGGCGCGACTATCCAGCACGAGCACCGAAAGACCCTCCGACGCCGCATAGACCGCCGCGGCGAGACCCGCCGGTCCGGCGCCGACGATGGCCACGTCATAGACTTTTGTGGAATCGATTGGTCTGACGAGACCGATGCAGCGGGCAAGGTCCGTCTCACGAGGATTGCGTAGGATCTGGCCGCTTGGACACAGCACGATCGGCAGCTGGAGAGGGTCAAGGTGGAAGCGCTCGAGAATGGCTTTGGCGCCCGGATCGGTCTCAGGATCCAACCGCTGATGAGGGTGCCCGTTGCGCGCGAGGAACCCTTCCAAGCGAAGAACATCGACGTGACCTGCGCGGCCGACAATGACGGGTCCACCGGCACCCGCTTCGAGAAGGCCGACGCGGCGAAGGATCAGCGCGCGCATGATGCGCTCACCTAGCTCGGCCTCCCCCACCAGAAGGTCTCGAAGCCTCTGTGGCGGAATGACGAGGACTTCGACCGCGCCTTGTGCCTGCCCGTCCACCAGAGACGGGCGGCCGGAGAGCTGGGCAAGTTCGCCCAGGAACGAGCCCGGACCATACGTTACGATGGGCTCGTGG
>Ga0209689_1001106_pt1 | contig 19852 bp, 18 predicted proteins | sample GraSoiAngelo_149_FD_187119 | JGI IMG/M metagenome (GOLD analysis project Ga0209689, IMG submission 187119) | Grasslands soil microbial communities from the Angelo Coastal Reserve, California, USA - 14_1009_09_30cm (SPAdes) (version 2) | ecosystem: Environmental > Terrestrial > Soil > Grasslands ... | reverse complement strand
AATGAGAACGACTCCGGCAACTATTAGCACACGACTCGATGTACGATTTCGCACGGCGAAACATCGGATGTGAACCAACGGTAGAGCCACTCGACATCCTCCGGTTCGTGCCGATTCTCTCGGCGGGAGGCTGGTTCCTCCTCGCGTTTCTCCAAGTCTACCGGGACCGATGGCACACGTGGACAGAGACGTTCTTCCTGTTCGCGTGCTTCTTCGCGGGCCTCTATGCGGTTGGAGACTGGCTGTTTTTCAACGTGCCTCCCGGTCCGCCCGGTTCCGCATCGGAGGCGAGCGCACTGCTGGCCGCCCGCTTCAGTATGTCGAGCCTTGTGCTGACGGAGACGTTCTTCCTCCTCTTCACTCAAGTATACGTGGATCGCATGCGGCGGTGGTATTGGCTGGCAAATGCCGCCTCGATCGGGATCCTCGCGATGGTCTGGACCCCGAAAGTATTGGTGACAGGTGTCAGGGCGGGTCAGACGAACCAAATCTACCTACCCATTTTCAACGAGTCCGCGTTCGGGATCGTGCTCATTTACGTGCTCATATGCTCTGTGGTAGGGGTTTACAATCTGATCCGCTTGTACCGCATCGTCAGGACGAGCAGCCGATTGCTCGCGCGTCGTGCGGCCGGCTTGGTGGCTGTCTTCACAGCTGTATTGGTCGTCGGATTTGGGACGAACGGCCTCCTCGGGATTATCGGAAATCAAGACATCCCCCCACCTTTTTCGACGCTCCTTGTTTTCCTCGCCGGCGCGACCTACTATGTCTTGTACCCCATCGGAAGGGAGCGAATCTCCGAAGCGATCCGCCGGTTCCAAGCGCGCCGCTACACGATCAAAGCCGTCTTCTTGACATACGAGGATGGCACCTTAATCGGCGCGCAGACAAGGCCTGGAGAGACATCGATTGACCAGGATCTCTTCGGCGCGACGCTTGATGTGATCCAGAACTTCATGCGCACCTCGTTCCCGATGCTCCGCGGCAAGTGGCTCAGCTCGATCAGCCAGGGACCGTACATCCTCGTCATGGAACGCGCGCGGCACACGTACGTAACCGTTGTCCTCGAGGGCCAAGAGTCGGACCAGCTCCGACGACAGATGCGAGATCTCCTACTCTCGTTCGAAGATCGAAATCGTGAGATCTTGAGTCATTGGCAAGGGATTCCGACCCAGGCTCAGGGCACCGAGGAAATGCTCTCCCAGTTCTTCGTCGAGGTGCCCTTTACCTAGACGTCACCCAGGGGTGGGCGGGACCGAGGGCCGACCCAAAGAACACCAGTGGAAACACAGGTCTGCCCCGTGTGAAACATTTGCACACGACGGCCTCAAAACGATTCGGGTCAACCCGACTCAATCCGGGGCGCATCCTGCCCTTCAAGTCGGGAGGCGAACATCCCCAAGCGAGGAACCGATGTTTCGGAAAGGATGCGACTCGACCCGGACTCGACGGGCATTTGAGACCCTGACGGAGTACTTGCGCCGACAAGGTCCGGCCACCGCGGAAGACATCCTGGAACTCCTCCATCTCTCACGCGCCGAGACCTATCAGTTCATCCACAAAGCGTTGAACCGAGGTTTGATCCGCGCCGTCGCCCACGTCCACTCGGACCGCAACCATCAGCCACGGGCTTGGGACATCGATTCCCCGAACCGCGAACTGCTGTGGCTCCGGCAAGAACGGATCCGCGGACGATTTTGCACGTGTGTTCCCACAGGCGCTGCGACACCGGGAGGCGCACCGAGATGAGGACGGCTTCGTACCTCGTCATCTGGTGGATGTTCCAGGCACCCCACGCCGCCGTCTTCGAGAATCAGCTCGCGGCGGAAGCGGCGGCGAGCGTTCGGAACGCCCTCATGATCCGAATGTCCGGTGAAGACGTGCAGGTCGACGCCGTCCTCGATTGGTATCGCCGCGACAACTCGGGCGAACCGATGCCGGCGGAGTGGCGGGATGTCGTCGGCAAAGTCCAAGTCCCGTGGGCCTCCCAGAAACCTTCGGGTCAGAAGGCCGCGGACCAAGTCCCGCTTGTGACCGAGACGACGGTCGAACCCCGCATCCCGAAAGCGCGAGGAGTGTGATTCCCTAGGCGTACACCTGGATCAGTCCCACCGGCGAGCCGAGGACGAACAGCTTGCGCGGTTTCGGCGTGAGGTGGACGATCTTCTGGCGGAGCTTGATCTCTCGGTCGCGGTAGCGCGCCTTGATCTCGTCGATCGAGGCGTACTTCTTGGAGAGCGCCTCCCCCTGATGCAGGAGCTTCGCGAGGTACACCACCGCGACCATCGCGGCGTACTCGTTGAAATTCCAGTTGCTGTGCACCGTCCCGTTCTGCGAGTACACGTACGCGGCCTTCCGCATGCGGATCGGAATCCAGCCGCCCGAGATCCCGAGCTTCGTGTGCCGCACGACCACGTCGATGGGCGGCAACGCCTCGAGCAACCGGCGTCCGTCCGCGGTGAGGAACCATTCCTCCTCGTAGTCCATCAGGAAGTGTGCGTTGAACTTCGTCTGCGAAGGTGCCGGAAAGGCCCGGCGGAAGACATCCTCGAGCTCGTATCCGGGACGAACCCCCTCCAGATGAATCGCGAGCCCGTGGCGGCGCGCGTATTCCCGGAACGGATCGATCCCCTTCGCCAAGATGTCGAGGAACCGTTTCGTGTCCTCCGGGCCCCGCTCGCGGTTGTACACGGTGTGCGTCAAGATCACGTTCGTCCGCGCGCCGAGGCTTGCGAGCGTATGCACGAGGGCGAGACAGTAGAGGCCCGCGTCCGCGTCGACATCGTAGTTCACGGGGACGGAGAGGGTGGACCGAGTCCCGTCCGGGATGTCGTACATGACGAGATCGTGGACGCCGAGGAGTGCCTTTTCCGCGTCCACGCCGAGCCCGAGGGAATGGGAGAGGGCGTCCCACTGTTCCGTGAACGCTTTGCGGATCGCCTCCGGCGTGGCCAGTTGCAGCGCCCCTCCACTCCGGGCCGGGAGTGGCGTGCGTCCGTCCGTGTAGTCCGCCGACTCCACGAGGCTCTGAAAGAGATCCTCCTGGAGGCGATGGTCGACGGGGTCGGCGTCGTTGGAATCAGGGGGTTCCAATCCTGGTTCTTCGGGGGGCGCGGGCTTTGCCTTCGGCGAGCTGCTGACGGTCACGAAGTGAACCCCTCTCCCACCATTCCCAGATATGATTATGAAGTATTTATTCGCTACGAATGCTACCAAATGCTACGGTTTGCTTGACTTTGTAGAAAGCGTGAAATATGCCGCTCCCTATCCCGGCAGTTGATGGCACGCACGGCGGCCGCGAAACGCACGCAGAAGGTGCAACTCAACGTCCGCGTAGACGGCGAAGTCCTCGCGCGGTTCCGGGAGTACTGCCTTCGGAACGGGCTCGATCCGCAGGGACAAATCGTCCTCTTCATGCAGAGGGTCCTCGATACGGAATTCGACTTTCAGCAGCGGTTGTGGTCGGCTCTGAAGGAAGAGAGCTCTTGAGCGCCGCGGCGCTTAGCGGCGTGTCGAACCGGCGGGAGAGCATCGCGAACTCGCGCGGCCGGATCGCCTCCGGCGCGGCGGTCAGGAAGAACCGGCATTCGTGCAGGCCCGCGATGTCCAACGAATCCTTGATGAACGGAAGCCACGCGCGCGTGTCGACGTACAAGGCGAGTTGCTCGAGGCCGACGAGGACGATGTCCGCGTGCCCATGCGACGACGCGTAGTTCGCAATCGCGCGTCGTCCTTCCGCATCGAGGGCCTTGGGCCGGACGCACGCGAAGCCCGCCTCCGGACGGTCCGTGACCCAGACGACATCGAACCGATCTCCGTAGCGGAGGCGCGCTTTCGAGGGGTGCTCCGTCGTCAGCAGGATCCCGCGACGCGCGCCAACGAGCGGCAAGGCCACCGGGGCGTCCTGCGCCGTGATCGTCATGAGGACGTGATCGGCGGCGCCCGTCGCCGCGGGGCTGGGCGCCTCCTGGATGTCGAGGACTCGGTCCACGGAGCCGCGGAGGATGGCGAGCTGCTCCGCCGTGAACGTCCCCTGGCCCGCTGCGACGATCACCGTCCCCCGCGAGGCGCTCGCCTGGTTCAGGACGCGTTTGAGGAATCGCGCAACCGCGTCGAAGCCCGCCACGGTCGCGAGGTAGTCGAGGTCGTCGAGGAGGACCGCCGTCCCCGGATTCTCGCGGAGGAACTTCACGACCGTGTGGACGAGCTCGAAGTCGAGCGCGTTCGGCCGCACGGTGCGCCCCTCGCTCGTCGCGGTGGTGATCCATAGAATCGGCGTACGCTCGAGTCCGAAACGGGCCGCAACATGGGACGGCGCGAGACCGGTGACGCACAAGCCCGGCGTCTTCGAGACGATCTCGCGGAAGGCGCCCATCGCGGCGCCGCGACCGTTCTCGAGGACGAGGTAGTTGAGGCCGCTCTCGAGACGGTGCCGCGGGGCGCGCATTGCGCGCGTCTCGATCACGGGCTCGATGACGAGGTACCGGTACCGGACGACCGCATACGCGATGAAGATCGACCACACGAGCGTGTAGAGCGAGCCGAGGCCCAGCCGCGTCGGGCTCTGCGTCAGGAGAGGCCAAGCGACTTCGGTGACCGCCGCGGGCAGGGTCCCTAGCAGGAGGCCCCCGAGGACTATCCCGAGCATCCGGCGGCTCGGGGTCCTGCGCGCCTGCCAGTACGAGCGCACGAAGAGGGCGACCGCGGAGAACATCCACGCGCTGAACACGAGTGCGAAGTAGCCGAAAGTGGGCGCGACGTGGGCGTCCGGCCCGAAGGGGTTCCTCGAGGGTCCGTCGATGATCCAATTCGTCCCGGCGACCAAGTAAGCCCATCCGACGAAGGGCGCATAGATCGCCGCGAGGAGCCACGGTCGACGGAACCTCCCGCTCCCGGCGGGATAGGTGATCGCGAGCTGGTAGAGCGTCGCGGGCACGAGGACGATCGCGACCCAGGTGAAACGGGCCCAGAAAAAGAGCGTCTCCGTCGACGTGCCCGGAGCGAACGATCGCTGGATCGCTTCTCCGGCATCCCACATGACGAACGCGAGCATCACGAGGAGCACGGAGCGGTTCGCGGGGCCTCGCGGGTTCAAGCCGAAGACGTAGGCGCCGAGGAATGCGCTCACGGCGAGCGCCACGAACGGCAAGACCGCGCCGAAGGAGAAGACGAACTCACCCGTGACGCCATCGCTCATTCCGACACGATCTCGAAGGTGCCGCGCTCCACCAGGAGCGGATAGTAGTCGAGGTCATGCTCGACCCCGCGCATCTTCACGACGCCGATGTACCGTCGGACGGACGTGCTCATCCCCACATCGACCTCGCGCATGCGCAGGTGGATGATCGTGTCCGCGAGGAACTCCTCCACGCCGAAGTGCGCGAACGCCGTCGCGTCCCGCGGCATCTCCGAGACGAGGAAAGTCGTCGCGTTCAGGTCCCGTAGTTCCTCGAAGAACTGGAAGATCTCGTTCCGCGGGCTCTCAAACGGAGCGAGCGCATAGAGGGCATCGAGGCTGTCGAGGGCAATCAGGTCGCACCCCATCTCCTCCTTGTACCGCGCGAGCTGGCGGCGGAGGCCGAGGAGCCATCGCGGCTGCTCGCGGACTTCCTCGATCTCGCGGCGGAGCGCCCGAACGTCAATGACGTGCACGCCTTTCGCGTAGCCCGGATCCATCCCGAGGGACGTCATCTGGGCGACGAGGGATGCGCGGCTCTGCTCCATCGAGAGGTACAGCCCGGAGGCTCCGTGTTCCTTCGCCTCGTAGAACAGGATGCGATACACGAACGACGACTTCAGGGATCCCGGAGGTCCCGCGACGAGCACGATGTGTCCGCGCGGGATGCCGCCGCTGAGACGGTCGTCCAGGCCGATCACGTACGTGGGAATCTTGTCCGTGGCCTGCGACAGCGCGGAACCCCCCTCCCGACCCGGAGCAGCGGCTGGCCAGAAAGGCCGCGAGCGAATAAAACGTTATCGCGCGAGGTCTACCGCCGCCCTACTGGCTCGCCGTCCCGCGGACGGGAAACGCCATCGGGAGTGTCCATCGTGGCGCCGGTACAGAACCATTAAACCCGAGGCGATGTTCCTGCGGCGATTCGGATGCCCGCGACGGTCGTTGTCGGTGCCCAGCTCGGGGACGAAGGCAAGGGGAAAATCGTCGATTTCCTCGCCGATCGCGCCGACGTCGTCGTGCGATTTCAGGGCGGCGCGAACGCGGGCCACACCGTCCAAGTGGGCGAGCAACTGTACGCGTTTCATCTGCTGCCTTCGGGCGTGCTGCGCAAGCGCGCGATGAATGTCATTGGAAACGGCGTGGTCATCGATCCGGCGCAGCTCCTGAAAGAGATCGACGAGACGCGCGCCCACGGCCATTCCGTGCAGAACTTGCGCATCAGCGACCGGGCCCACGTGGTCATGCCCTACCACAAGGTCATCGACGGACTCGAAGAGAAACTGAAAGGGAACCTGGGCGCCGGCACGACGCTTCGCGGGATCGGTCCATCGTTCGAAGACAAAGTGGGCCGGTTCGGAATCCGGATGTGCGATCTCGTGGACCCCGTCGCGCTTCGGGAGAAGCTCGAGACGATCGTGCCGATCAAACAGCGGCTCATCGAGGCCTACGGCGGGGCCGACGCCCTCGATGCAGAGGCACTCTACAAGGAGCAGGCCGAGTATGGGGCGCGTCTCGCGCCGTTCGTCGCGGACACCTCCGTATGGCTCGACGGCGCGATCCGCCGGCGGAAACGACTCCTGTTCGAGGGCGCCCAAGGCACGCTCCTCTGCATCGACCACGGGATCTATCCGTTCGGCACGTCGAGCGACTGCGTCGCCGGGGCGGCCTCCGTCGGCGCGGGTGTGGGACCGCAATTCTTGACGGACATCGTCGGCGTCGCGAAGGCCTTCACCTCGCGAGTCGGGACCGGACCGTTCCCCACCGAGGTGGAGGGGGCCACCGCCGACTACCTGCGCGAGCGAGGGGGAGGCGAATACGGCACGACGACGAGGCGCCCGCGGAGGGTCGGCTGGCTCGACCTCGTCATGCTCCGGATGGCGGTGCGCGTCAACGGGCTCACGAGTCTCGCCGTGACGAAGCTCGATGTGCTCGGCGGGCTCGACCGGATCCCGGTGTGCGTGAGCTATCGCCGCAACGGGGAGTCCATCCGAGAATTCCCCGCGAGCATGCGCGTCCTGTCCGCATGCCAACCGGTCTACCGCGAATTCAAGGGCTGGGCGGATCTCACCGAGTCCGACTGGATCGCCACCGCGAAGAAGGGGAAGCGAGCGCTCCCCGAGGCCGTGCGGAAGTATCTTGGATTCATCGAGGCGCAACTCAAGACTCCCGTCCGGATCATCTCCGTCGGACGGCCGCGGGCCGCAACGATCGGTCGCTGACGTCGGTCAGATCGTCGACTCAAGTGCCCGGGCCGTTTCGAGGCGAGTGATCCGATCGCGGAGCTCACACGCTTTGCACACCTCGTTCACAGTGGGCTCTCCGCATCGCGCGCAGGCGTTGAGAGGCGCCGGCGGATATCTCGCCTGGAGAAGGGGGCGCATCTGGTCGTACCCGCTCACGATCGCATGTCGCGTCCCCGGGCTTTCCTCCTCGAGGCGATGCAGGATCTCGCGGAATCGGCCCCGCTGCGCCCGCTCCGCGTAAGGACACGTGGCGTCGTGGAACTCGATGCCGCGTAGGACGGCGTACAAGTAGACTTCCTTCTCCGGGATCATCCGGAGCGGCTGGATGCGCGGCACGAGACCGGGCTGGCGGGTCTCGTGGGGCCCGAGCCGAGCGAGTTTCTCGATGTCTCCCCGGGCGACGTTCATGAGGATCGACTGGGCCGTGTCGTCCAGGTTGAGTCCCGTGGCGACATAGTCCGCCTCGACGTCGCGCGCGGCGCGGTTCAACGCGTGCCGCCGGAACGGGCCACAGTAGCTGCACGGGATCGCTTCGCCGTCCAGGGACACGACCTCGTCCATCGTGTGCCCGACGGTCTGCTCGTAAGCGAGGACCCGATGCTCGATCCCGAGCTTCGCGCAAAGCCGGCGCGCGTACTCGATCCCCAGGGGCCGGTACGATGCGATGCCTTCGTCAATCGTGATGCCGATCAGCTCGACGTCGCGGCGGTTCTCGAAAAACCTCGCGAGGAGGGCGGCCGTGGTGCTCGAGTCCTTTCCGCCGCTCATCCCGATCGCGACGCGTTCTCCACTCCGCAGGTCGACTTGGGATCGGAGTTCGCGTTTTACACGCCGCTCGACGAAATCGAGAAAGTGCTCCCGGCAGAGATGGTCTCCGCTGTATCGAATCCATTCGACCGCGGGAGCGCCGCACCGGTCGCAGGCCACGTCCGCGCGAAACGTCGCGGGACCTTAAGACCTCATGGGCCCCCGGGCGGAGGCGCTTGGGGCTGCGTCGGGGGAGCGGGGGCGAATCCCGGCGTCGGGCCGTAGCCAAGCCCGGGTGTATAGGGAGGCGGTGCACCGAAGAGCGACGTCGGCTGACGAACGATCAGGTCGTAGGCCACCGCGGCGACAATCACGAGCCACGCCCCGACGATTCCATTGGCGATCGCAGCGGCCACGATGCTCACGGCGGGTTGGTCGATCACGGACGCCGGGAACGAGATCGCCGCGCTGATGATCGCGGCCAAGATGATTGCGATGAGGATCGCTCCGAACAGCGACAAGCGATAGCCCTTCGTGATCGCCCAGCTCCGGGATAGGCCGCCGATGGCGCTCTGGTTCTCCATCATGATTGCGGGCGGGTAGAGGCTGCACGCGATGTACACGAAGATCGCCACGAATCCGCCGACGATCAGGCCGATTAACAGACCGCAGATCAAGGCGAGCGCCCCCGAAGGGTTTCCGGACGCTTCGGCGGCCGCCGCGGGAAGGATGAGGAGGAGCGGGGTGAGGACCAGCCCGAAAATGATGAGGGTCAGCAGGATGTTCGCCCCCAGGATGCTGAGAAACTTGTCGAGGCCGCGGCGGAGCGCTTGCTGCAGCGTCATCGACTCGCCACGGTGTCTTCGAACGGCGTACTCCGTCATCCCGGGAACGACGATGCTACTGATGATCGCGCCGATGACGACCACGGCGATTGCGTAGAGCAGCGAGGTGACGACATCGACGTCCGGGGCCCCGGCGGGTGGAGACCCGGGCACGATCCCGCTTCCGGGCTCGAACGTCCCGAAGACCGCGTACGACAAGAGGGCTCTGATCGTGCCGATGACGAGGGACAGCACCAGGAACACGACGAAGAAGTTCAGGAAATTCTTGGACCACACATCGAACATGCTTCCGAGGATGTTGCCCACCGTCGCCCGACGCGGCAACGGCGTGGGAGCGTACGGGTATGGGTAGGGGTACGCGGGCGGATAGCCGGGATACGGCATCGGCGCGGCGGCCGGGTAGCCCGGCGGGGGAGCCGCGGGAGGCGCGGCCGCGAGGGTCAAACGCGTCCCGCAGTTCACGCAGAACGTGTTCGTCGGGGCGTTGGCAAACCCGCAGGCGGGGCAGGGGTTCGATGCGGACACAGTGGCCCTCCTCGTTCGGGTCATCGAGCGGCGAGGTAGTTGAGGCTTCCGGCGGGATGCCGATGCGCCTCGTTATTTGGTGTGAGAACCGCGCCGTTTCCTTTATCGTCAATCCCCGGAATTCGGTCCCCCTCTGGGAGGGAACCCGATGGACATCAACCAAGTCGGCCTCGTCCTCATGGGAGTCGTCCTCGGTTGGTTCCTCCTCTTCGCGGTCCGGCGTTACCGGGTCCAATGGGGCGCGTTCGCCGCGTTCATGGCGATCGTGTTCGGCGTGAGCATGATGTCCTTCCTGTGGACGCGCGATCTCTTAGCCTATTATGGGATCGGGATATTCCTGGGGTTCGTCGCGAACATGGTGGTCCGGGTCGCGGGGACGACGGCCGGCGGGAAGCTCGGAGAAGGCCTCCTCGAGATCAGTGCGTTCGAGCGGAAGGGGTGAGGCATGCCGGGGGACGGCGTGCGGTCCGTGAAGGCCGCGAACGAGGCCGCGATCTTCGCTCGCGCGAACGTGGTCGGCGTGGCGGTCGGGAACAAAGTGATCGGCGGCCGCGAGACGGAGGAGGCGTGCATCGTCGTCTTTGTCGAGGCGAAGCGGCCGGAGGCACAGCTGCGGCACCGCGACGTCGTCCCGAAGGCGCTCGGCGGAGTCCGGACGGACGTCGTCGAGACCGGGCGGTTCCACGCATTGCGGGCCGCGCAGACAACCAATATGGACCGCACGAAACGGGTCCGGCCCGCGCCGGGCGGCGTGAGCGTCGGACACTTCCAGGTTACCGCGGGCACCTTGGGCGTCCTCGCCCGCCGGGGTGGACGGCCCGTGATCCTCTCGAACAACCACGTCCTCGCGAACCAGAACGCCGCGCGCGTCGGAGATCCGATCCTGCAACCCGGCCCCGCGGACGGCGGGCGCCTCCAGGACACGATCGCACGGCTCGTCGACTTCGTGCCGATCCAGTTTCACGATCGACGGCTCGGGCCGCTGGGCCGGCTTCTCGCAGCGCTCTTTGCATGGGCCGGCCTGGGCGTCAAACGCCTCCCGACCGGCCAGGTGAACCTCGTCGATGCCGCGGTCGCGGAGCCGATCGACGCGGGATCCGTGTCTCGGGACATTCTCGGGATCGGCCGCGTCACCCGTACCCGGGACGCAGAGCTCGGGATACGCGTTCGGAAGAGCGGGCGCACGAGCGGGATCACGGAGGGCCGCGTCACCGCACTCGATGCGACCGTCGAGGTGGACTACGGCGGCCAGACGGCGGTGTTCCGCGAACAGGTCGTGAGCGACCTCGTCTCGAAGGGTGGAGACAGCGGGTCGCTCGTCGTCGACGAAAGCGGTCGCGCCGTGGGACTTCTCTTCGCCGGAGGTGCCACGACGACGCTGATCAATCCGATCGCGGCGATCGCCCACTTCCTCGAGGTCACGTTCGGATAGGTTCTTGGACCTCCACGCCAAAGGCTTATTACGCATCCGCCGGATTCGCCGCGCGTTGGGGCGGCGATGAAGGAAATCTGGGTCGAGAAGTATCGACCGAAGAGCCTCGACGACGTCGTCGGCCAGGAAGAAATCGTCGAGCGCCTCAAGGCGTACGCGAAGGAGGGGAACCTGCCCCACCTGCTCTTCGCGGGCCCGGCGGGCACCGGCAAGACGACGTGTGCTATCGCCCTCGCGCGAGATATGTTCGGAGAGAACTGGCGGCAGAACTATTACGAGCTGAACAGCAGCGACGAGCGCGGCATCGAAACAGTGCGGACGAAAGTCAAGGAGATCGCCCGGCTCGCGCCGTTCGGCGGGACGAGCTTCAAGATCATCTTCCTCGACGAGGCCGACAACCTCACGGCGGATGCACAGGCAGCGATGCGCCGGACCATGGAGACGTACTCGAAGACCTCGCGGTTCATCTTGTCCGCGAACTACTCCTCGCGGCTCATCGAGCCGATTCAGTCCCGCACCGCCGTGTTCCGGTTCCGGCCGCTCAAGCCGGAGGCGATTCAGGAATACATCGCTCGGATTGCCAAAGGCGAGAAGCTGAAGATTTCGGAGGACGGGATGGAGGCGCTCGTCTACGTCGCGGAAGGGGACATGCGACGCGCCGTGAACGCCTTGCAGGTCGCCGCATCCCTCGGCTCGACGATCGACGGGGACGCCTTGTACAAAGTGTCGAGCACGATTCGGCCCGAGGAAGTCAAGAAGCTGATCGAGAAGGCGCTCGAAGGGGAGTTCCTCCGGGCGCGGGAAGTCCTCGATCGCCTCCTGATCGAGTACGGACTCTCCGGGGAAGACGTCATACGCCAGCTGCACCGGACGGTCTTCGACCTCAACATCCCGGACGAGTCAAAGGTGCGACTGCTCGACCGAATCGGGGAGACCGATTTCCGGCTGACGGAGGGGAGCAGCGAGCGGATTCAGATCGAAGCGTTGCTCGCACACTTCGCCCTCATCGGACAGGAACTGAGCAAGAAGTGATCAGGGCGAGAAGAGCGGGGCCCACGACTCATACGCGGCTTGGTCTTTCGGCGACGCGGCGATCATCTTCGCGAGGGCCATCGGAACCGCGGGCGCCTTCACGGCAAGGAATTCGGCCGTGCACGCGTCCGCGAGGAGCACGTTGAATCCGTCGTTCGCGCGAGCGGCATCGCGGCACGCATAGTTCGCAAGCACGTCGAGCATGCGTGAGGTCGAGTATCCGCGGGCGACGTAGGCCCGGACGCGGGCCGCCGCCTCCCGAGGCTTGCGCGCGTCGAATTCGCCCGCGAGGTGGCATAACTCCTCACCCTCGCTCGCCGCCGAAGCGGGCGGTGCCAACGGGGCCGAGGGTTCGGGAGAGCGGAGCCGGAGACCGGCCTGGAAGAGCGCGTACAGTCGTTCGTTCGTCCGGCTGAAAGCGAGGACGAACCGGGACGCATGGGCGAACAGGAGCCGACGGGCGGCCTCGGCGTCGTACCCCGGTGAAGCGACGATGCGTCGCGCGGCATCGACCGCGAGGCCCTCAGCGATCGAGGTTGCGGCATAGCCCTCCCGGAGGAGGGCGAGGATCGCTTCGATGCAGGCGGATTCGCTCGCGACCGAGGTGACGGCGAGGACTTTCGCGCGGCCTTCGTCGTCGAGGGGGCGGCCACCGGAAGCAAGGGCATCGAGATCGACCCACTCTTTCCCCAGGACGCGGAGGATCGACTCATATGCGGTCCGGTCCCGCGGTCCGTTGACAAGATAGTCGACCACCGGTCGCAAAATCGTGCGAGCCTCCTTGAACCCCAGGGACCGGGCGAGTTGCCACGACTTCACCGCGAGGAAGAGCTTGCGCCCGCCCTCGCCCATGTCCTCGAGTGCGGCGCGGAAGAGCAGGTCTCCGGCCATCTTGCGCTCCCACCCTTCGTCGACCATCCCGAGGAAGATCGATTCCGCCTCGACGACGTCGCCCGCCCGGACGGCAAAGAGAAACGACCGGCCGAGGTGCGTGACTTCGCCCGACACGACGAGAGGCGGTTTCGCCGGCGTCGAGGCCTTTTTCTCAGAAGCGACGTAGGAAACCACTTGAAGCACGGGGAGCGCATGGAAGCGCGGTTGCATTACGGAAATGAGATTCGCGGCGGCGCCGAGGATCGCGAGGCTTCGGGGCGCCGCTCGGGACGCGCGGTCGTAGTGGGTGGCCACACCCCGGGCGGCGGCACGGATGACCTCAAGGGGCGGCGCGTTGGCGCGGAACGCTTTGACGGAGGCATCGACGGCGTCCGGCCGGGAGGCGCCGACCGCGGCCTCGACCTCGGTCAGGAGCGACGAGAGGCCCGCGACCGCCATTGCGCGCGCGCATCACGAGTGGGACGGAAAAACCTTCGTCCCTTTCTCCGGTGAGTGGGACCCGCGCGCTGAATCCGAACGTCGAGCGCAACGGTAAAATCCACCGGCCCCTTAGGGTGCGTCCAACCATGGCGACCCGGTTCGCATTCTGGCGGAAGATCGAGGAGGACGCGCTCGCCGAGAAGCACGCGCAGCCCGGCCTCCTCTCCGACTTCATCCTCGGAAGTCAGGACGGGCTCGTGAACGTCCTCGGGGTGATCCTGGGGGTCGCCGTCGCGTCGAGGAACCTTTCGGACCCGCTTACGATTATTCTTGCGGGGGGGCTCGCCGCGACGTTCGCGGAGTCAATCTCAATGGGGGCGGTCGCGTATACGTCGACGCTCGCCCGGAGGGACCACTACCTCGCGGAGGTCGAACGGGAGCGGGGGGAGATGAATCAATTGCCGGACCTCGAACGGCAGGAGGTCCGTGAGATCCTCGAGCGCTGGGATTTCCACGGATCGGAGCTCGAGGAGATGGTGAGCAAGATCACCTCAAAGCCGAAAGCGTGGCTGGAGATCATGATGGCCCACGAGCTGAACCTCGCGCCCGTCGAGAAGGTCCAGGCCCGTAAGAGTGCGGTCCTGGTCGGGGTCGCGGCCATCCTCGGGTCTCTCGTGCCGCTAATCCCTTTCATCGTCATCGGAAGGGACATCATCCTCGGGGTTGTGGTGTCCCTCGTCGTGAGCACCATCACGCTCTTTCTCATCGGTTGGTGGAAGGCGAGGACGACGATCGGCCGGCCAAGTCGGAGCGGCGTGCAGATGGCGATCATCGGGATCGCGTCCGCGATCGCGGGCTTCGGAATCGCGTTCCTCGTGAGCGGTGGACGCGGTGCGTAGCAACCTTTTCAAAGCCCCCCGCCTTCGTCCCTTCGCGCGGTGCTAGTCTAGTCTGGTTAGGACATAGCCTTGCCAAGGCTATAAGGCGGGTTCAAATCCCGCGCACCGCACTCTTCTTGACGCCGACGCGACCTTTTGGACGGACAAAGCGTCCGAAACCAGCCACCCAACGTCCCGAGCGGGAGCCGCAAATGCCGCTCAATGCCCGTTTTCGGTGTCCAATCCTGAGAAAAGTACCGATGCTTTTAATGCTTGGAACAGTCCATCGGCCCCCGAAAACCGGGATGGGATCACCTTTGTCACTGCTTCGCAAGACGATCGTTCTGATGGTGGGCCTGGCGTTTGTCCTGAGCGTCCCGCTGGCTTTCTCGACCCCCGCGGCGGCCGAGATTGTCCCGATTACCCTGTACGGCAGCCGAGCCGGCGGGTGGGGATCAACGAACGCGAGCCTCATGATTCCCGGTCCGCCCCTCACCGTGCACGTCGGAGACAACGTGTCGATGAGTCTGTTCTCCGCCGACAGCATCACGCACCGGTGGTTCATCGACTACAACAACAACTCCGCGGCCGGCGGGAGTGAACCGAGGTCGCTGCCCTTCGCGTCTCCGACCACCGCGGTGGTGTTCAACTTCACCGTCGCAAACGTGACCGGGACGTACCGCTACCGCAGTGACCAAGCCGCGGGCCCTGGCACCGACGTGACCAACATGTGGGGCAACATCACGATCCTGAACGCGACGGCGGGCGGGGGCCTGTTCGGTGCGGACAACACGGTCCTCATCGTCGTGGGTGTCGTGATCATCATCATCGCGGTCCTGGCGGTCGCGACGATGTACATGCGTCGGAGCAAGAAACCTCGGAAGGAACCTCCGCCGCCGCCGTGAACCGGGCGCGAGACGGTCTCGCGCCCACAGCCTTCTTAGGCCCACCCCGCATGCTGCCGGCTTGTGACCAAGCTCTCGGACATCGGGGAGCGCGGCGCGATCGACATCCTTGCGCGGATCTACGATCGCGGGCAGCCGATCGGCCTCGGCCATGATTGCGGCGTCGTCGACTGGGGGGACGACTACCTCGTTGTCACGACGGACGTCGTGAACCAGAAGACCCACATTCCCGCCGGCGCGACGCCATCGCAGATCGGATGGTATGCCACCGCGGTGAACCTGAGCGATATCGCGGCGGCGGGCGCGCGGCCGCTCGGGTTCGTCGCAGCCCTGTCGATGCCCGCGGCGACGGACGTCGAGTTCCTCCGGGGTCTCGCCCAGGGGATGGAGGAATGCGTGCGGGAATTCGGCATCGCGGTCCTCGGCGGGGATACGAAGGAGGCGGACGTCCTCTCGATCGCCGGCACGGCGTTCGGCCGCGTCCGCAAAGACCGGATCCTCCTACGGAGTGGCGCGCGACCCGGGGACGTCATCGTCGTCACGGGGGACTTGGGGCGCGCCGGGCACGCGTCGAGAACGCTCGAACAACCCGCGGCCCTCCGGACGGCGGCGTTGGACCAACTCCTTCGGCCATATCCACGGATTGCGGACGGCACGTTCTTCTCCGAATCCGGCGCCGTCACGAGCTGCATGGACCTCTCCGACGGCCTGGGCGCCAGCCTCGCGCAGATGGCGGCGATGACGAAGCTGTCGTACCAGATCGAGGAAGCGGCCCTCCCGCGGTACGCCGGGCTCGCCTCGTTCCCGCCCCAGGTCGCCAAGGAGCTCGCGCTATACTACGGCGGAGACTATGAGCTCCTCGCGACCGTCCGACCCGATTCGATCCAGACGCTCCTCACGCGGTACTCGACCGCCGCACAACGCGAGCGCCATCGGCTCACGGTGATCGGCAAGGTCGCGGCCGCCGGCGGCAACGTGCTCCTCACGAAGACGGGCCGCGAGCCGCTCCTGGCGAAAGGATGGGAACACTTCCGTTCGCCGGGAATCCGATAACGCGTCCCTCGCGAGTCGTCCACACTCACCGGAAGTCCAGCCGCAGTAGATGTCGCGTTCCTCTTCCTCCGGCGCCGCGTGAATCGGGCCGTTCTGAAACTCGGAACTAGGACTGAATGCCAGATACGGGAACCAATGTTGATTGGGGTAAATGAGCCATAAAGACGCCGGGACCCGGGTGCGCCGCGATGAGCGTGACCGACATCCCTCGACGGTTCGACAACCCCCCAGATCCCCGCGCCATCCGGCCTTCGCCCGGCAAGCGGGGCCGCACGGTCCTCGGCGGGATCCTGCTGATTCTGCTCGTTTTCCTCCTGGTCGCGGAGTCGTCGATCGGCACGGAGACGCGAGCGGGGGGAAGCGATTCGACCGCCGACACGGTCTCGCTGCTCGTCGCACAACCCGTCGGCCCGGCCGGCTTCATCTACGCGAACGGAACGCAGCTCATGATCAATGGGCAGCCAATCCTGCTGTTTGGCGTGGACGAGCAGACCTCGTTCATCTACGGGATGATCGGGTCCGGCTTGTGGGGCGGCGCGGATCCGAATGCGTGGGGGAACAACAATCTCTTCCCGACCGGCATCGGATCGAGGATCAGCGGCGTGACGGACGCCGACTCCCTGTACCGGGAGTTCTTCCGGTATTTCCTTCACTACAACCAGGTCGCGGGCAGTGCGCAGAACCCGAAGTTGAACCTGCTCCGGATCTGGGTCGCGGACAACAACTGGAATGCGGAGGGGACGTACTACGCGTGGAAGAACAACCCGACCGCGTTCTGGAATCTCTTCGACCGGATGGTCTACTGGGCCCGCCAAGCGGGCGTGTATCTGGTCCCGGTCCTCGGCCACTACGGAGCCGCTGCCGACTGCCGACTCTTCAACACGGCCGACGTGCAATACGCGCACCAGGTGGAGGTCGTCCGGGCGATCATGGGCCGGTACGATTCGGACCCGCAGATCGCGATGTGGGACCTCTTCAACGAACCGGAAGGCAACAACGAGGCGTACTTCAACGGCCTCGGCGGCATCACCGCGTACCGCGCTTGGGCGACGAAATACATCGCGGACGTGCGATCGGCGAGCGTGAACCACCTCTTGACGATCGGTTCGGCCAACTCGCCGTACCTCACCGGATTGCCGCCGTACGGCGCCGCGTTCGATGCGGCGTTCAACGACCTCGTGGGCCTCGATGTGTCTCACCACCACATTTACTCGGCCGCAGAGGACCAGCTGAACACGATCGACCTCCCAGGATCCTACCACGCGGCGCTGGGGAAGCCGCACTACGAAGGGGAGTTCGGCTACTGGCAGGACCCGGGGCCGAGCGGCCTCGGATATGGGTACTGGCCCTGGTTCGCGGCGCACGGACAGGCCGCGGGTTGGGCCGCGATCACGACGATGGTGTTCCTCAACAACGGGAAGGGTGCGTACGCGGACTATCCGTACACGGGAGCGCTCCCCGATTACGGAACGACTCCGCCCCCGCCGCCACCGCCTCCGCCGCCTCCTCCTCCGCCCCCGATCACGCCCGTCCTCATCCCCGTGAATGCGTTCCGTGGCCGTTACTACGCGGACGAGACGTTCACGACGCTTTGGGTCGAGCGGCTCGACAACGCGATCAACTTCAACTGGGCCCTCGGTAGCCCCGATCCCTCGCTCGCGGTCGACTCGTTCAGCATCCGCTGGGAAGGATACTGGGACTTCCCCGCGGGCGGCAGCTATCGCTTCTCGATGACGTCGGACGACGGGATGCGCGTCTGGGTGGACAACGTCTCGGTCCTCGACGCGTGGATGATCCAGCCGGCGACGACGTATCTTCGCGATTTCACCGTGGCCTCCGGACGGCACTACGTCCGCGTGGACTACTACGAGCACAACGGAAACGCCGTGGCGCAAGCCGCGTGGGTGTACCAGGGCACCTCGCTCCCGGTCAACGGCTTCCGCGGCCGCTACTACGGCACGGAAACCTTCACGGATCTCCGGATCGAACGGGTCGACAGCACCATCAACTTCGTCTGGGGGCTCGGCAGCCCCATTCCTGCGGTCCCGGTGGACTCCTTCAGCGTCCGGTGGGAGGGAAATTGGGACTTCGGCGCCGGAGGAACGTACCGGTTCACGCTGACGACGGACGATGGGATGCGCATGTGGATCGACAACGCGTCGGTCCTGGATTCTTGGAGTATCCAGCCCCCGACGACCTACGTGCGAGCGGTCGATGTGGCGGCGGGACGGCACTACCTTCGCGTGGACTATTACGAGCATGCCGGGGAAGCCACCGCCCAGGTCGCATGGGCGTATCAGGGAACCGCGCTCCCGATCAATGGCTTCCGAGGCCGGTACTACGGGGGCGAGACGTTCACGAATCTCGTCCTCGAGCGGCAGGACGGCGCGATCAATTTCTGGTGGGCCTGGGGAAGCCCGTCCCCCCTCGTGCCCGCGAACTCGTTCAGCGTCCGGTGGGAAGGATACTGGGACTTCCCCGCAAGCGGCCGGTACCGGTTCCGGATGACCGCGGACGACGGCATACGAATATGGATCGACAACGCCCTCATCCTCGACGCCTGGATCGTCCAGCCGCCGACGACATACGTTCGATATCTGAGCCTGACGGTGGGGCGGCACTACGTCCGCGTGGACTACTACGAGCACACGGGTGAGGCGGTGGCCCAAGTCGCGTGGTCGTACAAGGGCGCGTCGCCTTCCCTGTGCGTCGAGTGTGCCCTTGACAGCTTCAACAGTTATCCGGAGATCATGGGAACGATGGGATCGCCGGGGGGCTTCCAGCTCGTCCTCGCGATCGTGGGCGCGGTGGGAGGTCTCGCGGTCTCCTACGGGTTCCTCCGGCGGCAGATCCGGACCGAATCCGAACGGGATGCACCGCGGCGCCGCAAGCTCATTCTCCGCACGACCCGGTCCTCGGTCCAAGATTCGGGCCGAAGCCGATGGATCGATGGCGCGGAACCCCTCCGTTCTTCCGGGATTCGGTAACCCACTCGCAAAGTGTTTTAACCCGAGAGGGGCAGTGTACTGGCAACGATGATTTCGGAGCCGGAAGTCCTCGACGTCCGGGAGCCGCCGGGCAAGGCGATGGGCAAGATCGCCGAGCTCTGGAAGCCCGTCGAGGGCACGAACAAGATTGTGTGCACCGCGTGCGCGCGGTACTGCAAGATCGGCGAGGGCCAGGTCGGGCTGTGCGGGATTCGAGGCGTTCACGAGGGCAAGCTCTGGCTTTACGTGTACGGGCGGGTGATCACGGGCCACGTCGACCCGATCGAGAAGAAACCCGTGTCGCACTACCGGCCCGGATCGAAGATCTTCAGCATCGCGACCACGGGTTGTAACTGGCTTTGCCATCCCGCGGGGACGCCGATTTCGCTCCTCGATGGAGACACGAAACCGGTCGAGGAAATCGTCGCAGGAGACACCTTGCGGTCGTTGGCCGCTGGCCACGGAGTCACGCTCCCAGCCGTCGTCACAAGCGCCGGCAACCGGAAGGCCGCCACGTTTCGTGTATCGGTCAGTGGCCTTCGGAGCCCTTTCTTGGCCACCAGGGAGCATCCCGTCCTAACGCCCACAGGATGGCAACCAGTAAAGAGTCTTAACCCGGGGGACGCGGTCCTTATCTCCCGAGAAGCATCCGCTCGGATCACCCCACCCCGCAATTCAATCGCAATCCCGGATCACTCCGCCTCAATTCATCCGG